>Ga0247821_10001432_pt1 | contig 13340 bp, 9 predicted proteins | sample 13C_Glycerol_Day_FD_192481 | JGI IMG/M metagenome (GOLD analysis project Ga0247821, IMG submission 192481) | Soil microbial communities from agricultural site in Penn Yan, New York, United States - 13C_Glycerol_Day14 | ecosystem: Environmental > Terrestrial > Soil > Agricultural land | place... | reverse complement strand
TCGCCTTGCCATTCCTGCTTCGCGGGGTGACCAGAAGCCCCGATGAGCGGCTGCACCAGGAGGTGCTGGACGCTTGGCGGCGCACGGTCGAGGCCGCGATTCATGCCCTGGAGGCGGAGGAGGTGATCGACGCCAGCGCACCCCAGGATGCGGCGCAGGCGACCATGGCCACCGAACTCAAGGCGCGGCTGATGGCGGAGTATCGCGATGAGCTGAACAGCTATAACGACACTGCCGAGGCAAGGGCCCTGGCCGATCAGATGGACTTGCTGGAGCGGCGTTTGCGCCTGCGTGCGCTGCGGGCGCAGCGGTTGGAATTGTACAACCTGCATCGCCAGCATCTGGTGGGCGATGAGGTGGTGCGGCAGGTGTTGGGGGAGCTGGATATGAGTGAGGCGAACCTGGGGGCGGTCAAGTAGATCGGCGGTGTTCCATTCGCGGGACAAGCCCGCTCCCACAGATACCCCGCTGCCCTTGAGTGCTATGGGGTATCTGTGGGAGCGGGCTTGTCCCGCGAATGGGCCGCAGAGCGGCCCCGGCTCAATCAGCGATTCTGCACAAACGCACGGATCCGCTCTGCCGCCTCGATGCACTCGGCCAGCGGCGCAACCAATGCCATGCGCACCCGTCCAGCCCCCGGATTCACGCCATCGACTTCACGCGACAGGTACGACCCTGGCACCACGGTCACATGCTGTGCCTCGAACAGATCTCGGGTGAACTCGGCATCGCCGCCCGGCACCTTGGCCCACAGGTAGAAGCTGCCGTCCGGCCGCTGCACGTCCAGCACCGGTTGCAGGATGTCCAGCACGGCGTCGTACTTGGCGCGGTACTGGTCGCGGTTATCGCGCACGTGGGCTTCGTCCTGCCAGGCGGCGATGCTGGCCAGCTGGGTTTGCACCGGCATCGCGCAACCGTGGTAGGTGCGGTACAGCAGGAACGGCTTGATGATCTCGGCGTCACCGGCGACAAAGCCCGAACGCAGGCCTGGCAGGTTGGAACGCTTGGACAGGCTGTGGAACACCACGCAACGCTTGAAGTCACTACGGCCCAGCGCCGCACAAGCGCTAAGCAGGCCTGGCGGTGGCGCATCTTCGTCGAAATACAGCTCGCTGTAGCACTCATCGGCGGCAATCACGAAGTCATGCTGGTCGGCCAGGGCGATCAACTTCTTCAGGGTATCCATCGGCACCAGCGCGCCGGTGGGGTTACCCGGCGAGCAGAGGAACAGGATCTGGCAACGCTGCCAGACTTCGGCCGGCACGGCATCGAAGTCGGGGTTGAAGCCGTTGCTTTCCAGGCACGGCAGGTAATGCGGCGTGGCGCCGGCGAGCAGGGCCGCGCCTTCATAGATCTGGTAGAACGGGTTGGGGCTGACCACCAGGCCATCATCGGCCCGGTTGACCACGGCCTGGGTGAAGGCGAACAGTGCTTCACGGGTGCCGTTGACCGGCAGGATGTGGCGGTCGGCATCCAGCCAGCCGGCCGGCACGCCGAAACGACGTTCGCACCACTGGCCGATGGCTTGGCGCAAGGCCGGCAGGCCGAGGGTGCTGGGGTAGACCGCCAGCTTGTCGAGGTTGTCGGCCATGGCCTTGGCGACGAAGGCCGGCGATTCGTGCTTCGGCTCACCGATCGACAGGGCGATGGCGCGTTTGTCCGCAGCAGGTTTCACGCTGCCCAGCAGGGCGCGGAGTTTCTCGAACGGGTAGGGCTGAAGCTGGGTCAAGGCGTGGTTCATCGGCGCAAGGTCTCGTCAATCGTCTAATCGTTAAAAGGTCATGCGGGTCGGGCTGGATTCACTGGCCTGGCCGGCCTGCAGCTGCTGCACGATGGCCTCCTGCAGGCGGCTGCACAGCTGCGGGTCGGACAACGGCTGGTTGTCGGCATCGGTGATGAAGAACACGTCTTCGACGCGTTCGCCGAGGGTGGCGATCTTGGCGTTCTGCAGCGACAGGTCGAATTCCAGGAAGATGCGCCCGAGCCGGGCCAGCAGCCCTGGGCGGTCTGGCGCGGTGATTTCGAGGATGGTCACCTGTCGCTGGGCATCGTTGAGGATGGTCACCTGCGGCGGGAAGTTGAAGTGCTTGAGCTGGCGCGGCACCCGACGCTGGATGATCGTCGGATAGTCCTCGGGGTTGCGCAGCGCTTCGGTCAACCCGTCGCGGATCTGCTTGACCCGTTGCGGGTTGTCGCCAATCGAGCCGCCATCGTTGTCCAGCACGATATAGGTGTCGAGGGTGAACTGGCTGCTCGAGGTGATGATCCGTGCATCATGGATGTTCAGGTTCAGCTGCGACATGGCCGCCACGGTCACGGCGAAGAAATCGTGCTGGTCGGGGGCGTAGATGAAAATCTGCGTACCGCCCTCGAACTCGCGCTGGGTGGTTTCCTTGATCAATACCAGCGGCCCGCCGTCGGCCGGCTGCTGGAGGATGGCGTCACTGTGCCAGGCCACGTCGGCGGCGGTGTGGCGCAGGAAATAGTCATCGCCCAGTTGCGACCACAGTTGCTCCACATCGTCCGGGTCAGTGCCTTCGCGTACCAGGATGTCCAGTGCGGCGCTTTGCGTCTGGCGGATCTGCTCCTCGCGGTCCAGCGGATTTTCCAGGCCGCGGCGCAGGGCGCGCTTGGTCTCGGTGTACAACTGACGCAGCAGGCTGGCACGCCAGGAGTTCCACAGGCTGGGGTTGGTGGCATTGATGTCGGCCACGGTCAGCACATAGAGGTAATCCAGGCGCGTTTCATCGCCTACGTGCAGGGCGAAATCGTTGATGACCTGCGGGTCGGAAAGGTCCTTGCGTTGGGCGGTGGTGGACATCACCAGGTGGTTCAGCACCAGCCAGACGATCAGACGGCTGTCCCAGGCGGGCAGTTGGTGGCTTTCACAGAACTTCTGCGCGTCCACCGCGCCGATTTCCGAATGGTCGCCTTGGCGACCCTTGCCGATGTCGTGATAAAGGCCGGCCAGGTAGATCAGCTCGGGCTTGGGCAGGCGGCCCATGAGCTTGCTGGCGAGCGGGAATTTCTCGGACACCGGGGTGTACTGCAGTTTGCGCAGGTGCTTGATGAGGTTCAGGGTGTGCGCATCGACCGTATAGATGTGAAACAGGTCGTGCTGCATCTGCCCGACGATCAGGCCGAATTCGGGCAGGTAGCGCCCGAGAATGCCGTAGCGGTTCATCCGCCGCAGGTTGCGGTGGATGCCGATCTCGCACTTGAACAGCTCGATGAACAGGCTGGTGTTGCGAATGTCGTGGCGGAAGGTGTCATCGATCAAGTGCCGATGCTCACGCAGCAGGCGCACGGTGTCGGCGCGCACGCCCTTGATCTCCGGGTGCTGAGCCATCAGCACGAAGATCTCCAGCATGGCGAACGGGGTGCGCTTGAACACGTTCGGCTTGACCGCTTCTATATAGCCGTCGTGCAGGCGGAAGCGGGCATTCAGCGGTTGGGTGGTGCCGCTGTCGTCATCGGCGAGGATGACCTCCTCGAAGTGCTGGATGATCAGGTCGCACAGCTGGCTGATGCTCATCACCACCCGGTAGTACTGCTGCATGAACTGTTCGATGGCGCGCTTGGGGTTTTCGTCGCTGTAGCCGAGCAGGGCGGCGATGCTGCGCTGGTGGTCGAACAGCAATCGGTCTTCGGCGCGCCCGGCAAGCATGTGCAGGGCGTAGCGGACCTTCCACAGGAAGTCCTGGGAGGACGCCAGCAACTCGTTCTCGCTTTCCAGCAGGAACCCTTCGCCGGCCAGCGCGTGCAGGTTGAGGGTGCCGTACTGGCGACGGGCCACCCACAGCACCGTCTGGATATCGCGCAGGCCACCTGGCGAGCCTTTGACGTTGGGTTCGAGGTTGTACTCGGTGTCGTTGTACTTGTGGTGGCGGGCCTTGAGCTCGGCGCGCTTGGCCAGGTAGAAGTCCTTGCTCGGCCACATGTGCGCCGTGCTGGTGACCTCCAGCATGCGCTGGCGCAGGGCTTCGGGGCCGGCGATGGTGCGGCTTTCCATCATGTTGGTGATGACGGTCAGGTCGGCACGGGCCTGTTCGGCGCATTCGTCGACGGTACGCACGCTCTGGCCGACTTCAAGGCCGATGTCCCAGAGCAGGGTGAGGAAGCGTTCGATGGCATCGCGGTACTGCTCGTGCTCGGCGGCATCCAGCAGGATCAGCAGGTCGATGTCCGAGTGCGGGTGCAGTTCGCCGCGCCCGTAGCCACCGACGGCGATCAGGGCGATCCCGCTAGGGTCGCCCCAGTCGAACTGCTTCCAGGCCTGCTGCAGGATGTTGTCGACGAGCCAGGCGCGGTCCTCGATCAAGCGGCGGATTTCACGGCCTTCGCGAAAACGCTTGTCGAGCACCTCGCCGGCCTGGCGGATGGCTTTCTTGAAGGCGGCGATGGGGCTCGCCTTGAGGGCCAGTTCCGCCTGGAACTGGCCGCGGTCGAACAGCTCGGGATCCACCTGGGGCATCGCGTCGCGTTCCTGTCGTAGGGGTAGCCTTTGGTGAATCAGGCCGAGGTGCGCGGGATGGTGTCGTCCTTGCGCAGGGTGAAGATCTCGTAGCCGGTCGCGGTCACCACCAGGGTGTGTTCCCACTGGGCGGAGAGCTTGCGATCCTTGGTGATGGCGGTCCAGCCGTCGCCCAGCACCTTGGTGTCGGCCTTGCCCTGGTTGATCATCGGCTCGATGGTGAAGGTCATGCCTTCCTTGAGCTCCATGCCGGTACCGGCCTTGCCGTAGTGAAGGATCTGCGGCTCTTCGTGGAACACCTTGCCGATGCCGTGTCCGCAGAACTCGCGCACCACCGAGAAACCGTTCTTTTCAGCATGCTTCTGGATCACTTCGCCGATGTCGCCCAGGCGGCAGCCCGGCTTGACCAGCTCGATGGCCTTGTACATGCATTCCTGGGTGACCTTGGACAGGCGCTCGGCCCATACCGGCACGTTGCCGACGTGGAACATGCGGCTGGTGTCGCCGTGGTAGCCGTCCTTGATCACGGTGACGTCGATATTGAGCGTGTCACCGTCCTTGAGCGGCTTGTCGTTGGGGATGCCGTGGCAGACCACATGGTTGATCGAGGTGCAGATCGACTTGGGGTAGCCCTTGTAGTTGAGCGGCGCCGGGATGGCCTGCTGGACATTGACGATGTAGTCGTGGCAGAGGCGGTCCAGCTCTTCGGTGGTGATGCCGGGCTTGACGTGTTCTTCGATCATCTCCAGCACTTCGGCGGCCAGGCGGCCGGCGATGCGCATCTTCTCGATGTCTTCTGCGGTCTTGATGGTGACGGTCATTACAGGCTCTCTACGGCGCCGTGCACGGCGCGAACAAACGGGAAAGGCCGGATTCTAGCAGAGCAGGGCGCCGATCGGTCGGGATACGGATAGAGAATTGGGGCTGCTGCGCAGCCCATCGCCGGCAAGCCGGCTCCCACAAGGATCGCGTTACCATAGTGGGAGCTGGCTTGCGGCGATGGGCGCCTGGCGACCCCAAATGCCCGGACAACTGCCAGCTACAGAAGGCATTCTGGCCTCTTTGGCGGGGTGCTGCAAAAACCGCTGACGGACGCGCCTGTATTCGGGTTCCGTTCGCTTGCGGTCTGTGGTATAAAATGCGCCGCTTTCGGGGATGACCCCGTCAGCCTAAACCCACACACGTGTCGACACGATGACCTGGGTGCCCTGGATTTTCGAATCCGTGGGTTGGTCATTGGGATACGTGGAGGCCCAACCCGACTTATCAAGGAACTATCATGTCCCAAGTCAACATGCGCGATATGCTGAAGGCCGGTGTGCACTTCGGCCACCAGACCCGTTACTGGAACCCGAAAATGGGCAAGTACATTTTCGGCGCGCGTAACAAGATCCACATCATCAACCTGGAAAAAACCCTGCCAATGTTCAACGACGCTCTGGCGTTCGTAGAGCGTCTGGCTCAGGGCAAGAACAAGATCATGTTCGTCGGCACCAAGCGTTCCGCCGGCAAGATCGTCGCCGAGCAAGCAGCTCGTTGCGGTTCGCCATACGTTGATCACCGTTGGTTGGGCGGCATGCTGACCAACTACAAGACCATTCGTGCTTCGATCAAGCGTCTGCGCGACCTGGAAACCCAGGCCGACGATGGCACCTTCGCCAAGCTGACCAAGAAAGAAGCCCTGATGCGTTCGCGCGATCTGGAAAAACTGGATCGCAGCCTGGGTGGTATCAAGGACATGGGCGGCCTGCCTGATGCCCTGTTCGTGATCGACGTTGACCACGAGCGCATTGCTATCACCGAAGCCAACAAGCTGGGCATCCCGGTCATCGGCGTTGTCGATACCAACAGCAGCCCAGAAGGCGTTGACTTCGTTATCCCAGGTAACGATGACGCCATTCGCGCTATCGAGCTGTACATGACTTCGATGGCTGACGCCGTCATCCGCGGCCGCAACAACGTTGCTGGCGGCACCGAAGTCTACGCTGAAGAAGCGGCTGCACCAGCTGCTGAGTAATAGGCGCTAGCGTCTACTTGGCACGCGAAAAGGGGGCTTTGCCCCCTTTTTGCCACCTTGAAATCCTGCTGTCAGCTTGCGTCCCGCATCATGGGCCGGCTGAATCAGAAACAGCGGATTTGCAGAATTGAACGCCCGTGACGAGCGGGTGGAATGGTTGAAAAACTTTCCAAGAGGATTTTGAAATGGCAGCAATTACTGCAGCGCTGGTGAAAGAACTGCGCGAGCGTACCGGCGAAGGCATGATGGATTGCAAAAAGGCCCTGGAAAAGGCCGGCGGCGACATCGAGAAAGCCATTGACGACATGCGTGCCTCGGGCGCCATCAAGGCCGCCAAAAAGGCTGGCAACGTCGCTGCTGAAGGCGCTATCGCCGTCAAGACCGACGGTAAATCCGCCGTCCTGCTGGAAGTGAACTCGCAGACCGACTTCCTGGCCCTGCAAGACGACTTCAAGAACTTCGTCGCTGAAAGCCTTGAAGAAGCCTTCGCCCAGAAGCTGACCGACGCCGCTCCGCTGATCGCTTCGCGTGAAGCAGCTCGTGAAGCCCTGGTTGCCAAGTGCGGCGAAAACGTCAACATCCGTCGCCTGGTGCGCGTTGAAGGTGACGTTGTCGGCGCCTACCTGCACGGCAACAAGATCGGTGCTGTCGTTGTCCTGAAAGGCGGCGACGTCGAGCTGGCCAAGAACATCGCCATGCACGTTGCAGCGTCGAACCCAGAGTTCCTGGACGCGTCGGAAATCTCCGCCGAGGCCATCGAGCGCGAGAAGAACGTCTTCCTGCAGCTGAACGCTGACAAGATCGCCGGCAAGCCGGAAAACATCGTTGAGAACATGATCAACGGTCGTATCACCAAGTTCAAGGCCGAAGCCTCGCTGAAAGAGCAAGCCTTCGTCATGAACCCGGAAGTCAAGGTCGGCGAACTGGCCAAGAAAGCCGGTGCTGAAATCGTTTCCTTCACCTACTTCAAAGTAGGCGAAGGCATCGAGAAGCCGGTTGACGACTTCGCTGCTGAAGTTGCCGCTCAGGTAGCAGCTGCCAAGCAGTAAGACAGACTCGTCTGTCGCCCCAAAGAGGCTGCCCGCTCACGCGCGCAGCCTCTTTGTCAAAGCGGGAGCGGTTTTCAAGGCCGTTGCTCGCTGACGCAGTCGCTGCGTCACGTTAGAGTTACACGCAGGCTCAAGCAGCCCGCCAGAATTTTACAAACGCCGCAGGAGAGATTCGCAATGGCTCAGCAGGGCAGTGGTTATCAGGCTCGCTATAAACGCATTCTACTCAAACTTAGCGGCGAGGCCCTGATGGGCTCGGAAGAGTTCGGGATCGACCCCAAGGTCCTGGATCGCATGGCGCTGGAAGTCGGCCAACTGGTCGGCATCGGTGTTCAGGTAGGTTTGGTGATCGGTGGTGGCAACCTGTTCCGTGGCGCGGCGCTCAGTGCAGCCGGCATGGACCGCGTCACCGGTGACCACATGGGCATGCTGGCAACCGTAATGAATGGCCTGGCCATGCGCGATGCGCTGGAGCGGGCGAACATTACCGCCATTGTCATGTCGGCCATCTCCATGGTTGGCGTGACCGATCACTACGATCGCCGCAAAGCCATGCGCCACCTGAACGCCAAAGAAGTCGTAATCTTCGCTGCCGGTACCGGCAACCCGTTCTTTACCACCGATTCCGCCGCTTGCCTGCGCGCCATCGAAATCGATGCCGACGTGGTATTGAAGGCAACCAAGGTCGATGGTGTATACACTGCAGATCCATTCAAGGACCCGCATGCCGAGAAGTTCGATCATCTGACCTACGATGAAGTGCTGGATCGCAAGCTGGGCGTGATGGACCTGACGGCAATCTGTCTGTGCCGCGACCACAAGATGCCGCTGCGCGTCTTCAACATGAACAAACCCGGCGCCCTGCTGAACATCGTGCATGGCGGCGCGGAAGGAACTCTGATCGAGGAAGTTCAAAAATGATCAACGACATCAAGAAAGACGCTCAGGATCGCATGGGCAAGTCCATCGAGGCGCTGGGTCGCAACCTGGCGTCCATCCGTACCGGTCGCGCCCACCCGAGTATCCTGGACAGCGTGAAAGTCCCGGCCTGGGGTAGCGAAATGCCGCTGAACCAGGTGGCTGCAGTCTCCGTTGAAGACGCACGCACCCTGAAAATCGTCGCTCACGACAAGAACCTCAGCGCTGCCATCGAGAAGGCCATCCTGACCTCCGACCTGGGTCTGAACCCTTCCAGCGCCGGTACCACCATCCGCGTACCGATGCCGGCCCTGACCGAGGAAACCCGCAAGGGTTACACCAAGCAGGCCAGCGCCGTTGCCGAAGATGCCAAGGTTGCCGTGCGCAACGTGCGTCGTGATGCACTGGCCGACCTGAAGAAGCTGACCAAGGACAAGGAAATCAGCGAAGACGAAGAACGTCGTGCCGCTGACGAGATCCAGAAGCTGACCGACAAGTTCGTCGCCGAAATCGACGCTGCGTTCAAAGCCAAGGAAAAGGACCTGTTGGCCGTCTAAGGCCGAGGTTTTTTAATGGAAAAGACCAAGCTGGCGGCATCAATCTCGGTGCCGCGTCACGTCGCTATCATCATGGATGGCAACAATCGCTGGGCGAAGAAACGCCTGTTGCCTGGCGTCGCCGGGCACAAGGCTGGCGTGGATGCCGTGCGTGCGGTTATCGAAGTCTGCGCCAAGTCCGGCGTCGAGGTGCTGACCCTGTTCGCGTTCTCCAGCGAGAACTGGCAGCGCCCGGCCGATGAGGTAGGGGCGTTGATGGAGCTGTTCTTCTCGGCACTGCGCCGTGAGGCCAAGCGCCTCAATGAGAACAACATCAGCCTGCGCATCATCGGCGACCGTTCGCGTTTCCATCCAGAGCTGCAGGCCGCCATGCGTGAGGCCGAAGCGCTGACCGCGGGCAATAATCGCTTCATCCTGCAGATCGCCGCCAACTATGGCGGTCAGTGGGATATTGCCCAGGCCGCCCAGCGTTTGGCGCGTGAAGTTCAGGCCGGGCACCTGCGCCCGGACGACATCACCCCGGGTCTGCTGCAGACCTGCCTGGCCACGGGCGAGCTGCCATTGCCCGACCTGTGCATCCGCACCGGTGGCGAGCACCGCATCAGCAACTTCCTGCTGTGGCAGCTGGCCTATGCCGAACTGTACTTCTCCGACCTGTACTGGCCGGACTTCAAACACGAGGCCATGCGCACTGCGCTGGCCGATTTCGCTTCGCGCCAGCGCCGCTTTGGTAAGACCAGCGAGCAGGTCGAAGCTGGAGCTCGTGCTTAATGCTTAAACAACGCATCATTACTGCGCTGATCCTGCTGCCGATCGCACTGGGTGGTTTCTTCCTGCTCAATGGTGGGGATTTCGCCCTGTTCATCGGCTTCGTGGTGACCCTCGGTGCCTGGGAGTGGGCGCGCCTGGCCGGGCTGATGACCCAGCCCCTGCGCATTGCCTACGCCGCCGTGGTCGCTGGAGCGCTGATGCTGCTCTATCTGATGCCGGACCTGGCGCCATGGGTGCTTGGCGCTGCCGTGATCTGGTGGGCGCTGGCCACCTGGCTGGTGCTGACTTATCCGCGCACCAGCGAGCTTTGGGCCAGCGCTGCCTGTCGCTTGCTGATCGGCCTGCTGATTCTGCTGCCGGCCTGGCAAGGGCTGGTGCTGCTCAAGCACTGGCAACTGGGTAACTGGCTGATTCTGTCAGTCATGGTGCTGGTGTGGGCTGCCGATATCGGTGCCTATTTCTCGGGACGGGCCTTCGGCAAGCGCAAGCTGGCGCCGCTGGTCAGTCCTGGCAAGAGCTGGGAAGGCGTGTATGGCGGCCTGGCGGTCAGTCTGGTGGTGACCCTGGTGGTCGGCATCAGCCGTGACTGGGGCATTGGCCAGATTCTGCTGGGGTTGCTGGGCGCTGCGCTGGTGGTCATGGTCTCGGTGGTCGGCGACCTGACCGAGAGCATGTTCAAGCGCCGCTCCGGGATCAAGGACAGCAGCAACCTGCTGCCGGGTCATGGTGGCGTGCTTGATCGCATCGACAGCCTGACCGCGGCCATCCCGATCTTTGCGGTGCTGTTGTGGGCTGCCGAATGGGGTGTGATGTGAGTGCGGTGCAGCGCATTACCGTGCTGGGGGCGACCGGGTCGATCGGCCTGAGTACCCTGGATGTGATCGCGCGTCACCCTGAGCGCTATCAGGTGTTCGCGTTGAGCGGCTACTCGCGTATCGACGAACTGCTGGCCCTGTGTGTGCGGCATCGTCCGGTTCATGCCGTGGTGCCGAATGCCGAAGCGGCCCAGCGCCTGCGCGAAGGTCTTGCTGCGGCAGGCTGCGCGACCGAGGTGCTTGAGGGTGAAGCGGGGCTCTGCGAAGTTGCCGCTGCGCCCGAGGTGGATGCGGTGATGGCGGCCATCGTCGGCGCTGCTGGCCTGCGCCCGACCTTGGCGGCTGTACAGGCAGGCAAGAAGGTGCTGCTGGCCAACAAGGAGGCGCTGGTGATGTCCGGCGCGCTGTTCATGGAGGCCGTGCGGCAGAGCGGGGCTGTGCTGCTGCCGATCGACAGCGAGCACAATGCGATCTTCCAGTGCCTGCCGGGCGACTACGGTCGAGGCCTGAGCCAGGTGGGCGTGCGCCGCATCCTGTTGACCGCCTCGGGCGGGCCGTTCCGTGAAACCCCCGAGGCTGCGCTGGCCGATGTCACGCCAGAGCAGGCCTGCGCGCACCCGAACTGGTCCATGGGTCGGAAGATTTCGGTGGACTCGGCGAGCATGATGAACAAGGGGCTGGAGCTGATCGAGGCCTGCTGGCTGTTCGATGCGGCGCCGGCCAAGGTCGAAGTCGTGGTGCACCCGCAGAGCGTGATCCATTCTCTGGTGGATTACATCGACGGTTCGGTGCTGGCCCAGCTGGGCAACCCGGACATGCGCACGCCCATCGCCAACGCGCTGGCCTGGCCTGAGCGGATCGATTCAGGGGTCGCGCCGCTGGACTTGTTCGCCATCGCGCGCCTGGACTTCCAGGCACCCGACGAGCAACGCTTCCCTTGTCTGCGCCTGGCACGGCAGGCTGCCGAGGCGGGCAACAGTGCCCCGGCGGTACTCAATGCGGCCAACGAGGTCGCGGTCGAGGCGTTTCTCCAGCGGCGTATCCGCTTCCCGGAGATCGCGGGTATGATCGAACAGGTGCTCGATCAGGAAACTGTGGTGCCACTGTCGTCGCTCGATGCAGTGTTCGCCGCCGACCAGCGCGCCCGCGAGCTGTCCCGTGAGTGGCTGCGGCGCCACGGTCGCTGACGCCTTGCCCAGGGTTTTGCTGAACGTCATTCGGAGATAGACATGACTGCGCTCTACATGATTATCGGCACCCTGGTGGCCCTGGGTGTACTGGTCACTTTCCACGAATTCGGCCACTTCTGGGTCGCCCGTCGCTGCGGCGTGAAGGTGCTGCGCTTTTCCGTAGGCTTCGGCACGCCATTGCTGCGCTGGCATGACAAGCGCGGCACGGAGTTCGTCGTGGCGGCGATTCCGCTGGGCGGCTACGTGAAAATGCTCGATGAGCGCGAAGGCGAAGTGCCGCCTGCGCTGCTCGACCAGTCGTTCAATCGCAAGTCGGTGCGCCAGCGCATTGCCATCGTTGCCGCGGGTCCGATTGCCAACTTCCTCTTGGCCATCGTGTTCTTCTGGCTTCTGGCGATGCTGGGTACCCAGCAGATTCGTCCCGTGATCGGTGCGGTCGAGTCGGGGAGCCTGGCGGCGTCGGCCGGCCTGATGGCTGGCCAGGAAATTGTATCTGTAGATGGCAAACCGACCAGCGGTTGGTCGGCAGTCAACCTGCAGCTGGTTCGCCGCCTGGGTGAGAGCGGAACCTTGCAGGTTGGCGTGCGCGACGAAGGCGCCAGCGCCGAGCGCCAGCTGCAGATAAAGCTCGACAGCTGGCTCAAGGGAGCAGACGAGCCCGATCCGATCCAGTCCCTGGGGTTGCGCCCTTGGCGTCCGGCGGTTGCGCCGGTGCTGGCCGAGATCGACCCCAAGGGGCCGGCCGCCGCTGCCGGCCTGAAAACAGGCGACAGGCTGCTGGCGCTCGATGGCGTGAGCCTGAATGACTGGCAGCAGGTAGTCGATAGCGTTCGTGCGCGTCCAGAGGCCAAGGTCGTGGTCCGTGTCGAGCGCGACGGTGCCGCGCTGGATGTGCCGGTAACACTGGCGCGCAAGGGTGAGGGCAAGGCTTCCGGTGGCTACCTGGGGGCGGGTGTGAAGGGCGCCGAATGGCCCGCCAGCATGCTCCGTGAAGTCAGCTATGGCCCCTTGGAAGCCGTGGGCGAGGGCCTCTCGCGCACCTGGAACATGAGCGTGCTGACCCTCGAATCGCTGAAGAAAATGCTGTTCGGGGAGCTCTCGGTAAAAAACTTGAGCGGACCGATAACCATTGCTAAAGTGGCGGGCGCTTCGGCCCAGTCCGGCGTGGGGGATTTCCTGAATTTCCTGGCCTACCTGAGCATAAGCCTGGGGGTTCTTAACCTGCTGCCCATTCCTGTGCTGGATGGGGGGCATTTGCTGTTTTACCTGGTCGAGTGGGCGCGCGGTCGTCCGCTGTCGGATCGAGTACAAGGTTGGGGGGTCCAGATCGGTATCAGTTTGGTCATAGGGGTGATGTTGCTCGCCCTGATCAACGATCTGGGTCGACTATAAAAGCTTCGCATTGCGAACCTGCCGCCATTTGCGGCAGGTTGTTTATTGCCAGTTGGAATAAAAGGACTTCATGAAACGTCTGCTGCTAACTGCGGTCCTCTCCGCACTGATGATCGCTGAAGTTCACGCCGAGTCCTTCACCATCTCCGATATTCGT
>Ga0247821_10001431_pt1 | contig 13343 bp, 11 predicted proteins | sample 13C_Glycerol_Day_FD_192481 | JGI IMG/M metagenome (GOLD analysis project Ga0247821, IMG submission 192481) | Soil microbial communities from agricultural site in Penn Yan, New York, United States - 13C_Glycerol_Day14 | ecosystem: Environmental > Terrestrial > Soil > Agricultural land | place... | reverse complement strand
TCGGCGAGGTGACGCGGGACCCGGCGGTGCGCACCTCGGACGGCCGTACCCTGCGCTACGACCGGGTGGTCGTCGCCGCGGGCGCCTGGACGCCGAAGCTGCTGGCCCGCAGCCGGCTGCCGGTGGCGGGGCTGCGCACCAAGCACATCCAGTACAGCCTGTGCGAGGCGCCGCTGGAGGGGCTCGGGCCGTTCGTCGACGAGAACTCCGGCCTGTACGGCAGGCCCCACGAGGACGGTGGCTTCCTGCTCGGGCTGCCCTCCGACCGGTGGGGAGTCGACCCGGACACGACGGCACCGGACGAGGCGCTGGCGCGGCGGGTCGCCGAGAGCGCGCGGCGGGTGTTCGGTGTGCCGGTCGCCGTGGGGCGCACCGTCGCCTCCTGCGACTGCTATCACGACCCCGCGGGGCTGGAACTGCGTTCTCTCGGGCCGGGTCTGCACACTTTCACCGGGGGCAGCGGAGGCGCGGCAAAGACCGTCGTCGCCGCCAGCAGGAAGGCCGCGGCGGCGCTGTTGGCCTGACTTCCGTACGCGATATCGAGGCAGTCCGCAATGAGTGCGGGCCGGGAGATCTCCCGGCCCGCACTCTTTTTTCGGGTGTGTTCAACTTCCCTGATCTACGCGCGTTCAACTTAGGTTTTCCGTTCAACTCCGCCTGTCCCGACCGCTGTTGATTCGGCCATCCGGACCCGCGAAGATTTCACGCGGCCTCAGGAATCGCAGCGAGAGAGAGATATCAATGGCGCAGCTTCCGTATGGCTTCGGAATTACTGGTTTCGGTTACTCCTTCGGAGCGGACCAGAATGTCGAAGAAGTAGCGGGAACGTATGTCCCCGACCCGGAACGCATTGTGCGGTGGGGTTACCACACCTTTCACCGGGCACCCGACGACATCACCACGACCGACCTCGCGGCACAGGCCGCGCGTGACGCCCTGTCCCGCACCTCGATGGCCGTCGACGACATCGACCTGCTGGTGCTGGCCACCTCCGAGCACCCCGAGTACCCGCACTGGGACGGGTCGGCGGCGCTGGGCCGGGCCCTGAAGATGGAGAGCCGGCAGACCCTGCTGCTGAACGAGGGCTGTGCCTCGGGCGTCACCGGACTGGGCATCGTCGCCGGGGTCCTCGCCGTGCAGCCGGAGATCAGCACCGTGCTGTTCGTCGCGGTGAACAGGGTCAGCGAGTTCCACCGCAACCGCATGACGGTCAACAACGCGGTGCACAGTGACGGCGCCGTCGCCGCGGTCCTGCGCCGCGGTCATGAGCGCAACGCCTGGCTCGCCACCGAGCAGTTCACGATCCCGGACCTGTGCGACTGGTTCCGCACCGACTACGGCGGCGCGGTGGCACCCGTGCCCCCTCAGGGCTGGTCGAGCAGGACGGCGCCGGCCGGTCATGTGCGCGTGCAGGAGCACTTCCGCAAGGACCCCGCGCGGCTGCGGGAGTTCGGGCAGGCGGCGATCACCCGCACCCTCGACGTCATCGACGGGGCCTGCAAGCGGGCCGGCGTCGGCCGCGACGAGGTGCGGCACGTCATCTACATCAACGACCCGGACGGCATCGCCGACATCGCCGAGCCGCTCGGTCTGCCCCTGGAGCGCACCAACGCCGAAACGGCCAGGGCCCACGGCCACATGGGCTCCGCCGACCAGCTCACCGCGCTCGGCGAGCTGATCGAGCAGGGCGTCGTCGCCCCCGGCGACCTGGTCGCGCTGACCGGGATCTCCATCGGGATGCGCTGGTACTGCTCCCTCGTCCGGGCCTGACCCGCGTCCCACAGGAAGGCATCGCACCGTGAGCGAGAGCGACAACCCGGCGGCGGCGCTGCGTGCGGCCGTACGGGAACGACGCATGCCCGGCCACCCCACCCGCAGGGCACTGCTGGAGAGCGGCGACCCGGCCCTGGCCCGGCAGGCCGGCCGGATCCTGAAGGACCTGGCCGTGGACGGGGAACGGCCCCGCGAGGTCGACGTGGCCGTCCTGGCCACCTGCACCGTCGGCCCGTTCGAGCCCCTGCTGCGCGCCCAGTTGGTCGGCGCCGGACTGCTGCCCACCCTGCGCAGCGCGGACTACGGCACCTTCGGCATGACGCTGGCGACGGGGTCGTTCACCCGCGACGGCGACCCCGGCCTGGTCGCCGTGCTGCTGGACGCCGGGTACTTTCTGCCGGGCGACTTCGGCGCCGCCGAGCCCGACGTGCTGGCGAAGTACGTCGACGCCCGGCTGGAGGAACTGCGCGGACTGCTGGCCGGCGCCCTGAAGCACACGGCCGCCACCGTCGTCGTGCACACCGTCCCGCTGCCCGCCCAGGTCCGCAACGGGATCATCAGCGTGCGCGCTCGCGCCCAGGTGGCCCGCTCCTGGTACCGGCTGAACGCGGGCCTCCTCGCCCTCGCCGAGGAACACGACCAGGTGGTCGCCGTGGACCTCGTCGGCGAGCTGGCCGAGGCACCGGTCCAGGCGTGCGACGTACGGCTGCACCGGTACGGCGATCTGCCCTACAGCGACGACGCGTTGCTGCTGCTGGCCCGGCTCGTGCGCCGGGTCGCCCAGGCCCGCGCGGGGCTGTCCCGCAAGGTCCTCGCCCTCGACCTGGACAACACCCTGTGGGGCGGCGTCCTCGGCGAGGCCGGGCCCCAGGGCGTCCAGGTGGGCGGCCTGTACCCGGGCAACTGCTACACCGAACTCCAGCGCACGGTGGCCGGGCTGCGCGAGCAGGGCGTCGTGCTGGTCCTGGCCAGCAAGAACGACCGGGACCAGGTGGAAAAGGTCCTCACCGAGCACCCGGACGTGCTGCTGCGGCCCGAGGCGTTCTCCGTGCGGATGGTCGACTGGTCGGCGAAGGCGGGCAATCTGCGCCGGGCCGCCGAGGCGCTGTCCCTGTCGACCGAGTCGTTCGTCTTCATGGACGACTCCGACTTCGAGCGTGCCCAGGTCGGCGACGAACTGCCCGAGGTCGCCGTGGTCTCCGCGGCCGGTGACCCCGCCCACCTGGTGGACTCGCTGCTGCGGCACGGCTGGTTCGACGTCATGGCGCTCACCGACACCGACCGCAAGCGCCCCGAGCTGTACCGCAACCGTGCGCTGCGCGGCGACTTCTCCTCCGGGTTCGACTCCTCGGAGGACTTCCTGCGGGCGCTGGACCTCAAGGTCGAGGTGACGCCGGCGACCGAGTACACGATCGGCCGGATCGCCCAGCTCGCGGCCCGCACCAACCAGTTCAACCTCACCGGGATCCGCTACGACGAGGCGGCCACCCGGCGGATGAGCGAGGACGCCGGCCATCTGGTGCTGTCGGTGTCGGTCGCCGACCGCTTCGGCGACGAGGGCATCGTCGGCGCCCTGTGGGTCGAGCGCACCGACGAGGTGTGGCGGGTCCTCAACCTCGTCCTGAGCTGCCGGGTGCTCAGCCGCGGCGTGGAGCGGGCGGCCGTCGGCCGGCTCGCCGACCTGGCCGCGCGGGCCGGTGCCCGCAGCGTCGAGGGGCACTACCGGCCCTCGGACCGCAACGGCGTCGCCGCGGACTTCTGGACCGGCGCCGGATTCACCCCGGCCGCATTCCCGCAGGAGACGGAGACACAGGTCTTCACCCTCGACGCGGCCACCGCGAAGGAAATCGCACCGGAATGGATCGCACTGAACGAAAGGAATGGATCCCCGCATGAGTGAAACGGGCTCGATCGAGGAGTCGGTGAGGGAGATCATCGCCGACGTACTGGGCGCCGACCCCGCGGACATCCCCGCTGACCAGGCACTGGCCGCACTCGGCTGGGACAGCATGAATTCGATGGAAGCCCTGGTGCGCCTGGAGAAGCAGTTCTCCGTCGATCTGGACCTGCGGTCCTTTCACGCCGCCTACACCGTGACCGACATGGTCGCGCTGGTCGAGAAATTCTAAGAATTCAGGGAGGTACCAATTGCGGCACCAGGAAGTCGAAGTCCTCGCCATCGGCGCAGGGCCGGCCAACCTCGCGCTCGGCATAGCGCTGGAGGAGCTCGCCCCCAAGGAGCTCGCGGCGGGCACACTGATCATCGAGCAGCACGACGACACCGTGTGGCAGCGCGGCATGCTGCTGCCGTGGACCCAGAGCCAGGTCTCGTTCCTCAAGGACCTGGTGACGCTGCGCAATCCGCGCAGTGAGTTCTCCTTCGTCAACTACCTCCACTCGATCGGCAGGCTCGACGAGTTCATCAACCTCGGCACGTTCACGCCGTACCGCTCGGAGATCTCCGGGTACCTCCAGTGGGTGGCCTCCTCGCTGCGCGAGGTGCAGGTCGAGTACGGGCGGCGCTGTGTGTCGATCGAGCCCGGTCCGTCCCGGGGCGGCGAGGTCGACCACTGGCTGGCGCGCACCGCCGACGGTGCCGTGATCTCCAGCCGCAACCTGGTGATCGGCGCGGGCCGGGACGCGTTCGTACCCGCCGAGCTCACCGCGCTCCCCGAGCGCCGCGTCATCCACAGCACGCGGTACTCGCACCGGATCGAGGCGCTCGACCCGGGTGAGGTGCGCCGGATCGTGGTGATCGGGGGCGCGCAGAGCGCCGCGGAGCTGCTGTGGGCCGCCTACCAGCGGTTCCCCGAGGCGCAGTGCACGATGCTGATGCGCTCGATCGGCCTGAACGCCTACCAGACCAGCAAGTTCACCAACGAGCTGTTCTACCCGTCCTTCATCGACGACTTCTACGCCACCCGCGCCGAGACCCGCCGCCAGGTGCTCCGCGAGATGCACGTCACCAACTACGCCGGGCTCGCCCCGAACATGCTGGAGACGCTCTACCGCGAGATGTACCAGGAGCGCCTCCAGGGCACCGAGCGGCTGCGGATGCTCACCCTGACCGACCTGGCGGGCGCCCGCATGGACGGCGACGAGGTCGTCCTCGACACCGTCGACCGCAAGTCCGGCGAGCGCACCGAACTGCGCTGCGACGTCGTGCTGCTCGGCACCGGCTTCGTGCGGGACATGCCCGCCATGGTGCGCGAGCTGGCCGTCACGACCGGCGCCGGCGAGGCCACCGTCGACCGCAACTACCGGATGCGGCTGCCCGGTTCGTACACCGCCAACTGCTACCTCCAGGGCGTCAACGAGGCCACCCACGGCATCGCCGACTCCCTGCTCAGCGTGCTCGCCAGTCGCTCCCAGGACATCGTGACCGACCTGCTGGCCCGCCGCGGCGCCGCCTCCGACGAGGCCCTGCTCGCCAAGGCCCTGTGACCGGGGCCCCGCCGAACCCGTCAGCGCACCCAGCGGCAGAGGAGACACACATGGAAATCCGAGAGCTCGACCGGGACAACCTCGCACCGGACAACGGACTGCGCGCCCAGCGCCTGTTCCCCTGGCCGGCCCTGAACGCGCCCTTCGAGGGCTCCTGGTGCGTCGTGCCCCCGGGCGCGGCCTCCGGCCCGCACAGCCACCACGAGTACGAGGTCTGGATCGCGATGACCGGTGAGGCGGCGATCCTCAGCGAGGGCAGGAAGGTGCCGTTCACCGCCGGTGACGTCGTGCACTTCCACCCCGGCACCCGGCACCAGGTCGTCAACGACTCCGACGCCGACTTCCAGATGTACGCGGTCTGGTGGGACGCCGAGCTGGCGGAGAAGTTCTCCGTCCGGCACCGGGAGGAGAAGGCATGAGCGGGCGCAGCCGGCGCCGCGCCGTCGTCGTCGCGGCGACCCCCACCCCCAACGGGGACCTGCACATCGGCCACATGGCCGGCCCCTATCTCGCGGGCGACGTCTACAGCCGCTACCTGGCGGCCGACGGCCGGGACGTGATCTACACGACCTGCACCGACGACAGCCAGACCTACGTCACCACCACGGCCCGCCGACTCGGCGTGCCCGCGGCGCAGTTGTGCGCCGAGTCCACCGCGAAGATCGAGCGGACCATCTCCGCGATGGGCCTGTCGATGGAAGGGCTGCCGCCCATCGACGACCGGTACCGCGCCACGGTCCTGGAGTTCTTCACCCGCCTGCACGAGACGGACCGGCTGCGCGAGCGGACCGTACGGCTGCCGTACGCGCAGGAGTCCGGCCGGTATCTGTACGACGGCCTGATGACCGGCAGCTGCCCGGTCTGCCTGACCGGCAGCGCGGGAGGCGTCTGCGAGGGCTGCGGGCACCCCAACAACGCCGACGAACTGCTCGGCGCGCGCTCGGTGCTGGAGCCGGACTCCCCGGTGACCACCCGCGAGGTCACCATCCTGGTGCTGCCCATGGAGGAGTACCGCGAGCGGCTGACCTCCTACTTCGCCGAGCGCCTCGGACGCTGGCGGCCGCACGCCGCCCAGCTGGTGCGGGAGCTGCTGGACCGTCCGCTGCCGGAGATACCGGTGACGGTGCCCGGCGACTGGGGCATCGCGGCGCCCTTCCCCGAGACACCGGGGCAGATCCTCTACCCGTGGGTGGAGGCCATGCCGGCCGTCATGTACAGCACCTGGTGGTCCGCCGACCGGCGCGGCGAGCGCACGGAGGCCGTCGACGAGCTCTGGCGGGCCGGGAGCGATACGGAGCTCGTGTACTTCCACGGCTTCGACAACGTCTACCACTGGGGTCTGCTGGACCTCGTGCTGCTGATGGCGCACGGCGACCGCTATGTGCTGCCCGAGGCCAACATCAGCAACGAGTTCTACGACCTGGAGGGCGAGAAGTTCTCCACCAGCCGCAACCACCTGATCTGGTCGGCGGACCTGCTGGCGGAGGTGCCGAGGGACCTCGTGCGCTTCTATCTGGCGCTGACCGCACCGGAGTTCCAGCGCACCAACTTCAGCACCGCGGCCCTCACCGAGGTGACCGAGCGACGGCTGATCGGGCCGTGGAACCGGCTGGCGGAGGCGCTGAACGCGCTCGCTCCGGCCGGTGCGGGGAGCCCGCTGCCGACCACCGCGACGGGCCGGGACCGGGCGGCCTCGATCATCGAGCGGTTCCGGCTCACCTATGAGCTGGACGGCTTCAACCTGGGCCGGAGCGCCGAGAGCCTCGTCGCGGCCCTCGACCGGCTGGCGGCCGCGGCCCAGGAGCCGCGCGAGCGGGACGACGCGCTCGGCGCCGGGGACCTGCTGCTCCAGGTGCGGGCGCTGCTGGCCTGCGCCGCCCCGTTGCTCATCGATGCCGCCGCCGAGGCGACGGCCGCGGGCGTGGACCTGGCGCTGGACGCCGAACAGCCCGAGAAGATCACGCCGTTCGTCCTGCCCCGGTTGCCGCAGGCCGCCCGGGCCGGCGCCGCACGCACGGAGGTGGCGGCATGAAGCTGCTCACGCTGGAGACGGTGCAGTACCTGAACTACTACCACGGCCGCTACGGGCAGGTGGAGGACCTGGGCGTCGACCTCTACGTGCTCAACGGGGAGGGCACGGACGACTTCTGGCGGTCCGACCGCTATCGCACGGCGGGCTCCCGGAAGATCGACGACATCGTCGAGCGGGCTCGCGCATGGCACGCGGAGGAGCACTTCGACGGGGTGATCACCTTCTCCGAGTCCTCCGTCATCACCGTCGCCGCGGTCGCCGACGCGCTGGGCCTGCCGGGCATCGGGGTGCCGGCCGCCGTGTGCAGCAGGAACAAGTACCTGATGCGCCAGGCCTACGAGCGGGCGGGCGCCCCGATCCCCTCGTACCGGCTGGTGGAGAGCCTGGACGACGCGCTCGGGGCGGCGGCCGACTTCGGCTACCCGGTCATCCTGAAGCCGACCCTGGGCGCCGGCAGCCACTTCGTCTTCCGGGTCGACGGCCCGGAGGAGATGGCGCTGCGGCACGCCCAGGCCGCCGAGGGCATCCGTGACCTGTTCTGGGTCAACTCCGAGGCCGAGGGCGTGGACCTCGGCCCGAACGGACTGCTCGTCGAGTCCTTCCTGGACGGCCGCGAGTTCCTGATGGAGGCCGTCGTCTGGGACGACGAGGTCTACCTCGGCTCGATCGTGGACCGCATCACCGCCGAGGGCGGCACCTTCGACGACGACGTCCACCACGCGCCGACCTCGCTCGGACCCGAGGACATCGAGAAGGTGCACCGCGCGGTGCGGGCCGGGGCGCACGCCCAGGGACTGCGGCGCAGCGTCATGCACGCCGAGGTCAGGTTCCACGACGGCGAGCCGCACCTGCTGGAGATCGCCGCCCGCGTCGGCGGCGGCGGCCTCGACCTCATCGCCCGCAAGACCGCCGACCACGACCCGATCAAGGCGGTCGTGGACATCGGGCTCGGAGTGCGCCCCGACGTACGGCACTTCACACCGACCGGCGTCCACATCACCGCGATGTGCCTGATCAGCGAGGCGGGCGTGGTCGACAGGGTCGACGTGCCGGCGGAGGTCGCCGAGTCCGACAGGGTCTTCCTGCTCAAGATCACCGCCCGGCCTGGCGATGTCATCCGCCGGCCCCCGGACGGCAACACGATCCTCGGCTTCCTGGGGACGACCGGGGCCTCCCAGGAGGAGGCGTTCCGCACGATGAACGACTTCGCCTCCCGGATCGAGGTGACGTTCCGGCAGCAGACGCCGGCGCTCACCGACGCCGCCACGGCCTCCTGAGTCCGTACCGCCCGACGCCTCCCGCCCACTTCCGCGCAAGGAGAATCGACAGTGCAGCAAGACACCTCGTCCGCACGCCGGAACACCGCGGCCCAGGGTGGCCGCCCGGTTCGGACGGTGCGGCCCCGGCGCTATCTGATGTGCTCGCCGGTCCACTTCGACGTCGTCTACTCCATCAACCCCTGGATGGAGCCGGAGAAGCCCACCGACGCCGCGCTGGCCGTCGCCCAGTGGGAGCGGCTGCGCAGCCTCTACCTGGGCCTCGGCCACGAGGTCGAGCTGATCGAACCGGTCGCCGGCCTGCCCGACATGGTCTTCGCGGCCAACGGCGCCACCGTCGTCGACGGCCGTGTGCTGGCCGCCCGGTTCCGCCACGAACAGCGCGCCGCGGAGGGCCCGGCCTACGCCGACTGGTTCCGGGCGCGCGGCTACGACGTCCACGACGCCTTCCACGTCAACGAGGGCGAGGGCGACTACCTCGTCACCGGCGACCGGATCCTCGCCGGCACCGGCTTCCGCACCGACCGGCGCTCGCACGCCGAGGCGGAGCACTTCCTCGGCCTGCCGGTGGTGACCCTGGACCTCGTCGACCCGCGCTTCTACCACCTCGACACCGCGCTGGCCGTCCTCGACCACGAGGAGATCATGTACTACCCGGCGGCCTTCACCGCCGAGAGCCGGGCGACCCTGCGCGAGCTGTACCCGGACGCGATCGAGGCGACCGAGGACGACGCCGCGGTGTTCGGCCTGAACGCCGTCTCGGACGGCCGGCACGTGCTGCTGCCCGAGCAGGCCACCCACCTCATCGACGCGCTGTGGGCGCGCGGCTTCGTGCCGATCGGCGTGGACCTGTCCGAGCTGCTCAAGTCCGGCGGCAGCTCCAAGTGCTGCACGCTCGAGATCCGCGACGCGGAGCCGGAGGCCGGCGCATGATCAACTACGACGGACGCCGGTTCTGCCCCGCCGAGGCGGACGCCCAGGGCCGCACGGCGCTCTACCGGCAGGAGGGCGACCTGCTGTGGGGCACCTTCTCCGGCGGCAGGGCCCGGCGCGGCTCGCTGACCGGGGTGTGCGCCCCCGACGGCTCGCTGGACTTCGCCTACTCCATGGTCCTGGACGACGGCGAGGTCGTGTCCGGCCACTGCCGCAGCACCCCCGAGCTCCGCGAGGACGGCGGCATCGATCTGCGCGAGGAGTGGGAGCGCTTCGGCGCCCACGCCGCGAAGGGCGTCTCGTATCTGAAGGAGGTCAAGTGATGTCGTCGTCGACGGCCCCGTCGCCCACCCCCAGGAAGGGCGGCACGGTGACCTGGGCGTGCGCGCCCGGGTTCCCGCCCGCGGTGATCTTCCCCTTCACGCCGGCCGAGCGGATGGGGACGCGGAACATCTACGAGTTCCAGATGCTGATGTACCGGCCGCTGTACTACTTCGGCAGCCAGGGCACCCCGGACGTGGACTACGACCAGAGCATCGGCGAGCCCCCGCAGTGGAGCGAGGACGGACTGACCGTCACCGTGAAGGTCAAGCCGTGGAAGTGGTCCAACGGCGAGACGCTGTGCGCGGACAACGTCCTGTTCTGGGTCAACCTGATGAAGGTCAAGGGCGACCGGTACGGCGAGTACGTCCCCGGCTACTTCCCGGACAACCTGACCTCCTACGGCAAACTCGCCGAGGACACCGTCTACTTCACCTTCGACAAGGCCTACTCGAAGAAGTGGGTGCTGATGAACCAGCTCAGCACCATCACTCCGCTGCCCAAGGCGTGGGACCGCACCACCGAGGGGCCCGCGAACGCGTCGGGCGGCGTCGCCGACGTACCCGCCGTCTACGACTACCTGATGGCGGAGCAGGGCGACATCATCGACGAGGGCAACGCGCACCGCACCCGATGGGCCGACAGCCCCGTGTGGAGCGTGGTCAGCGGACCGTGGCGGCTGAAGAGCTACACGCTCGAGGGCCTGGTCACCTTCGTACCCAACGAGCACTACTCCGGGCCCAACAAGCCCTACCTGGACGAGTTCCGACAGGTGCCGACGTTCTCGGACGACGAAGAGTACGAGATGCTCAAGGCCGGCCCGCACGGCGAGGGCGGCATCCAGGTCGGCTACCTGCCGCTGAGCTTCGCCTCGGAGCCGGCCACCGACCCCACCGTGGGCGGCCCCAACCCGCTGGCGGACACCTACACGCTGGTGCCGCAGGTCGCCTTCTGCATCCGCTACTTCTGCCTCAACTACAACAACCCCACGGTGGCCGCGAAGATCTTCCGGCAGACGTACTTCCGGCAGGCGCTCCAGAGCACCCTCGACCAGGACTCCGCCGTACGCGACATCTACCAGGGCTACGCCTACCGGCAGAACGGCCCCGTGCCGATGGTCCCGGCGACCGACCTCGTCTCCCCGCGCCAGCGCGACGGGGCCTGGCCGCTCCCCTTCGACGTCGACCGGGCCCGTGAGCTGCTCGCGGCCAACGGCTGGGACACCACCACCACTCCGGCCGTCTGCGTGAACCCCGGCACCGGGCCCGGCCAGGCCGGCGAGGGCATACCCGCCGGCACCAAGCTGAGCTTCTCGCTGCGCTACGTGGAGGGGCGCCCGGCGCTGACCCGGCTGATGGAGAAGTACCGCAAGGACGCCGCGGCCGCCGGGATCGAGCTGCGGATGGAGGAGGTGTACGGCTCGGTGCTCGTCGCCGAGGACGCGCCCTGCGCCGCAGGACCGGACTGCCTGTGGGAGATGACCTGCTGGAACGGCGGCTGGGCCTACCACTACCCGAGCGGCGAGATCCTGTTCCAGACCGGCGCCGGCGGCAACTTCGGGCACTACAGCGACCCCCGGGCCGACCAGCTCATCGAGGCGTCCGTCACCTCCGACGACCTGGAGGCGCTCTACACCTACCAGGACTTCATCGCCGAGCAGGTGCCGGTCATCTTCACGCCGAACTTCCCCATCCGCCTCTTCGAAGTGGCCAACAACCTCGGGGGGTTCGGGCCCGTGAACCCGTTCGGGATGATCAACCCTGAGAACTGGTACTACCGCGAGGACGCGTGACATGGATCTGTCCGCGACTCCCGTTGCACCCCTGGGCTCCCACGCGCTGCTGATGTTCCTGCTCCAGATCGGGGTCCTGCTGGGTACGGCCGTGCTCCTGGGCCGCCTCGCCCAGCGGCTGGGTATGCCGTCCATCGTCGGCGAGCTGTGCGCGGGCGTGGTGCTGGGCCCGTCCCTGCTCACCCCGCTGGCCCCCGACTTCTCGGCCTGGCTGCTGCCCGCGCAGCCCGAGTCCATGCACCTGCTCGACGCGGCGGGCCAGCTCGGGGTGCTGCTGCTGGTGGGCATCACCGGCATGAACATCGACCTCGGGCTGGTGCGCCGCAAGGGCAGGGCCGCCGTCCTGGTCAGTACCGGCGGCCTCGTGGTGCCGTTCGCCGGTGGGGTCGCCGTCGCCCTGGCGATCCCGGCCGCCCTGCTCGTCGACGGCGTGGACCGCACCGTCTTCGCCCTGTTCGCCGGGGTCGCGCTGTGCGTCAGCGCGCTGCCGGTCATCGCCAAGACACTGCTCGACATGGGGCTGCTGCACCGCAACATCGGGCAGCTCATCGTCGGCGCGTCCGTGGTGGACGACATCGCGGGCTGGCTGCTGCTGTCCGTCGTCTCGGCGATGGCCACCACCGGCGTGCACGGCCCGGACGTCGCCCTGTCCGTGGTGTACCTGGTCGCTCTGCTGGCCGGCGCGTTCTACGTCGGCCGGCCGCTGGTCCGCCGTCTGCTGCGATGGTCGGCCCGGGCCGGCAACGGGGAGTCGGTCCCGGCCGTGTGCACCGTGCTGATCGTCCTGGGGGCCGTGGCCAGCCACGCCCTCCATATGGAGGCGATCATCGGTGCCTTCATCGTCGGTGTCCTGATCGGCTCGTCGGGGGAACTGGACCGGGAGCGGCTCGCCCCGCTGCGGATCATGGCCGTCACCGTCCTCGCCCCGCTGTTCTTCGCGACCGCCGGGCTGCGGATCGACCTGACCGCCATGGCCCGCCCCGAGGTCGCCCTCTCCGCCGTGCTGGTGCTGACGGTCGCCATCGTCGGCAAGTTCGCCGGGGCGTACGCGGGGGCCAGGGCCGGCCGGCTCGGCCACTGGGAGGCGCTCGCGCTCGGCGCCGGGATGAACTCCCGCGGGGTGATCGAGGTGATCATCGCGATGGTCGGCCTGCGGCTCGGGATCCTGACCACCGAGATGTACACGATCATCGTCCTGGTCGCGATCGTGACGTCCGTGATGGCCGCGCCCCTGCTGCGGATGTCCGTGGGGCGCATGCCCGTCACCCGCGAGGAACGGGTCCGTGAGCACGTCATGGCCGGCGGCCCCGCGCCGGAGTCGAATTCCTGACGCATACGCACTGAATTTCCGACGCTCCGGATTTCCCCCGGTGAACCGGCACTAACGTGAGGCCGACCCGTCCACCTGTGCGCGCTCGGCCACCCTCAACTCCTCGAAAGGCAAGGTGACATGAGAGAAGTGCAGAAGGCGACGGGAGAGCGACCGCTGCTGCTCGTGGTGGCCACGGGCATGCGGACGTACCGCGAGTATCTGCTGCGCTCCATTCGCGGCGAGTTCGACATCCATCTCTTCCATGTGGACGAACCCACCTGGGAGAAGGAGTACATCTCCGGCTGGACGGTCCTGCCCAGCACCCTGGACGGCCCGGCGATGGCCCGCGCGGCCCGGGAACTGCACGCCGCGTCGCCCGTCGCCGGTGTCCTGTGCTGGGACGAGGGACGCATCCACGCCGCCGCCTACGTCGCCGAGGCCCTCGGCCTGCGCAACGGC
>Ga0247821_10001428_pt1 | contig 13364 bp, 13 predicted proteins | sample 13C_Glycerol_Day_FD_192481 | JGI IMG/M metagenome (GOLD analysis project Ga0247821, IMG submission 192481) | Soil microbial communities from agricultural site in Penn Yan, New York, United States - 13C_Glycerol_Day14 | ecosystem: Environmental > Terrestrial > Soil > Agricultural land | place... | reverse complement strand
CAGCGCGCCCGCGAGTACGGCCTGAAGGTCGTCGGCTCCAGACCCGAGCAGTTCAACGGCCTGATCACCAGCGAGATGAAGCGCTGGGGCAAGGTCGTCACCGATTCCAAGATCCAGATCGACTGAGCATTCCCATGAGCCTGAACCTCAAGCCCCTGCACGACGTCTTCGCCGCCGAGGCGAGCGGCCTCGACCTCAGCAAGCCGCTGGCGGACCGCGACGTGCGCGCGATCAATGCCGCGATGAACGAATACGCCGTGCTGGTGTGGCGCGGCCAGCCGCTCACGCCGCAGCAGCAGCTGGACTTCGCCAGGCAGTTCGGCCCGCTGGACATCGGCCTCAAGCGCGTGTTCAAGCGGCCCGAGCGGCTGGAGGACGAGCGACTGATCGACATCTCCAACGTGGACGCGCAGGGCAACGTGGCGCGCCGCGATTCGCCCAAGAACCTGTCGAACTTCGCCAACCAGCTGTGGCACAGCGACAGCTCGTTCATGGACCCGCGCGCCGCGTATTCGATGCTCCACTGCGTGATCAAGCCCAGCTGGGGCGGCGACACCGAGTTCGCCGACCTGCGCCACGCCTACGACACGCTGGACGAGCGCATCCGCGCCGAGATCCAGGACCTGAAGGCGGAGCACTTCGCGCTGCACACGCGCATCCTGCTGGGCGACGACGCCTACACCGACGAGCAGAAGAAGGAGATCCCGCCCGCCATCTGGCCGCTGGCCGACACCCATCGCGGCTCGGGCCGCAAGGTGCTGTTCGTCGGCGTGCACGCGCGCCAGATCCTGGGCTGGCCCACGGCCGAGAGCCGGATGTACCTGCAGGACCTGCTGGAACACGCGACGCGGCGCGAGAACGTCTACACGCACAAGTGGCAGGTGGGCGACCTGGTCATCTGGGACAACCGCAGCACGCTGCACCGCGGCCGCCGCTACGACGTCAGCGAACGCCGCGAGCTGCGCCGCACCACGGTGAACGACACGCCGGAGGCGATGCTGCTCGCGGCGTGAACGTGTGATGGCGCTTCAACGCCAGCCGGCTTGCGCCAGCGCGCGATCCACGCTGGCGGCCAGCAGTTCGTGCCCGCGCGGCGACGGGTGGAAGTTGTCGGAGTAGAACCAGGTCTTCCACCAGCCCGGTGCAAGACCGGCCGGCGGCGAGGCATCCAGCGCCGCATCCGTGCAGGCCGGGAAATCTCCGGCAGGCGGGCAGGACGCCTGCGTCGAATTGGTCAGCCCGGACGCGGCGGGGTTCGTGTTCTGCGCGCTGAAGTCCGCGAAGTACGGCACCACCGCCACGCGTGCATCGCCGGCCGCGAGCCGGCGCAGCTCGGTGTTGAAGCCGACGATCCATTCCCGCAGCGCCGCCTGGAAAGCGCTGGCCGATGGGGCGCCCTCGGTGGTCGAGAGGTCCGCCGCGATGCTTCGGAACCTCGGCGTCAACGTGAGGTCCGGGACCTCGACCAGCGCGACGCGCGTCGCGCCCTTGTCGAGCGTGTTCGCCTTCACCGTGTTCCAGAAGGTCTGCGCCAGGCGTTGCATGTAGAGGCCCGCGGCCACCGACTCGCCGTCGGACTGCGCGAGCGCCTGCGTGATCGCCGACGCGTCGAGCTGCTGCCGCAGCAGGGCCAGGAAGATGGCATCGTCGCCGCTGCCTCCGTTGCGTGCATCGAGGAAGGCGTCCGCGAGCCCGGCCGCGTCGTTGCTGCCCGCGTCGATGAGGACGAGGTCGCCGGGCTGCCACGCGCCGCCGTTCGCGGCCACGGCCGATTCCAGCTGGAACTCCAGCGAGAGCGGCACTTCGTTGCCGCGCCGGGTGATCGGGTTCACGACCTGCGCGCCGCCCACCGCGAAGTTGGTGCAGCCCGGGTTGGTGGTGAACGTGGTGGTGATCGCGGTCCCGTCGCTGCTGGAGAAGAAGTTGCACTGGGGACCGGTGCCCAGGGCCGAGCCGACGAGTTCCGGATAGACCGGATAGCCCACGGATGGGTTGGCCGCGTTCTGCACGGTCGCCTTCAGGCCGAACGTGCCGACGTCGGCGAGGCTGTCGCCGGCGACGATCAGCCGCGAAGCCGGCCCAACGGCTGCCCCCGCCGGTGCGGGAGAGGGCGCCGGACTCGGGTCGCTGCCGCCTCCGCCGCCGCAGGCCGTGGTGATGAAGACCGCGGAAGCGGCCAGCGCGACGGTGCACGCGCGGCGCGAAAACTTGGATGCCATGGAGAACTCCGCAAGAGTCCTCGACTATGGGTTCGCGGTGGAACGCGATGGCCGGGCTGTCGTCTGAAGTTCGTGTCAGCGATCGTTGTCGCTCTCTGAAACGGATGAGCCTCGTTGGTAACGATCCCGCGGGGCAGCGGGTATTGAGGCTGAGCGTGAATGCGCGCAGCATGCGGGGATGATCGATACACGACGAGAGCCCACGTTTTCCCATTCGCGGCAGTCGCAGCCGCGGGCGCAGCGGCGCCGGCGTTCGATGGCGCCGGTCTTCATCGTCGCGCTGCTGGTCGCCCTCGCCGCCGCCGCCGCCGGCTGGTACTGGATGTCGCATCCGCAGATGTCCAGGGTGGTCCAGACCCCGCCCGCCCCGGAAAGCGCCGCGCAGCCGGAAGAGAGCACGCCCACCGCCGCGCTGCCGACCGAGGTGCAGCCACCCGCCGCGGATGAGGTCGTGAAGGCGCAGGACGTCACCGCCGCGCTCACGCAATTGCTGGGCCGCGACGCGGTCCTGAAGTTCCTGGAGACCACGGACTTCCCGCGCAAGTTCGTCGCCACGCTCGACAACCTGGGCCGCGAGCACGCGCCGGTGCCGGTGTGGCCGGTGCAGCCGCCGCCCGGACGGTTCGTCGTCTCGACGCAGGGCGGCTCGCAGGTGATGGCCGCCGAGAACTCGCTGCGCTACAGCCCCTTCGTCGCGTTCGCGGGTTCCGTCAACGCCGCGCAGGCGGTGGGCCTCTACCGCCGCATGTACCCGGTGCTGGACCAGGCGTGGCGCGAACTCGGCTTCGGCAAACGATCGCTGCATGCGCGGACGTTCGAGGTGATCGACCTCCTGCTGGCGACGCCCGAGCCCACGCAGCCGCCGAAGCTCACGCTCACCGAGGTGAAGGGCCCGATCGCCTCCGCGCGGCCCTGGACCCGCTACGAGTTCGTCGACCCGCAGCTGCAGGGCCTGGCCGCCGGCCAGAAGATGCTGCTGCGCATGGGCGCGGACAACCGCAAGGTGCTCCAGGCCAAGCTGCAGGAGCTGCGCCAGGAACTGCTGCGCGTATCGATCGAGCCGGTGAAACCCTAGTTCGGTCGCAACACCGGATACGCGACCGAGCAGATGTGCGAGTTGATGCGCTTCAACTCGCCGATCAGGTCCAGGTGCAGCGAGCTGGTCTCCATGCTCTGCACCGTGTTCTCGGACAGGCGCGTGAGGTGGTTGCCCGCGCAGGTGCGCTGAAGGTCGCGAAAGCGCGCCTTCTCCTCCAGCAGCTTCTGCGCGTCGCGCGCCGATCCGTACAGGAACACGCTCATCCCCAGCCGCAGGTTGGCGACCAGCCGCGCGTGCAGCTCGCAGATCTCCGCCATGCCGGCGTCCGAGAAGCGGCGGCCCTTTCGGATCTTCTTGTCCTCGATGTCGATCAGGATGCGCTCGATGGCGTCGCCGATCTGCTCCATGTTGATCGTGAAGCTGATGATGTCGGTCCAGCGCCGGCTTTCTTCCTCGCCGAGCGCCTCGCGCGAGAGCCGGGCCAGGTAGTACTTGATCGCCGAATAGAGCTCGTCGACCGTGTCGTCGAGCTTGCGCAGCTCCTCGGCCAGGCGCAGGTCGTCGTTCTTCAGCACCGTCAGCGTGCCCAGCAGCATGCTTTCCACCACGTCGGCCTGGTGCAGCGCTTCGCGCGCCGCGCAGGAGATGGCGAGTGACGGCGTGGCCAGCGCCGAGGGATCCAGGTGGCGCGGGCGGGCCGTCGCCGCGCTCTGTTCGGGCTTGGGCAGGCACCGCTCGACCCAGCGTGACACCACCTGCGTGAACGCCAGGAAGGCCAGCGCGATCAGGGTGTTGAAGACCAGGTGGAACAGCACCACCGCCGAAGCCGGCGCTGACAGGTGCGGCTGCAGCAGTCCGAGCAAGAGGCCGATGAAAGGCGCCGCGGCGAGCACGCCCGCCACCTTGAACACCAGGTTCCCCAGCGGCACCTGTCTCACCTCGACCGGCGACTTCGCGGTGGCCAGTACGCCGAGCAATCCGCCGCCCACGTTGGCGCCGAGGATCAGGCCGAACGCGACGTCGAGCGGGATCGTGCCGGAGCCGGCGAGCGTGGCCGTCAGCAACACGATGGCCAGGCTGGAATAGGCCGCGATCGTCATCACCGCGCCCACCGTGATCTCCAGCAGCAGGTCGCTGGAGAGGGAATGCAGCAGTTCGCGCGCGACCGGCGACTTCATCATCACGCCGGTCGATTCGGACACCAGCCGCAACGCGAGCAGCATCAGCCCGAGGCCGATCAGCACCCGGCCCAGTCGGCCGACCGGCGTGGACGGCCGGGTGATGAACAGCACCACGCCCAGCAGGATCAGCAGCGGCGACAGCCAGGAGAGGTCGAACGAGAACACCACCGACATCAGGCTGGTGCCCACGTCGGCGCCCAGCATCACGGCCAGCGCCGTCGGCAGGGCCACCAGGCCCTGGCCGACGAACGAAGAGACGATCAGCGCCGTGGCCGTGCTGGACTGCACGAGCGCCGTGACGCCCAGCCCGGCCAGGGCCGCCGCGGGGCGCGTGCCTATGCTGCGCGCGAGCACCTGCCGCAGGTTGGCGCCGAAGACTCGCAGGATGCCCGTGCGGACCAGGTAGGTGCCCCACACCAGCAGCGCGATGGCCGCCAACAGGTTCAGCAGGTGCGTCATCCCCTCAGTCGACCTTGGCGCCGGAGCTGCGCACGACCTCGCCCCACGCCTTGAGCTCGTCGGCCATGAACTTGCCGAACGCCGCCGGCGTGCCGCCGCCCGGCTCGGCGCCGTCGGCCGCGAGCGCGGCTTTCACCGTGGGGCTGTTGAGCGAAGCAAGGGTCGCCTCGGTCAGCCTGGCCATCACGTCCTTGGGCGTGCCGGCCGGCGCCAGCAGTCCGGCCCAGGAGGTGACGGAGAAGCCCTTGAGGCCGGACTCCTGCATCGTGGGCAGGTCGGGCGCCGCGCCCGAGCGGCTGTCCGACGTCACGCCCAGTCCGCGCAGCTTGCCGCTGCGCGCATGGCCGATGGCGCTGGGAATGGTCTCGAAGCCGAACTGCACTTCGTTGGCCATCAGCGCCAGCATCGCGGGCCCGCCGCCCTTGTACGGCACGTGCTTCACCTCGGTGCCCGTCACGCCCTTGAAGATTTCGCCCGCCAGGTGCGCCGGCGAGCCGCTGCCCGAGGAGGCGAAGAAGGTCTTGCCCGCGTTCGCCTTGGCGTAGGAGACGAGGTCCTGCACGCTGTTCACCGGGATCTGCGGCGGCACCACGAGCAGCAACGGGTACTTGGCGACCAGCGTGACCGGCTCGAAGCTCTTGATCGGGTCGAACTTCAGCTTGTACAGGTGCGGATTGATCGCCTGGCTGCTCACGGTGGACATGAACACCGTATAGCCGTCCGGCGGCGAGCCGGCCACCAGCTCGGCCGCGATGTTGCCCGCCGCGCCCGGGCGGTTCTCCACCACCACGGACTGCCCCAGCACCTCGCCCATGCGCTGCGCCAGCACGCGCGCGAGCTTGTCGGTGGACCCGCCGGCGGCGAACCCGACCACCATGCGGACCGGCTTGGCGGGAAAGGCCTGCGCCCACGCGCCGGCCCCGGCCAGCATCCCTGCGCACGCGAGGGCACAACCGAATCTTCTTCTGATCACTCTTGTCTCCTTCTCGTTCGACGGCGCAGGGTGCCGTCAACCCACCCGGTTCAAGGCCAGGTCCATCACGTCGAAGTTGCGCAGCCGGCGCTGGGGCACGTCGTGCAGGCGCCGGTTGAAGAGGAGCGGCACGCGCTGCTCGGAACCCCCGCCGTGCGAGCGCAGCGGAACGGTCAGGCCGGAGAGGTCGTGGCGATCGGCCGAGGTGCCCAGCACCGACAGCCGTTCGCTCACCACCACCAGGTCGCCGATGCGGTCGGTCGGCAGCTCGAACTCGGCGGCGGCTTCGGCGCGCGTCAGCACGCGCTCGACCTGCGGCAGCGCCGCGATGCGGTGCGACGCTTCCGCACGCAGCGAGGCGTCCTTGATGTAGACGGTGGCGTAGGAGCCGAGCGCGCCGTGGTGGACCACGTAGGGATCGGTGATCGGCAGCAGCACGCGGGTGCGGCCCGCGCCGAACGCCTGGTCCAGGACGTCCTGCAGGAACACGATGCTGGCCCGGCCCAGCGAATCGGTCTTGGCGTTCATGCCGTGGTCGGCCGTGATCGCCAGCACGCAGCCCATCTCGTCGAGCTCGCCCAGGTAGCGGTCCATCATCGAATAGAACTCGTTGGCGCCCGCCGTGCCCGGCGCGAACTTGTGCTGCACGTAGTCGGTGGTGGACAGGTACATCAGGTCCGGCCGAAGGGTGCGCATCAGCATCACGCCGGCGGCGAACACGAACTCGGAAAGGTCGGCGCTGTAGACCGAAGGCAGCGGCATGCCGACCTTGGCGAGCACGTCGTCGATGCCGTTCTCCACCACGCTCGCCTGGTCGGCCTTCTCGGCCGAGAAGCAGATGCCCTCCATGCCGTGGCCGAGCAGGGTGCGCAGCTTGTCCTTCGCCGTCACCACCGCCACCTTGCGGCCCGCGGCCGCGACGCGGGCGAGGATGCTGGGCGCTCGCAGGTAGCGCGGGTCGTTCATCAGCACTTCCTCGTCGCGCTCCGGATCGAGGAAGAAGTTGCCGCAGATGCCGTGCACGCTGGGCGGCGCGCCGGTGACGATCGAAAGGTTGTTGGGATTGGTGAAGGAGGGCATCACGCAATCGCCCGCGAGCACCGTGCCGCGCTGAGCCAGCGAAGCGAAGAAGGGCGCCACGCCGGCCTGCACGGCCTGGTTGATGTACTCCTGCTCGCAGCCGTCGATGCACACCACCACCGTCGGCTGGCCGGGCAGCGAGTACCGGCGGTCGTTCACTGAGATCGTTTGAGGTTCCATGGCCGCGAAGGTAAGGCGCCAGCGAACGTCACACAATCGAGAAAAAATCGCGCATGCGTGATAAAAACTGACGCATGCCGCACCAGCTCCCGCCCCTCAACGCCCTGCGCGTGTTCGAAGTGACCGCCCGCGCCGGCAGCTACACCGAAGCGGCGCGCGAGCTGCACCTCACGCACGGCGCCATCAGCCGGCAGATCCAGCTGCTGGAGGAAGCGCTCGGCCAGCCGCTGTTCCGCAAGGAAGGCCAGCGCATGGTGGCCACCGGCCACGCCAAGGCGTTCGCGCGCGAGATCAGCGCGGCGTTCGACCACATCAGCGACGCCGCGCGGCGCTACGGCAAGCAGGCCAGCACCAAGGTGATCCGCGTCAACGCCCCGGCCACGCTGGCCATGCGCTGGCTGATCCCGCAGCTGCCGTCGTTCCGCGCGCGGCATCCGCAGGTGGAGGTGCGGATCTCGACCGCCTTCAGCAACGACCCCGTGCTGCGCGGCAGCTTTGATGTGGGCATCCGGCGCTCGGCGGACGACAGGGCGCAGTTCGAGGTTCTGCCGCTCCTGGCGGAGCAGACCACCGTGATCGCGAGTCCGGCCTACCTGAAGCAGCGCAAGGTCCGCAAGCCCGCCGACCTGGCGCAGGCGGTGTGGCTGTCCACCGAATCCCGCCCCGGCGACTGGGAGAACTGGCTGGCCTCGGCCGGCTGCGCCGAGTTGCGGCCGGCGCAGACGCTGCGGTTCGATCACTTCTTCGTGACGCTGCAGGCGGTCGTCGATGGGATGGGATTGGGCATCGGCCCGTTCCCCACGCTCGACAGCGACCTGGAAAGCGGGCGCATCGTCACGCCGTTCCCGAAGCTGATCAGCCGGGGGAGCGAGTACTTCGCGCTGGTGCCGCGGGACTCGGACAAGCCGAAGTTCCTGCGCGACTTCCTGGAGTGGTTGCAGGGCCTCGCGGGTTGAACGGGGTCAAGGCCCCGCGGCGAACCACACGAGCTGCTGCACATTGACCGCGAGCCGGCCGTCGGGCCACCACAGCGTGCCGCTCTCGTCGCCGAAGCCGCCCGCGAGTTGCACGGTGCGGAAGTGCGCTTGCAGGTAGTCGTCTTCGCCGAGGTCGACCGCTTCGTCGACACCGCCGAACACCAGCGACATCGAGACCGTGCTGGCGGGCGTCCGCCCGGCGGCGCCGGACCAGGCCGCCGGGAACCAGGCGTCCGCCAGCATCGCCAGCGCTTCGGGCGTGATGCGGCGTTCGAAGCGGGGGCGCACGAAGCCGCTGGTCGTGCCTGGCGTGGATTCGGCGCCGGGCCATCCGCAGGCGACGCGGTAGTCGAACATGCGCGGGAAGGCGGCGAGGGAGTCGAGCGCGTCCAGCGGCGGATGGTCTTGCGCTGCGCCGATTCGCGGAGCGCGCGCCAGCTGGTGGACCGTCGGGGAGCGGACGGCAGCCATCACGGCGGAGGCCTGCACACGGGCCTTGCCGCCTTGCAGCAGCACCGCGCGCTCGAAGGCCACCGAACGCTGCTGCGCGACCGGTTCGACGTCGATGTCGAACCCGCCCGGCTCGACGCGCCCCATGAACTCGACGTTGAGCGAGCGCACCACCCGACCCGGTCCGTGCCGATGGCGGATGGCGCCGAGCACGCAGGCTGCCAGCCAGCCGCCGTGCGGCCCGATCTGGTTCCAGTAGCGCGCGTCGGTGTCCATCACGCCACGGCCGCGGCGCGATCCGCCTGCGAGCGTCCGTCGTAGCCCCACGAGGCGGCCGGCACTTCCTGGACCACGATGTAGAAGGGCGACGCCGGCGCCGACAGGTGGCGCGAGAGCAGGGCGTGCGCGGCCTGCAGGAAGCGCGCCTTCTCTTCCTCGGTGTTCGTGCCTTCGGTGACGTAGGCGATGAGCCGGCCCGACCAGGCATCCGGCCCGAGGCGGCGGCCGCCGATCGCAATGGAAGCGCCGGGCTGCAGCCCGATGCTGACGACGGTGAGGTCGGCGCGCTTGCGAAGGATGTCGGCCATCAGGCCGGTCAAGCCCTGCTGCACGGCTTCGAGGGCGGCCTGGGTCGGCACGGAATGCTGGATCGTGAGGTCGAGGAAAGGCATGGAGGGCTCCGGTGGGATCGAACGGAGGCGCATGGTCCCGCGTCCTCCCGTGCTCCACAATCGGGTCCCGAGGAAATAGACTGTCGCCCGGATGGAGACAATCCCATGCAAGAAGCCCTCGATGCCGACCTGCTCGCCGGACTGGCCGCCTTCGCCGCGGTCAGCGAGGCCGGCAGCTTCAGTGAGGCGGCGCGGCGGCTGGGCGCGTCCAAGTCGGCCCTCAGCAAGCAGGTGCAACGGCTGGAGCAGCGCCTCGGCGCGCGGCTGCTGCAGCGGACGACGCGATCCCTCTCGCTCACGCAGCCGGGCCGGCTGGCCTATGAGCACGCCGCACAACTGGCGCGCAGCGCGGAGGCGGCCCGCTCGGCCGTCGCCTCGCTGACCCGCGCGCCACGCGGGCTGTTGCGCGTCACCACCTCGGTGGCCTACGGCAAGGCCGTGCTGCTGGCGCTCGTCTCGGAGTTCGTGCAGCGCTTTCCAGAAGTGGAAGTGGACGTGCTGCTGCTCGACCGCATGATCGACTTCGCGGAAGAAGGCATCGATGTCGCGATCCGCCTGGCCGACCAGCCGCCGGACCTGTCGATCGCGAAGCCGCTGCGACCCATCGCGTACTACCTGGTGGCGGCGCGCGGCAGCGCGATGGCGAGCCGCATCCGCAAGCCGGCCGACCTGCGCAAGGCCGACGTCCTCAACTACGCGCGCGAGGCGCAGGGCGCCGAGTGGACGTTCACGCGCGACGGCCAGGCGGAACCCGTGCGGACGCGCGGCCGGGTGTCGGTCAACAACAGCGAAGGACTGGCCGCGCTGGTCGCGGGCGGGCTGGGCGTGGCCGTGGTGCCCGACTACGTGGCGGCGGCGGAGCTGAAGCGTCGGCGCGTGGTGCGGTTGCTGCCCGAGTGGGAGATCACGGGCCGCTTCGGTGCCAAGGTCTGGATCGTCCGCCCGGCGGACCGCGCGGTGCTGCCCGCGGTGCGCGCCTTCAGCGACTTCATGGTCGAGAAGCTGGCCGACGGCCAGGAAGCCTGATCGCCTCGCCGAGGTGCTGGTACACCGCGGCGATGCGGCGAAGGTGGCGCGACTCCGGATGCGCCAGCAGCCAGAGCGAGGACTCGCAGCCGTCCAGCGGCTCGGAGATCGCCTTGAGCTGCGGCTCCACCTCCAGCATGAACAGCGGAACGATGCCCACGCCCAGGCCGGACTTGATCGCATCCACCACGCCGACGATGCCGTCGACGAGGTGGCGCGGCGTCAGCTTCGGCAGGTGCTTGCGCCGCCAGCGCACCGAGGGATGTTCGGGCATGGCTTCGTCGGGGGCTATCCAGTCCAGCTGGTCCAGCTCGGCGGACTTCGAACCCCGCGCCCGCAGCGCGCACACCGCGAACTCGATGGTGCCCAGGCTGCGGCCGACCAGGTGCTCCGGCGGCTTGGGCGTCGCGCGCAGGGCCAGGTCGGCGTCGCGCTTGCTCAGGCTCATGAGCTCGTTGGTGGCGCGCAGCTCCAGCTGCAGCAGCGGATGCTCGCGCGCGAGCGCGGGCAGGCAGGGCAGCACCAGCCCGCGCAGCACCGAGTCGGTGGTGGTGAGGCGCACGCGGCCCGACACCGCCGCGGCCGTGCCCGCCGCCGCCGCGCGCGCGGCTTCCAGCTCCGCCTCGATGCGCTCGGCGTGCCGGGCGACTTCGCTGGCTTGCTCCGTCGGCAAATAGCCCTGGCGGCTGCGCTCGAACAACCGCTGCCCGAGCCGCTGCTCCATGCGCTGCAGGGCGCGGAACACGGTGGAGGCGTCGCTGCCGCTGCGCTCGGCGGCCTGCGCCAGCGTGCCGCCGCGCACCAGCGCCAGCACCACCTCCAGGTCGGCGGCCGTCAGGTGGTATTGCGTCCGTGCATTCATGGATTGCGGCTGGTCCTATTTCCGTTGCGCCTGCGCAATCCTACAGTCCGGGCTCCCAACCCACCAAGGAACCCGCATGAAGCTCTATTTCTCCCCCGCCTACTGCTCGCAGGCCGTCCACATCGCGCTGCGCGAAGCCGGCCTCGCCGCCGACCTGGTTCAGGTCGACACGGTCGCCGGACGCACCGCCGACGGCGGCGACTACCGAGCGATCAACCCGCGCGGCTACGTGCCGATGCTCGAGCTGGACGACGGCAGCCGGCACACGGAAGTCGCCGCGCTGCTGCAGTACGTCGCCGACCTGGCGCCCGCTGCCGGCCTGATCCCGCCGGTGGGCAGCCGCGAACGCTTCGAAGCCCTGCAGTGGCTCACCTTCACCTCCAGCGAGCTGCACAAGGGTTTCAGCCCCTGGCTGTTCCACAAGGAGACGGCGGACTCCACGCGCAAGGCCGTGAAGGACAAGCTGAAGCTGCGCATCGCCGACGTGGACACGCGCCTGCAGGGCCGCGACTGGCTGGTCGGCCGCCATTTCACCGTGGCCGACGCCTACGCCTTCGTCATCCTGAGCTGGGCGCCCATGGTCGGCATGAGCCTGGCGGCCTGGCCGAACGTGGTGGCGTGGATGGACCGCGTGCGCTCGCGCGAAGCCGTGCGCGCGGCGCTGCGTGCCGAAGGCCTGCTGAAGGAGTGACCATGGAACTCACGCTGGTCAGCCATCACCTCTGCCCCTACGTGCAGCGCGCCGCCATCGTGCTGCGGGAGAAGGGCGTGGCCTTTTCCCGCAGCTGGGTGGACCTGTCCGCCAAGCCGGACTGGTTCACCGCGATATCGCCGCTGGGCAAGACGCCGGTGCTGCTGGCGGACGGCGAGGCGATCTTCGAGTCCGCCGTGATCTGCGAGTACCTGGACGAGGTGTTCGCGCCGCGCCTGCATCCCGCCGACCCGCTGCAGCGCGCGCGGCATCGGGCGTGGATGGAATTCGGCTCGGATGTGCTCAACCGGATCTGGACGTTCTATACCGCCCCGGACGCGGCGGCGTTGTCCGCGGCGCGGGACGCGCTGGTCTCGCGGTTCAGGCAGCTCGAGCCCGCGCTGGATCCGCAAGGGCCGTTCTTCGCGGGCGCGTCGTTCGGCCTGGTCGACGCGGTCTTCGCGCCGGTGTTCCGCTACTTCGAGGTGTTCGAGGCCATCGGTGAAGCCGGCTTCTTCGAAGGCCTGCCGCGGGTGCGGGCCTGGCGCGCCGCGCTGGCGGCCCGGACTTCCGTCCAGGAAGCGGCCGTGCCGGATTACGCGGAACGCCTGGTCGCCTTCCTGGACTCGCGCGGTAGCGAGTTGTCGAGGCGGATGTCGCCCCTGTGCGTGGGTTAGCGGGCGATCCCCGCGCAACCCCGCTCCACCGCCCGCGCCTGCCCCGAGCCCACGCAAGGCCGCAGCAGCAGCGGATACCCCGCATCGCGCAGCTGCCGCGACGCCGTGCGCTGCAGTTGCAGCGCGTGCTGCGGCGCGATGCCGAGGTCGCGCGCGGCCTGCTCCGAAGCGCTGAACGACGCCGGGTCGATGCCGCTGAGGGCACCGAACATGGTGAGTGCGCTCAGGTAGGCGCCGTGGCCGCTCGGGTGGAACTGGTCGGCGGGCCACCACAGGCTGATGCCGCGCTCCGTGGTGTCGTACGGGTTGCGCACCGACACCCTGTCGTTGACCGCGCGCAGGAAGGCATCGCCCACGGGCACCACGCCGGTGATGTTGTGCGTTTGCGCGGCCTGTTCGTAGGCGTTGTGCAGGTCGCGCTGCATGGTCTCCAGCGGCTCGCCGGCGTAAGGCGTGCCTTCGGGGTAGGCGAGGTCGGGACGCGCCCAGGTCTGGTACAGGTAGATCGCCGCGTTCGGGTTGGCTTTCGGGTTGGCGGGGATGGTGCGCAGCGCGTTGCTGCCGCCCGGATAGAGCAGCGCTTCGCGGTAGCTGTGCGCATCGCCGACGCGGATGAAGCGCTCCAGCAGGCCGACGTAGGTGTTGAACTGCGCGAAGTCGCCGCCCATGCGGTTGACCGCCTCGGTGCTGTTGCCCTGGAGCACCACCACGTCCCACTTCTCCGACGCGATGTTGGAGCGCAGGTCCCAGCCCGCCGGGTTGGAATTGATCATGTGCCCGCGCAGCGTGGCGCCGCCGCGCAGCGAATGCTTGACCACCACGTCCACGCCGGACTGGTCGGCCAGCGCCTTGAAGATGCCCGGGACGCCGCCCCAGGGC
>Ga0247821_10001425_pt1 | contig 13371 bp, 10 predicted proteins | sample 13C_Glycerol_Day_FD_192481 | JGI IMG/M metagenome (GOLD analysis project Ga0247821, IMG submission 192481) | Soil microbial communities from agricultural site in Penn Yan, New York, United States - 13C_Glycerol_Day14 | ecosystem: Environmental > Terrestrial > Soil > Agricultural land | place... | reverse complement strand
TGGACATCAACCACGTCCATCAACGCTGCCACCGTCACCGGATCATCGCTCAAAGGCTCGGCCAGGCAGGCCAGACAGGCCTCGCGCGGGTTCATTCCGGCACCGATCATGCGCGCGGTAAAAATCAGCAGACGGGTCGAGGCGACTTCCTCCAGATCGTGCTGGTCAAGACGACGTAAAGCCTGTCCCAACTTGACCACCTGGTTGGCCAGAGCAGCGTCCACCCCGGCCTCGCGGCGGACGATGTGTGCTTCTTCAGCGGCAGGAGGATAGTCGAAACGCATGGCGACGAAGCGCTGGCGCGTGCTTGGCTTCATGCCCTTGAGCAGGTTCTGGTAGCCGGGGTTGTAGGACACCACCAGCATGAACGAAGGCGGCGCCTGCAGCACTTCGCCGGTACGCTCCAGGAACAGCTCGCGGCGATCGTCGGCCAGCGGGTGCAGGACCACTACCGTGTCCTGGCGTGCCTCGACCACCTCGTCGAGGTAGCAGATGCCGCCCTCGCGCACCGCCCGGGTCAGCGGCCCGTCCTGCCACCAGGTGCCTTCACTCCCGATCAGGTGACGGCCGACCAGATCCGCCGCACTCAGGTCATCATGGCAGGCCACGGTGTGCAACGGCAGGTTCAGGCGCTGGGCCATGTGCTGGACGAAGCGGGTCTTGCCACAGCCGGTCGGGCCTTTGATCAGCACCGGCAGGCCGTGACGCCAGGCCTGTTCGAACAGCGCCTGCTCATTGCGCTGTGCTTGGTAGAAAAGCTCGGATCGGGGTTCACAAACAGGCATGAGGGTCATGCGACACCTGGCTCGGCAGCGGGTTTGCAGACCACGCTAAAGGCCTGCGCAACCCGCGACAAGCGCCGTGCCGGGCAAACTTGATCGCCGTCAAGCCACCTCAGACCGTGCGCGAAAACTGGCCCTTGCGCCCGCCGCCAAGGTAGGCGTCGAAGGCCATGGCGGTGTTGCGCATCATCAGCTGCCCCTGAGGCAATAGCTGCAGTGCATCGGGCTCCAGTGCCAGCAAGTGGTCATCCACCTGTTCGGCCAGTTGCTCCAGGGCTTCGGCGAAATACTCATTGAAACGGATACCGTGGGACGCTTCGAAGCTGCCGAAGTCGATCCGGCCGTGACACATCAGCGCGTTGATCACTTCGCGGCGCAACAGGTCATCCGGATTGAGGCGGTAACCGCGCTGCACCGGCAACATGCCTTGATCGAGCCGCGCGTAATACTGCGACAGCAGCTTCACACTCTGGCTGTAGCTGTCGCCTACCTTGCCGATCGCCGACACGCCGAGACCGATCAGGTCGCAGTCGGCATGGGTCGAGTAGCCCTGAAAATTGCGCTGCAACGTACCATTGGCCCGCGCCAGGGTCAGTTCGTCATCTGGCAAGGCGAAGTGGTCCATGCCGATGTACACGTAGCCGGCTTCGGTCAGGCGGCGGATGGTCAGCTCCAGCAACTCCAGCTTGCGCTCCGGCGGCGGCATGTCCTCGGGGCGGATCATCCGTTGCGCACGCACCAGCTCGGGAAGGTGGGCGTAGCTGTAGGCGGCAATGCGGTCCGGGCGCAAGGCGATGATCTTGCTCAGGGTGACGTCGAAGCTCTGTACCGTTTGCAGCGGCAGGCCGTAGATCAGGTCGACGCTGACCGATTTGAACTGCGCCTGACGCGCTGCTGCGACCAGCGCATAAATCTGTTCTTCACTTTGCCGGCGATTGACCGCTGCCTGCACATCCGGGTCGAAATCCTGCACGCCAAAACTCAGGCGGTTGAAGCCCAGGCCGCGTAGCAGCTGGATCTGTTCGGTACTGATGGTGCGCGGGTCGACCTCGATGGAGAACTCGTGGTTGTCGCTGTCGTCGAGGTTGAACGCCTGGCGCAGGCTGTCCATCAGTTCGGTCAGTTGCTCGCCGCTCAAGTAGGTCGGCGTACCGCCCCCCAGGTGCAGCTGGGTGAGCTTGCGGCGGCGATCGAACAATGCCCCCTGCATGGCGATTTCACGCTTCAGGTAGGCCAGGTACTCGGTTGCGCGGTGGGTCTTGCGGGTGATGATCTTGTTGCAGGCACAGTAGTAGCAAAGGCTCTGGCAGAACGGAATATGAATGTAGGCCGACAACGGCTTGGGATTGGTTGCCTGGTTGCTGGCCTGCACCGCCTGCAGGTAATCATCGACCGCGAAGGCCTCATGGAACTGCGGCGCGGTGGGATAGGAGGTATAGCGTGGCCCCGGCCGGTCGTACTTCTTGACCAGGGCGCGGTTGAAATCAAAGGCAGGCATCATGATCGATCCACTCGTGTCGGGACGAAAGCGCCGAATTGTTCACCTCCTGTTCGAACAGCTGGCAGATTGCATCTACTTCCAGGCGGCCGGCGGGCAGGATACTGATCAGGCCCTCGCTCAATTCAACCAGCCCTGCGTGGCTCATGGCCTCCAGGCGCCGCCAGGCAGTCGGGAAGTACTGCTGAAAATTCAGGCCGTAGCGGGTTTCAATGGCCCGGATATCCAGTTGCAGGTCGCAGGCCAGACGCTCCATGACCCGCTGCCTGACCTGATCGCTGTCTTCGCAGCGCCAGCCGCGTGCAGTGGCCAGCTGGCCCTGTTGCAGCAGTTCCAGATAATCACCCGGCACCTCGGTGTTCTGCGCATACAGCCCGTCAAGCTGGCTGATCGCGCCCAGGCCAAAGCCGACATGATCGCAGTAGCCATAACGGGTAAAGCCCTGACAGTTACGGCGCAGACGACCACGTTCCTGGGCGATCGCCAGATCGTCATCCGCGCGAACGAACTGCCCCAGGCCGATGTGTTGGTACCCCGCCGCGAGCAACAGTTCGAAGCAGGTGCGCCGCATCAGCGCCTTGTCCTGCTCGCTACTGGCTGCACGCTGGGCGCACTGCGCATAACGCAGTGGCGGCTGCGCATAGTCGAACACTTGCAGACGGTCGGGCTCCAGCTCGATCAGGGTGCTCAGCTTCAGGGCGAAGCTTGCCGGGGTCTGCCAGGCGTGGCCATAACCCAGATCGACACTCACCGAGCGGTAGTCAAAGGTGCGTGCAGCATCGATCAGCGAGTTGATCGGCGCCGGGTTCTGGTAGCCGTCCACCGGCAAGTCGCTGTCGCAGCCGATATCCGGCACACCGATGCTGACATGATTGAAGCCCTGATCACGCAACAACCCCATGGTCGCCCATTTGGTGTGGTGCAGATCGACATCGACGCTGTAGTCGCCGCTCTCATGGGTGAGAAAGTTGAAGCGCTTGTGCAACTGCGCCATCAGTCGCTGCAGCTGCTCAGGCGCCGGTGTGCTACCGCCCAGATGAAATTGCTCGACCCGTTGTTGCGTGGCCAGGTGACAGCCCACCAGGTCGATTTCGCGGGCCAGGGCTTGCAGATACGCCTCAACGGATTGGCCATCCGTGCGCAAGCGGGCCGGCACCTGCACATTCAACGATAACGGCCGCTGCTGCTGGCGGCTGCTGCGCAGTGCGCGCAATACATCCAGCGAACCGACACCGCCATGAAACCTGCGGACATCGACATAACTGTTGGGGTCGAGCATGCCTTGATCGCGTCGAACGACCTGCTCGTTACGGAAATGAAGGACATCGAGCATGACGGGAGCTCCGAGACGGGCTGCGGAGTTTCAGTGTCTGCCGATAACGACCGGGACGCCTTGATTTGCATCAAGCGTCGGTGGCATGGCTACCAGCTCAGGTAGAACATGCCTTTGGCCAGCAGGACGATCAGCACCAGATGGGTAAACACACTGGCGTGAATGAACTTCACCCAGCGGGCGGTCATGCGCCCGGTCTTGAACAGCAGCATGGCGCCGAGAAAATGCACCAGCACGCTGGCGGCGAGCACAATCTTGGCCAGCAACAAGGTGCCGAATGATGAACTTGATGGCGCTTCGAGCAGCGGCAGATAACGCAGCCAGACCATCCCTGCCCCGGCGCCGAACAGCACCAGCAGCACCCAGGGCATCAGTTGCCGGGCACGTTGGCCAACGGCCTGTTCGAGCAGCAGCATGAGTTTGGCGGGCAGCTGCTTGCGTATGTGCTCCAGGAACAGCACCTCGAAGAACACCGTGCCAATGAAGATCAGGGCGGCGAACAGGTGCAGGGTCAACAGCAGTGGGTAGATCATTGGACCCTCTTGGCTTGCATCCTATAGCTGGATTTGAGCCTACAGGGTTGGGGGGTAAATTCGGTTGATGGGGATCAAGAAAGGTACTTGTGTGACCTATTTACAAACACTCCGGTTTGGGGAGTCGTCGCGGTATTAGGCCTCTCTGTGCAGCATCAGACCTTGCCAGGTTTGCACCCTGATCAGACGGGTTTCACGGGACGTTTACCATGAGAGGGCCTGCGCAATCTGATTCACGTCCTTCATGGTTTTGTCGTTGCTGGTTATTGGTGCCCGCAACACGGATCGCCGTTCTTTTTTATCCACGATCCAGAAAGAGACGCCTTTGGGTTTTTCATGCAAGTCGCCTGTAGCAGGGTCTCGGGTAGAGGCTTCGTTGTCATTGGACAGTTCTGTTACATCGAACACCCATTTTCGGCCAGTGGCCTGCGGTTCCCCAGACCCTGACGTTTTTGGCGAAAATTTCGACCTGTGCAGTTTCCCGGCTTCCAAGCGCAGCTTTTCTTTCATGAAAGAGCGCATCATAGTTTCAAGTTTGTCGTCAGATGACAGGCTTAAGTTCACCGTCAAGCCGAGCTGTACCCCAGTTTGCAAGTTCTCGTAGTAGAAACGGTTCTCCCCCGCAATCCTCAGACGGAAGTCGCTGATGCGAAGAGGGAGGCGAATACCACTCCACCTATTGATGAAGGCATCTTCACCGTGTGGTACTCCCCAGCCCAACGTAGCATCGCTCTCCTGCCATTCGATAAACTTTCGATTCAGGGTGGCTGCTTCGCGTTTTCTATCTTGGCGATGGGCGATGTCCGCTGCATAGTCCAATGCTGGCCGATGGTACTTTTCATCGCGCGGACCATAAGACCCAACAGATAGAGCCCGGTCGAACGAACTGCGGGCAGCATCGATATTGCCGTGTCGGTAATATGACACACCAATAACGCTGTGTAAGTTCGCAATTTCATCTGGGAAAAACGCATCAGGCAGCGCCAGTTCTGCCAGCTCAGCAGCCTCCGACAAACCATTAGGCTTCGCCCAATATGAGGCAATATCACTACAGCGTAAGAAACAATATCGAACCGTGCCCGCGCACCTGACTCGTGATTTTCCAAGATGGCCACTTTTCCGAAGTCACTCCCAAACTTGTCCTTAAGCAAGGTGATTAGTGGTGATACAACCAGCGCTTCAGCCACGACGTGGGCTCGCTAAAAGCAGCCCGTAGCTGGGCGACCGTGGTGAGTCGCGCCGCCGGGTCAAAAGCCAGCGCCCTGCGCAGAACAGGCCAACAGTGTTTCGGAAGGTTGCGAGGTGCTTGCAGTTCACGATCCAGACACGCTTGACGAGCCTGAATGGAAGGCAATCGCCGGAACGGGTGTTTGCCGCAGGCCAGCTCGTAGATCACACAAGCCAGCGCATACAGATCGCTGCTGACTGACAAGGCGCCTCCCTCAAGGAGTTCCGGGGCGGCATAACTGGGTGTCCAGGCGTTGAAGCGGCTGCGGCTGAGCTGCGGCAGACCGGTCAGGATGCCCTCCTCGGCCTGACCGAGGCCGAAGTCGAACAGCCGCACCCCCTCTTCACTCAGCATCACGTTGCTCGGCTTCAGGTCGCCGTGCAGCACCCCGTGAGCGTGGCTGTGTGCCACGGCATCGAGCAATGGCCGCACTACCTCGCACAGCTCTTTGCACGGCAGACCGGTAGGCCGTTCGCAGAGCAACCTGTCCAGGGCCAGGCCGCGCATCAGCTCCATGGTGATGAAGGCGCGCTGGCACTGGGTGTCCACCTCGAAACTGTGCAAGCGCACGATGTTCGGGTGATGCAGGCGTCGGGTCAGGGTGAATTCGCTGTAGAGCAAGGCGCTGGCATCCGGCGCCGCGGATAATTCGTCGCTCATGAGCTTGAGCGCGATGTAAGGGTCCGGATCGCCGAACTGCTCATGCAAAAGATCCCGCGCGCGGTAGACCACCCCCATGCCTCCGGCCCCGAGCAGGCGCTCGAGGCGGTAACGGCCGGCCAGCACCTCCGGCAGTCCGCCCACAGGCGCCACACGCTTGGCTTTGGAGCGGCTGCGCTGGCTGGAGCGCTTGTGGCCCTTGCCCTTGGTTGCCACGGGGCGCGGTGCCCCATTGGCGTTAGCGAAAGCGAAATAGGTCGGGTTGCTGGACGCCTCCTCGCTCATCAGGATGGCATCCAGAGTGGGTTTGAGATCACTCATTGGCGGATCACCACGGCGGTCATGTTGTCCCGTGCCGAGCCGCGCATGGCGCCATCGAACAAACGCTCCAGCGCCACTTGCGCAGAAGCCAGGCTCAACGCATTGCCCAATGCGTCGCTGCTCAATCCCTGATACAGGCCGTCGCTACACAGCAGGAAGGTATCGCCGGGATAGACCTGCAGTTCCAGGACCTCCAGGGTCAGTTGCTCGCGGGCGCCCACCGCCCGCGTCAGGGCACTGGCCGCCGGGTGCGCCCGCGCCTGTTCGACGCTCATCTGTTGCTGGTCGATCAATTGCTGCTGCAGCGAATGATCTTTGGTCAACTGATACAAACGCTGCCTGCGCCATAGATAACAGCGACTGTCACCGGCCCAGATGCACGCCGCCCGGTTGCCTTCGAGCAACAGCGCGACCACGGTACTGCCGATGATGCTGTCACGCCGCCCGGCGGTGACGGTCAACTCCTGGCCCAGGCGCCGGTTGAGCCAGTGCAAGCACTGGCGCAGGCCCTGGAGCCGCTCGTTGAAACTGTCCTGCGCCGGCAACTCGGCCAGGCTGGCGACGATCATCTGGCTGGCGATGTCCCCCCTCTGATGCCCGCCCATGCCGTCCGCAACCACCCACAATCCCTGCTGCGGACACTCGAGGAAGGCATCTTCGTTACGGGCCCTGACCTTGCCTGGGTCGGTGCGCGCTGCGCTGTGCCAGGAGCCGCCACCCCGCATCAGAGCTGTGCCGGCATGCGGTAGTTTCGCAACACACGCACGTCGAACGGGTTCGGCACGCGCTGGCTCATCAGCAGATAGTTGGCGCGCAGGCCACCCACCTCAGCCTTGAGCACCAACACGTCGCGCCCCGTCAGCGGTTCGGTCTGCATCAGGTCGAAGAGACGGAACAGCGACCAGGGTCCGTTGTTCTTCTCGATCCCGATCGGGCGTCCGACCCTCTTCTCCAGAACCAGGCTGGTGCGGCCGTCTTCTGCATCGGTCGGCCACTTGAAAGACACCGGTACGATCGGGCCATGACGGTATTCCATGGTCTTGTCGCCAAAACGGAATTCGGCTCGGCTGACCGCCGGGTCCAGGGTGTACGGCTCCAGCTTGAACTGCACCTGCGGCAGCTCCGGGTTCTCCGAGAAAAAGCTCTGGCGGATCACCTGGGCCGCAGCCATCTGGTCGAGGTAGGCCTTGGACATCGGCAAACTGTGGCCATCGATACTGCGCAGGCGGTAATTGCCCGGATCGCCACTGACAAAAGGCCGCATGTAGGTTTCAAAGAAGCGATCGGCAATGCCCTGTGCCTTGAAGAACTCGCGGAAGTCACTGATGGCAACATCGCTGGCGCTGTGGGCGCTGAACGGATAACGCTTGTTGATGGCCTTGCCGTAGAAGCTGTACAGCTCGCTCTGATAACGCTGGTTCAGGTACTGATAGGCGTCATTGAGCACCAGGCGCCAGGCGTCCTCTGCCAACAGGTTGAACCACCCGCTCACCGGGCGCGGCAGACGCACTGAGGCGTTGCGCAGGCTGCTCAGCGCATCGCGCTGGCCGCTCATGCGGGTCTTGGCCATCTCGTACGCCGCCTGCTCGGGCGCGCTGGCACGGGCCAGGCCGGCCAGTTGCAATTGCAGCTCGTTCAGCGCCCGCAGTGCCGGCATCAGCTCCGCCGCCGGACCATTGTCGTCATCCAGCAGACGGTGCAACGGCTCAAAGCGACGCTGCAGCGACTTCTTTGCTGTGTCCGGCAGATTCTTGGCCAGCGCTTGCTGGGCCTTGCCTGCGGCAGCGGCTGCAACCTTACCCAGCGCCCCGCCCTTCTCGGCGGCCATGTCCGCTGTGGCGGTCGCCTCTTCGACGCTATCGGCGATGGTCTGGAAGCGGGTGTTTTCACGCACCGCCACCAGCAGCTGCAGCACCGGCGAGTTGGCCGAGGTCAGGCTGGCGACCTGATCGGCGCCTTCTCCGGCATCGTTGAACGGTTGCAGACCCACCTGGCCGACCGCTTCACTCCAGTAGTTGGCATAGTCGCGGAAATACAACTGCTCGAGCGCCAACATCAGACGGCGCAGGTCCATACTGCTAATTCCGCTGCCTTCACCCAACACCCAGTTGTCACGCAGGATATCGGCAACCAATGCGGCGCCCTGGACCGAAAAGTACTGCTGATAACCCTGCTGGGTGTAGAAACCCGGAATGGCATGATCCGTACCGAAAAACAGATCGCCCTGCGCCCCCAGATGCTGGCTCAAACGGTACTCCGGCAGACTCCGGGCCTGTTCACGCAATTCGCGGTAAACCACGTTGGCCAGCGACTCGCTGCGTAGCACCTGGCGGGCCTGGGCCACCAACGTGTCATTGAGCGGGTAGCTGAACGGCAACGTGAGCAGCCGTTCGAAGTGTGCGTTCAGCCCGTTTTGCACTGCGGTGTTGGCGGTGTAGCGGGTAGACCACTCGTTGGCCACCCAGTCCTTGAGCCAGGACGGATCGCGACGATCCTGCATGTTCAACATCAGGTACGCCCGCAGACTGTTGAGCAGACGGCCGCGATCGCGCATGTTGGTGCGGATCTGACCTTCCAGCAGCTGCGCCACCCGTGGCAAAAGCTGCGCCTGCAGCTCACGTTCGTAGGCACCGAGCACTACCGGGTTACTTTCCTCACCCTGGTACAGGCCGACCCGTTCGTGCAGCGCCAGATCGCCCTTGGCCGGGAATACGTTGGTCGCCTCGAAAAGCGTGCCAAGGGTCTTCAGCGTCGCCATTGCATCGTCGCGGTCAGTCAGGGCCGTGCGCTGCTGGCTCCAGTCCTGCGCCAGGGCGCGCAGATTCTCCAGACGCGCGTAGTTGCTGGAGAAACCGCCGGCCCAGAGCAAGCCAAACAGCACCAGCACCACCAGCGCGCCAGCGTACAACGCACGCTGGCCCCAATCGATGCGTTTTCGCTCGCGCGTGTCCAGACCTGCCAGATCGGCCTCGGGGAAAACCACCCGGCTCAGCAGATGGTGAATGACGCGCGAACGACCACTGCGCACGCTCGACATGCTCTGCTTGGCACCGCTGCTGGCGGTATCCTGGTCGGACTTCTCTGCCAGGTGCGGCGCGCTGGTCAGGTAGAAACCACGCAACTGGCTGGCCCGCTGGTAGCGGTTGCCGGTAAACGCCTTGTCGACGAACAGGCACAGAAGCTCGCCGAGCTGTCCCAGTTGATGCGGAAAGTCGAGAATTCGGCCACGACGCTGGGTGTCGCGCTCCTGGTGCATGCGCATGACCACCTGGCTATTCAGGTGCCGCAGCAGCGTTTCGAACGCCTGACGCAGCACGGCGCGATCAGTGCCGTTCTGCTCTTTGCCGAAGCTGGTGCCAAGCACCTGGTCGCTTTCTTCGCGGCTCAACTGATCGAAGAATTCGTCAAAGCCCAGCAACAGGTCCGCCTTGCTCAGTACCAGGTATACCGGTACATCCACGTGCAGCTTCTGGTGCACCTCCTGCAACCGCTGGCGTACCGTGGTTGCCAGAGCCGCCAGTTCCTGTCCATCGCCGCTGCGCAGCAGTTCCACCGGAAGGGTCACCAGAACGCCATTCAGTGGTCGCCCACGACGGCGCTTGCGCAATAGATTGAGCAAGGTGCCCCAGGCGCTACCGTCGACATCGGCGTCGTCTTGGCTCAGGTAGCGACCGGCGGTATCGATCAGCACACCGTGATCAGCGAAGTACCAGTCGCAATGCCGGGTGCCGTCTGCGTCGCGATCCAGCTTGCGGTCGATCTCGTTGATCGGGAAGTCCAGGCCGGAGAAATCCAGCAGGCTGGTCTTGCCACTGCTCTTCGGACCGATCAGCAGGTACCAGGGCAGCTCGTTGCGCCAGCGCTCGCTGCGCCCGCGGTACAGGCTAGAGGTCTTGAGGGTGCGTATGGCATCCTTGAAGCGGCTGCTCAGTGCTGCCTGTTCTTTGTCAATCCGCTCTTCACGACGCAGACGTTCCTGGCCATCTTCGCTGTCTTCCACTGCTTTTTTGCGGATCCCGGCGCGCCAACTGACGAAGACCATGGCCAGGCCCCAGCTCAGAAACAGCACGCTGATGGTCAGCAGGCGCGAGGTCGCACCTTCCCAGAACTTGTAATCATCGACCGCCAGCAGCGGTCCCGCGAACCACACCAACAGCGCTACGAACAGCACCAGCAACAGCGTCCAGAGCCAGGTCTGGCACAGCAAGGCACCCATTTTCTTGAAGAAGTTTTTCATTACACCACCCTGTATTACTGCTGGGGCTGGACTACGGTCGAGTCAAGCTGCTGATAGGGTTGCAGAACGGTCTCGCGCTGCTCGCCCAGGACCCAGGCGAACCCCGAATACATGACCACCAGGCAAACCGCCGTGAACAACGTGACCATCCACCACGGTACGATGCGCACCAGACTGCGGCGTTTATCGCTCAGCCCCTCCCAGTGGGGTGAAAGCTCGCGCGGCACCTCGCCACGCAACTGACGGATCTGCCGGTACAACGCATCGCGAACGCCTTCGAGTTCAAACATGCCGCGGGGGATGACCCGGTACTTGCCTTCAAAGCCCAACGCCAGGCACAAGTACATCAGCTCGAGCATCGGCAGGTGCCTGACCGGGTTCTTCGATAGCTGTTCGAGCAGTTGAAAGAATTTTTCGCCGCCAAAGGTCTCGTTATGGAGACTGCTGAGCAGGCTCATCTGCGACCAGTCACTTTGTTTGCCCCATTCGGTGGTGACCACCGCCTCATCGACCACGGTGCACAGCAGATAGCGGGCAGTGAGGACCTGGCTGTGTTCGGCACCATTGTCCAGAGCACGCAGCTCGAACTGCTGCAGTTCCTCAGTCAACCATTTGTGCAGCGCGGGCAAGTCTTCTTTGGTTTTACTGTGCTTGAGGCGCACCACTTCCGACAACAGCTCGGAGGCGGCCGCCACCAATACATTCAGGCTGATGCTGAAGGCCTGGGCCGGACGCTGGCGCGCAGCGTAGACCATGCGCTCTTCGAGTTGCGCGATGCGCGGCGATGCAGCCGAATCGGTCAACGGATCCTGCGCCGGACCATTGCCCTGATGATCGAGCAGAACGGTTTTGTCGTCCTGGTCGTATTCCATGTTCTTGCTCATGTCAGTCAGTTCCTGATGGCCCAGAATTTCAGTTCAAGCTCGGCGAACTCACCGGAGACATGGAAGGCGAAACCGCCAGAGCGCTCCAGCTGCGCCAGGTCTTCAGCTGTGAGATCGAGGATGAAGTAGGTCTTGTTGGCGTGGAACGCGATTTGCCGGGGCGCCACCGGCAAGGGTTTGACCCTGATCCCTGGCAGGTGCAGGTTGACCAGCTGGCGAATTTGCTCCACCGCGCCGACCTTCAGATGCGACGGCAAGCGGTGGCGCAGTTCTTCGCAATCGCAATTGGCACTGGCGGCCAGGACGAACGAAGCCGACCCCAGCAGCTTGTGGTCGAGTAATGGCGAGACAAGGATGCCGTACTGGCGCGCTTGCAGCTCCAGCTCGATGGCGTGCTGCTCAAGCACCATCGACAGCGCCTGGCGGATCGCATCCATCAGTTTGCGGAAACTCGCGCCCTGGTCGCTGTGCTGGTAACCACTGTCCAGGCGCGGCCGCTTGCTGTCGCTGGCGAAGGTTGCCAGATCGCCGAACATGCTCAGTAGCGTGCGGTACAGCGCTTCCGAATGCACGTGCTCCAGGCCCAGATAATGACGCAGCAACAGCTCGGTGCGATTGATCAGTTGCAGCATCATGAAGTCACCGACTTCGGCGCCGCCGACCTTGCCATTGGAACGGATCCGCTCGGCAATGGTGTCACCGCGATGGCTGAGCATGCTGATCACTTCCTTCAGGCACGACAGCAGGTAACTCGAGGCATGCACGTGGATGAACGTCGGCACGAAATCGGGGTCGAGGCTGATCACCCCGTCCGGCGTGGTATCGAGGATTTCGCAGAGCTTGAGTTTCACATAAGCCTGGTCGCTCTGTTGCTCGCCAAGCAGCAGGCGCAAGTCCGGCCGGGCGCAGTTGACCTGGCTGCTGGAGTCGTCGCCGGCGTTGGAGTCGGCCACTTCCGCCTCATAGACGGTGTAGCGCGCCAGCACGTCGGACTGTTCCGGGCGGCGCGCCTCGATATGATTGCCGGTTACCAACGGCAAAGCCAGGTAGACCGGCGTATTGCCGGTGTTCGACGGCACGTCGAGGACGAGCGGCTCGGAATTGCCACCCAGCTCGAACAGACTGCCATCCGGCAGAATGCCGGAGGCCTGGCTGATCACCAGCTTGCTCATGTTGAGGAACTGCAGGTCGATTTCCAGTCGCAGAAATCCCCAGGCGTAACTGCTCAACAGTTGCGTGCGGGCTTTCATCTGGTAGTCGTAGTAACGATCGTTGTGCTGGAAGTGCTGCGGACGCAGCAGCATGCCTTCCTGCCAAATGACTTTATGTGCATTCATGATGACTTGTCCGCCTTGGAAAGCGACGCATTGCTGGTGCGGATACCGGCCTGGTCGAGGGTCAGCCCGGCTTCGTTCAGTTGCGCCGGAGTGAGCTGCAGCACATAGCGCCACTGGGTTTGCGACAGGTCGCGGTAGGCCGCCAGTACCCCGACGTAGCGGCTGCCCTGCCCGACGCTGAGCTTGAGCGCCACGGTTTCGCCCGGGCGCAGTTCCAGCTCCTCGCTGGCTACCATGTCTGGTGCCAGGGACTCCTTGGCGCGTTCGTAGAGGCTGAAGAAATCGACGTTCTCGAAGGCCACCGGATGCTTGAGCTCGATCAGCCGCACCACGATCGGCGACGGACGACCATTAAGGTCCGGGTTGAGCTGGTCGCTGGCGCTCAGCGTGAGGTTCAGCTTGGTCATGGTCGAGTACGGCGACAGCGATGAGCAGCCGGCCAGCAATACCAGGGCGGCCAGCGCCGCCAGCATCTTGGGCAACAGGGTCGAGCAGCGAGACATGCGGATCATCCTTGGTGTTCGGTATGAAGGGTGGAAATCAGGCGAATCTGTTCTG
>Ga0247821_10001421_pt1 | contig 13378 bp, 11 predicted proteins | sample 13C_Glycerol_Day_FD_192481 | JGI IMG/M metagenome (GOLD analysis project Ga0247821, IMG submission 192481) | Soil microbial communities from agricultural site in Penn Yan, New York, United States - 13C_Glycerol_Day14 | ecosystem: Environmental > Terrestrial > Soil > Agricultural land | place... | reverse complement strand
CCATCAGCTTGGCCAGCGTCACCAGGCAGTCGCCGCTCATCACGCTGTCGGCGTCCAGCACCACCATGTAGCGGTAGTCGCGGCCCCAGCGGCGGCAGAAGTCCGCCACGTTGCCGGCCTTGCGGTGCGTGCGGCGGGTGCGATGGCGGTAATAGACCTCGACCTGCGGGCCACCCGGCTGGGCGGCCAGCGCGAGGCGCAGCGCTTCCCACTCGGCGCGCTCCGCGGCCAGCGTTTCCGGCTCGCGGCTGTCGGACAGCACGAACACGTCGAACTGCTGGCCCATGCCGGTGGCGGCGAGCGACTCGCAGGTGGCGCGCAGGCCGGCGAACACCGTGGGCACGTGCTCCTCGCAGATCGGCATGATCACCGCCGTGCGAACGTCGGGCGCCAGCACTTCATCGCGCACGGACTCGGCCGAGATGCCGTGCTCGTCGCCGCGCAGCATCACCCAGAAGCCCATCAGCGCGGTCGCGAAGCCGGTCACCACCCAGGCCGACAGCGCGGCGAACAGCGCCACCTCGCCGTAGAACAGCCAGGCGTTGTCGTACTCCGGCTGGGCCGAGGCGAACAGCGCGGTGGCGATCGCGCTGCTGATCACGGCGATCGCGGCGAAGGCCGCGCGGCGTCGCTGCGCGGCGTGCTCCCACGGCTGGCGCGCGAAGCGCTGCCGGGCCGGGGCGCCCGGGAGCAGGCGCTGCGCGCGCGTGAGCGTGGCCAGCGCGACGCTGTTCCAGAAACCGCGCCAGGGCACGAGCGGCATCGAGCCGCGCTGGATCGGCGGCGCCGTCACCGAATTCGGATGACGCTCCGCGCGCAGGCGGCTGCGCCGCGAAGTCACTGCGGCGGACGAATCCCCGCCGGTGTCGGACAGGCCGGCCTGCCTCAGGGGGCGGCGTCGGGTAGCACGATGGAGGTCCATGTTTCGCTCAGGGTGTCGTTGCCGTTTTGGAGGTAGGCGCGCAGTTCGACCGGCTTGGCCGCGTCGAGCGGGCGCACCCGCAGGGTCATGCGCCAGCTGCGGCTGGCGGGGTTGAAATAGACGAGCTGCTGCTCGATGCGGCCGTTGGCGTCGCTGCTGGCGACCGCGCGCACGGGCGCGTCCGCGGCCAGCGCCTCGAGCGCGGGACCGGCGAAATCGACCACGTACTGCACCGAGCCGGCCAGCGCGGTGGCCTGCTCGACGCGGTGGTAGCCCATGCCACGGCGCGATTGCACCGCCCAGGCACCGGGCGGGCGCTGCTGCGTGTCGCCCTGCCAGTGCAGCTCGTAGGCGAAGGAGATCGGCTCGCCGGGCGCGGGCAGGCGGGCCGGCACCCAGTAGGCGGCGATGTTGTCGTGGGTCTCGTCGGGTGTCGGCAGCTGCAGCAGTTCGACGCGGCCCGGGCCCCAGTCGCCGATCGGCTTGACCCAGGCGCTGGGGCGGCGCTCGTAGCGCGCCTCGGCGTCCTCGTAGCTGGTGAACGCGCGGTCGCGCTGCATCAGGCCGAAGCCGCGCAGGCCGGGCAGCGAAAAGCTGGTGACGACCGGCGTGTCGGGGTTCTGCAGGGGGCGCCACAGCCATTCGCCGTCGCTGCTTTCCACCAGCAGGCCGTCGGAGTCGTGCACCTCGGGGCGGAAGTCGCCGGGGCGCGGCTGGTTCTCGCCCGACATGAACATGCTGGTCAGCGGCGCCAGCCCCAGCGTGGCGATCGGCTGCGCGACGCCGCCGCGCAGGAACACGCGCGCGGTCACCTCCACCACGGTGGATCGGCCCGGCCGCACCACGAAGCGGTAGCCGCCGGTCGCGCGCGGCGATTCCAGCAGCGCGTACACGACGAGTTCCTTGGCCCCCTGGGCCGGCCGCTGGATCCAGAAGTCCGAGAAGCGCGGAAACTCCTCGGGCCCCGTGGCGCCGGCGGTGTCGATGGCCAGGCCGCGGGCCGACAGGCCGTACTGCTGGCCCTGGCCGAGCGCGCGGAAGTAGCTCGCGCCCAGGAAGACGATCAGCTCGTCCTTGTAGGCGTCGCCGTTCAGCGGGTAGTGGACGCGCAGGCCGGCGTGGCCGAGGTCGGGCCAGCCTTCCGTGGAGAGCGTGTTCTTGCCGTAGTCGAAATCGGCGCGGCGCCACGGCACGTCGCGCACGCGGCCGTCCTCCTGCACCTCGTGCACGCGCACCGGCTGCGGGTGGTAGCGGCCGCGATGGAAGAACATGGCCTCGAAAGGCAGGGCCGCGTCGCGCCACAGCGCGCGGTCGGGACGGAAGCGGATGTCGCGCAGGCCGTCGTAGTCCAGCGCGGCCAGGGCGGGCGGGAGGTCGGAGGCGGGCTCCTGCCAGGGTTGGGCCGCGCGGGAACGCGCCAGCTCGGACACGGAATCGAGGTTCCACGCCTGGGCCAGCGCCACCGGCGCGGCCAGCAGGCAACCCAGGAGGAGGCCCCAACGCGACAGGGGGGCGAATGCAGCAAGCACCAAGGGCATGCCGCTGCTAGTGCAAACCCTAGGCCAGGTTGAAAGTCCTTTGCTGACAAGGACTTAGAAGCGACTTCTGCTGTTGGGTTCGCGCGACGCGCCGGAAACCGCCCAAAACCCCGGTTTTTGTCGCCGGGCGGCGACAAGGGCCGATCCTCTACCGGTCCTTCGCCTTGGAAGACGTTGGATCGGCCTTGTCGTCGTCCGGCGACAGCCCGACCGTATCGCCCTTGAAAAGCCCCGGCGTGAGCTCGTTCTTCTGCAGCAGCCGGTAGAACTCGGTGCGGTTGCGACCCGCCAGACGGGCCGCGTCGGCCACGGCCCCGTCGGTCATCTTGAGCAGGCCGACCAGGTACTCGCGCTCGAAGCGCTGCTTGGCTTCGGCGTAGGTCAGCACTTCCACGCCCGGCACGCGCAGCGCGCGCTGCACCAGCGCCAGCGGCACCAGCGCGGTGGTGGACAGCGCGCAGACCTGCTCCACCACGTTGTAGAGCTGGCGCACGTTGCCCGGCCAGGGCGAGGCGGCCAGGGCCTTGAGCGCTTCGGGTGCGAAGCCGGAGACGCGCTTGCTGTACTTGCCCGCCAGCTTGTGCAGGAAGTGGTTGGCCAGCAGCGGGATGTCCTCGCGGCGCTCGGCCAGCGTGGGCAGCGTGAGCGTCACCACGTTGAGCCGGTAATAGAGGTCCTGGCGGAACTGGCCTTCGGCCATGGCCGTTTCCAGGTCGCGGTGGGTGGCGGAGATGACGCGCACGTCCACCGCGATCGACTGGCTCGAGCCCAGCGGTCGCACGGCGCGCTCCTGCAGCACGCGCAAGAGCTTGACCTGCAGCGCGGGCGGCATGTCGCCGATCTCGTCGAGCAGCAGGGTGCCGCCGTCGGCGGCCTGGAACAGGCCCTTGTGGTTGGCCACCGCGTCGGTGAACGCGCCCTTCATGTGGCCGAAGAGCTCGGACTCCAGCAGCGCTTCGGGGATGGCGCCGCAGTTCACCGCGACGAAAGGCCGGCGCGCGCGAGCGCTGGCCTTGTGGATGGCGCGGGCCAGCAGTTCCTTGCCGCTGCCGCTGTCGCCGCGCAACAGCACCGAAGCATCGGATCGCGCCACCATGCGCGCCTCGGCCAGCAGCTCGGCCATCCGGCTGGAGCGGCTGACGATCTCCTCGCGCCAGCGCTCGTCGGGCGCGTCGCCGGTGGAAGGCGCCGAGCCCAGCGAGATCGCCTGCGCGATCTTCTCAAGCAGTTCGCGCGGCTCGTAGGGCTTGGTGAGGTAGCCGAACACGCCGCGCGCGGTGGCTTCGACGGCGTCGGGGATGGTGCCGTGCGCGGTCAGCAGGATCACCGGCAGCGAGGGGTGACGCTGGCGGATCTCGTCGTAGAGGCTCAGGCCGTCGCGCCCGGGCAGTCGCACGTCGCTCAGCACGAGTTGCGGCCGCTCGACGGACAACTGGGCCAGCGCGGCCTCGGCCGAGCCGACGGCGCTGACCTGGTAGCCGGCCGCGTTCAGCCGCATCGACAGCAGCCGCAGCATGTCGGCGTCGTCGTCGACGACCAGGATGCGGGGCGAGGACGTCGTGGCGGTCATGGCGCGGCGGGGCGGTTGGGGCGCGCGCGTTCGATGGCGCGCAGCGCGTCCAGCCGGTCCTGCAGCTGATCGACGCGGCGCTGGGAATCGCGCAGCTGCTGCGCGTTGCGCTCGGACTGTTCCTCCACCTTGCGCTGCTCGGCCAGGTGCGCGGCGAGCAATCGCGCGAGCGGATGCAGGGCGCGCGCCTCGCGGCTGTCCTCGGACTGCACGCGCTGCAGCAGCTGGGCGGCGCGGCCGACGTCGCCGGGCCCCCGCGTTTGCAGCAGCACCATCGCCATCTGCAGGAGGTTGGCGGCGGTGGGCGCCAGGCCGGACAGACGCGCGAGCTCCTGCGTGGCAGCGGGGCCGGCCAGCGTGCGGACCTGGTCGGCATAGGCCAGCAAAGCGACAGCGGGAGGTTCGGCGGCGGCCGCCGATGCGGGTGCTGCGGAGGGCGGAGCAGCGGGCGGTTCGGCCTGCGGCGCGGGTTCCGGGCTCGCCGGCATGGGGTCGGGCAGCTCCGGCTCGGCCAGCGGCGCGGGCGCTGCGCAGGCGATGGTCAGGGCGGCCGCGGCCAGCGGAAGCGCGAGCAGGCGAAAGAAGGTGGCGACGCGGTCAGGCGGCATGGGGCAGTTCGATCCGGAAGTGGGCGCCGGAGCCGGCGTGTGGCAGCAGGGTCACCCGGCCGCCATGGGCTGCAATGTATTCCTGCACGATGGACAGGCCGATGCCGGTGCCGGGCGGGGCGTCGACGGGCTGGCGCTCGCCGCGGTAGAAGGGTTCGAACACGCGGCCGCGATCGGCCTCGGCGATGCCGGGCCCGGCATCGCGCACGTCGATCTCCACCGCGGAAGGCAGGCGCCGCAGCTGCAGCCGGATGCGGCTGCCGTGCGGCGAGAAGCGGATGGCGTTGGTCAGCAGGTTGGCGACGGCGGCGCCGAGCTTGTCGGGGTCGACCGGCGTGACCACGCTGTCGCCCTCGATGTCGATCGCCAGTTCCTTGGCGTGCCACTGCAGGCGCTGGGCCTCGGCCTGGTCGTGCAGCAGGGCGAGCAGGTCGATCGGGCGGCGGCGCAGCTGGCGCGCCTCGAACGCGGCGGCGTTGAAGCGCAGCAGCGCCTCGATGCGTTCCTGCAGCACGGCGGCGTTGTGCTGGAGGATGCGCACCACTTCCTGCTGCCGGCTGGTCAGCTCGCCGGCCACGCCTTCCTGCAGCAGCGACACGCCTTCGCGCAGCGAAGCCAGCGGCGTCTTCAGTTCGTGCGACACGTGGCGCAGGAAGCGCGCCTTGTCGGCGTCCAGCTCGGTCAGGCGCAGGCGCAGCCAGTCGAGCTGGCGCGACAGCCGGCGCACGTCGTCGGGACCCTGGATCTCGATCGGCTCGTCCAGGCGGTTCTGACCCAGCGCGGCGATGGCGGCTTCAAGGCGTTTGAAGGGCCCGGCGAGCCAGATCCCCAGGCCCGCGATCAGCCCCGAGGTGAGCAGCAGCACCAGCACCACCTGCTGCATCAGGCGCGAGCGGCTGTTGTCCAGGCGCTCGCGCAGCTGGCGGTCGCGCTCGCCGATCAGCCGCTGCACCTCGCGCGAGATGCCGGTGTTGATGCCGTCGTATTCACGGAAGCGCTGCGCGACCACGCGCTCGCGCTCCAGCGCCGTGGCGGCGGGCCCGCGCAGCTGCTCCTCGACCAGCTCGAGGTGTTCGTTCCAGGTGCGGGAGTGCTCGGGCGCCAGGCCCTGGTCGGTGAGCCGCTTGAGCGCCGCCTTGGCCCGGCCCGCTTCCTCGTCGAAGCGTCGGCGCAGCACCGCGTCGCCCAGGATCAGCGACTGGCGCAGGGCGCGCTCCATGTCCACGGTGCGCTCATTGAGCGTCTGCGCGCTGGCGCTGAGCTCCAGCGCGGCCGTGGTGGCGCCGCGGCTCTGGGCCATCAGCCGGTCGAGGACGACCACCGCGCGCAACGCGGTGCCGCCCAGCAGCGCCCCCACCAGGATGAAGGCGATCAGCAGCAGCTGATGGAACGAGAGATGGAATCGCGCGCGGGCCATGCGCCGCGGTCAGGCCGCCGCGGTCTCACGCACCACGACCTCGCCGCGCAGCGAGTGCGGCAGGGCCTGCGTGATCGTCACGTCCACCATCTGGCCCACCAGGCGCTGCGGCCCGGCGAAGTTGACGATGCGGTTGCACTCGGTGCGGCCCATCAGCTCGGACTTGTCCTTGCGGGAAGGGCCTTCGACCAGGATGCGCTGCACGGTGCCGACGCGGCTGGCGCTGATGCGCTGCACGTTCTCCTCGAGCACGGCTTGCAGGTGCTGCAGGCGGCGCAGCTTGACCTCGTGCGGCGTGTCGTCGTGCAGTGCGGCGGCGGGCGTGCCGGGGCGCGGGCTGAAGATGAAGCTGAAGCTGGCGTCGTAGCCGACGTCCTCGATCAGCTTCATCAGCCTGGCGAAGTCTTCCTCGGTCTCGCCCGGGAAGCCGACGATGAAGTCGCTGGACAGCGAGATCTGCGGCCGCACCGCGCGCAGCTTGCGGATGGTGCTCTTGTATTCCATCGCCGTGTAGCCGCGCTTCATCGCCATCAGGATGCGGTCGCTGCCGTGCTGCACCGGGAGGTGCAGGTGGCTCACCAGCTGCGGCACCTTGCCATAGACCTCGACCAGGCGCTGGGTGAACTCGTTCGGATGGCTGGTGGTGTAGCGGATGCGCTCGATGCCGGGGATGCCGGCGACGTACTCGATCAGCAGCGCGAAGTCCGCGATCTCGGCCGTCTCGCCCATCTTGCCGCGGTACGCGTTGACGTTCTGGCCGAGCAGCGTCACTTCCTTGACGCCCTGGTCGGCCAGGCCGGCGACTTCGGTGAGCACGTCGTCGAACGGCCGCGACACTTCCTCGCCGCGGGTGTAGGGCACCACGCAGTAGCTGCAGTACTTGGAGCAGCCCTCCATGATCGACACGAACGCTGACGCGCCGTCCACCCGCGCGGGCGGCAGGTTGTCGAACTTCTCGATCTCCGGGAAGCTGATGTCCACCTGCGGGCGGCCCTGGAAGCGGCGCTCGGCCAGCAGCTGCGGCAGGCGGTGCAGGGTCTGCGGGCCGAACACGACGTCCACGTAGGGGGCGCGCTCGATGATGGCCGCCCCTTCCTGGCTGGCGACGCAGCCGCCGACGCCGATCAGCACGCCCTTGGCTTTCAGGTGCTTCACCCGGCCGAGGTCGGAAAACACCTTCTCCTGGGCCTTCTCGCGCACCGAGCAGGTGTTGAAGAGAATGAGGTCGGCTTCCTCGGGGTCCTGCGTGGGTTCGTAGCCTTCGGCCGCGTGCAGCACGTCCGCCATCTTGTCCGAGTCGTACTCGTTCATCTGGCAGCCGAAGGTTTTGACGTAAACCTTCTTCATGGCGGGCCTACTTCCGTCCGCCGAAGATGATCTGCAGTGCCTCGGCGAACCGCTTGTGGCCCTCGGGCGTGCCGTCGTCGCTGGGCGCGACCCTGGCGTATTCCTCTTCCGTCAGCACCCAGACCTCGTGCACCAGGCCCATCGGGTCGCGGCGGAACACCACCGGCAGCGCCTGGCCGACGACCGAGCCCGACATCACCAGCATGTTGTTGGTGGCGCGGATGCGGGCGCCGGGCGACAGCCGGTCGGGCTGGCCGTTCAGGCTGATCAGCGGCGGGGCGGTGACGGTCAGCCGGGCCGGCTTGACGTCGGCGGGGGCACTGCGCAGGACGATCTGCTGAGCCTGGGCGGCGAAGGCCGCGACGAGCAGCGCGGCGGGGAAGATCCAGCGTTTCATGGTGTTGATCCAGAGGCTGAAGGGAAGGGACAAAAAACAAAGGCACTGTCCGGGAACAGTGCCTTTGCTGAGGGTTTGGTGGCGCTTCACGGACTCGAACCGCGGACCTGTGGATTATGATTCCATCGCTCTAACCGACTGAGCTAAAGCGCCGAGAGCCCGAGATTATAGCAAGTCGCGAGCCTCAGCTGTTGCTGAACCTGGCCGGGCGCTTGGCCAGGAAAGCTTCCATGCCCTCTTCCTGATCGGCCGTCGAGAACAGCGCGTGGAACAGGCGCCGCTCGTACCAGATACCGTCCGAGAGCGGCGACTCGAAAGCCCGGTTCACCGATTCCTTGGCCGCCATGGCCGCCAGCCGGGGCATGTCGGCGATCAGCAGCGCGGCCGCGAGCGCCTCGTCCATCAGCTTGTCCAGCGCCACGACCCGGCTGACGAGGCCGCTGCGCTCGGCTTCCTGCGCGTCCATCATCCGCGACGTCAGCACCATGTCCATGGCCTTGGACTTGCCGATGGCGCGCGGCAGCCGCTGCGTGCCGCCGGCGCCGGGGATGATGCCGAGCTTGATCTCGGGCTGGCCGAACCTGGCGTTGTCGGCCGCGATGACGAAGTCGCACATCATGGCCAGCTCGCAGCCGCCGCCGAGCGCGAAGCCCGCCACCGCGCCGATGACCGGCTTGCGCACGCTGCGGATCGTTTCCCAGTTGCGGCTGATGTATTCGCCCTTGTAGACGTCGGCGAAGCTGTACTTGGTCATCACCGAGATGTCGGCGCCGGCCGCGAAGGCCTTCTGGCTGCCCGTGACGATGATGCAGCCGATCGCGTCGTCGGCGTCGAAGGCCTTGAGCGCGGCACCCAGCTCGTCCATGAGCTGGTCGTTCAGCGCGTTGAGCTGCTTGGGGCGGTTGAGCGCGACGATGCCGACCTTGCCGGCTTCGGTGCGCACCTCGATCGTCTCGTACGACATCCGGGTCTCCTTGGAAGCGGGCACTATACCCAAGGGAAATCGTTGCCCGACCGAGCGGTCGGCCAATGCTAGATTCGGCGCAGGAGGCACCCCCGTGAGCGAACCCACGATCCTGTACGAAACCCGCGACGCCGTCGCGCTCATCACGCTCAACCGGCCGCAAGCGCTCAACAGCTTCACGCGCGCCATGCACCAGGAACTGTGGGGCGCGTTCGACCGCATCGAGGCGGACAAGTCGGTCCGCGCCGCCGTGATCACCGGCGGCGGACGGGGCTTCTGCGCCGGCGCCGACCTCGCCGAATTCGACTTCGAGCCGGGTCCCGATCTGGTGAAACGCGCGGACCCCGGCCCCGTCATCGAGCAGGCCTTCAATCCCACCGTGCGCCGCCTGCAGGCACTGCGCGTGCCGACGATCGCCGCCGTCAATGGAGTGGCCGCCGGCGCGGGCGCCTCGATCGCGATGGCGTGCGACCTGGCGATCGCCGCGCCCGGCGCCAGCTTCATCCAGGCCTTCATCAAGCTGGGCCTGATCCCCGATGCCGGCGGCACCTGGTTCCTGGTCAAGAAACTGGGCCTCGCGCGCGCCATGGGCGCCGCGATGCTGGGCGACAAGGTCAGCGCCAGGGACGCGAAGGAGTGGGGAATGATCTGGGACGTCGCGCCCGAGGGCGAGGACGTCGTGCAGGCCGCGATCAAGCTCGCCGAACGCCTGGCGGTGCTGCCGACCGCCGGCCTGGTCGCCACCCGCAAGGTGATGCGCGCCGCCGCGAGCAACGACCTGGACCGCCAGCTCGACCTGGAGCGCGACACGCAGTCGGCCCTGGGCCGCACGCACGACTACATCGAGGGCGTGATGGCGTTCCGCGAGAAGCGCCAGCCGAAATTCAAGGGCGAGTGATGACGCCTGAAGACAAGGCCGCAAAGGTCGGCGAAGCCATGTTCGCCGCGGACCTGGCCAGCCGCGAATTCATGCGCATGGAACTGCTCGCCTGCGGCCCCGGCCGCGCGGTGATGCGCATGGTGATCCGCGAGGAGATGCTCAACGGACACCGCATCTGCCACGGCGGGTTCATCTTCACGCTGGCCGACTCCACCTTCGCCTTCGCCTGCAACAGCCACAACAAGGTGGCGGTGGCGGCGGGCTGCAGCATCGAATTCCTCAAGCCCGGGCAGCTGGGCGACGTGCTCACCTGCGAGGGCATCGAGCAGGTGCTGCAGGGGCGGCACGGCGTGTACGACATGAAGGTGACCAACCAGCGCGGCGAGGTGATCGCGATGTTCCGCGGCAAGAGCGCGCAGATCCCGGGCACCGTGATTCCGGAGGCATGAAATGAAGTCGTTTCCCCTGGAGCCGATCGAGAAGGCCGGCATCGACGAACTGCGCGGGCTGCAACTCAAGCGCCTGCGGACCACGCTGGCGCACGCCTACGCCAACTCCCCCGTGTACCGCGCCAAGTTCGACAAGGCCGGCGTGCATCCGGAGGACTGCCGCTCGCTGGCCGACCTCGCGAAGTTCCCCTTCACCACCAAGCACGACCTGCGCGACAACTACCCGTTCGGCATGTTCGCCGTGCCGCGCGAGCAGTGCGTGCGCATCCACGCGTCCAGCGGCACCACCGGCAAGCCCACGGTGGTGGGCTACACGCAGAACGACATCAATACCTGGGCGACGGTGATGGCGCGCAGCATCCGCGCGGCGGGCGCACGGCCCGGCGACATGGTGCACGTGAGCTACGGCTACGGCCTCTTCACCGGCGGGCTGGGCGCGCATTACGGCGCGGAGCGGCTGGGCCTGACCGTGGTGCCGTTCGGCGGCGGCCAGACCGAACGCCAGGTGCAGCTGATCAACGATTTCCGTCCGGACATCATCATGGTCACGCCCAGCTACATGCTGGCCATCGCCGACGAGTTCGAGCGCCAGGGGCTGGATCCGCGCGAGTCCAGCCTTCGTCTGGGCATCTTCGGCGCCGAGCCCTGGACCAACGACATGCGCAAGGCGATCGAGCAGCGCATGGGCATGGACGCCGTGGACATCTACGGCCTGTCGGAAGTAATGGGGCCGGGCGTGGCCAACGAATGCGTGGAGACCAAGGACGGTCCGACGATCTGGGAGGACCACTTCTATCCCGAGATCATCGATCCCGACACCGGCCAGCCGGTGGCCGACGGCGAACTGGGCGAGCTGGTGTTCACCAGCCTCACCAAGGAGGCGCTGCCGATCATCCGCTACCGCACGCGCGACCTCACGCGCCTGTTGCCGGGCACCGCGCGGACCATGCGCCGGATGGAGAAGATCACCGGCCGCAGCGACGACATGATGATCGTGCGCGGCGTCAACGTGTTCCCGACCCAGATCGAGGAGCTGATCTGCAAGCGCGCCGAACTCGCGCCGCACTACCTGTGCATCCTCACGCGCGAAGGGCCGCTCGACTGCCTGACGGTGGCGGTGGAAGCGCGCCAGGGGCTGTCGCACGAGAGCGCGGAAGCGCGGGCCGCGGCCGACGTGCTGGCGCACGAGATCAAGACCTACATCGGCAGCAGCGCGGTGATCGAGCTGCGCGCCGAAGGCGGGGTGGAGCGCAGCATCGGGAAGGCCAAGCGGGTGCTCGACAAGCGCCCGAAGTAGCGCGGGGTCGGCGCCTACTTCTGCTCGATCGTCTGGACCAGCAGGTCCACATGGGCCTCCTCGCCCATGTTCACGCGGATGCGCACCGGCAGGTACTGCAGGCTGGGCGCGAACCACATTTCCGCGGTGATGTTGCCGCGCGGGTTGGCGATCGGGCGCGGCTTCAGGTGGAAGGCCTCGACCTCGCCCAGTCCCGTCTTCAGCATCTCGCGCTCCACGACGTCATAGGTCCAGAGGTCCAGCGCGCCCGGTCGCGCCATCCAGAAGCTGACCGCGCGGCCGACCTCCAGCTTTTCCTGCCCGCTGGCGAAGCGGTGGCTGAGCTCGACGAACTGGCTGGCCGTGTCCTGCACGCCGGGCGGGCGCGGCATCACCTTGCCGTTGGCGAGGATCACCTCGCTCTCGTTCAGGCGCAGGCCGCGCGGGCGGCCGTTGCGCACTTCCTCGTAAGCCTGCGGCCGCAGCGTGGCCGGGTCGACTTCGCCCTGGCTGGTCATCACCAGCGAGGCGAGGAAGGTGAGTCCCACCTCGACGCGCACCTGGTAGCGCTTGTCCTCGCGCTGCCAGAGCACGCGGGCGTCGCCGTACAGCTCGCCGCTGCGAAAACGTCCGCCGAGGCGGTAACTCAGTCGCGTGTCCGAGGGCCAGCCGTCCAGTCCGGGCGTGACGGTGGCCGTGGCCGTGCCGGTGCTGCCGGGGGCGCTGGCGCTCGGCGTGGGTGAAGGCGCGGCGGTGGTGTCCGACGCGGGAGGCTCGGGAGCCTGCGCCACGGGCGTTTCAGGTTCCGGCGGCGCGGGTTCCGGTTCGGGGGCGGGGGCTTCCGCCACGGGCTCGGGCGGCTTCGGCGGCGGCTCCTTCCTGATCTCCGGCAGCGTGCGCGTGCTCTGCGCCGGCACGCTGGGCGTCGCGCGCATCCGCGTCGGCGGAGGCGGCGCGGGCGCGGCCTGCGCCACGACCGGTGGCGGCGTGGCCGGCTTCTCCGGCTCCAGCAGCCGCGTGTACATGGGCGCCACGAACGGCTTGAGCAGCCGCGTCTCGGCCGTCCAGCGCAGCAGGCCTTCCAGCGCCGCCACGTGCAGCAGCAGCACCAGCGCCACGACCGCGAGCAGCCGGCGGCGCTCGCGCGGGTTCAGGTCGTGAGGGACAGCCATGGCTGAGCCAGGGCCGAGTCGCGCAGCACCAGGCGCCAGGTGGTGGCGGCGGCCGGAAGGTGCAGCTCCAGCCGATGCAGGCGGCGGTCGCGCGCCACCAGGGCGATCAGGCGGCGGTGGTTGCCGGCGTACAGCAGCAGGTCGTCCAGCTTGGCCAGGCGCCAGGCGTTGCCACCCACTTCCACGCCCAGCCACTCGTCGCCGGCGGCCAGGCCCGCCTGCTCCGCGGCACCGCCGCGCAGCACGGTCTTGAGCTTGATCGTGCCGCCCGTTTCATCGGTGCGAACGCCCAGGCGCTGCTGCAGTTGCGCGGGTTCATCCAGCGCGAACACGCCCTGCTTCTGCAGCAGGTCGGCCAGCGGCAGCTCGCGCGTGCCGTGCACCCAGGCGGTGATCTCGCGGGCGAAGCTGCGTCCGCCGAGTTCGCGCAGCACGGCGGCGAAGTCGGCCTCGGTCATCGGGCCGGCCTTGCAGCGCACCCACAGCGCGCGCATCACCTCGTCGAGCGTGGTGCGGCCTTCCGCGCGCAGCGTGAGGTCGAAGCACAGCGCCACCAGCGAACCCTTGGTGTAGTAGCTCACCGTGGCGTTGGGCGTGTTCTCGTCCTGGCGGTAGTACTTCACCCAGGCGTCGTAGCTGGCCTGCGCGACCGGCTGGATCTCGCGGCCCGGTGTCTGCAGCACCTGGTTGATGGTCTTGTTCAGCAGGCGCACGTAGGTCTGCTCGTCGATCAGCCCGCCGCGGCGCAGCAGCAGGTCGTCGTAGTAGCTGGTGAAGCCCTCGAAGAACCACAGCAGCGGCGTGTAGTTCTCCTTCGAGTAGTCGTAGCGGGTGAACT
>Ga0247821_10001420_pt1 | contig 13379 bp, 16 predicted proteins | sample 13C_Glycerol_Day_FD_192481 | JGI IMG/M metagenome (GOLD analysis project Ga0247821, IMG submission 192481) | Soil microbial communities from agricultural site in Penn Yan, New York, United States - 13C_Glycerol_Day14 | ecosystem: Environmental > Terrestrial > Soil > Agricultural land | place... | reverse complement strand
CGTCATCAAGGTCCCGCTGACCCTGGCGATCATGCCGACCCTGATGGTAATGCTGGGCAACCAGGCGTTCGCCTTCCCGCTGGTCAACGTCAACGAGATCTTCCACCTGGACCTGTCGCGCACCAACGTGGTCGACGGCCAGGAGGTGGTGATCGTGCGCGACAAAGCCTTGCCGCTGTTCTACCTCAAGCGCTGGCTGGTCAGTTCCGCCGCTCATGAAGAGCAACGCGAAGGGCACGTGGTGATCCTTTCGGTAGGCACCCAGCGGATCGGCTTCGTCGTCGATCAGTTGGTGGGCCAGGAAGAAGTGGTCATCAAACCGCTGGGCAAGATGCTCCAGGGCACTCCCGGCATGTCGGGCGCCACCATTACCGGTGACGGGCGCATTGCGCTGATCCTCGATGTGCCAAGCATGCTCAAGCGTTACGCCGCCCGGCGTATTTGATTCTGGTGGCGCGGCCGCATGCCGCGCCCCCTAATGGAGTGTTTATGGCAGTCAAGGTCCTGGTGGTGGATGATTCCGGTTTCTTCCGCCGCCGTGTCTCGGAAATTCTTTCAGCGGACCCGACTATCCAGGTCGTCGGTACCGCCACCAACGGCAAGGAAGCGATCGACCAGGCGCTGTCGCTCAAGCCCGATGTCATCACCATGGACTACGAAATGCCCATGATGGATGGCATCACCGCAGTGCGGCACATCATGCAGCGCTGCCCGACCCCGGTGTTGATGTTCTCCTCGCTGACCCACGAAGGCGCCCGCGTCACCCTCGATGCGCTGGATGCCGGCGCGGTCGACTACCTGCCCAAGAACTTTGAAGACATCTCGCGCAACCCCGAGAAGGTCAAGCAACTGCTGTGCGAAAAGGTCCATACTATTTCGCGCAGCAACCGGCGTGTCAGCGCCTATGCCAGCCCCACGCCCGCCCCGCAGCCAGTGACCCACGTCCAGCCAAGCGTGAGCAGCCTGGGCGCCAGCCCGGCACCACGCCCTGCGGCCCCGGTGCGCAGCGCTGCGGCCGCGACGTCGCCGGCACCCAAGCGCAAGCCCTACAAGCTGGTGGCCATTGGTACCTCCACCGGTGGCCCGGTGGCACTGCAGCGGGTACTGACCCAGTTGCCGGCCAATTTCCCGGCGCCGATCGTGTTGGTCCAGCACATGCCGGCGGCCTTCACCAAGGCCTTCGCCGAGCGTCTCGACAAGCTGTGCAAGATCAGCGTCAAGGAAGCCGAGGACGGCGACATGCTGCGCCCCGGCCTGGCCCTGCTGGCCCCGGGTGGCAAGCAGATGATGGTGGACGGCCGCGGTGCGGTGAAGATCCTGCCCGGCGACGAGCGCCTGAACTACAAGCCCTGCGTGGACATCACCTTTGGTTCGGCAGCCAAGTCCTACGGCGACAAGGTCCTGTCGGTGGTGCTCACCGGCATGGGCGCCGATGGCCGTGAAGGCGCGCGCCTGCTCAAGCAGGGCGGCAGCACGGTGTGGGCCCAGGATGAAGCCAGCTGCGTGATCTATGGCATGCCCATGGCGATCGTCAAAGCCAACCTGGCCGATGCGGTGTACAGCCTGGACGAGATCGGCAAGCACCTGGTCGAGGCCTGCGTCTGATGGATGTCCTGAGCCTGATCGGCATCATCCTGGCCTTTGTCGCGATTGTCGGTGGCAACTACCTCGAAGGCGGTCACCTGTCGGCGCTGATCAACGGCCCGGCGGCGCTGATCGTCCTGGGCGGTACCCTGGCGGCGGCATTGCTGCAGTCGCCCATGAGCGCCTTCAAGCGCGCGCTGCAGATTGTCCGCTGGATCATCTTCCCGCCCCGGGTCGACCTGGCCGGTGGCATTGACCGGGTCGTGAACTGGAGCCTGACCGCGCGCAAGGAAGGCCTGCTGGGCCTTGAAGGCGTGGCCGATGCCGAGCCCGACCCCTATGCGCGCAAGGGCCTGCAGTTGCTGGTCGATGGCGCCGAGCCCGAAGCCATCCGCAGCATTCTTGAAGTTGATTTCTACACCCAGGAAAGCCGCGATATCCAGGCGGCCAAGGTGTTTGAGTGCATGGGCGGCTACGCGCCAACCATCGGCATCATCGGTGCGGTCATGGGCCTGATCCATGTAATGGGCAATCTGGCCGACCCTTCGCAACTCGGTACCGGCATTGCGGTGGCCTTTGTGGCCACGATCTATGGCGTGGCCAGCGCCAACCTGATCCTCCTGCCGGTGGCCAACAAGCTCAAGGCCCTGGCCCTGCGTCAGTCGCGCTACCGGGAAATGCTCCTGGAAGGGCTGTTGTCGATCGCCGAAGGCGAGAACCCGCGCTCGATCGAGCTGAAGCTTCAGGGCTTCATGGAGTAACACATGGCGCGCCGTCGACCACCCGAGGAACATGAAAACCACGAACGCTGGCTGGTGTCCTACGCGGACTTCATCACCTTGCTGTTCGCCTTCTTCGTGGTCATGTACTCGATATCCTCGATCAACGAGGGCAAGTACAAGATCGTTTCCGAGGCCCTGATCGGCGTGTTCAACGACCCCGAGCGCAGCATGCGGCCGATCCCGATCGGCGACGAGCGCCCGCTCAGCGTCAGGCCCGCCGAACCCCTGGTCAAGGACAGCGAGCAGGTTGATGCAGGCGTTGCGGGCGCCAGCAATGATCCGCTCAAGTCGATTGCCGACGATGTGCGCGATGCCTTTGGCGACCTGATCAAGTCCGACCAGATGACTGTGCGTGGCAACGAACTGTGGGTGGAGATCGAGCTCAACTCCTCGCTGTTGTTTGGCAGCGGCGATGCCATGCCAAGCGACATTGCCTTCAGCATCATCGAGAAGGTGGCCAGGATCCTCAAACCTTTCGCCAACCCCGTGCATGTCGAAGGCTTTACCGACGACTTGCCGATTCGCACCGCGCAGTACCCGACCAACTGGGAGCTTTCATCGGCACGGGCGGCGAGCATCGTCCGCTTGCTGGCCATGGACGGTGTCAATCCGGCGCGCATGGCCTCGGTGGGCTATGGCGAGTTCCAGCCCATTGCCGGCAACGACACGGCCGAGGGGCGCGCGCGCAATCGGCGGGTCGTGCTGGTGATCTCGCGCAACCTCGAAGTGCGCCGCAGCCTGACCGCTTCGGGCAGCGCCAATGCCACGCCGGACGCGGCGTTGAAGCGTGCTGGCACACAAACTGCACCGCCAGCACAATCACCGCCGTCGGGGGGCAGTCGCGTCAATCCTCCGTCACCGAACTTATAACCGTTCCCGGCAGGGCAGCCGCCGTACCGGGAGGAAGCAACGTAATGAGAGTCTGGGCAGTAGCCAATCAAAAAGGTGGCGTCGGCAAGACCACCACGTCCATCGCCCTGGCCGGTTTGCTGGCCGAGGCGGGCAAGCGTGTGGTCGTCGTCGACCTCGACCCCCATGGGTCCATGACCAGCTACTTCGGGCACAACCCGGACGTGCTGGAACACAGTTGCTACGACCTGTTCCTGCACAAGGGCGCGGTGCCTGAAGGCTTGCCCGGGCAACTGCTGCTGCCAACCAGCGACCCGAATATTTCCCTGCTGCCCTCCAGTACCGCGCTGGCCGTGCTGGAGCGTCAGTCGCCCGGGCAAAGCGGCCTGGGCCTGGTGATCGCCAAGTCTCTGGCGCAGCTGTGGCAGGATTTCGACTACGCCATCATCGACAGCCCGCCGTTGCTCGGCGTGCTGATGGTCAACGCCCTGGCGGCCAGCCAGCAGTTGGTGATCCCGGTGCAAACCGAGTACCTGGCGGTCAAGGGCCTTGAGCGCATGGTCAGCACCCTGGCGATGGTCAACCGCTCGCGCAAGCAGGCCTTGCCCTATCACATCGTGCCGACCCTGTTCGACCGTCGCACCCAGGCCTCGATGGGAACGTTGCGCATGCTGCGTGACGCGTACCCGGAGACCATCTGGCAAGGCTACATCCCGGTGGATACCCGCCTGCGCGATGCCAGCCGGGCCGGGCAGACACCCTCCCAGTTCGACGGCAAGAGTCGCGGGGTGGTGGCCTACCGGGCACTGCTCAAGCATCTGCTGACGCACAACCTCGCCCAGCAGGTGGCCTGATGAACCGTCCATTACAGCTGGCTTCCGGCCCGCAGCTGGCCCTGCAGTCCTACCTCGACGGCTTGCTGTATGAGGCCACCGAGGCCCTCGAGCTGCCCGAGCCGGCAGCCGAGAGCGATGACTTCGAGGCTGCCGTGCTCGAGGAGCAGGTTCGCGACGCCAAGGTCGCCAGCGCGCCCGTTGCCGTCGCGGTAGAAGTGGTACCGCTGCCGGTTTTCGCGCCGGAACCTCCAGTGCTGTCAGCTGACATGCCAGAAGTTGACCCCGTGCCGGCTGCGGTCGAGCCGCTGGTGGACGTGCACCTGCCGGCCTCAATCAGCCAGCCAGTGCCGCCCGTGACCGCTGACGGTCGCCCGGCCTGGGCCGCCGAGCCCTTCGAGTGCCTGCTGTTCGATGTCGCCGGGTTGACCCTGGCGGTGCCGTTGGTGTGCCTGGGCTCGATCTACTCGCTGGAAGGTCATGAACTGACGCCGCTGTTCGGCCAGCCGGACTGGTTCCTGGGCATCCTGCCGAGCCAGGGCGGCAATCTGAAGGTGCTGGACACCGCGCGCTGGGTCATGCCCGACCGCTACCGCGACGATTTTCGCCAGGGCCTGCAATACGTGATTTCGGTCCAGGGCCATGAGTGGGGGCTGGCGGTACACCAGGTCAGCCGTTCGCTGCGCCTGGACCCCAACGAGATCAAATGGCGCAGCCAGCGTGGCCAGCGGCCTTGGCTGGCCGGCACGGTTATCGAACACATGTGTGCATTGCTCGACGTCGCCGAACTGGCAGGGTTGATTGCCAGCGGCGCGGTCAAGCACATGAACATCAGCCATAAATGATCGGTCGCACCGCGACCGCACTGAGCACACCGCCGAAGGCGGATTTTGAGGGATAGGGGAATGAAAAAGTCGTCTGCGCAAGGTTCCGAAGATCCGATCCTGCAGTGGGTTACCTTCAAGCTGGACAACGAGTCCTACGGCATCAATGTGATGCAGGTGCAGGAAGTCCTGCGCTATACCGAAATCGCCCCGGTCCCGGGTGCCCCAAGCTATGTGCTGGGCATCATCAACCTGCGCGGCAATGTGGTCACCGTGATCGACACCCGTCAGCGCTTCGGCCTGATGTCGAGTGAAATCACCGACAACAGCCGTATCGTCATCATCGAGGCGGACAAGCAAGTGGTCGGCATCCTGGTCGACAGCGTTGCCGAAGTGGTTTACCTGCGCCAGTCCGAGATCGAAACCGCACCGAATGTCGGTAACGAAGAATCGGCCAAGTTCATTCAGGGCGTGTGCAACAAGAACAACGAACTGCTGATCCTGGTCGAGCTGGACAAGATGATGACCGAGGAAGAGTGGTCCGAGCTGGAGAACATCTGAGTTGATCTTTGAGGCTGCAGTCATATTTCTGGCGCTGCTGTGGGCAGTGAGCCTGTGGTTCTTCTTGAACTACAGCAAGCGCCAGCGTGAACTGGCCGCTCAGCAGGCCCAGGGTGATGCGTTGCGCGACCAGCGCATCAAGGACCTGGCCAAGCGCCTGGACGACTACCAGAACGGCAGCGTGCGTATGGGCGAGACCCTGCACGAGCTGTGCACCGTGGTAGCGCCATTGCCCGACAAGCTGTTGCAACTGGAGCAGCGCGACCCCAACAGCCTGTCGTTCGCGCAAGCGGCGCGGCTGGTGAGCATGGGGGCGAGTGTCGACGAACTGACCCAGACCTGCGGCCTGACCCAGGCTGAGGCCGAGTTGATGAGCAAAGTGCACCGCAACTGAAACCCTGCGTAGGAGCGGGCTTGCCCCGCGATACGATGTGACTGACAGATCGCTATCGCGGGGCAAGCCCGTTCCTACAACAAGCCCGTTCCTACCCTGGTTCAGGGCGGAGTGATATCCCGCTCCTGCGGCCCCTGGTCGACAAACCCCACCGGCACCTTGCCCTTGAGTTGCCAGGCAAAGGCAATGATTTCGGCAAGGGTCAGATACAGCGCCTCGGGTATCTGATCCCCGAGCTCCATGCGCGCCAGCAGCCGCACCAGTTCGGCGTTTTCATAGATTGGCACTTCATGCTCGCGGGCAATGGCCAGGATCGCCTCGGCCAATGCGTCGTCGCCCTTGGCGCTCAGGGTCGGCGCCTGCTGGCCGTCGTAGGTCAGGGCAATGGCCGTCTTCTCTGTCATCAGCATTCCCCTGTAGGAGCGGGCTTGCCCCGCGATAGCGGCCTGAAAGTTACATTGCATTGCGAGGCAAGCCCGCTCCTACACGTTCTGTGGGTCATGCGGTTTCATCCACCCAGCGTTGTTCCAGGCGCGTGCGCGGCCCCTGGGGCGGTGTGCCGTGATGGCAGCACAGTTCCGTCACGTTCACGCCGCGTGCCAGCAGGCGCTCGCGCAGGTTGCCCAACTGGCTGTCGATCAACCGTGCGGTACTGGGCAGCTCGGCCCACAGCTGGCTCGACAGGCTGCCCTGGCTGATCTGCGCCTGAACCTGCAGCGGCCCCAGTGGATGCAGGTCGAACGACAGCTCGATGCGCCAGAGCATTTCCAGCGGGTCGCGCTGTTCACGCTGTGGATCGTTTTGTTGTTCCGGCGTCTCTTCGCGTTGCAATTTGAACTGCAGGGGGATGAAGTCCTGACCGCTGCGCAGGGGAATTTCCAGTTGCCAGGTGGTTTGCAGGTTGCCGTCGGGCGTGGTGCCGGTCTGCTCCAGGCTGGCCAGTTGATGGCTCTGCAGGCGTGAGATGGCAGCGGCGGCCAAGCGCAGCAGGTGTTCAAGGTCAGCTTCGCCGTCCTGGCTCTTGAGCAGCCGGGAGGGCAGGGGAAAGCTGCCCGGGTGGGGGCGTGGGCTGACCTGACCGAGCATCCCCAGGGCATTGCGGACCATCCCGGGCATCGCCTGGGCCAGGGTGCCGGCGGCGGCTGCCGGGTTGAAGGTGCTGGTGCCTGGCAAACCTGGCAGTAACTGCGCCACCAGGCGCACTACCTGGGCCTTGAAGTCTGGCGCCAGCTGCTGGCCCAGGCCGCCCAGCAGCTTGGCTTCAAGAAATGCACCGCTGTTGTTCAAGGCCTGGGCCAGGCCCTTGGGATCGCTGAGCTGACGGGCATCGGGCAGGCTGGCCAGCAGCTTGTCGACGCTGTTGCGTAGTTCGCCGCTTTGGCCGCTGTCCTGACGCAGTTGCTGCAACGCGCTGAGCAACCCTTGCAGCGACGCCTGGCGGCTTTGCTGGGTGCCCAGTTGCTGGGCGATGGCCAGTTGATCCTGACGCCCGCTCAGGGGCACGAATTGCAATGACTGGTCACCTTGCACCCGCGCACTGAGCAGGCTGCCCACCGCCAGCGGCCGCGGGCTGTCCAGGGTGAGGGTGGTGCCGGCTTGCGGGCCCAGCAAGCTGACCAGCGAGCGGTACTGGGCCACCTGGCCTACGGCCTGGGGCAGCGCCTGGCTGGTCACGACCTTGCCTTGCAGCAGGCTGCCCACCGGGGTCTGGCGGGTGTCGAGGCGGGTCAGGCTGGCGACGCTGCTGGCGAGCACTTGCTGCAGGCTGATGGAGAGGTTGCTGGCGCTGCTCTGGCTCACCGCCAGCAGGCTGCCCTGGGGCAGTGCCAGGTTGCTGTTGGCCTGAACGGTGAGCTGCTTGCCGTTTTCCTGGGTCAGCTTGAGCAACAGCTGGAAATCCTGCCCGACCTGGCGCAGGGCCAGAACCTCGGCTTTGGCCGTTTCACCGGGGGCCAGCAAGGCCTGTTGGGGCTGCAGCAGGCGCAGCAATTCACCGGTCGCCGAAGCACGCAGCGAAGGGCCGGCTGGAGCCTGCGGGCCAAGGTTGTTAATTTCACCTGTCATCAGCTGGCAACCTGTTGAAATAGCCCTCTTTGCAGTAGGACATCACATGTATAATGCCGCCCGATCATTTGCGCTCAGCGCGATCGGGCCTTGTATCCGTTGCCACTATAACGGCAGGGCCGAGGCCGACTTGAGACAGGCATCCCAGCATAAGGCGAAACCGTGACCCCTCATCTCCAAGCCGTAGGCCTGGCCTGCGAGCGCGACTGGCGAATGCTCTTCGAGAACCTCGAGCTGCACCTGGCCGCCGGTGACATGTTGCAGATCAGCGGCCCCAACGGCAGCGGCAAAACCAGCCTGTTACGCCTGTTGGCCGGCCTGATGCAGCCGACGGCCGGCGAGATTCGCCTGCACGGCAAGCCCTTGCTCGAGCAGCGCCATGAGCTGGCGAAAATCCTCTTGTGGATCGGCCACGCCGCCGGCATCAAGGATTTGCTCAGCCCCGAAGAAAACCTCGCCTGGCTCTGTGCATTGCATACGCCGGCTGATCCCGCAGCCATCTGGAAGGCACTCGAAGCGGTGGGCCTTCGCGGTTTTGAAGATGTGCCCTGTCATACCCTGTCGGCCGGCCAGCAGCGCCGTGTGGCCCTGGCCCGCTTGTACTTGGACAGCCCGCCGTTGTGGATTCTCGACGAACCCTTCACCGCCCTTGACAAGCAGGGGGTTGCGCAACTTGAGGCGCACCTGGCCGCACATTGCGAGCAGGGCGGCATGGTCGTGCTGACCACCCACCACACCCTGGAACGCAAGCCGTCCGGTTACCGTGAACTGAACCTGGGGCAGTGGGCCGCATGAGTGTGTTTGTTTTGTTGTTGCGCCGTGAAGCGCGCCTGCTGTGCCGACGACCCGCAGAGCTTGCCAACCCCCTGGTGTTCTTCGCTATTGTGATCGCGCTGTTCCCGTTGGCGGTCGGTCCTGAGACTCAATTGTTGCAAACCTTGTCTCCGGGGCTGGTCTGGGTCGCGGCACTTTTATCGGTTCTGCTCTCGCTGGACGGGCTTTTTCGCAGTGATTTCGAGGATGGATCGCTGGAGCAGTGGGTCCTTTCGTCGCACCCCCTACCTCTTCTGGTACTGGCGAAAGTGCTGGCACACTGGGCCTTTTCCGGGCTGGCACTGGTATTGTTGGCACCCTTGCTGGCACTGATGCTGGGATTGCCTGCGGCGTGCCTGCCGGTATTGCTGGCATCGTTGTTGCTGGGTACTCCCGTACTGAGCCTTCTGGGTGCAGTGGGGGCTGCCCTGACCGTTGGTTTGAAACGTGGCGGCCTTTTGTTGGCGCTACTTATTTTGCCGTTATATATCCCGGTGTTGATCCTGGGCAGTGGCGCCTTGCAGGCGGCATTGCAAGCTATGCCGGCGACCGGTTATCTGCTCTGGCTTGGCAGCCTGACCGCCCTGGCAGTAACTCTGGCACCCTTTGCAATAGCGGCTGGCCTGAAGATCAGCGTCGGCGAATAATGAGGTCTGGGCACAGCCCAGCAAAGACCCTGGATGTACCGTGATGAAAAGCAGCGCAATCAGCTGGACGTGGTTTCATAAACTGGGTTCGCCCAAGTGGTTCTATGCCATCAGTGGCCGCATGCTGCCCTGGCTTGCGGTCGCCGCGATCCTGTTGATCGGCATCGGCGTGATCTGGGGCCTGGCCTTTGCGCCGCAGGACTACCAGCAAGGCAACAGTTTTCGCATCATCTACATCCATGTGCCCGCGGCCATGCTGGCCCAGTCGTGCTACGTGATGCTGGCGGTGGCCGGGGTGGTGGGCCTGGTCTGGAAAATGAAAATCGCCGACGTCGCCCTGCAGTGCGCAGCGCCCATCGGTGCCTGGATGACCGCCGTGGCGCTGGTCACCGGCGCCATCTGGGGCAAGCCGACCTGGGGCAGTTGGTGGGTCTGGGATGCACGCCTTACGTCGATGCTGATCCTGCTTTTTCTGTACTTCGGTCTTATTGCCCTGGGCCAGGCTATCAGCAATCGTGAGAGCGCGGCCAAGGCCTGCGCGGTGCTGGCCATTGTCGGGGTGATCAACATCCCGATCATCAAGTATTCGGTGGAGTGGTGGAACACCCTGCACCAGGGCGCCACCTTCACCCTGACCGAGAAGCCGGCGATGCCCGCCGAAATGTGGCTGCCGCTGCTGATGACGGTCCTGGGCTTCTATTGCTTCTTCGGTGCGGTGCTGCTGCTGCGCATGCGCCTTGAAGTCCTCAAGCGCGAAGCACGCGCCAGTTGGGTCAAGGAGGAGGTCATGAACTGCCTGGGTCGGGGGATGGCACGATGAGTTTCGCCTCCTTCAGTGATTTTCTCGCCATGGGCCATCACGGCCTGTATGTCTGGTCGGCCTACGGCATCTGCCTGCTGGTGCTGGCTGTCAACGTTGCCTCGCCCTTGCTGGCCCGGCGCCGTTACCTGCAAGAAGAGGCGCGCCGTCTGCGCCGGGAGAGCAACCAGTGAATCCGCAACGCAAGAAGCGCCTGTTCATCATTCTCGGCCTGCTGGCGGGCGTGGGTGTCGCCGTGGGCCTGGCCCTGAGTGCGCTGCAACAGAACATCAACCTGTTCTACACCCCCACCCAGATCGCCAATGGCGAAGCGCCGCTGGACACCCGTATTCGCGCTGGCGGCATGGTCGAAGCCGGCTCGCTGCAGCGATCGGGTGATTCGCTCGACGTGCGTTTCGTGGTCACCGACTTCAACAAGTCGGTGCCGATCACCTACCGCGGCATTCTTCCCGACCTGTTCCGTGAAGGGCAGGGCATCGTCGCCCTGGGCAAGCTCAACGCCGAGGGCGTCGTGGTAGCCGACGAGGTGCTGGCCAAGCATGACGAGAAGTACATGCCGCCCGAGGTCACCAAGGCCTTGCAGGAAAGCGGCCAGGCCGCGACCACCACCGGAGCCAAGCCATGAACGCGGCGCTGATCATTCCTGAACTCGGCCAGCTGGCCATGATCCTGGCGATCTGCTTTGCCGCCGTGCAGGCCATCGTGCCGCTGCTCGGCGCCTGGCGTGGCGACAGCCTGTGGATGAGCCTGGCAAGGCCTGCGGCCTGGGGTCAGTTCGCCTTCCTGGCGTTTGCCTTTGCCTGCCTGACCCACGCCTTCATGACCGACAACTTCTCGGTCGCCTATGTCGCCAACAACTCCAACAGCGCCTTGCCTTGGTACTTCAAGTTCAGTGCCGTGTGGGGCGCCCACGAAGGTTCGTTGCTGCTGTGGGCCATGATCCTCGGTGGCTGGACCTTCGCCGTGTCGATCTTCTCGCGCCAGTTGCCACAGGTGATGCTGGCGCGGGTGCTGGCGGTGATGGGCATGATCAGCGTCGGCTTCCTGTCGTTCCTGATCGTCACCTCCAACCCCTTCAAGCGCCTGCTGCCGCAAGTGCCGACGGACGGCGCCGACCTCAACCCCTTGCTGCAGGACATCGGCCTGATCGTTCACCCGCCGATGCTGTACATGGGGTATGTGGGCTTCTCGGTCGCCTTTGCCTTTGCCATCGCCGCCTTGCTCGGTGGTCGCCTGGACGCCGCCTGGGCGCGCTGGTCGCGGCCCTGGACCCTGGTGGCCTGGGCGTTCCTGGGGATCGGTATCACCCTGGGGTCGTGGTGGGCGTACTACGAACTGGGCTGGGGCGGCTGGTGGTTCTGGGACCCGGTGGAAAACGCCTCGTTCATGCCGTGGCTGGTGGGCACTGCCCTGATCCACTCCCTGGCCGTCACCGAAAAGCGTGGTGTGTTCAAGAGCTGGACCGTGTTGCTGGCCATCGCGGCCTTCTCCCTGAGCCTGCTCGGCACCTTCCTCGTACGTTCCGGGGTGCTGACCTCGGTGCATGCCTTTGCCTCGGACCCCGAGCGCGGCGTGTTCATCCTGATTTTCCTGCTCTTCGTGGTAGGCGGCTCGCTGACGCTGTTCGCCCTGCGCGCACCGGTGGTCAAAAGCCAGGTCGGATTTGCCCTGTGGTCCCGTGAAACCCTGCTGCTGGCCAACAATATCGTGCTGGTGGTTGCCGCCTCGATGATCCTGCTCGGCACACTCTATCCGCTGTTCCTGGACGCCCTGACCGGGGCCAAGCTGTCGGTCGGCCCGCCGTACTTCGACGCGCTGTTCCTGCCGTTGATGGCCTTGCTGATGGTGGTCATGGCCATTGGTGTGATCGTGCGCTGGAAAGACACCCCGACCCGCTGGCTGGTCAGCATGCTCACCCCGGTGCTGATCGCCAGCGCCGTGCTGGCCCCCGTCGGTGGCTTGCTGGTCGACGATTTCGACTGGGAAGTGCTGACCACCTTCGCCCTGGCGGCGTGGATCGTGCTGGCCGGCGCCCGTGACATCCTCGACAAGACCCGCCACAAGGGCCTGGTCAAGGGCCTGCGCGGCCTGAACCGCAGCTACTGGGGCATGCACGTGGCGCACCTGGGCCTGGCGGTGTGCGCCCTGGGCGTGGTGCTGTCGAGCAACAACAGCGCCGAGCGCGACCTGCGCCTGGCCCCCGGCGAGTCGGTGGAACTGGCGGGTTATCACTTCACCTTTGAAGGCGCCAAGCATTTTGAAGGGCCGAACTTCACTTCCGACAAAGGCACCGTGCGGGTGGTCAAGGACGGTCGCGAGGTCAATGTGCTGCATCCGGAGAAGCGCCTGTATACCGTGCAGCAGTCGATGATGACTGAAGCAGGTATCGATGCGGGCTTTACCCGTGACCTCTACGTCGCCCTGGGCGAGCCGCTGGAGAACGGCGCCTGGGCTGTGCGCGTACACGTCAAACCCTTCGTGCGCTGGATCTGGCTGGGCGGTTTGTTGACCGGTCTTGGCGGGTTGCTGGCGGCAATGGACGGTCGTTATCGAGTCAAGGTCAAAGCCCGGGTGCGTGAAGTGCTGGGCATGTCTGGAGCAACTGCATGAAGCGTTGGATCATGGTGCTGCCGCTGGCGGTGTTTCTGCTGGTGGCGGTGTTTCTCTACCGGGGCCTGTTCCTGGACCCGACCGAGTTGCCGTCGGCAATGATCGGCAAGCCGTTCCCGGCCTTTGCCCTGACCTCGGTACAGGATGGCAAGGCGCTGACCCAGGCCGACCTGATCGGCAAGCCGGCCCTGGTGAACGTGTGGGCCACCTGGTGCCCGTCGTGCAAGGTCGAGCATCCGTACCTGAACAAGCTGGCCGAGCAGGGCGTAGTGATTCACGGGGTCAACTACAAGGACGACAACGCCGCCGCACTCAAGTGGCTGGCCGAGTTCCACAACCCCTACCAGCTGGACATCCGCGACGAGCAGGGCAGCCTGGGCCTGGACCTTGGGGTGTATGGCGCGCCGGAAACCTTCGTGATCGACGCCAAGGGCATCATTCGCTACAAGCACGTCGGTGTGGTCGATGCCACGGTCTGGCGTGAGCAGCTGGCACCGATCTACCAGGGCCTGATCGATGAGGCCAAGCCATGAAGCGCTGGCTGGCAGCCGCAGTCCTGGGCTTGAGCCTGGCCGGGGTCACCCAGGCGGCCATTGAC
>Ga0247821_10001418_pt1 | contig 13388 bp, 12 predicted proteins | sample 13C_Glycerol_Day_FD_192481 | JGI IMG/M metagenome (GOLD analysis project Ga0247821, IMG submission 192481) | Soil microbial communities from agricultural site in Penn Yan, New York, United States - 13C_Glycerol_Day14 | ecosystem: Environmental > Terrestrial > Soil > Agricultural land | place... | reverse complement strand
AACGGCCTCGCCGTCCGTGCAGCCGTCGTCGTCCGAGTCGAGCGGCCCGCCTTCATGGCTGTGGTGGGTGCTCGCGGCCGTCGTCGTGCTCGCGCTCGTCATCGGTGTTCTGCTGCTGGTGCGGTCGCGCCGCCGTGCCAAGTTCTGGCGCGACGACCTCGCATCCGCCGAGGGCGAGGTGGCGTGGTTTGCCCGCAGTCTCATCCCCGAACTCCGCCGGCTGGGCTCGCCGGCCGAAGTCGCCGGCGGCTGGAACATCGCGGCGAGCCGGATCACCGCGGTGGAGGACAAGCTGACCGCGCTCGAGCCGTCGGCCCCGGACGATGCCGCGCAGAACCGCGCCCGTTCGCTGCGCGACGCCGTACGAACAGCGCGCGGACGCATCGACGGCCTACTGACATCCCCCGGCCCGGTCCTCGTGTCGCAGGGCCTGGACGCGGTGGCCGCCGACCTCGAGCAGGCCTTGCGGCCGCCGGCGCCCCCGTTGGACTGAGTCAGCCCGCGAGGGCGTCCCGAGCCTCGATGAACGCCGCGATCGCGGTTTCCACGTCCTGGGTGGAATGCGCCGCCGACAACTGGACGCGGATGCGTGCCTTGCCCTGTGGTACGACGGGATACGAGAACCCGATCACGTAGATCCCGAGGTCGAGCAACTTGTCCGCCAGCCGCCCGGCTTCCGCGGCGTCGCCGATCATCACCGGGGAGATCGGGTGGTCGCCGGGGAGGACGTCGAAACCCGCCTCGGTCATCTTGGTCCGGAAGAGCTTGGTGTTGGCCGCGAGCTTGTCGCGCAGGTCGCTCGACCCGCCGATCAGCTCGAGCGCCTTCAGCGACGCGGCGGTGACCGACGGCGCCAGCGAGTTCGAGAACAGGTACGGACGGGAGCGCTGCCGGAGCAGTTCGACGATCTCCCGGCGGGCGGACACATAGCCGCCGGACGCGCCGCCGAGGGCCTTGCCGAGGGTGCCGGTGACGATGTCGACGCGGTCCTTCACGCCGAACAGCGACGGTGTACCGGCGCCGTCCGGGCCGACGAAACCGACCGCGTGCGAGTCGTCGACCATCACCAGCGCGTCGTACCGCTCGGCCAGGTCGCAGATCTCGTCGAGCGGCGCGACGTACCCGTCCATCGAGAACACGCCGTCGGTCGCGATCAGCCGGTACCGCGCGTCGGCGGCGTCCTTCAGCTGGGCTTCCAGGTCGGCCATGTCGCGGTTCTTGTACCGGTACCGGCGGGCCTTCGACAGCCGGACGCCGTCGATGATGCTGGCGTGGTTCAGCTCGTCGGAGATGATCGCGTCCTCGGCGCCGAGCAGGGTCTCGAACAGACCGCCGTTGGCGTCGAAGCAGGAGCTGTAGAGGATGGTGTCATCGGTGCCGAGGAAGGTGCTCAGCGCAGCTTCCAGGTCCTTGTGGATCTGCTGCGTGCCGCAGATGAAGCGCACCGAGGACAGGCCGAAGCCCCACCGGTCGAGGGCTTCCTTGGCGGCCGCGACCACCTCCGGGTGGTCGGACAGGCCCAGGTAGTTGTTGGCGCAGAAGTTCAGCACCTCGTTGCCGGTAGCAACAGAGATCAAGGCCTGCTGGGGTGAGGTGATCACCCGCTCGGACTTGTACAGCCCGGCGTCCCGGATCTCGCCGATGGTCGCCGTCAGGTCGTCCCGCATCCGCCCGAACATCAGTGCTTCTCCTCCAGCGTCTCAGCCGTCCAGTCCATGATCACCTTGCCGCACTGCCCCTGGCGCGCCACGTCGAAGGCGCGCTCGAAGTCGCCGTACCCGAACCGGTGCGTGATCACCGGCGTCAGGTCGAGCCCGCGCTCCAGCATCACCGACATCGAGTACCAGGTCTCGAACATCTCCCGGCCGTAGATGCCCTTGATGGTCAGCATGTTCAGCACCACCGTGCCCCAGTCGATCGCGATCTCGTCCGACGGCAGGCCGAGCATCGCGATCTTCCCGCCGTGGTTCATGTTCGCGATCATGTCCCGCAGCGCGGCCGGCTGCCCGGACATCTCCATCCCGACGTCGAACCCCTCGCGCATCCCGAGGCTCTGCTGCGCCTGCGCGATCGACTCCTCGCCGACGTTCACCGCGTGCGTCACGCCGATCTTCCGGGCCAGGTCGAGGCGGTACTCCGACAGGTCGGTGATCACCACGTTCCGGGCGCCGGCGTGCAGCGCGACCGCGGCGGCCATCACCCCGATCGGGCCGGCGCCGGTGATCAGCACGTCCTCGCCGACGAGCGGGAACGACAGCGCCGTGTGGACGGCGTTGCCGAACGGGTCGAAGATCGCGGCGACGTCGAGGTCGACGGTGCCGTTGTCGTCCTTGTGCACCCAAGCATTCGTAGCCGGCAGCGCGACGTACTCCGCGAACGCGCCCGGCACGTGGACGCCGAGGCCGCGGGTCTTGATGCACAGGTGCCGGCGTCCGGCGCGGCAGTTGCGGCAGCGGCCGCACACCAGGTGTCCCTCGCCGCTGACCAGGTCGCCGACCGCGACGTCGCGGACCCCGACGCCGATCTCGACCACCTCACCGCAGAACTCGTGCCCGGTGACCATCGGCACCGGCACGTTCTTCTGCGCCCAGTGGTCCCAGCTCTGGATGTGCAGGTCGGTGCCGCACAACCCGGTCCGGAGCACCTTGATCAGGACCTCGTCGGCCTCGATCTTCGGCTCCGGTACGTCCTGCAACCACAGGCCTGGCTTCGCCTCGGCCTTCACGAGCGCCTTCATGCCCACATCGTCGTCCGGGGCAACCATCGGCGTCCATCGACACGTCGTGCACAGCCTTTACAGCCGAACTGCATACTGGGACGTATGCGGGGAGTAGTCAGGCGACTCGGAATCGTGTTCCTGGTGGTCGGGGCCGGGCTGCTCGGCTGGGCTTCGGCCACCTGGTGCGCGTGAGCAAGAGATAGGTGCGCCCCACAGGTGATCTAAGCTCAAGGCTCATGAGCTACGACCGGGACGGACTGCTGGAGCAGGTCAAGAGCAAGGCGATCGTGCACGGCCGGGTGACGCTGGCGTCGGGCAAGGAAGCCGATTACTACGTCGACCTGCGCCGGATCACTCTTGACGCGGCCGCGGCGCCGCTGATCGGCCCGGCGATGCTCGAGCTGACGAAGGACCTGGAGTACGACGCGGTCGGCGGGCTGACGCTCGGCGCGGACCCGGTCGCGATGTCGATGCTGCACGCAGCCGCCCAGCAGGGCCGGACGCTCGACGCGTTCGTCGTACGCAAGGCCGAGAAGACGCATGGTCTGCAGCGGCGGATCGAGGGACCGGATGTGAAGGGCCGGCGGGTGCTGGCGGTCGAGGACACGTCGACGACGGGCGGATCGGTGCTGACCGCCGTCGAGGCGTTGCGTGAGGCCGGTGCCGAGGTCGTCGCGGTCGCGGTGATCGTGGACCGGTCGACCGGGGCGCAGGAGCGGGTCGAGGCGGAGGGTCTGGAGTACCGGTCGGTGTTCGGTCTCGAGGACCTGGGGCTCGGCTGATGCAGAGCAGCACCCTGCTGATCGTCCTGCTGGCGATCGTCGTCGGCGTCGGCCTCGCCTGGTTCAACTACTACCGCGCGAAGAAGCGCCGGGAGCTGTTCGCCGGTTTCGCTGCCCAGCACGGCTGGTCCTACGTCCCGGCCAACCACTCGCTGGCCGGGCAGTGGGCCGGTACACCGTTCCGCACCGGCGACAACTGGCGCGTCAAGAACGTGCTGTCCGGGCCGTACAACGGGCACCAGATGGTTGCCTTCGACTACAGCTACCAGACCCACACCACGAACGGGAAAGGCCAGCGGCGGACGACCACCCACAACTTCGGCGTGGTCGTGCTGCAGCTGCCGGGCGCGCTGCCGCACCTCGAGGTGACGCACGAGGGGATCTTCGGCGGCGCGGTCGCGAACGCGTTCGGGTTCCGCGACCTCCAGTTCGAGAGCGAGCAGTTCAACCGGGCGTTCCGGGTCAAGGCCGACGACGAACGGTTCGGGCACGCGGTGGTGACGCCGCGGATGATGGAGATGCTGCTCGCCCGCGGCGAGATCGGCTGGCGGGTCGAGGGCAACTCGCTGGTCGGCTGGGACAACGGCGCGCACGACCCGACCGAAGTGCTGAACCGGCTCGCGCTGCTCGAGCAGGTCGTCCTGAACGTTCCGCCGTACGTCTGGCGCGACTACGCAGGCGTCGACCCCCGCCTGCGTTAACCACCGGGCGGACCCGGCTGGCCGTAGAGTCGCTGTCAGCACTGCCAACTCTCGGGAGCTCGTCATGGTCTGGGTCATCATCGTGATCGTCGCGGTGATCGTCGTTGCGGCGATCATGCTGATCACGTCGTACAACCGGTTCGTCAAGCAGCGGAACCTGATCCAGGAGTCGTGGCGGCAGATCGACGTCGAGCTGCACCGCCGGTACGACCTGATCCCGAACCTGGTCGAGACCGTCCGCGCGTACGCCGCGCACGAGCGGCACGTGTTCGAGGAGGTCGCCCGGCTGCGCACCCAGGCGGTGAACGTGCAGAACACCACCCCCGAGCAGCGGGCGGCGGCGGAGGGTGAGCTGTCCGGCGCGCTGCGTCAGATGATGATCTCGGTGGAGGCCTACCCGCAGCTGCAGTCGAACCAGAACTTCCTCGGCCTGCAGCGCGAGCTGACCGACACCGAGGACCGGATCGCGGCCGGCCGCCGGTTCTACAACGCGAACGTCGGCGACTACAACACCCGGATCGAGGCGTTCCCGTCGAACCTGATCGCGAGCGGCTTCAAGTTCGAGAAGGCCGGTTACTTCGAGGTCAAGGACGAGCAGGTGCGCGCGGTGCCGCAGGTCTCGTTCGGCACCATCGGCTCGGTCGCCGGTGAGCAGGCGCCGCCGCAGATGCAGCCGGGGGCGCCGTCGTCGGGGCAGATCCACCCGCAGATGCCGGGTGACCAGGGCAACTACCCGCAGCAGCAGATCCCGGGCGGCTACCAGCAGCCGCAGCAGCAGCCGCCGTACCAGGGCCAGCCCGGCCAGTACCCGGGGCAGTACCAGGGAGAGCCACCGGTGGGCGGGCCGCCTGCGGGTTCCCCCGCGCCACAGGACGGTCAGCCGCCATTCACCGGTGGCCAGTAGGCACCGGTCCCCGTAGTCCAGGACCCCCGACCCCGGACTCTCTCCCAGTGCCAGGCCCGGTGTGACGGCGGTCAAGTCGCCACCTCCGGGCCTGTCCTCCCCCCGGTACCTGTGTCAACTGTGCCGCACTGAGATACATCCGGCGTACATCGGCCTTCCCGGCGGGTACAGGCGGATGCCACGATAGGGCGGTTTCCAGAGTGGAGAGGTCGGACGAGTGGACAGTCTGAGGTACGGGATCCTCGGACCTCTGCGGCTCGTCCATGTCCAGGGCCAGCCGCTCAAGGCCGCCAAACCGCGTCAGCTGCTCGCCACGCTGCTGCTGCACCCCAACCGGTTCGTCTCGACCGATCTGATCGCGGACGCGCTCTGGGAGAACACCCCGCCGCGGTCGGCCACAGCGAACATCCGCACGTACGTCCGCGCGCTCCGCAGTGTGCTGCAGGAGGCCGGGCTGCCCGCGCCGATCGACACGTCGGCCGCCGGGTACAGCATCGAGGTCGGGGTCGACGAGCTCGACGCGAGCCTGTTCGAGTCCCTGCTCGCCGAGGGCGGCCACCTGCGGGACGCGGGTGACGGCCGGCAGGCGATGCGGGTCCTGTCCCGTGCCTACTCGCTGTGGCAGGGGCGTCCGCTCGAGGACCTGCCGATGCCCGCCGCGTGGGAGGGCACGATCTCCCGGCTCGAAGCGCAGCACCGCGGCCTCGTCGACAGCCTGCTGGATCTCCGGCTCGAGTACGGCGACGCCAGCGGTGCCGCCGTACTGCTCAGTGCCCGCCTCACCGAGGACCCGTACGACGAGCAGCTGTGGCGGCGGCTCGTCGACGCGCTCGTGGCGGCCGGCCGGGTGGGCGAGGCGCGCGCGGCGTACGCGAAGGCGGTGCAGACGCTCGCCGACGAGCTGGACATCAAGCCCGGTCCGGAGCTGGAGGCCGCCGGCGCCCGCGCCGAGAACGGCCGCTCGGCCAACTGGCCGAACCCGGGCGTGCCCGCCGACCGTACGGTGGACCGCCCCGAACCGACCGCCCAGCCCGGTCCGATGGCCGCGCCCGAGCTGACCGATCCACTGCGGCCGCCGAGCCAGCTCCCGCTCGACCTGGCTGACTTCAGCGGCCGGCAGGACCAGCTGGAGCAGCTGCGGGACCTGGTCTGCGGCCGGGATCCGGTGCGGCCGCCGATCGCCGTCATCTCCGGCGCACCGGGGACCGGGAAGACTTCGCTGGCCGTCCGGCTCGGCCATCTGGTCCGCGAGCACTTCCCGGACGGGCAGATCTACCTGGACATGCACGGTGCGACGCACCCGCGCGACCCCGCTGCCGCGCTGACCGATCTGCTGCTCAGCCTCAACCTGCCCGACTACGCGATCCCGACCGACCCGGAGCGGCGGTCGGCGATGCTGCGGTCCGAGCTGGCGAGCCGGCGGGTGCTGATCCTCCTCGACGACGTGGCCACCGCGGGTCAGGTGACGCCGCTGATGCCCGGTACCGGCGCGTCGGCGGTGGTGGTGACGAGCCGCAACCGGCTGATGGACCTGGCCGGCGCGGACAGTACGCCGCTGGACACGTTCGACGACCGGGAGGCGGCGCTGCTGCTGTCCTCGGTCGCCGGATCGGGCCGGATCGACCCGTCGTCGCCCGAGGCCGAGGAGATCCTGTCCGCGTGCGCGAACCTGCCGCTGGCGATCCGGATCGTCGGCAGCCGGCTGGCGCAGCGGCCGGACCTGAGCGCGCGGGAGCTGGCGCGGCGGTTGCGGGACGAGACTTCGCGGCTCGACGAGTTGAGCATCGGCGAGCTCGCCGTACGGTCGAGTGCGGACCTCAGTTACGACGCGCTGAGCCCCGAGGAGGCCCGGCTGTACCGGCTGATCGGCCACTTCGCCGTGGGGGTCTTCTCCGCGCGGGCGCTCGAGTCCGTCGCCTCGCCGGCCGCCGTACGGCGGAGCCTGGACCGGCTGATCGAGGTCAACCTGGTCCGGATCAGCTCGGTCGACCACCGCGGTACGGCGCGCTACCGCGTCCATGACCTGCTCCGGCTGCATGCGCTCGGCGTCGGCGACGACGAGCAGAAGGCGCAGGCGGTGCGGGACGTCGAGGCGGTGGTCGACGCGATCCTGAACAAGATCCGGCGGGCCAACAACGCGCTGTCCTTCGAGTACTTCGGCGTCCTGGAGCACACCGGTCCGCTGACCGCGCCCGATCCGTCGCCGTTCACCGAGACTGACGCGATCGCCTGGTTCGACAGCGAGCGCAGCACCTTCGTGCCGGCGATCCGTGCCGCGGCGCAGAACGGATTGCACGAGCACGCCTGGCGGATCGCGGCCGCCTGGGGCCCGTACCTCGACCTCCGGGCCGGGTTCGACGACTGGAACGGCTCGCACCAGCAAGGACTGCTGAGCGCGATCGCCTGCGGGGATCGGCACGGCGCGGCGATCATGCACCGCAACCTCGGCCAGCTGGCTCTGTACCAGGACGACTGGGAGAACGCTCGCCGGCACTTCGACGCGGCCGCGCAGGCGTTCGCCGAGGTCGGCGACCGGCTCGGTGAGGGGGTCGCCGCCGTCGGCCTCGGCACCTGGCTGCGGGAACGCGGCGAACGCGAGCGGGGCCTGGAGCAGTACGAGAAGGCGATCGAGGCGTTCGTCGAGGACGGCAACGCGAACGCCGAGGCGCTGGCGCGGACCGCTGCCGCGAACGTCTACCTGGGCCGCGGCGACCTGGTCACCGCCCGCCGGTACCTGGCCCAGGCGTTCCTGATCGCCGTACGGCGGGCCGACGCCCACCGGGAGGCCAAGGTCCGCCGCCGGATCGCGGCGCTCCGGGTCAACCAGGGACGGCACGACGAGGCGATCCGGCAGCTGCGCAAGGCGCTCGCGATCTTCGACGGGATGGGCGACGACCACTGCGCGGCGTACACCCGGGCACTGCTCGGGCGGGCGCTGATGGAGCGTGGCGAGGTGGCGGCGGCCCGGAAGACCCTGCTGGACGCGATCGACATCGGTCACCGCCTGGGCGACCGGAGCGTGGAGGGCGACGCGGCGCAGCACCTCGGCGAGCTCTATCTGTCCACCGGCAGCCTGGACAACGCCCGCCGTACCCTCGAACGCGCCGCGCGCGTGTGGCAGCAGGCAGGGAACGACGCCGCCGCGTCCGAGTGCCGGCGGCTGCTGACCGGGTCAGAGGCCGCTGTCGCCGCCGGCTGAATGTACGGCGGCTGTATACGGATCCAGCACGCTGTGAACATGCCGCGGCAAGCAGGCCGAGGACGGGGGATCGGGGGAGAACACCTATGGCCTGGGGGGAGCTTGCTGTGGAGGGGCGTGACGTCTCGCGGGTCGCGAACCCGCGGGACACCGAAGCGGCGCTGAACTGGCAACTGGAGCGAGTTGGCTCCGCAGCGTGGCTGGACTGGCCGCTGAAGTTCCAGCGGATGGCGTTCGGCTACGCGCACGACAGCGGCTGGCACGACGCGGCCGATGCGGTTCGTTGGCTCGACCACCATGCTTTGCTCCGTGAAGGGGCGGCGCCACGGGGGGCGCTGGTCTGGTACCAGGCGGCAGACCGGATCCGGGTGGCTTGTTCGCTCGGCTCCGGCCAGGTGGTCGGCCCGCTGCCGACCGGTCCGGTCGACGTCGCGGAGCTGTCGCTCCTGAGCGCCGACTGGGTCTGGTCAGACCCGCACTTCCCCTTCGGTCACTGACCGTTGCCGATCGGGTGCTTGGGGGCGGCGTGCTTCGGCGCGTCGCCGGCCCGGCCGTTGCGGTTGCGGCGGCGGGCCAGGAAGTACTCGACGACCATCGGGATCAGCGAGACCAGCACCAGCAGGATCAGCGCCGACTCCAGGTGGTCGTGGATGAACTTCACGTTGCCGAGCGCGTGCCCGAGCAGCGTGATGCCGCAGGCCCAGATCACCGCGCCGATCCCGGTCCAGAGGAAGAACTTCTTCGCGTCCATCCGCCCGGCGCCGGCGACCACGGTGATGAAGGTCCGGACGATCGGCACGAACCGGGCCATCACCAGCGCGCGGGGGCCGTACCGCGCGAAGAACTCATGCGTTTGCTCGATGTACTTCGGTTTCAGGAATCGGGCGTTCGGGTTCCGGAACAGTGACGTTCCCAGCACCCGGCCGATGTAATAGCCGGACACGTTGCCGAGGAATGCGGCGACGGTCAGCAGCACGCAGGCCAGCCAGAGCGGTACGTCGATGCTGCCTTGCGCGATGAACAGGCCGACCGCGAACAGCAGCGAGTCACCGGGCAGGATCGGGAAGAGCAGCCCGCACTCGATGAACACCACCAGCAGCGTGCCCCACAGGGCCCAGTCACCCAGCCAGTGCAGCAGGTACTCCGGGTCCATCCAGTTCGGCATCAGCATCGCGACGAGAGCAAGCACGCGGACAGGGTAGCGTCCCGACCTGTGCATGAGCTGAGCAGCGACCTACGGGGAGCGGACATGGTGGGCCCGAACGAGGTCGGCGTCGGCCCGTGGGAGGGCGACTGGCCGGACGACCCGCGGCTGGACCCGGAGCTGCTGGCGGCGGGCGACCGGCGCAACGTGGTCGACCGGTACCGGTATTGGAAGCTCGACGCGATCGTCGAGGACCTGGACCGGCAGCGGAACCCGTTCCACGTCGCGATCGAGAACTGGCAGCACGACCTGAACATCGGCTCGGTCGTCCGGACCGCGAACGCGTTCCTGGCCGCCGAGGTGCACATCGTCGGTAACCGGAAGTGGAACCGCCGCGGCGCGATGGTCACCGACCGCTACCAGCACGTCCGCCACCATCCGACCCTCGCCGACCTGGCGTCGTACGCCGCTGTGAACCAACTCCCGGTCATCGGCATCGACAACCTGCCGGGCTCCGTCCCGCTGGAAACCTACGACCTGCCCCGCGCCTGCGTCCTGCTCTTCGGGCAGGAGGGCCCCGGGCTGACGGAGGAGGCCCACCAGATCTGCACAGCGGTCCTGTCGATCGCCCAGTTCGGCTCCACCCGCTCGATCAACGCCAGCGCCGCGGCCGCCATCGCGATGCACGCGTGGATCCGCCACCACACGTTCGGTCAACATGTGGGCTGATCACGCGATCTGGTGGCAGGTCTATCCGCTCGGTTTCACCGCGGCCGAGTCCGTCGCCCAGCCGGCTGTCGTCCACCGCCTGCCGCAGCTGGAGAACTGGCTCGACTACGCGGTCGAGCTCGGCTGCTCGGGCCTGCTCCTGGGCCCGGTCTTCGCCTCGGAGACGCACGGCTATGACACCGTCGACCACTTCCGTATCGATCCGAGGCTCGGTGACGAGGCCGACTTCGACCACCTGGTGGACGCCGCGCACGCCCGTGGCCTGCGGATCGCGCTCGACGGCGTCTTCAACCACGTCGCGCGGTCGTTCGCGCATCCGGAGTGGTTCCGTGGTGGCGACGTGTTCGAAGGGCACGAGCATCTGGTTGCGTTGGACCACGGCAACCCCGACGTCGCTTCCTATGTGGGCGACGTCCTCCGCTTCTGGAACGACCGTGGCGTCGACGCGTGGCGCCTGGACGCCGCGTACGCCGTACCGCCGGGGTTCTGGCGCGCGGCGCTGCCGCGGGACCGCGACACCTGGTACTTCGGCGAGGTCATCCACGGTGACTACGCCGCGTACGTCGAACAGAGCGGCCTCGACTCCGTCACGCAGTACGAGCTGTGGAAGGCGATCTGGAGCTCGCTGAACGACCGCAACTTCTTCGAGCTGTCGTACGCCCTCGACCGGCACAACGCGCTGCTCGACACGTTCGTCCCGCAGACGTTCGTCGGCAACCACGACGTGACCCGGCTGGCGACGCGGCTCGAGGACGAACGCCACCTCGGTCACGCGCTGGCGATCCTGTTCGTCGTGGGCGGCGTCCCGAGCGTCTACTCCGGCGACGAGCAGGCGTTCCGCGGGCTGAAGGAGGATCGCGCCGGCGGCGACGACGCGATCCGCCCGGCGTTCCCGGGATCGCCGGACGAGCTCGCGCCGTACGGGCTGCCGACGTACCGCCTGCACCAGGAGCTGATCGGCGTCCGGCGGCGGAACGCGTGGCTCACCCGCGCCCGGACGACCGTCGAGCACCTGACCAACGAGACCATCGCGATGCGGAGCCGGCACGGTGACGACTGGGTCCTGCTCCTGCTGAACGTGTCGGACGAGGAGCAGCGCTTCCCGCTCGACGACACACCGCCGGTCCCGGCCCACAGCTGGAAGCTCTTGACGAGTCCGTAACCTCCTTGCGCTTGCGCCCGTTGTTCTCGGTGAGACAGAAGTGAGGCCTTCTCGTCGCACTGCCTTTGCGACGGGAATCATGGGGGTTTGCTGATGAACGCTCTGTGGGACGAACTGATACACGAGCTGGCCACCGTGCGCGCCTTGAGCGCGGCGGCTCTGGAGGCGCGCTCGGAGACCTCGCGGGTCGCGCTGATCACGCTGCTGGACGCCGAGACCGCGGAGATCTCGGCCATCCTCGACCGGATCCTCCGCGCGGACGCGACGTCAGCGGCGTAGGCGCTGGATCACCAGACAGGACCTAGCAATCCGTTCACTGCTTGACGAAGCGTCTCGGTCGCGTCTTCCGGCTGATCGAACGCGCGGTACGCGATGTGCGCGTCGGGCCGGACGAGCAGACACCCCTCGTCCGGGATCTCGCGCACCCGCGCCCAGTCGCCGTACAGGTCGTCGAGCTCCCGGCCGGGTCCGATCACGAGCGCCTCGATCGGTACGCCGAGTTGTTCGGACACCGACTGCGCCGCCTTCACCCAGGCGTCGCCGCCGATACCCGTGAGCAGGGTGAACCGGCCCTTCCCGACCACGTCCAGCGTGCTCACGGTGTCCGATCCGCGCGTCAGCCAGCAGTGCGGGATCCGCGCGCCCGGCCAGGTCGTGGGGTGGTAGTACAGCTCGTGGTCCCGTTCGTACGGCGGCTCCGGCGTACCGTCGTCGACGACCGCGGACGACCGGTAGCGCTGCCCGAGCTCGACGCCGTGCGCGTTGAACTCGTAGTCCTTCAGCTCGATCGCCTTCCGCAGTTCCTCGCGCTGCTCCGCCGCGGCCGGTGTGTCGTCCTTGCGGGAGTCGATCGTGCGGCCGGCCGGGGCGTCGGGCGTCATCCCCAGCGCGCGGAAGATCTGCCCGAACTGGGTGCGGCTCTTGTTGGCGCGGTCAACGATCTGCTGTGCGATCGGTGCTCGCTCGTCGTTGTAGCTCTCGAGGAGCTTCGGCGCTGCCTGCCCTTTGAGGACCAGCGCGAGCTTCCAGGCCAGGTTGTACGCGTCCTGGATCGAGGTGTTCGAGCCGAGGCCGTTGCTCGGCGGGTGCCGGTGGATCGCGTCACCCATACAGAACACGCGGCCCTTGGACGTCTTCTCGGCGTACATGTGGTTGACGCTCCACACCGACGTACTCTTCAGCTTCACGTCGATCGTGTCGTCGCCGACGAGGTTGTGCACGATCTCGGTCGCCATCGCCTCGTCGACCACGGGGGCGGGCTGGTTGATGTCGTAGCCCCAGACGATCAGCCACTCGTTCCAGGGGCGGACCATGCGGACCAGGCCCGCGCCGATGCCGCCGATCTGCGCGCCGGGCTGCAGCACCCAGTACAGGACGCTCGGCCGATGCGCGACGTACCGGCTCAGATCCGCCTCGAACACGATGTTCATCGAGCCCTCGATGTCCATCGCGCCGGCCATCGGCAACTCGATGTCCTGGGCCACCTTGCTCCGCCCGCCGTCCGCTCCGATCAGGTACTTCGCGCGGATCTGGTACGTCGTACCGCTCAACCGGTCCCGGACCGTCGCGGTGACGCCGTCGTCGTCCTGCTCCAGGCTCTCGTACTCGGTGTTGAAGCGGAGCCGCGCGCCGCGACTGGCCGCCGTACTGACCAGGATCGGCTCGAACAGCGTCTGGGGGAGATCCATCGGCAGGCAGGGACTCGCCTCCGTGTAGTCGGCCAGGCGCCGCGGATGCGTGCCCCAGGTGCGGATCCGGCCGATCTCCTCTCCGGCGAGACTGGTGCAGAACGCGGTCTGCCCCATCAGGTCGTGGGCCGTCCCCTTGTCGACGACCTGGTCCTCGATGCCCATGTCGCGCATCAGCTCGATCGTGCGCTGGTTGGTGATGTGTGCGCGGGGCGTGTTCGCGGTCCAGCCGTACCGGGTGAGGACGATGTTGTCGATGCCGTACGTCGACAGGAACAGCGAGGCGGCTCCGCCGGCGGGGCCGCTGCCGACGATCAGGACGTCTGTGGTGATCACTGCTGCGTCTCCTCGGTGGTAGCG
>Ga0247821_10001416_pt1 | contig 13390 bp, 12 predicted proteins | sample 13C_Glycerol_Day_FD_192481 | JGI IMG/M metagenome (GOLD analysis project Ga0247821, IMG submission 192481) | Soil microbial communities from agricultural site in Penn Yan, New York, United States - 13C_Glycerol_Day14 | ecosystem: Environmental > Terrestrial > Soil > Agricultural land | place... | reverse complement strand
CCCCCCAATGACCGAAACCCAAGGCACGCCCGCCCCCGACCTGAAGATCATCGAGACCCGCGTGTACCGCGGCCCCAACGTCTGGAGCTACGACCCCGCGATCCACCTGGTCGTGGACCTCGGCTCGCTGGAGAACTTCCCGTCGAACACCATCCCCGGCTTCACCGAGCGGCTGCTCACCGACCTGCCCCGCCTCGACCAGCATCACTGCTCGCGCGGCCGCAAGGGCGGGTTCATCGAGCGGCTGTACGAAGGCACCTGGCTCGGCCACATCGCCGAGCACGTATCGCTGCAGCTCCAGCAGGAAGCCGGCCACGACATGCGCCGCGGCAAGACCCGGCAGGTGAAGGGGTCGCCCGGCATCTACAACATCACCTACGCGTACGCCGACGAAGCGGTCGGGCTCGCGGCGGGTGAACTCGCCGTCCGGTTCGTGAACAACCTCGTCCAGCCCCAAATGAAGGATGGACAGCCGGCGTTCGACTTCACCACCGAGCTGGAGAAGTTCATCAAGCAGGCCGAGCGGACCGCGTTCGGCCCGTCCACGCAGGCGATCGTGGACGAGGCGGTGTCCCGCGACATCCCGTGGATCCGGCTCAACAAGGCCAGCCTGGTGCAGCTCGGGCAGGGCGTGCACGCGAAGCGGATCCGGGCCACGATGACGTCGGAGACCGGCTCGATCGCGGTCGATGTCGCCAGCGACAAGGACCTGACCACCCGGCTGCTCGCATCGGCCGGCCTGCCGGTGCCGCGCTCGGAGTCGGTGCGGACGGTCGAGGAAGCGGTCTCGGTCGCGCACAAGATCGGGTACCCGGTGGTGTGCAAGCCGCTCGACGGCAACCACGGCCGCGGCGTCTGCCTGAACCTGCAGGACGCGGACGCCGTCCGCGAGGCGTTCCCGATCGCCGCCGAGCAGTCCCGGCGCGGATTCGTGATCGTGGAGAACTTCGTCACCGGCAAGGACTACCGGTGCCTGATCATCAACGGCCGGATGGAGGCGATCGCCGAGCGCGTGCCCGCGCACGTCGTCGGCGACGGCATCCACACCGTGGCCGAGCTGGTCGACATCACCAACGCCGACCCGCGGCGCGGCGTCGGGCACGAGAAGATCCTCACCCGGATCACGATCAACAACGCGGCCCGCCAACTGGTCCGCGACCAAGGGTTCGAGCTGGACGACGTACCGCCCGAGGACGTGATGGTGAAGCTGACGCTCACCGGCAACATGTCCACCGGCGGGATCTCGATCGACCGGACCTGGGAGGCGCACCCGGAGAACGTCGAGATCGCCGAGGAGGCGGCCCGGATGATCGGGCTCGACATCGCCGGGATCGACTTCATCTGCCCCGACATCACCCAGCCGGTGCGCGAGACCGGCGGCGCGATCTGCGAGGTGAACGCGGCGCCCGGGTTCCGGATGCACACCAACCCGACGGTCGGCGAACCGCAGTACATCGCCAAACCCGTGGTGGACATGCTGTTCCCGCCCGGCGCGGTCAGCCGGATCCCGATCGTCGCGGTGACCGGGACGAACGGGAAGACGACGACCTCGCGGATGATCAGCCATGTCTTCAAGGGCATGGGCCGCAAGGTCGGGATGACGTCCACCGACGGCATCGTGATCGACGAGCGGCTGGTGATCCGGCAGGACGCGTCCGGCCCGAAGTCCGCGCGGATGGTGCTGCAGAACCCGCGCGTCGACTTCGCGGTGTTCGAGGTGGCGCGCGGCGGGATCCTGCGCGAGGGCCTCGGGTACGAGCGCAACGACGTGGCCGTCGTGCTGAACGTCCAGCCCGACCACCTCGGGCTGCGCGGGATCGAGACGCTCGAGCAACTGGCCGATGTGAAGGCCGTGCTGGTCGAGGCGGTGCCGCGGACCGGGTACGCCGTACTGAACGCCGACGACCCGCTGGTGCGGAAGATGCGGCGTAAGTGCTCGGGGCAGGTCGTGTGGTTCAGCATGGCCGAGCAGGGCAGCGAGATCCGCGACTACATCGAGGGCCACTGCCGCCGCGGCGGGCGCGCCGTGGTGCTGGAGCGGTCGGACCTCGGCGACATGATCGTCGTCAAGCACGGCCGTCGGTCGATGCAGCTCGCGTGGACCCACTTGCTGCCGGCAACGTTCGGCGGCCGGGCGATGATGAACGTGCAGAACGCGATGGCGGCCGCGGCGGCGGCGTTCGCGGCGGGTGCGCCGCTGCACGACATCCGGCAGGGCCTGCGGACGTTCAACACGTCGTACTACCTGTCGCCGGGCCGGCTGAACGAGATCGACGTCGACGGGCGCAGCGTGATCGTCGACTACTGCCACAACGCGCCCGCGATGCGGATGCTCGGTGACTTCGTCGACCGGCTCGGCGAGAGCCTGAGCGCGTCGTCCGAGGTCGGGCGGCCGTCGCGGATCGGCGTGATCGCGACCGCGGGCGACCGGCGCGACGACGACATCCGCGAGCTCGGCGAGGTCGCGGCCCAGCACTTCGACGTGGTCGTGGTCCGCGAGGACGCCCGGCTGCGGGGCCGCAGGCGCGGCGAGTCGGCCGAGCTGGTCACGGCCGGGGTGCGGGCCGCGATGGACAACGGCGCGCGGTGCCGGCGGGTGGACGTCGTCCTCGACGAGCTCGAGGCGGTCAGGTTCGCGCTGGAGCGGTCGAACCCGGGTGATCTCGTGGTGTTGTGCGTCGATCAGCACCAGTCCGTGCTCGCCGAGCTCGAATCGGTGTCGCATCTCGCGCAGGCCGGGGCCCGATCGGGTGACGAGGGCGGCGACCCGGACTTCGTGCAACCCGACGAAGAGATCACAGAGGACCCGGCCCGGGAACTTGCCTAGGGCAAGTCTCGTTGGCCGTTGCGTGAAGACGAGGCTATTGCTGTTGTTCGTGCCCCTTCTGCTCGCTGGTTGCGGATCCAATGCGACGCAGGAGGTCGCGGCCGGCGCCCCCGGCGTACTTGTCGAGGACGCGTGGGTGCGGGCGACGACCGGCGCGAAGGACACCACGATGACGGCCGCGTTCATGGCGCTGACCAACCCCGGCGACACCGACGTGAAGTTGACCTCGGCAACTTCACCGGTGGCCGGCGTGGTGCAGCTGCACGAGATGGCGACCCAGGACGGCAAGATGGTGATGCGTGAGAAGACCGGCGGGGTCACGGTCCCCGCCGGATCCCACGCCCATCTCTCCCCCGGCGGCGACCACATCATGCTGATGTCGCTGAAGCATCCCCTGAACCCCGGCGACGAGGTGCCCCTCACCCTGAAGTTCTCCGACAACACCACTCACGACCTCAAAGTCCCCGTCAAAGCCTTCACCGAAGAAGAAGAGCACTACCACCCCACTCCCCGATGACCACACCCACCAGCGGCCCCTCGCGGCGGCGGGTGCTCGGCTTCGGCGGGATGGCTGCTACTGGGGTCGTGGCCGGCGCGACAGGTGTTGTTGCCGTTGGCGCCGATCGGACTACGGTGCAGCCTCCGGCGCGGGTGATCTCGCCGTACGGAACGCATCAGGCAGGGATCGCACGCGCGGCGCCGGCGTCGGCCGAGCTGGTGGCGTTCAAGCTGACCACGGATCGGGCCGGGCTGGGACGGCTGATGCGGCTGTGGACCAATGACATCGTCGCGCTGGCGGACGGGCGTCCCGCGCCCGGCGACACCGCGCCGGAGTTGGCGGTCGCGAACAAGGGGCTGACCGTGACGGTCGGGTTCGGGCCGCGGGTGTTCGACCTGACCGGACAGCGGCCGGCCGGGCTGGACGATCTGCCGGCGATGCGGCACGACCGGCTGGAAGCCGGCTGGTCGGGCGGGGATCTGCTGGTGATGGTCGGCGCGGACGACGCGGTGAGCGTGGTGCATGCCGTCCGGCGGCTGGTCGCGGACGCGAAGCCGTTCGCGACCCCGGTCTGGCGGCAGACCGGCTTCTGGGACAGCACCGGCCCGAACGGCGAACCGGTCACCGGCCGCAACCTCTTCGGCCAGGTCGACGGCACCGGAAACCCCGCCTTCGGTACGCCGGAGTTGGACCGGACCGTCTGGTCGGCCGACGGCCCCGACTGGTTCCGCGACGGTACGACGCTCGTCGTCCGGCGGATCCGGATGAACCTCGACACCTGGGACGAGCTGACCCGCTCCGAGCAGGAACGCGCCGTCGGCCGCAAGCTCTCCACCGGCGCACCGCTGACCGGCACCGCCGAGCACGACGACCTCGACCTCGAGGCCCGCGACGCCGACGGCCGCCCGGTCATCGCCCAGAACGCCCACGCCCGGCTCTCCCATCATTCCGAGAACGACGGCCGCCGGATCTTCCGCAAGGGCCTCAACTACGTCCACGACACCGGCGCGACCCGCGAGTCCGGCCTGATCTTCCTCAGCCACCAGGCCGACATCGCCGGCCAGTTCCTCCCGCTGCTGACCCGGCTGGACGCCGTCGACGCCCTCAACGAGTGGACGACCACCATCGGCTCCGCCGTCTTCGCCCTCCCGCCCGGTTTCCGGCCCGGCGAGTGGCTCGGCCAGAAACTTCTCAGCTGACCTGTCACCCTGCGACGCTCGTCATGGCGTTGTAGGGGTGTGGGGATGACAGCCGAGGACGACTTCGACGAGTTCGTGCGCGCGCGGTGGAGCGCGACCGCACGACTCGCGTACGCCCTGACCCTGGACCACCAGAAGGCCGAGGACCTGGCGCAGGACGCGTTCACCAAGCTCTGGTTCCACTGGCGGAAGCTGCGGACCGGCAGTCCCGAGGCCTACCTGCGCAAGATCGTCACCAGCACCTTCCTGTCCGGACGACGCCGCCGCTGGCACGGCGAACACCCGACCGACACGCCGCCGGAATCCACCGTCGACGCCGGCACCACGCAGGTGGAGGAACGCCTCGCCCTCCGCGAGGCGATGGCACGCCTCACCCCGCGCCAGCGCGCCGCCGTCTACCTCCGGTACGCCGAGCGCCCCGAGCCCGCCGACCCGGCCGTGCCGGTACGGCTGCGGATCAAGCGCCGCCAGGTACGTCGCCGGGCCACCGCCGCGGCGATCTCCGCGGCGGCCGTGACCGCGGTCGTCGTGGTGGCGAGCTCAGCGCTGGGCTCCCTGCGGTCCGCGGAGCCAGGCGTCGCGACCTCTTCGTCGACGGCCCCTACACCCGCGCTGCAGACCCAGCACCTCGACTTCAAGTACACCCCGCTTCCGTCGCCCTGGTCCGACGAGCCGGCGTTCACGACGCAGCCGGACTCACTCAAGTACGCACCGGCTTTCTACGTCGCCCGGGGCAGCATCCCGAACGAGAGCTGGGCAGTCGCGTCGTACATCAGGTCCGGCTGCCTCGTCGTCACCGACGAAGGTCCGGCGAAGGCCTTCGGCGGCGCCGACGCCTGCTTCACCGAGAACTGGCAGCCAGGGCAACTCGCGCAGTACCGGGCCGTCCCGGCGGATGTCCCGAACCTCTCGTCGCCGATGCACCTCACGCTGGTCATGGGCGCCGTGGCCGCCGACGCACGCCAGGTGCGGGTCACCGCCGGCGGCAAGACCTACGACACCGACGCCGTCGGTACGCCGAACAGCAGCCGCCTGCGCTTCTTCGCGCTGGTCATCGACGCGGCCGACGTCACCTCCGTCACCCCGCTGACCGCCACCGGCCAGCAGGCGCCCGCCCCGCGTGGACGCTGAGGAAGGTCGCGCCCGGGTAGCTGTGCTCCAGGTGTGGCAGAGCGGTTCCCGGCCACCCGTCAGCTTATGGTTGAGCCTTCACCTAGAGAGCCCTCTCCGGCGTGTTGCCGACGGGCGAGCAAGCGCCGGCGCGGTTCGATCTCGTCGATCCAGTCGAGGTCGTCGGACAGGACGGCGTCGTTGGACCGATCGGCGTACGGGTCCGGAGGCGGCGGTGCCGGCGGCAGGGCGCGGAGTTTGAGGGCCACCATCGGGATCGCCAGCAGGACGCCGACCACCATCCACGGCCAGTACTCGCGCAGCAGCGGCTCGAAGGACTGGAAGAAGGCCTCGGTCGAGGCGTTGCCGACGGCGTCCATCGGCTTCCCGGTCGACTGGCTGACCAGCCGGACCGACGCCACGATGCCGAAGCAGACCAGGTAGAACCCGGCCAGCGGGAGCCAGGACCCCACCGACCGCCAACCGCGCTTCCAGCACGCGACGTACAGCAGGAGCGCGAGCCCGGCCCCGACCAGCAGCCCGTTGAGCTGCCACAGCCACCGCCACTCGGCCAACTGCTCGGCCGGGCGCAGCGCGCTCCACGCCACCGGCAGCGCCAGCGCGAACGCGGCGACCACCGAACTCCGGGCGCCAAGGGCGCCGAAGAACCCGCCGAGAGCGCTTGCCACCAGCAACGTGATCAGCAGGTCGCGCTCGCCGAAGGACGTCCCGGTCAGCCACCACATGCCCGCGGCAACGACCAGCACCACCGGTACGGCGATCCGGATCCGCCCGATCAGCAGCCCCGCCAGCACCCCGCCGGCGAAGCCGCCGAGCACCACGAGGTCGATCCGCGGCGGCACGAAGGACGTCGTACCCTCCGGCAGGCCCTTCAGGTAGGTCGCGGAGAAGCCGCCCACGAACCAGGCGACCACCGCGGCCGGGATCGACCACAGGTAGCGCATCACAACCCCGTTCCCACCCCGACAGTCCCGTTGCGGGGGCGGAAGGGGCTAGCGCTGGGCTCTCTCGACCTTGCTCTTCAAGGTCTCCGGTGTGTCGACAGTAGCCCCCTCGGACCGCAACCAGTCGTCAAGACTCGCCCGATGCTGCAGAGACATCACTGCCACCACGTCGCCGGGCCGGGCTTCCGCGACCAGCGCCTGCGCCGCCGCCAGCTCGGTCGGGAACGCCGGTACGTCGGTCACGCCGACCGAGGCAGCCCCCTCGCGGAACACCGCCTCGAGCTCCTCCGGCGGCCGTCCGCGCAGGTAGTCGCTCTTGTGGCCGATCGCCACCCGGTCGGTGGCCCGCGCGCCCATCGCGCCGAGCGCCGCGACCATGTCGTCGACCCGGTCCCCCGGCGATCCGAGCGCCAGCATCAGCCGGCCGCCTTCCGGCCGGACGCCGTTCATGATCTCGAGCAGCGCCTCCAGCCCGGCCTCGTTGTGCGCCAGGTCGATGACGACGGTGAAGCCGCGCAGCGAGTACATGTTCATCCGGCCGGGGTTGTTCTCGTTCGGCGCGAACGTGCTCAGCCCCTCGATCACGGCGGCCCGCGGCAACCCGAGACCGAGCGCCGCCGACGCCGCGGCCAGCGTGTTCTCGACGTTGTAGTGCGACAGCCCGGACAGCGTCATCGGTACGTCGACCACCTTGAGCAGCGGCTCCGGGTCGCGGGCGTTGTCGAGCACCGTGACGAACCCGTCCAGCACGGTTGTCGCGCGGCCGCCCTCGTCGAGCACGGTCCGGATCGACGGCGAGTCGGGGTCGCGGGAGAACACCCAGCACTTGGCCGGCGAGCCCAGCCGCATCGCGAACGTCCGCGGGTCGTCGCCGTTCACCACACACCAGCCGCGCGGCCGGGTGATCTGGGTGATCACGGCCTTCACCTCGGCGAGCTGGTCGATGGTGTCGATCCCGCCCAGGCCGAGGTGGTCCGCGGTGACGTTGGTCACCACCGACACGTCGTTGTACGCGACGCCGATGCCGCGACGCAGGATCCCGCCGCGGGCCGTCTCGGTGACCGCGAGCTGGATGCCCGGCTGCGACAGCACCTGTCCCGCGCCGCTCGGGCCCGAGAAGTCGCCGTACTTCACCAGTTCGCCGTCGAAGTACACGCCGTCGGTGCTCGACCAGCCGACGTGCAGCCCGGCGGCCCGCCCGATGTGCGCGATCATCCGCGACGTGGTGGTCTTGCCGTTCGTCCCGGTGACCGCGACCACCGGCACCTTCGGCCGCAGCGTCGGCGGCGGGTTGCCCGGCGGCTCGTCCCGGACCCGCTCGCCGACCGAAGCGATCAACTCGGTCAGGTCATCGGCCCCGAACGCGTCGAGCACCTCGACGATCGCGGCGCCGAGCGCCCGCGCGCGGCCCTCGTGCGCCCACGGGAACGCCACCACGAGCCGCCGTACGTCGGCCTCCGGCCGGACCCGGACACCGATCCGGCCGATCCCGGCCTCGCGGGCGATCCGCCGGACGACGTGGCCGACGACCCGGATCGCGAACCGCTGCCGGAAGCCGGACCCGATCCGGCCGGGACGGGTGGCGCCGAGACCGATCGCCTGCGCGTACGCCTTCGCCGCCGGTGCGGGCGCGTCCGCGATCGCCGACACGTCCAGCGTCAGCTTGATCGCGGCGCGGCTGAAGTAGAGGTTGGCGCCGTCGAGAACGCGGAGCTCCACCAAGGACGTTGCCACTACGCTCCCATCGCGTGGTAACCGCCGTCGACGTGCACGATCTCGCCGGTCGTCGCGGGGAAGAAGTCACTGAGCAGGGCGACGATGGTCCGCCCGGTGGGCTCGAGGTCCGACGGGTCCCAGCCCAGCGGAGCCCGGTCCAGCCACGGCTCCTCGAACTTCTCGAAGCCCGGGATCGCTTTCGCGGCCAGGGTCTTCAGCGGACCGGCCGAGACCAGGTTGCAGCGGATGCCCTGGGCGCCGAGGTCGCGCGCCAGATACCGGTTGGTGGATTCGAGGGCCGCCTTGGCCACGCCCATCCAGTCGTACCCGGGCCAGGCCACGGTCGCGTCGAAGGTCATCCCGACGACGCTGCCGCCTCGGCTCATCAGCGGCGCGCAGGTGACGGCGAGCGCCTTCAGGCTGTACGCCGACACGTGCACGGCCTGCGCCACATCGTCCCACGGGCCGTCCAGGAACTTGCCGCCGAGGATCGTCTCCGGGTTGCCGTACGCGATCGAGTGCACGACCCCGTCCAGCCCGTCGACGTGCTCGCGGACGGCGTCCGGCAGCGCGGCCAGGTGCTCGGCGTTCGTGACGTCGAGCTCCAGGACCGGCGGCTCGGTCGGCAGCCGCTTCGCGATCCGCTTGGTGATGCTCAGCGCGCGGCCGAAGTTCGAGATCAGCACCGTCGCGCCCTGTTCCTGCGCGACCTTGGCCGTGGCGAAGCCGATCGACGAGTCGAGGGTGACTCCGGCGACCAGGATCCGCTTGCCGTCGAGGATGCCCATCAGTTGCCCATCCCGATCCCGCCGTCGACCGGGATCACCGCGCCGGTGATGTAGCCGGCCTCCTCCGACGACAGCCAGCGGACCGCGTTCGCGATCTCTTCGGTCAGGCCGAAGCGGCCGAGCGGGATCTGGCTCAGGTACTGCTTCTGGGTCTCCTCCGGCAGCACCGCGGTCATGTCGGTCTCGACGAAGCCGGGGGCGACCACGTTCGCGGTGATGCCGCGGCTGCCCAGCTCGCGGGCGATCGAGCGGGCCATGCCGATCAGGCCGGACTTGCTGGCCGCGTAGTTCACCTGGCCGGGCGAGCCGAGCAGGCCGACCACCGACGAGATGAACACGATCCGGCCCTTGCGCAGCCGCAGCATGCCCTTCGCGGCCCGGCGGGCGACCCGGAACGAGCCGGTGAGGTTGGTCTGCAGGACCGCGTCCCAGTCGTCGTCCGACATCCGCAGCAGCAGCGTGTCGCGGGTGATGCCGGCGTTGGCCACCAGCACCTCGACCGGCCCGTGCTGTTCCGCGATCGTGTCGAACGCGGCGTCGACCTGCTCCTGGTCGGTGATGTCGCACTTGACCCCGAGGAAGCCCTCCGGCGGCGGGCTGGTGTTGTACGTGACCGCGACCTGGTCGCCCGCTTCCTTGAACGCGGTCGCGATCGCCAGCCCGATCCCGCGGCTACCGCCGGTCACCAACACTGACCTACCCACAAGCCCTCCTCACATCGCCGGACGGAGGAACGCTATCCCACCGGGGCGGGTGCTCCCGACTTCGCGGGACCTGTCAGGAGTCTTCGAGCCGGAAGCCGACCTTCATCGTCACCTGGTAGTGGTCGATCTGGTTGTCGGAGAGGTGGCCGCGGATGTCGGTCACCTCGAACCAGTCGAGGTGCCGCAGCGTCTCCCCGGCGCGGGTGATCCCGTTGGTGATCGCCTGGTTCAGACCCTCTTTCGAGGTGCCGACGATCTCGGTGACCCGGTAGGTGCGATCGGTCATGACGAACCTCTCTCCAGCCTGGCCACGCCCGGGCTCGGTTGCCGAACCGGCGCGGCGTACCGTTGTTGTGAGGAGGATAGATGTCGAAACGCCAGGAGCGGAGCGACGCCACGGTCATCTCGGTGACGAGCGCGCAGCCCGGCCGGTCCGAGGACCTGGACAGCCGGATCGTGCGCTACGCGTGGATGATGTCGATCCGGATCGTCTGCTTCGTGCTCGCCGTCGTCACGCCGTCGCCGTGGCGCTGGCTGTTCGTCGTCGGTGCGATCGCCCTGCCGTACTTCGCGGTGGTGCTGGCGAACGCCCACCGGTCCTCGACCCAGCCCGCCGCGGACCCGTACGTGGCGCCCGCCCGGCCCGCGATCGGGGACCGTCCGACGGTCGTCGTACGGGCCGACAACGACACGCCCGACGACCCTTCCGGCGACCCTTCCGAGGACCGTCCGGCCGACACCGAAAAGTGATCTCGGCCGGGACTGGAAAACTTGGACTGATCCGTGTCAGAATCTCCCGCGTGCTCTGAAGTTCATCAGTGAAATTCAGGGACTTGATGCGGCGTCGGACGGCTCCCCCCGTGGCTGTCCGACGTCGCTTCATTTTGCCCAGGCTATTGATTATTGAGACATCAGGAATGCAGAGGAATGGCACCCGCGGATGACTGAAGAAGGCACACCTGCGGTCTGCTCCGCCAGGGGCTGCGGGAACCCGGCGACCTGGGCCTTGCTGTGGAACAACCCGAAGATCCACACCCCCGACCGGCGCAAGACCTGGCTGGCGTGCGACGAACACAAGGACAGCTTGTCCGACTTCCTCGAGCGCCGGTCATTCCTGCGCGAGGTCGAGCCATTCGTCAGGTGAATACCTAGTACCGAAAAAGCACATTTCCGGATTGGGCCGGTATCACCGTCAACCGCCGATCGCGGACATCGGCCGCGCGGGTTGCAGGAAGCTCGGGTCGTTGATGCCGTGACCCGGCAGTTTGTTGAGCATCGCACGACGCCAGCGATCGGCCAGCTCGGCGTCGTCGGCGCCGGCCCGCAGCGCGCTCCGCAGGTCCGACTCGGTGCGCGCGAACAGGCAGTCCCGGACCTGGCCGTCGGCGGTCAGCCGGACCCGGTCGCAGTCCCCGCAGAACGGGCGCGTCACCGAGGCGATGATGCCGACGGTTCGCGGCCCGCCGTCGACCAGGAACGACTCGGCCGGCGCACTGCCGCGCTTCGACGCGTCGTCCGGTGTCAGGTGGAACCGCTCGGTGAGCATGCCGAGGATCTCGTCCGCGGTGATCATCGTCGTCCGGTCCCAGCCGTGCTGGGCGTCCAGCGGCATCTGCTCGATGAACCGCAGTTCGTAGCCGCGTTCGAGGCAGAACTCCAGCAACTGCGGCGCATCCGCGTCGTTCACGCCGCGCATGAGGACCGCATTCACCTTCACCGGCGTCAGGCCGGCGTCGTGCGCGGCCTGCAGGCCCGCGAGCACGTCCTTCAGCCGGTCCCGCCGGGTGAGCTTCTGGAACGTCTCCGCGTCGACCGTGTCGAGGCTCACGTTCACGCGGTCCAGACCGGCCTCCTTCAGCGCGGCCGCCGAGCGCGCGAGACCGATCCCGTTCGTGGTCAGCGACACCTCGGGGCGCGGGTCGAGGCTCGTCGTCCGGGCGACGATATCGACCAGGCCGCGGCGCAGCAGCGGTTCGCCGCCGGTGAAGCGGATCTCCTGCACGCCCAGGTGGGTGACGGCGATCGACACCAGGCGGACGATCTCGTCGTCGGTGAGCAGCTCGGGCTTCGCCAGCCAGTCCAGGCCCTCCTCCGGCATGCAGTACGTGCACCGCAGGTTGCACCGGTCAGTGAGCGAGACGCGCAGGTCGGTCGCGACCCGGCCGTACCGGTCCGCCAGCCCTGTTCGCGTCACTTCCGGGGTCACCGTCACGCCCCCAGCGTACGTGCCGCGCGCCGGTCGTTTCAGGGCATGGCTTAAGTTCGAGACGTGGGTCGCTTGATGAACGTCCGCTGGATCGCCGCCGCGCTCGGCGTGCTCCTCCTCGCCGGCGTGTGTGTGCAGCTCGGTCGCTGGCAGCTGCACCGCCTCGACGAACGCAAGGCGCGCAACGAGGTGACCCGGACCAACCTGGCCGCGCCCGCGGCGCCGATCGACCAGATTGTCGGCCCGCCGGGTGTCGTGGGTGACCAGCACGCCTGGCGGACCGCTGTCGTCACCGGGCGGTACGACGCCTCCAAGCAGGTGGTGCTGAAGTACCGTAACGTGCAGGACAAGCCCGGCTTCGAGATCGTCACGCCGCTGGTCCTCGCCGACGGCAAGGCGGTGCTCGTCGACCGCGGGTTCCTGGCCCGGCAGAGCTCGGAGCTGATGCCGCTGCACGTTCCCCCGGTGCCGGCCGGTGAGGTGACCGTCACCGGCCGCCTGCAACGCAGCGAGCGCGGCGGCCGCACGAACGGCGGCACCCCGGACGACGGTACGGCGCGGCTCATCAACGGGCCCGACTACGCGAAGGTGCTCGGGCTGGACCTGTACGACGGCTACCTCACGATCGACAAGCAGGAACCGGCCAACGACCCGGCGTTCAGCGGGTTCCCCGGTCCGGAGATCGACGACGGGCCGCACTTCTTCTACGCGCTGCAGTGGTTCTTCTTCGCGCTGCTGGCGCTCGGCGGCCTGGTGTACTTCTCCCGCCAGCAGACCCGGGACGCCGGTCCGCAGCCGCCAGTTGTTGCTGCGCGCAACGAAACCCCGGAACCCGTGAAGCACGGCGACTGACGCGCTGTTTGCCGTCGGCCACGAACGGTCGAGGTGCGCGGCCGGGGGCGGTGCGGCAGGATGGTGGTGTGGACCTTGGACTACGCGACCGCACCTACATCGTCACCGGCGCCAGCGCCGGGCTCGGTTTCGCCACCGCGAAGGCGCTGGCCGCCGAAGGTGCCCGGCTGGTCATCTCCAGCCGCAACGAGGAATCGATCGCGCGCGCGGCCGCCGAGCTCGGCGAGAACGTCGTCGGCATCCCGGTCGACAACGCGGCCCCGGACAGCGCGGAGCGGCTGGCCGCGACCGCGATCGCCAAGTGGGGTGCGCTGCACGGCGCGCTGATCAGCGTCGGCGGTCCGCGCGCCGGGACGGCGCTGGACACCGACGAGGAGGACTGGCGGGCGGCGTTCGACAGCGTGTTCCTCGGCGGCCTGCGGATCGCTCGCGCGGTCGCCCGGGCGGGCGCGGAGGACACCTCGATCGCGTTCGTGCTGTCGTCGTCGGTGAAGTCCCCGATCAACGGGCTGGCCATCTCGAAC
>Ga0247821_10001412_pt1 | contig 13412 bp, 12 predicted proteins | sample 13C_Glycerol_Day_FD_192481 | JGI IMG/M metagenome (GOLD analysis project Ga0247821, IMG submission 192481) | Soil microbial communities from agricultural site in Penn Yan, New York, United States - 13C_Glycerol_Day14 | ecosystem: Environmental > Terrestrial > Soil > Agricultural land | place... | reverse complement strand
CGTATTAGCCTGTAAACCATGTCCCCGGTTTGAAATGTAAACGATGTCTCCGGTTTGTACCCGGGGCAAGCCCGCTCCTACAGAGGTTCGCGCTGGCCAATGCGATTGCGGATAGGCCACGGTGGGAGCGGGCTTGCCCCGCGATAGCGGTGGCTCAGGCAGGTCGCTATCGGGGCAAGCCCGCTCCTACAAGGGTTCGCGCTGGCGTTGCTGGCGGCCCAGCCAGGCGCCGGTCAAGGCCCACACCAACGCGATTGCAGCGCCGATGAACATCGCCAGCGCCGGGTGATCGCCGATCACGTCCAGCCCGCGCTTGACCCAGCCACTGAGCGCATCGCCGCCGCGATAGACCACGGTGTCGGTAAAGTTCTTGGCCTTGTACTTCTGCTCGGGCACGACCACCGTGTAGAGCATTTCGCGCCCCGGCCGCACCAGCGCGTACTCGCCCACCCGGCGCACCACCATCACCACCACGAACACCGCAAACAACGGCGCCAGCGCCAACCACAGAAACCCCACCACCATCACCAATGGCACGGCCACCAGTAACACCCCTACCCCAAGCTTGCGCGCCAGGTGGCCGGTGATGAACACCTGGGTGAGGATCGAGAGGAACTGCACCAGGCTGTCGATCAACCCGAACACCTGGGTTTGCTCGGTACGGCTGGTGAAGTGCGTCGCCACCAGGCGTGCCTGCTCGAAGTACAGGAAGGTGCTGACACTGGCCAGCAACACCACAAACACGGCAATGCCCAAAAGATACGGTGAGCGGAACACTTCGCTGGCGCCGGCGAACGGATTGCCGCCCAGCGGTCGTGAACGCGGCAGTTCGGTGTCGGCGGGCAGCGGATGGCGATCCCTGAAGCGCTGCAGGCACGCCGCCGCGACGATACTGCCGAGCAAGCAGGCCGTGGCCAGCAGCACCAGCCCGGCATGGCCGATCACCTCCACCAGCACGGTCCCCAGCAACGGCCCCACCAGCCCGCCCAGGCTCGCGCCACCGGCCAGCAGGCCGAACAGGCGCTTGGCCTGCTCGCTGGAGAACAGGTCGGCCAGCACGCTCCAGGCCAGGGAAATGGTCAGCAGGTTGAACATCGACAGCCAGATGTAGAACGCGCGGGCACTCCAGAGGTTGTCCGGTTGCCACGCAAACAGGGCGGCGAACACCAGCAGGTTGCTGGCCAGAAAGCCGTAGGTCCAGGGCAGGATGCGCCGGCGCTGCACCTTCGAGGCCAGCCAACCGAACAGCGGCAACGCCAGCAATGTCAGCACGAAGGTGCCGGTGAACAGCCATTGCAGGTTTTCGACACCGCCGGCCACACCCATGGTTTCGCGCACCGGGCGCAGCATGAAGTAGCCGGTGAACAGCAGAAAGAACAGCGCAAGCCCGGCCACCACGATCGGCAGCTCGCCGTCGCGGACGTTGAACAGGCGGGTTGCCAGGGCGCTCATGGGCTGTTCGCCTCAGGCGAACTGGTCAATCAACTGCTTGCTCTGGGCGCCACTGAGCAACGGCCCGTGCCCGGCCTTGAGCTGGTCGAGCTGGCGGTCCGGGCGGCGAGTGGCCGGGATCACCGTGGTCACCGCCGGGTGGCTGATGGCGAACTTGAGAAACAGCTGAGCCCAACTGCTCACCCCGAGTGCCGTGGCCCAGGCCGGCAACGGCTGGTCCTTGACCTTGGCGAACAAGCGGCCATCGTCGAACGCCCGGTTGATCAGTACCGCCACGCCCTTGTCCTGTGCCAGCGGCAACACGGTGCGGGCTGCGCCGGGCGAATTGACCGAGTAGTGAATCTGGATGAAGTCCAGCGGCTCCTTGCGCAGGATGGCTTCCAGCTCGTCCAGGCCGCTGTCCACGTAATGGGTCACCCCCACATAGCGCGTCAGGCCCTGGGCCTTGAGCTCGCGAGCGTAGGGCAACTGGCGTTGCCAGTCGCGCAGGTTATGGATCTGCAGCAACTCGACCTTGTCGGTACGCAGGCTGTGCAAGGTGCCGGCCCACTGCGCCTCGGCGGCGGCGCGGCTGTCGGCGGCGATCTTGGTGGCCAGGAAGGTTTTGCTGCGCCAGCCACCCTCCTCCAGCAACTGGCCCAGCACAGCGTCGGCACCGCCGTAGTTGGGCGAGGTGTCGATGACCTGCCCGCCGCCCTCGAAGAACACCTTGAGCACCTGCTTGAGTTGCTGGTACTCGGGCGACCCGGCATCCACTTCAAAGCTGCCAGAGGTGCCGGCGCCAATCACCGCCAGCGCCTCCCCGCTGGCGGGAATCTTGCGGGTGAGCATGGCGCCGCCGGGGCTCTGGGCGAAGGTGAAAGCGGGCAAACTCAGGCAACCGACACCGGCAGCCAGGGCGGCGCTGGCCGCCAGAAAATCGCGACGGGTGGGCATGGCAAGGCTCCTGTGCGAAAGACAGCGCAAGAAAAAAAGCTTAGCCCCGTGGGAATCGTTACACCCCGGTAATCGTTACGTCATGTGTAAACAGCCCAAGGAGTACATTTGTACTCCTTGGGTTTTCAGGGCGTTGACCACCACGCAGCTGACATTGCTGCCCTGTTGTGCAGATGTGGGAAAAATCCGTGAGCTTGTCTGCATGGCGTCTATATTGAGCTAGACCCCGCCGGCAGTCTGAGCGCGCACCATGCTGCAAACCGATCAACTGATCATCTGCGAACATTGCGACTGTGTGTACCACAAGGTCCCCCTTGCCAAGCACCAGAAGGCTTTATGCCTGCGCTGTGGTGCCGTGCTGCAACGCCATAACAACCTGAACCTGCAACAGCGCCTGGCCCTGAGCCTCACCGCCGGGGTGCTGTGGATACTGGCCAACTTCTACCCGGTGATGAGCATCAGCCTGCAGGGCTTTTCCAACAGCGCCACGCTCTGGGACTCGGTGCGCGCCCTGGCCACCGGGCCGATTACCTTCATTGCCCTGGTGGCGGCGATCTCCATCATCATCGCGCCGATGTTCCAGCTGATGCTGCTGATCTGGGTATTGACCTACGCCCTGGCGGGCCAACGCTCGCCGGGCTTCAAATGGTGCATGCGCTGGCTGGAAACCCTGCGCCCCTGGAGCATGCTCGAAGTCTGCCTGCTCGGCGCCATGGTTGCGGTATTCAAGCTGGCCGGCCTGCTCGATGTGCTGCCCGGCATTGGCCTGTTGGCCCTGGCGGCCCTGAGCCTGTTGATGATCCGCGTGGCCGGCCGCGATATCCGTGACTTGTGGGACGAACTGCCATGAACCGCCCTCCCTTGGCCAGTGAGCTCAACCTGGTGCTGTGCCATGCCTGCGGCAAGGCCTGCGACACCACGGCCGGCCCCGTGCATGAGTGCCCGCGCTGCGGCGCCCCGGTACACGAACGCAAGCCCAATGCCCTGACCCGCACCTGGGCCTACCTGATTGCCGCGCTGGTGTTCTATATACCGGCCAACCTGCTGCCGGTCATGAACACCAAGATGCTCGGCAGTGGTGACGACAGCACCATCATGAGCGGGGTGATCGAGTTCTGGGCTCATGGCGCCTGGGACATTGCCTCGATCATCTTCATCGCCAGTATCGCGGTGCCGGCGACCAAGTTCGTCGCCCTGGGCCTGTTACTGATCACCGTGCAGCGTGGCAGCGACTGGGCGCAGAGGGAGCGCTCCAAACTCTATCGCTTCGTCGAGCTGATCGGTTACTGGTCGATGCTCGATGTGATCGTCGTGGCGCTGGTCGCCGCGCTGGTCAAGTTTCAGGCCCTGGGCGACATCGAGCCGCGCCCGGGCATTCTGTTTTTTGGCCTGGTGGTGGTGTTCACCATGCTGGCCGCGATGAGTTTCGACCCCCGAATGATCTGGGAAAGCCGCGAACCCAAGGAGCGCATGGATGAAGTCAGCAGTCACTGAAGAACCGCCAGTGCCAGGCGCAGCAACGGTAAAAACCCGGCGCTTCAGCGTTTCACTGGTGTGGATCGTGCCGATCATCGCGGTGCTGGTGGGCATCTCTCTGGTGGTGCATAACTGGCTGCAGCAAGGCCCGACCATCGAGATCACCTTCAAGACCGGTGAAGGCCTGACAGCCAACAAGACCGAGGTCAAATACCGCAACGTGGTCATCGGCAAGGTCTCGACGGTGGAGCTGAGCGACGACCAGAAACACGTGACCGCCACTGTGCAACTGGTCAAGCACGCCGAAAACTTCACCCGCAAGGATTCGACCTTCTGGGTGGTGCGGCCGCGTATCGGGGCCGGCGGCGTATCGGGCATCGACACCCTGTTTTCGGGTGACTTCATTGGTGCCGACGCCGGCAAGGAAGGCGCCCGGGCCAAAACTTTCACCGGCCTTGAAATGCCGCCGCCCATCACCTACGACGAACCCGGCAAGCGCTTTACCTTGCACACCAGCGACCTGGGATCGCTGGGGGTTGGCTCGCCGTTGTACTTTCGCAAGATCCCCGTCGGCCAGGTCGTCTCCTATCAGCTGAGCAAGGATGGCAAGGGCGTGGACATCGAAGTGTTCGTGCAATCGCCCAACGATGCCTTCGTCACCAACAACACCCGCTTCTGGAATGCCAGCGGCATCGATGTCGAAGCCGGTGCCAATGGCTTTGCCGTGCGCACCGAGTCATTGTCATCGCTGCTGGTGGGCGGCATCGCCTTCCGCGCCCCGCAGTTCAACCCTGAGGATGAGGTGGCGAGTGAAGACCGGGTGTTCGAGCTGTTCGAGAACGAGGTCAGCGCCCTCGCCCCACCCAACGGCAAGGCGCAATACCTGGCCCTGCGCTTCGACCAGGCCCTGCGTGGTCTGAAAGTCGGCGCCCCGGTGGAATTCCTCGGCGTCGAGATCGGCAAGGTGGTCTCGGTCAACCTGGACTTCGACCTTGAACAACGCAGCTTCCCGGTCAATGTCGGCATCGTTATCTACCCGCAACGCCTGGGCAAGGCCCATACCAAACTCCTCAAGGCACTCAAGCACAACCCGGAGGACGAACAGGGCTCCGCCGAGGTGCTGGGCATGTTCGTCAACAACGGCCTGCGCGCCCAGGCCCGCAGCGGCAACCTGCTCACCGGGCAGTTGTACATCGCCCTGGACTTCGACCCCAAAGCGCCGAAAGTGGTCTTCGACCCCACTGCCCGGCCGATCATGATCCCTACCGTACCGAGTAGCCTTGAGCAGTTGCAGGAGAAATTCGAGGTCATGGTCGATCGCCTCAACCGCCTGCCGATCGAGCGCATCGCCAACAACCTGGATGCCAACCTGGTAGAACTGCGCAAGGGCTTGCAGCAATTCAACAACCGCACTTTGCCGGGGGTTCAGGGCACGCTGGCGGAAGTCAGCAAGACGCTGCAATCGGCCAACTCGACCCTGGCCGACGACTCGCCGCAGCGTGAGCAACTGACCCAGACCCTCGACGAGCTGGGACGCATGTCGCGCTCCTTGCGTGAACTGGCTGACTACCTGGGCCGCAATCCTGAGTCGCTGCTGCGAGGCAGGCCCAAGGATGCCCCGGCTGACACCTTGAAACCGTCGCGCAATTGACCGCAGGAGCACCGACCATGGCGCACGCCACCAAATTCGCATTGCTGGGCCTGACCTTGATGCTCGCCGCGTGTCGCAGCGACCCGATCCACTACCACACCCTGATCCCCCAGCAGCCGGTGCCGGTCAACAGCGTTGATGTGCAACTGGAGCTGATCAGCGTGCCGCCCCAGGTTGACCGGCCGCAGCTGGTGATCCGCCAGAGCAACAGCAGCCTGGCGATCCTGGAAACCGAGTGGTGGGGCGCAAGCCTTGCCGATGAGCTGCAGAACGCCCTGATCAACCAGTTCTCCAGCAACAGTGCCCAGCCGGGCCTGGGCTTGCGGGTCGATATACAGCGTTTTGACTCGGTACCGGGGCAGTACGCGCTGTTCGATGCCCGCTGGCGCCTGCGCGCGGCCGGCGGCAGCGATGCCGGCGCCCTGAATTGCCGCAGCGTGATCCAGACCCCGGCAGGCCCCACCATCGAGGAGCTGGTGGTGGCCCATCAACAGAACATCAAGCGCTTTACCGAACAGGTCAGCCAGGCCGCCCGTGGCGGCGCCAATCGCTGCCCCACACCGTAGGAGCGGGCTTGCCCCGCGATAGCGATCCAGCAGTCACATCGCATCGCGGGGCAAGCCCGCTCCTACTGTGTTTGTACCCTCCACTGCATCTGTAGAAGGAATCTCACATGGCCGACCCTCGACCGATCCACTTTGGCAATGGCAGGGAACTGCTGGATGTACTGATCCGCGCAGGGTTGATCGCGGCGCTGGTGATGTTCTGCTTCGACATCTTCAAGCCGTTCCTGAGCCTGATGCTCTGGGCGATGATCCTGGCCATCACCCTGTACCCGGTGAACCAGCGTCTGGGCGGCTGGCTGGGCGGACGCAATGGCCTGGCGGCGGTGCTGCTGGTGATCGTCGGCCTGGCCTGCCTGATCGGCCCGTTGAGCCTGCTCGGCACCTCGATTGCCCAGTCGGTGCATGCGGGTATTCAGGGCTTTGAAGACCAGGTCATCGAGATCCCGCCACCGCCGGCCAATGTGCGCGACTGGCCCTTGATCGGTGGCCCGCTGTACGGCATCTGGGAGCACGCCAGCACCGACTTGAGCTGGGCGTTGTCGCAAGTGGCGCCGCACCTCAAGGGGGTGAGCAAGACCCTGCTGACCCAACTGGCGGGGATCGGCTCGGGCATTCTGGTGTTTGTGCTGGCGCTGATCATCGGCGGCGTCATCATGGCCAAGGGCGAAACCGGCCATCGCACCGGCGTGGCCATCGCCACGCGCATTTCCGGGCCTGAACGCGGGCCCATGCTGGCCGAATTGTGCACCTCGACCATCCGCGCCGTGGCCCAGGGGGTGGTGGGTATCGCCTTCATCCAGATGATCCTGGTGGGCATCGGCCTGGTGGTCATGGGCGTGCCTGCGGCGGGGGTACTGGCCTTGCTGGTGTTGCTGCTGGGCATCACCCAGTTGCCGGTGCTGCTGATCACCCTGCCGATCGTGATCTACGTCTTCGCCCATGACGGCGTGGGTGCCAGCACCGTGATCTTCGCCATCTGGACGATCCTGGCCGGGCTCTCGGACAACGTCCTCAAGCCCTTGCTGCTGGGCCGCGGCGTTTCCGTACCGATGCCGGTGGTACTGATCGGCGCCCTGGGCGGCATGCTCACCAACGGCATCATCGGCCTGTTCATCGGCCCAGTGCTGCTGGCGGTGGGGTATAAGCTGTTCATGTCCTGGGTGGCGCAACCGCTGGTCGTGGACCATCCTGTGCCGGACCCTGTACTGGACAAGCCCGAAGATCGACCGATGTGATCGCCGTTACAGCGGGCATGCCGCGCGGCATGCCCGCCTCCTCTCAATGGAACGGGAAGATGTAGTTCATCCAGGCGGCCATGCGCAAAAGAATCTTGCGCATCGCCGCAATGTGATGAAAGTGCTGGCTGTACAGCGCTGCCTGTCCATACGCGCCACCCGGCATCTGCGCACTGTACTTGGCAAACTCAGGGTCGGTGATCTCGATGATCACCGGCACCCTGCCTGCTGGCGGTGACCCGGTAAAGCCGATCAGGTTGCCCGAAGGCTGCACCTGCCCTTCGGCAATCACCGAAATGACGTTCTTCACCCGTCCCTTGAATACCTTGCCCGGTATCCCATCGAACGCCACCTCGGCCTCGTCGCCGGGCACCAGGCGCAGCAAGCTGTTCTGCCGCATCCAGGCGGCGAAGTACTGCCCCTCATCAGGTATGAACACCATCGAGGGCCGCAGCGGCAGCCTGCTCGCCATCATGCCCTTGCGCAGCGACACATGGGTCACATACCCCTTGCTCGGCGCACGCACCACCGTGTTGTCCAGCTCGAACTGGGCACTGTCGATCTGCGCCTGCAGGTCGTCGACCCGGGCGATGGCCGATTCCTGCTCGCGGCGGGTGCCGAAATTGCGCTTGATCAGCTCGTTGATCCGGTACAGGTCGCCCTTGGCCGCCAGGTGCTGGGCCTTGAGCGACTCAAGCCGGTACTGGAACGGTGCGGGGTCGATACGAAACAGCACATCGCCCTCCTCCAGTGGCTGGTTGCCCTGTACCGGTACGTCGATCACCTTGCCGGTGACCACCGGGATCACCGGCACCGAAACGAAGTAGGAACGCGCCACCTCCGAGTAGGGATGGTTGTAGTTCATGGTGAAAATCAGCGCACCGATAATCAGCACTCCACCCAGCACCGCCGTGGGCACGGTCCATTTATTGAGGGGGATGCGGAACAGCTTGAAGATCGCCACGCAGATCGCGGCGTAGGTCAGTATCAGCAGCAGGTCCATGGCCTAGATCCCCCCGCCCGACTCGACACGAGCCTCGCTGGCACGGGCCTGGGCCGCCTCCAGCTGGGCCACCCGCTGCTGCAGCTCCTGCACCTCTCGTTGCAGGTCGGCTGCCGAAGGCTGGACGCTCGAGCCTATGCCCCAGCCGCGATCCTCGCGGTAGAGCATCGCCCAGATCCATAAAAACGGCCAAAGTGCATGCAGGGTGAACAGGCTGACCCACCCCGTGGCATGGATGGCATCCTGATGGGGATGGTTGCGGTGAACGGCGATTTCATAGGGAATATCGTGAAGCACGATGATGCCGTAGAACATCACCAGCCCCACGAAGATCAACAGACCCAAGGCAAAGTAATCAAGCATGGCTTCTCCGTTCTCGCACGTGACATGAGTGCGCTGGCTTGAGTCTAGCCAATGAACACCGGCGTATTGCGCGATTTATCCGGCCTGTTCGACGCTCGCGTCCGCCCGGCGCGTTTCAAGCAGTTCAACAAAACTCGACAGGCTCTGGGACACGGTGCCCCGCCGCCAGACCAGCCAGGTGTCGAGGTAGCGAAAGTCCTCGGACAGCGGCCAGACACTCACCGTGGCGCACCCCGGCATGCTCTGCAGCATGCTGCGCGGCATCAGCGCCAGGCCGGCGCCGGCGCTGACACAGGCGAGCATGCCGTGATAGGACTCCATCTCGTAGATCTTGCCCGGCACGGCCGCATCGGTGCTGAACCAGCGCTCGAAATGGTGACGGTAGGAGCAGTTGGCGCGAAAGGCATAGATGTTCTCGCCGTTGACATCCTGGGCGCGGGTGACCGGCCCGTGCTGCAGGGGCGCAATCAGGACCATTTCTTCCTTGAACACCGGCACCCCGTCCAGGGTCGGGTGCAGCACCGGACCGTCAACAAAGGCCGCCACCAGGCGCCCGGCCAGCACCCCTTCGATCATCGCCCCGGACGGCCCGGTCGAAAGGTCCAGCTCGACCTTGCTGTATTGCTGGTTGTAGGCCGCCAGCAGCGCCGGAATGCGCACCGCCGCCGTGCTTTCGAGCGAACCCAGGGCAAACGGCCCCTGGGGCTCTTCGCCCGCCACGGTCAGGCGCGCCTCCTCGACCAGGGCCAGGATGCGCCGGGTGTAGTCAAGAAAGGTCCAGCCCGCCGGCGACAGGCGCAGGCGGCTTTTTTCACGAATGAACAGCTCGACGCCCAGGTCGGTCTCCAGCTGTTTGATCCGTGTGGTCAGGTTCGACGGCACCCGATGGATATGCTGGGCGGCGACGCTGATGCTGCCGTGTTCGGCCACGGCCTTGAAGATCTCCAACTGGACCAGATCCACGGCATTCTCCTTTCATGAATGAAAGGCTCATTATTATTCAGTTTCCAGAACATGCACAGCGCAATACGCTGGCGGCATTCCCTAACACCTGCAGGACTGTGCCATGACCGCGTTCCCGAGCCACACCCACGCTGTGTCCATCAACCCCGCCACCGGCGAGGCCATCGGTCATTACCCCTACGAATCCGAAGCCGCCCTCGATGCCGCCCTGCAACGTGCCGCAGCGGGCTTTGCCCAATGGCGCCGTACCCCGGTGAGCGATCGCGCTCAACTGATCCTCGGCCTTGCCGGCGCCATCCGTGAAAACGCCCCGGCCATGGCCCGCATGATCACCCTGGAAATGGGCAAGCCCCTGGCCCAGGCCCGTGGCGAAGTAGAGAAATGCGCGCAGCTGTGCGAGTGGTATGCCGCCCAGGGCCCCGCCATGCTCAGTGCCGAATCGACCCTGGTGGACAACGGCACGGCGCGCATCGAGTACCGCCCGCTGGGCCCGATCCTGGCGGTGATGCCGTGGAACTTCCCGGTCTGGCAGGTGCTGCGTGGCGCGGTGCCGGCGCTGATCGCCGGCAACACCTATGTGCTCAAGCACGCCCCGAACGTGATGGGCAGCGCCTACCTGCTGCTGGAGGTGATCAAGCAGGCGGGCTTGCCGCAAGGCGTGTTCGAGGTCATCAACGTCACCCCTGAAGGCGTCTCCCAGGCCATCAAGGACCCGCGCATCGCCGCCGTGACCCTGACCGGCAGTGTTCGCGCCGGCATGGCCATCGGCGCCCAGGCTGGCGCCGCGCTGAAAAAATGCGTGCTGGAACTGGGCGGCTCCGACCCGTTCATCGTGCTCAACGACGCCAACCTCGATGAAGCCGTCCGCGCCGCGGTCATCGGCCGTTACGCCAACACCGGGCAAGTCTGCGCCGCGGCCAAGCGCCTGATCGTCGAGCAAGGCGTGGTGCAAGCCTTCACCGAGAAGTTCGTCGAGGCCACCCGCAAGCTGGTGATGGGCGATCCGCAGGATGAGCAGACTTACCTGGGCCCGATGGCACGCTTTGACCTGCGCGACGAACTGGACGAGCAAGTGCAGGCCACCCTGGCCGAAGGTGCCACCCTGCTGCTGGGCGGGCACAAGGCCGAAGGCGTGGGCAACTTCTATGAGCCAACCGTGCTGGCCGACGTCACCGACCAGATGACCTCGTTCCGCCAGGAGCTGTTCGGCCCGGTGGCCTCGATCATCACCGCCCGCGATGCCCAGCACGCCCTGGCGCTGGCCAACGACAGCGAGTTCGGCCTGGCCGCGACGATCTACACCCAGGACCTGGCGCTGGCCGCCCGGCTCACCGATGAACTGGACACCGGCGGCGTCTTTGTCAACGGCATCTGCGCCTCCGACCCCCGCGTGACCTTTGGTGGCGTCAAGAAGAGCGGTTTTGGCCGCGAGCTCTCCCACTTTGGCGTGCGCGAGTTCTGCAACGCCCAGACGGTGTGGCTCGACCGCCGCGCGTGAGGCAGCGCCCGGTTACGGCGCTTTCGGCGGCTTTGCCGGGGCGCTGTACCAGTGCTCCCTGGGCACCCACTTGGCCTCGGGTGGGTCCCCCAGGTAGTGCGGCGACATGATCTGCACGCCATATTCGTTGAACACATCCTGGATGTGCGCGTGCAGCTCGCTGAGCAGCACCGCCCGGGGCCGGGGTTGGCTGGGGATGGCCTGGGCCACCAGGCGGTACTCGGGGTAGAAATCCGACAGCGCGGTCTGGAACACCTGTGGCTTGGGCTGCTCCAGAATGCCGTGGGTGCGCCCCGCCGCCTCCAGCAACATCGCCTCGACCTGCCGCCAGGGCGTGTCGTAGCCGATGGTCACCGTGGTATCCACCACATAGCCCTCGCCCTCCACACTCCGTGAGTAGTTCTTGGTCACGCTGCCGGTAATCATCGAGTTGGGCAGGGTCAGTACTTCACCCAGCCCGGTACGGATACGGGTGGTGAACATGCCAAGCTCGGTCACCGTGCCTTCATACTCGCCGATGCGCACAAACTCCCCCGGTCGCAAGGTGCGGGTGTAGGTCAGGATCAGGCCGGAGGCCGCCTGGCCGACCACGCTGGTGGCGCCCAGGGAAATCATCAGGCCGATCAGCACCGACAACCCCTTGAACGCTTGAGTATCGGCCCCCGGCAGGTACGGATAGGCCATGGCCAACGCAAAAAGCCAGATGGCCAGGGCCGTCAGCCGCGTGGTGGGTTGCAGGGTTTCCTGGTTCAGCCAGCTCAGGGTGCCGGGCATTGCCAGGCGCCGCAGCAGGTGACGGCTGAAGGCCACCGCGCCACGGGCAATGAAGAAGATCGCCAGCGCCACCACCAGCCCCGGGATGGCGCTGACCATGCCTTCGAGCAGGTAGCGGGCCAGCTCGAACAGGTAGGCGTTGAGCTGTTCGCCCCAGGGCCGGGTATAGGGAAAGCGCGAAAGCACGAAGCCCAGCCACTCGTAGCTGAGCAAGGCGATCAACAGCCAGCGCACCAGGGTCAGCGCACGGCGGATCAGGGTATAGATGTAGTTGGCGTCGATAACCGGCGTCTGCCCCACGGTCAGCGGCCGCGCGTGGCGGCGCATCAGCGCGGGCAAGCGTTCATGCAACTTGCGCCGCACCAAGGCAATCAGCCACAGCAGTGCCAGGTACAGCACAGTGGCAATGGCGGCTGCCAGCAACGCGCGCATCAGCAGTTGCAGGTTGCGCGCCTCACGGCTTTCCTCCACCGCCTGGCGCAGGTTGGCGGCGGCCTGGTTGGCAGCCTCCAGTACCGAGTTCTGGGTCAGTGGGTCGATGTCGTGGGGGGTGACGATAAAGGCGCGATTGTCGCCCAGCAACACCAGGTAGGCGTCCTGGATCGGGTCGGTGCGAACCTGAAGCTCGCGGTTCTCATCCAGGGTTTCGGCGATCACCGCCTGCGCGCGCTTGACCCGTAGCTGGGGTGTTTCGCCAAGCAACGAGGCGCGAAACAGCATGATGCTGCGGTTGAACACCTTCAGTTCCACCGGCTCGTGCGCAGGCGTTGCAGCCTCCTGGGCCCCCGCCAGGCCCGTCAGCAACAGGCAACTCATCAACAGCCAGCCCACGACACTTCCCCGCCCCATGCCCTGCTCCTCGGATACTGGCTTGCAACGCTCTGTAGCGCAGCCTAGACCAGCCCGGACCGCTTGTCAGATTGCCCACGGCCCCGCGCCGAAAGGCCTGCTGGCAATGGACTAAACTCAAGCTCGGGGGCTGGCATGCCACACAACCGGAGGTGCACCATGAGCCAGTACCAACGCCTATTCCTGATGGTCGGGTCGGACCTGCGCCATACCCCGGCCATGGAGCGCGCCGCGGCGCTTGCCCGTGTCACCGGCGCTACGCTGCACATCACTGCCTTTATCGAAGAGGTCGACACCCTCGGACTGATGAGTGGCGATGAGCAGCGGCTGCAGACCCTGGTGACCGACAACCGCCAATGGCTGGCCGACGAAGCCACCCTGCTGCATGAAAACGGTATCCGGGTGACCACTGATGTGATGCTGACCCGCGATGTACTCAAGGCAGTGCTCACCCAGGTGGTCGAGATCGGCCCTGATCTGCTGATCAAGGATGTGCAGCATCAATCAACCTTCAAACGGCTGATGAGTACGCCCCTGGACTGGGAACTGCTGCGTGAATGCCCGTGCCCGGTGCATCTGGTGAGCGCGGTGCATTGCCCGCTGCCGCGCATTGTCGTGGCGGCCGTGGACCCCACCCACCCCGAAC
>Ga0247821_10001409_pt1 | contig 13427 bp, 16 predicted proteins | sample 13C_Glycerol_Day_FD_192481 | JGI IMG/M metagenome (GOLD analysis project Ga0247821, IMG submission 192481) | Soil microbial communities from agricultural site in Penn Yan, New York, United States - 13C_Glycerol_Day14 | ecosystem: Environmental > Terrestrial > Soil > Agricultural land | place... | reverse complement strand
TTTCTGGGCATTGGATTCAAGCTTGAAGTTGGTGTAGCCACCGTTCGCGCCGACCCAAGTCGTCACGTCCCATTCGACCCATGTGCTGGTAGCGAAGTTCCCCTGCTTGCCCAGCCAGGTGCTACGAGCGGGCGCATTGGTCCAGTTGACACCAGCTTCGGTCCACGAACCGTTGGTGCCATAAACATCTACAAACTCCGTTGAGGTAGTTGCTGCCTCCGAGTAAGCACGAAGCTTTGCGGAGACCACCTTCTCGCCGGCGGGAACGACTACGTTGAAGCGGATCAGTGAGTTGCGCCAGATGTTCGCTCGGCCCTCGGTGGACCATCGAACACTGGAACCGAAGTTCTCGGTGGGCTTGTCTGCTTGCACGTAGGTATCAGCGGTGGGGTTGAACACCATGGTCCCAGCAGCAAACGCCATGGGGGCGATGCTACCAGCGAGGAGGAGTGCGAGTGCTGCGAGCACCGCAAACAGTTTCTTCATTGGGATCCTAGCTCTGTGTGTAGGTGAAGGTTACAGCCAGCGTGCCCTGGGTGGCGAAAGCCTGGCTGGTGATGGACGCACCGTCAAGGTACGTGCCCGCGGTGACAGCGGTGTGAACACCGATGCCGACGATGGTTGCGCCAGCGGGAATATCGAACGTGGCCGTTGCCGTAACAACGCCGTTGGTGGGTGCCCCCCAGGACAACGCCTTGCGAGCGTAAGCCGGAGAACCACCCGAGGGTTCAGTTCCTTGAGTCGAAGTGGGAGCCGTGGTGTAGACAGCACCCCAGGCAGCATCGACTCCGTAGTCCGTCGCCAAGTTATTCTTCTCGGCGGTTGTCTGGATAGCCATTGTCACTCCTTAGTTTCTCGAGTTGCTTATTACGAGCTCGTAGCTCGCGGATTTCGTTGCGTGCATCAGCGAGGTTACGCTTCAGCAGATTTACATAGTCTGTCTCGTAATCGACGGGCAAACCCTGTAAGACTTCGGGCTCCGGCTTTTTCTTCTTCCTCTTGTTCAGGGCGTCGATGATCCAGGCCCCCACACCGAGGATCAGTGGGGTTACAAGACTGACGAACAGTCCCCACTTTTCCCATTCCATGACCCCTACTGCTGCGTAGCTCGGAATCGACGGAGTGCTCGGCGTTCAACAAAGATTTGGCCAGCCCGACAAGCAAACCCGATAAGGAATATTACCGTGAAAACAATGGAGTTCGTCAGCTTGGGGCCCTCGGAAGTGATCATCAAGTACTCGAACCAGATCAAGAGGCTGCAGAGCGAAATGCACGCCCAATACTCGATGACGAGCGATGTATCGGGGTCACGCCTTTTGGGCGCCGACAGAACCGCATACACCGCTGCAGACGCTGACAGGAACAACAGCGTCGACCAAACATCACTCATGGGCGAACCCATCAGTCGGTCGGCGCTTCCATTCTGTGTCAGGTTGGTTGTGGTCATAAACCCCGTGAAGGCAAGCAGCACGTAGATGACCACGGCGAGAGCGTTAGTGGGGCTGGTAACGGTGAACTGTTTCACTTCTCTCCTCCGCCCAACAGACGACTTGAGTAAAGACTGAAATCCAACCCAGCGCAACGAACGCCCACACCAACGGGCTGGTCCCACTGAACAACGACAGAAGGCCGAAGGCAATGAAGACAGCACCGAGCATGAGCGCGGGCAACTGCGCGTACTTGGGTTCGACCAGGACACTGATGACAAGCGCGGTGCTTGCCACCAGGAACACAACGCCCCAGGCAATGGGTGAGGCAACATCGAAGTTCATTGCCATCACTTGGTACCTGAGGAACGTCTCGGGTGTGGTGAGAAGTGATACGCCGATGCCGGCACCACCCAGAAAGAGGATGATGCCGAGCACCTGTGCAGTACCGTGATTTGCCGCCCGAATCAGGAAGTGCTTCCAACGACTCATGTCAAGTCCCCTTCGAGGATGTATGAGTTGGTTCCAGTGCATCGGATCGTAACCTGCGACCACTGCACTCGTGTGGTCAGTGAACGCGGCGTCCGCAGTGTGACACCCGCGCCCGGAGCGAAGGTTACTTGACCCGCGCCCATCTGAGCCACCTTGACAACGGAGCCTTTGAAGAGGCCCGCAGATGAGGTCGGCGGAAGTGTGACAGTGACACCCGTTGCAGATGTCACCTCCACGACGCGGACTGTGTCCGCATCATTCGCAGTGAGTGTGTAGTTCGCCGTCACCGGGTTGGGCAGCACAATGTCAGACAGACCACCATTGCCCTTGATGTACGGCAGGGTTGCGTTGTTCGATGCGTTGTTCAAAGCACCAGTGCCCCAGCTCGAGGCGGGCCCGAAGGAGTTGCTCAGAACCATCGTTCCCTGGGATGCAGTGCTGGCAATGTTGATCGCGTAGCGAGCCTTGACCGAGCTGCCTCCCTTGAGGCTGAAGTTGTTGGCAATGAACGTGTTCCTCGAGATGCCGTTACCCGTGGGGCCCATGATGTGGATGTAGTCCCAGGTGTTGGTGGCCGAGGCCTGGTTGATGTTCGCAAAGCCACAGCCCGTGAACTGGATGTCCGCGTAGCCAGCGACAGTCGAGTCGATGAGCAGCAGGTGTTCAGCCGCACCCTCAATCTTGCAGTTGGAGAACTTCGAGCGTGAACCCGAACCAGCGAACCGAATGTCATTCCGGTTGGCGTCGTAGAAGTGGCAGCCCGTGACCTGCACACTGCCACCACCGGTCAGGAGCATGTTGTCCTGGTTCCGGAGGAAGATGCTGTGCGAGAAGTGCAGGTCAGTTGCGTTCTCATCGAGGTGAACACCCGCGAGAGTGGACTCCCCAATCAGCAGACTGGTGAAGCGTGTGTCGTAGGTGTCCCAGGACGAGGGCGGACCGTAGCCCTTGACATGCAGGCCCACACCTGAGGCTCGCCAGATATGGACGTTGTGGATTCCACCCTGGCTAACCCGGAACAGGATGCCATCGACGTTGGTGCCAATACCCCCGCCGTCAAGTGCAAGGTCCTGGATGTTGACACCCTGGATGGGTCGGTCGTTCGCGGCTCGTTGCACCATGATCAGTGCCGCACCCGCAAAGCCCGAGGCCGCAATGATCCGCGAGCCAAGGGCCGGCTGGAATGCACCCGAGCGGTTGCCTGTGCCACGTCCGTAAAGGAACATGGCCTCGGTCTCAACACGCAGGGGAGTAGAGATCTTGTAATCCCCCGGGGGGAAGTACACAGCGCCACCAGCGTCAAGAGCCTGCTGGATAGCGAAGGTGTCATCGGCCACACCATCACCGATAGCGCCAAAGGCTTTGACGCCCAGGTCGCTACCACCACCTCCCCCGATGGGTGCATTCTCCCAGCGAGTGACAAAGGGATCGAGTCCATCCTTGGCGAGGAACTGACCATCGAGGCCACCCGAGGGAAGGCCCGTGGGGTTAGCCCATTCCAGGTCGTAGTCGGTGCTGCTGTTCTTGACCAGCGACTGACCCGTGGTACCGCCAGCGGGAATAAGGTCGTAAGCCACCATCCCGAGGGTGTGGGGCCCGGATACCCACCGGACAAGGTAGGCTGACGTTGAAAACTCGGGAGTTACTCCGTCATTGTTAGCTACCAGCTGGTTCAACGGAAGAGCCGCGCCTGAGGCATCAAAGATCGCCAGGGGGGTTGTGTTAGCGAAGTCAGTCATGGCAAAGATCTGACCCACCGCATTTGCCAGGGGTACACCCGAGTCATCCACAACAACCTGGCTTTGGAAACGTGCCATGTTATTCTCCTAAAGGTAGTTTGTTACCAGCCGATTGCAATCCAGTTGATTCGGTGCCACAGATTTGCTTTGCGAATCAGCGGGCCGTCGTTGTAGCCAGTAGCGTAGCCGTGGATCACGTAAACCCATGAGGTTTTGTTACCTATAGCTTCCGTGCCGAAGACGGGATTACCCGAACCAGCAACGGTCAAACCACCCATGGCCAGGGCCCAGTCATCGCCGTTCATTGCTACGACGGTAAGCAAGCCATTCGGGAAGGGCTTCGGCCAAGTGATGCGGGCATAGCCCGAGGCATCGGAGTGGTGAACAATCGAACCTGCCTGGATGAGAAGAGCTGAATTGCTCGGAACGTTGCTTCCAAAGATGGATGCACCCGCACCGTAGATGGGAGTGTTGGTTGGGCGCCAGTAGACGTTACCGTCCTTGTCGACCTCGCGGTGCCATTCAACCCGGTCGAAGGCCGTAGTGCCGATGCTGACAACTGTGCCAATGTCATTCAGGTAAGTCATTACCAGTTCGTCGTTAGCAACGGCGCCCCCGTTGTGAGCCCACACCCGGAGGTCGACAATTTCCTGAACAACCGAGGAGCCCGCCTTGATCCGGCAAAGAGCAATGGGCTGGTCGGCGAGGGTGCCCTTGTTGTTGTTTCGAGCGGGGAGTGCCTTGTTGGTGCCGCCCGTGATGATGGTGTAGACGTAAGTCGACGCGCCCGGAGTTGGGTTCCAAGTACGGCGAAGAACGACCATGTCCCAACGGTCAGCACCAGAAGCAACAGCCGAGTGCGCCAGGAAAGTCGAGGATTCGAACTTATCCATGACACCATCGCCCGTAATGGTGCCGGGCTTGATTTCGATACCACGGTCGGCGTGTGCGCTGATCACAACCTTGCAGTCGTTGACCCCACCCACGGAGTATTGTGCGGCGCCCACGTTGGGGGCCAGGCTTGCCCAAGCTGCGGCGTTTACCGACCCTGGGTAACCATAGTGCTGGTCAGCCATTATTGACTCGCTTTCAGTTTATCCAACGAGCCGCCCAGTGTGGAGATGGCATTTACCACAGCGGCGTTGGGATCGGTTTTCCTGCCAATAGTGCCTTTGAGTTGCAGGCCTTTTTCTGCGTCGTACGAGAAGTCAATCTCTCGCAAGATGTCGGTAACTTCAACCAGGCCGTTAGCAACCTTCGCAGTGCAGACCTGGCCAACCTTGAGTCCCGTGGGTCCACCGAACTTGAAGTTGCCAGCTTCAGCCAGCGTAACCTCAAGACTTGCAGAGCCCCGGCCGTCGAAGAGCGTTTCGTCTGCCCGCTCATTCAAGGTGTCCGCATTGTCAGCATCCCGGGCATCCCGGAAGACTTCGATGTGATCGCCCCACAAAGTTTCGGCGGTAGTGTCAGTCTTACGGATGAAGACACGAGCTGTGCCTTCCCCCGCACCACCGACGACTACGTCCGTCACATCAGGAGCGACGACACGAGACTTCCACTTACGGACGACGCGAGACTGTTCGGTCAACGGGTTCGGGTAGGTGCCCGGTTCGTACACGTCTATGGTCAGACCCGCAGGCGAAGCAACGATGGTGACACCCAAGCCCATGGATTCGAGCAGTGGGAATACCTCGTTGTAGATCTTCGCCATGCGGGCCTGAGCGGTGACGGTGCCCCCCCTATTCAGATTCGGCGCAAGAATGATCGGCTCGAATGACCGATACTTGTTCTTGTCGATGATATCTTTGAGCACCGTTTCCATGTTACCGGTTATCTCATACCGGTACGCACCCGACTGGGCGGCCATAGATCCTCCGGGTACCTGGTAGATCAGCAGGTTCCTCAGTACACGGAAGTTATCCTCCACGTCGAACGTGAAGGTGCCTGACACCCCAGGACCCGCACCCGCGTGCTCACGGATGGGACCTTCGATGAAAGTCTCACCCCGAAGCCTGCAGCGTACACGAGTCCCGGGAGTCAGCATCAGGCCAAGGCGTTTGTGTGTGGCCTTGACTGTGAACGACAGATCCGAGATGTTGTCGAACCGTTTGGTCCCCTCGAGCGAGATGAACGAACCAACGGGTGCCTGCCACACCCTGTTCTTGTTGTAGAGGTCGAGTTGGAACAACGGCATTAGATGCTCCGCAGATAGAGAGGCGTGAAGAACGCCTGGATTGAACCCGTACCATCCATTGCGAGGTCGAGTGTTATGTCTTCCCCTGGGGGCACAGGTGCGAACTCAAAGGCTCCGAGCGAAGCCATGATATCCACACCGTTACGGGTGGCTGTGAGGTTGCGTGGATCGGTGTCGATGATCACGGTCTCGTTGGACAACGTAGTGCCCAGGTTCGCAACCATGCCGTCGATGCCCACAGACGCGGTGTCAAACGGTCCCTTGACATGCCATCGGATAAAGGCTTCCACGTCACCCGGGTTGGTGATGAGTGCATTGCCAATGTCCGATGCCGAAGCAATGACGAAGTCGGGAGCAGCGCCCCCGCTGAAGAAGTCATTGTCAGTCGCCGGGAACCAGATGGGTGACTGTGTCTTGCCTTCCCAGAAGGGTTGCTCACACATCCCCGTGATTCCGTAGATTGCCCAGCCCAGTCGGACAGGGTCTCGTGAGTACACGGAGGTGTCATCACTCTTGAACCGAACGTTGATGTTGTAGCTATCGCCATTCGGAAGCCGGATTTCCCAGCGCAACACCTGGCCGGGTCGGAAGATCTTCCAAAAGGCAGTCTTCAGTTCGACCCACGCTTCGCTGGAGTCTTCGAAGATTCCGATGACCCAGTGGACATCTCGACCTGAGGCTCGCCAGCCTTCCCATTCAAAGCCGTGGACGACTGGCGAGTCAAAGGTGTATTGTTCGATTGCCGGCATGCCCATGCCCTCGATGCCTTCCGGCATGAGGAACACCCCGTTGCGTCCGTCGGTTACATCCCACACCGAACCATCCCACCCATGGAAGATGTGCTTGACACGCTTCCACGGGTTATAGATGGGAGGTGGCTCCGGCGGAGCAAGCTGGGTGCCTCTCAAGTAAGCCATTACTTACCTACCTTACCTATTTGAGCTACGAGGTTTGCACGGCGTGCCTTCTTGTCGAACTCGTCAGCAACCTTCTCCGGCGTAGCGCCGTAGTAGTCGCCTTCGATGTTGACCAGCGCACGATCCTTCGGCGCCGAGTACGTACCGCTCACGCCAGACGCTGCAGACGTGAATGAGGCGGTACCGTTGAATACATCGGCAGATGCTACAACACCCATCGCCGTCGTCTTCAGCGCGTCTGCACGCTGGGTCATGCCCTTGCCGAAGTCCTCGACTAGTTTTTGACCCGAGTAGAGCGTGTAGCCCCTACCCGAGAACGGGCCCCATTTAGCAGGCGATTGCGGGAATGCACCCTTGACTGCAGCAACGACCACAGCAGCCGCAGCCTTAGCCACGTTGATGGCGCTACCGATACCACGAGCAAACGCACCGATCAGCGCAGCACCGGCCTGGAAGAACTGCCACGTTTCCGCGAGCAGCGCACCAGTGATCGAGCTGGGGATACCACGAGCAGTAGCGACGAGCGAGACGATACCCACACCGAGGCCTGCAGCAATACGACCCATCCAGCCCGGGACAGAACCAGCGATGGTCAAGAACCCCGTAGAGAAGTTAGCCCAAAGCTGGGACATGCCGATGATGACCGCGAGCAGCATGCCCGGGATACCATTGCTGATACCCAGCCCGATGTTCCTCATGCCCGTAGCGGCGTTGATAGCCACGTTGCGCCAGAAGACATCCCATTGAGTCTTTGCATTGCCGAAGAACCCAAGGAACTGAGCCATCATCGCAGGGATGTTCAGGTTGATTGCTGAGGTCACTCCCGCGAGCGCAAGGCTAGCAGGTGTGGGCAGACCAGACCAGAACGTCGTCCACGAACCTGAGGTCGGGAACAGCGTGTTGATGGAAGCGATGATCAGCGCAATGGCTGTACCTACCGAACCAGGAATCAGGCTGAACCCAGTTGTTGCTTGTCCCAGGGTGGACCAGAAGATGGACCATTTGTCGACCACACCAAACAGGTTGTTGAACGCGATGATCAGCGAGGGCAGACCCTTTGCAGGATCAGTCAGCCAACCGATTGCTTCAACAAAGCCTGTGATGCTTTCGACAGCAGACCCAGCACCAGCGATCCGATCAAGCACACCACCGAGTGCAACGTTGAGCGAACTGAAGAAGCCCGGGATAGCCGGGTTCTCGATGGCAATCCGCATGAGGGTGAACAGCCCGCCGTTGGTGTCACCCAGGCTGAGCTGGGCAAAAGCCTTCGGGAAGTCGTTCAACACCTTGACCATGTCGGTCAGCCATTCAACAGCAGCAATCGCAAAGGGGGTCGACACACGGAGTGCCTCGCCCAGCGTTTCGAAGAACACCACGATTGCCGGCGCAGCAGCCTTCACAAGCTCGACGACGAGAGGAGCAAGTTTAGCGATGAGCGGGATGAGCGGCGGGAGTACTTCCTTCACGAATGAAAGGAGCACCGGGCCGAGTTCCTTGAGCACGTCGCGGAGCAGCGCGGTCAGTTCGGGGATGAGAGGCTTGACAGCCTCAAACAGTTCAACGAAGATCGGAGCCAGCTGCTTGGCAGCCTCGGTGAGCACGGGGCCCATCTGAGACAGCAGCAGACCCAGGGTCGAAGCAAGCGTGCCGATGATTTGACCCAGGGGTTCCATCGCCGGCTTCAGGTCGGTCATGAACGTCAGGAACCCGGAGAAGAAGTTCTTCAGGCCCGTCTGCAATGTCGGATCAGAAACAAGCAGCCCGATGTTCTCGAGCAGCTGTCCCAGGATCTTGCCCACCGTGTCGAAAATGGTGGACAGCGTGGGAGCGAACTTGACAAGTCCACCGCCGAGCCGGTCGAGCCCGTCGATCAGACCATCCATGAGTTTGTGTGCGCCACCGAAGATGGTTGCGAACGTCACCTGGAAGTTCGAGGTGTTCATCACGTTGGCGAGTTTGCCCAGCCCGTCAGCCAGTCCGGCGAATGTCGAACCACCCGCCATCTGTGCTGCACGGCTAAGCGCGCCGAACACACGGCCCGTTTCCTTGAGCACACGGCCCAGGTCCTTGAATGCCTGGATGCCGTTCTCAGCCCAGATCGCGAGTCGACCGTCAGCTGCGGCAGCCTGGATGAAGTTGTTGAACTGATCGCTGAGCTTCACCAGCCAGGTCGAAAGCCTGGGCAGGTACTCGGAACCGAAGGAACCCAGTGTGGTGAATGCAGCGACCATCGGCTTCATGGCCTTGGCAGCAATGTCGATGGACTTGGTGAGGTTGCCCATCATAAACGTGAGCTTGTCGGGTGTGACGTTCGCTTGAATCTCGCGAGACATCTCACCGAACAGGTTACCCCAGGCACGAGCAAGATCGCCCAGGGTTTTCCGCATCGTGGGAAGCAGGTTCTGCACAAGGTCTCGGATGGGCGCAGCAGCCTGGCCCCAGAACTTGTCGCTGATGATGTTCTGCAATCCGGAGAACGCGGGACCCAAGTCGGCGAGGACTTTCTTCGTGTCCTTGAACGCAGCGATGAGCACGCCGATGCTGATGGCCGAACCCGTGAGTAGCGCGGGAAGCAGCACAGCGATCTGGCCCAGCTGGGCGAATGACACACCCAGGGTTGCGAAGTTCGAGATGAGCGCAAGCACTGCGCCACTCAAGCCCACGATACCCGAGGAGATGAGCCCCAGCTTCGGTGCGTTCTTGTCGAGGTTCTTGATCGAGTTCCAGAAGGTCTCGAAGACGTTGCCCAGCAAACGGGCACCCGACAGAGCGGCGAGAGTTTGTGCAGCGGCGGCGACCGACGCACTGTTCACCCGAACGAATATCGGGACTGTACGGGCCCTTGTAAGGACTGCCAGCTGCTGGCGTGCTCGAAGCGCATCAAGGTTGGCGCGAATGTTCGGGTCAATATCCTCGATGTGCTTCTTCAGATCGTGGAGTTGATCCTGCGTTACATACGGTTCAACCTTGATGCGGACTTCGAGGTCACGCAGCTGTTCCCTGAGTTTCCTTACTGATTCCCGAGTAACCTCGAGATGGGCAGGGATGGTTGCCTTCGTTGTCTTCTCGATACGTTCGAGCGAGAGCCTCAGATCCTCGCGGAACTTAGTCGAGTCGGGCAGGACACGGATTGTGACCCGGCCTGCGGATTTTGTAGCCAAGGCAACCTCCTAGGATGCTATACCGGGGCCGAACAGGGATTTGAGCTTAGAGCCAAAGTCATCGAGGGTTTCGGTGGGCTTGTCGGGCGTTTTGCCCGGTCGAGGATAAGGCGTAATGTCAGGCACCTTGTTGTTCTCGCTGTTAGCACCCACGAAGAGTGCAGAGCTTTGGTTCACGGCGTCGATCAAGTCGGCCATGACGTAGGTATTTGCGTCCCAGCCCATGAACTTTGAGTAGTCTTTGAGCTCCGGACCACCAAGGGATTTCGCACGCCACACAGATTTGGGTTCATGGGGCAAGCGGTCCAGCAGAGCATAAACCCGGCGGATGGGAACCCGACCGTCGATTGCGTCCCATATGTCAAAGCCATACAGTGCAAGCAGGTCAGATTCCCAATCCGGGTTTTCCTCTAGCTGTCGTCGGAGCTCTCGCCTTCCCCCAGGACAGAAGTCCATGCCATCGCCAGTTCAGCGATGCGCTGGAGCGCGTCCTTGCCGGAGCAGAAGTCGGTGAACGCTTTCTCGTCCTTGGCCCAGGACAGCATCGCCTTGCCAATCTTGCCCAGGATCGGGATGGCGTCGGCGTCGTTCAGCGAAATCTCGGTACCTTCCTGAGCATCGCCCATGAGTTCGTAGACGAGCGCCAGGAGTGGGGCCTGATCCCACACCGGTACTTCGTCAATCGACTTCATGAGGTCGAAGCCGGGAGTGTCCTCGGGGCGAACGATCTTCGCAGCCTTGGGCTTGCGATCCTGGGGGGTTTTCTTTGAAGTAGTCATTGCGAGCCTACCTTCCTAAATGTAGCGAGCCTGGTAATGCCTGTGCGGGAGCCGGCTCGCAGAAGACTCCCGCACAGGGTTGTTATGCAGCGCGAGTGTACGCCTGCGAGTTGGAAACGCCGTTGCCCGTGGTGACCAGGATCGGCGCAGAACCGGCGGAGCCCGCGGGCAGCGTCACGCTCATGGCCTTGGTGTTGGTCACGCTGAACGGGGCGACAACGCCGCCCACGGTCACGCCGGTGACACCGACGAAGCCCGTACCGACCAGGTTGACAACCTGACCCGTGCCCTGGCCCGACGGCAGTGCCGTAGCGATGACCGGAGCCGTGTCGATGAGACCCGGGTGGTAGAAGCGGAACCGCTTGCCCGTGGTCTCGGAGTTGAGCATCTGGGCGGACAGGGTGATTTCGAAGAATGCATCCACAGCGAGCTGCGGGGCATCGCCGATGGTGATGGTCGTGTTCGGGATGTAGATACCCATCCGCGAGGTGCCATCCACGATCAGGATGAAGATTGCCTTCTTCTGCGGGGCGATGGAGCCGCCCACGTCGTAGGTACCCTGGGTGCCGTTGTGAACGCCATCGCCGAAAGCCAGACCCAGGGTCAGCTTGTCGATCTGGATGGAGTTGACGTTGACCGACCAGGTGATCGGGTCGTAGGTCGAGCGCAGTGCGTCGTCCCACCAGGAGCCACGCTGTGTGGCATCACCGCCGCCCTTGGAAAGAGCAACGTTGTTGTCACGCGAGGTGTGGCCGAGTGCCTGCCAGCCGCCTGACAGTGCGCCGGTCGGGTCGACCGTCTCGTAGTCGGGAGCAGCAGTGTCCGGGGGAGCGATGAGAACGGTGCCCTTGCCCGGAATGGTTGTTGCATTGGCGTTGAAGCCCATGGTAAGTCCTTCCGAAGTTAGATTTTGCGAACGATGACATGGAATGAGCCATCGTACTGGGTAAGGTCGCCTGCCGGCGTGAGCGATGTGCTCGTCCTGCTGGGCATGTTCACATCATCGACTGAAGTAACAGCGCCCACACCCGGGACTCGAGTGTTGTTGTCGTGGGAACGGTGCATGGCTACGTAGACCATATCCGCAAGGTCTGCAGCGTAGTCACGCGTAGGGCCGAGGATCGAGACGAAGACATCCCATTCCCAGGCGTTGGGTCCACCAAGCATACGCCCGTTCAGAGCGTTCACTACCACAAAGGGTACATGGTCTACCGAGTCAACGCCCTGCTGACCCATGACCTCAATCTGGGAGACGCCGAACACAGTGGCGACATCCTCGAGTGAGTCACGTAGGATCTTCGTGAAAAGTTCCTCAACATCCACAGTCATTCGGACATAGCCGACGATTTCCGGGATCATGGGTACTTCGAAGTTCCGCGTCCCCCGGGCAGTTCATTGACTGCACCACCCAGGATATGCTGTCCGGGAACCCAGGTTGCACCGGGTTCACCTTTTCGTGGGGAGAAGTGACCCCACTCGATGGAGTAGGCTGCCTTGTCGTCAGCCGCAACCACCCGGTCACGAACGCCCTTCTTGCCAGGGACGTTCTTGACTGACAGACGGCCCATGTAGTCGCCCGTCAGTTGGTGCGCACGGGCACGGCGCTTGACGATGAACATGAGGGCGCGAGCTACCACGTCCATCTCTTCAGAATTACCCGCCATGCGAGCAACTGCGTTTGGAACCCAACGATATACTTCGGCCATCACTTCACCGCCGTTCCCCGTGCTTTGATTTTGATTTCTTCGTGGCGGGATCGCTTGCCGCGACCAAACCGTTTGACCACACCAACCTGGTCGTACTCTTGACCATTCCACGTCACCGTAGTGTGTGGTCCTCCAGGCCATGGCGGCGTAAAGGCTTTCAGGATGACGTAGTCTGCGTTGATGTAGCCGGGGTCTTCTGCAGACCCAAAGGCTGCGAGACCCGCGGGTTGTACGCTTACACCCTTGAAGGTGACAGGCGTACCAGGACCGAGCTTGTCACTTCCAGTCCTGTCTTCACCGATGACGACCCGGGGTCGGCAGATCACAGTGTCGGGGCCGGAAGTGAGGGCGCTCACGGCCAACCATACCTTGTGCTTGCAAAGACGGTACGTGGCCTTTGGACGACCGCAGTACCAATCCCAAGATCAGCGAGTTCATCCTTGGTAAACCAGATGTTGCCTGACGCTACGACTGGGTTACGCTTGTAGGAGTAGTTGCCTTCTGACTCAGATTCGAGGCCTTCGGGGTCACGCAGTACCCGGAGCACAGCGCCAATGACTTTGTCCTTGACGAATGCCGGGTCGATGCCAGCCCCTGTGTCAGGGTCATAGGCAGCCATGCGTGAGATGAGGGTAGGCCCCTTGCGAAGAATCAGACGGACAGCCTCGTCAATCTTTTCCTGGTACCACTCGTCGAGGTTTTCCAAATCCAACTCGCCCTCGAAAGGAGCTTCCAGGTCAGTCGAAACATAACCGAGGACGTTGGTCATGGCAACCTACTCGGTGTCGTCGTCGTCTGTGTCGTCGTCAGCGTTGGCTGCATCGTCCTCTTCGAGACGAGCGATGAGTTCAGCCTTGTTGCCGGAGACGGGCAGTTCGCGCTGCTCGAGCAGTTCCTTCAGATCGTCCTTCGAGAGGTCGGCGTAGGTGAGGTCCTCGTCGGAATCCTCGTCCACGTCTGATGCGGTCTCGGCTGCCGGAGGAAGTGTGTTGACGGTCGACCACTTCGTGGC
>Ga0247821_10001408_pt1 | contig 13427 bp, 13 predicted proteins | sample 13C_Glycerol_Day_FD_192481 | JGI IMG/M metagenome (GOLD analysis project Ga0247821, IMG submission 192481) | Soil microbial communities from agricultural site in Penn Yan, New York, United States - 13C_Glycerol_Day14 | ecosystem: Environmental > Terrestrial > Soil > Agricultural land | place... | reverse complement strand
CGTGTTCGGCGCCGGCGGCCCGCGCGTGGTCTTGCCGGGCGGGCGATCCGGCCGTGGCCAGCACCCGGGCGCCGCGCATCCGCGCCAGCTGCGTCACGTAATGGCCGACCGCGCTGCCGGCGCCCGTGACCAGCAGCGTGCGCCCGTCCAAGTCGCCGGCCAGCCGCACCGCCTGCAGCGCTGTCAGCAGCGGGATGCCGATGCAGGCGCCGGCCTCGAAACTCACATTCGCCGGCAAAGGCACCGCCTGTTGCTGCGGCAGCGCGATGAATTCGGCGGCCGTGCCCAGGGGGCGCTGCCACTGGCCGTTCCAGATCCAGACGCGCTCGCCGATGCGCTCCTTCGGCACGCCGGGACCGACCTCGGCGATGACGCCCGCGCCGTCGCTGTGCGGCACGATGACGCCGCCTTCGATCGGCCGGCCGGCCCGCGACTTGACGTCCGACGGGTTCACGCCCGAGGTGTGGAGTTCCACCAGCACCTCGCCGGCCTGCGGGGCCGGACGGGGCAGGTCACCGACCTCGAGCACCTCGCGGGCCGGGCCATTGCGGGAATACCAGGCGGCTTTCATCCGGCGATTCTGCCGCGACGCTCCACGGCCGGGCTGTCAAGCGCGGCATTGACTGATTGAGGATATAGCCCGGGAATACCCTCAAACGGGCGTTCATTCGCGACAATTGCGCCCATGCAAGACCGCTTCCAAGAAAACACGGCCATAGCCGCCACCGACATCCGCATCATCATCGAAGACGAGCAGGAACTGACACAGAAGGAACTCGCCCAGGAGCGCAAGGCCGCGCTGGAGGCGCAGCAGCGCCTGACCTGGATGAAGCACTCCGCCGAGCAGCTGGCCAACCGGATTCCGGTGTCCGTGTTCGCCATGGGCGACCTGGCCCAGGCCGGCTGACCCTCCCCCGCTAGAGCGAGCCGCCCGCCACCGGGTGCGCCGCCATCAGCTCCAGGGCGCGCACCAGCGCCGAGTGATCCAGATTTCCCATCCCGTTCGCCGCGCAGGCCTGCATCAGCTGCGCGGCGTTCGCCGTCTGGGGCAACGAAACGCCCAGCTCGCGGGCGCCCTGCAGCGCCAGGCCCAGGTCCTTCTGGTGCAGCGCGATGCGGAAACCCGGATTGAACGTGCGCTGGACCATGCGGTCGCCGTGCACCTCCAGCACCCGGCTGGCCGCGAAGCCGCCCATCAACGCCTGACGCACCTTGGCCGGATCGGCTCCGGCCTTGCTCGCGAAGAGCAGGGCCTCGCCGACCGCCGCGATGTTGAGCGCCACGATGATCTGGTTGGCCACCTTGGTGGTCTGGCCGTCGCCGTTGCCGCCCACGAGGGTGATGTTCCTGCCCATCTTCTCGAGCAGCGGACGCACCCGTTCGAAGACGGCCGGGTCGCCGCCGCACATGATGGTGAGCGAGGCCGCCTTGGCACCGACCTCGCCGCCGGACACCGGCGCGTCGACGTAGTCCGCGCCCAGGTCGTTGATCCGGCGCGCGAAGTCCTTGGTGGCGATGGGCGAGATCGAGCTCATGTCCACGACGACCTTTCGCGCCCCCGCGCCCTGGCCGCCGGCCAGCCCGGCGGCGACGCCGTTCTCGCCGAACAGGACCTTCTCCACGTCCGGCGTGTCGGGGACCATGGTGAAGACCACCTCCGCGGCGCGCGCGACCTCGGCCGGGCTGGCGCAGGTGACCGCGCCGGCGGCCGTGATCTCGGCCGGCACCTTGCTGCGCGTGTTCACGTGCACGGTGTGGCCGGCCTTGACCAGGTGCAGGGCCATGGGCGCGCCCATGATGCCCAGGCCGATGAATCCGATGTTCATGCAGTTCTCCTTGCCGCGGGGTTGAGCTCCGCCTTCAGTCCGCGGTGATCTTGCCGGTTTCGATCACCTTCTTCCAGCGCGCGAACTCGGCGGCCTGGAAGGCGGTGAACTGCTCGGGCGTGTTGCCCACGATCTCGAAGCCCAGGTTCAGGAGGCTGTCCTTGACCTTCGGGTCGTTGAGCCCGGCCACGATGGCGTCGTGCAGCTTGCTCTTGATGTCGGCCGGCAGCCCCTTCGGCGCGGCCAGCGCCTGCCAGGAATAGACGGTGATGCCCTTGTAGCCCAGCTCCTCCATGGTCGGCACGTCGGGCAGCAGCGGCGAGCGCTTGCTCGAGGTGATCGCCAGGGGACGCAGCTTGCCGGCCTTCACGTTGGGCAGGCCGGTGTTGATGTTCATGAAGGTGGCATCCACCTGGCCGCCCAGCAGGTCCTGCATCGCCGGCGCGCCGCCCTTGTATGGCACGTGCACGCCCTTGGTGTGGGTCTCCTGCCAGAACAGCTCGGCGGTCAGGTGGTCGCTGGTGCCGTTGCCGGCGGAAGCGAACGTCACCGTGGACGGCTTGGCCTTCTGCGCCGCGATGATGTCGGCGACCGACTTGTAGGGCGAGTTGGCCGGCACCGTGAGGATGTTGGGCGCCTGCACCGCCACCGTCAGGTAGTCGAAGTCCTTCAGCGGGTCGTAGCCCAGGCCTTTCATCAGGTGCGGGCCGATCACGAACGGGCCGAGCGACGAGACGAAGACGGTGTAGCCGTCCGGCGCCGCGCGCTTGGCCGTGGTGGCGCCCAGCGTGCCGCCGGCGCCCGAGGTGTTCTGCACGACGAAGGTGCCGCCCAGCTTCTCCTGCAGCTTCGGCTGCAGCGAGCGCGCGATCATGTCGGTGGACCCGCCGGGCGGGAAAGGCACGAGCAGGGTGACCGGCTTGGCCGTGGGCCAGGCCTGGGCATGGGCGATCACGGTCGCGGCGGCTAGCGCCAGGGCGGCAATGGCTTTCTTCATCGGTTGTCTCCTTGTGGGTGATGGATGGGGCGCGCGTTACAGCGGCGCGCCGGCATGGAAGGTCTCGCGCGTCCAGGCGCGGGCCTGTTCGCTGAGCGTGAGGCCGAGGCCGGGCCGCGTGGGCACCCGCATGCGGCCGGCATCGATCTCGATGCGTTCATTGAAGAGCGGCTCCAGCCACTCGAAGTGCTCGACCCAGGGCTCGCGCGGGTACGCGGCCGCCAGGTGCACGTGCAGTTCCATCGCGAAGTGCGGCGCCAGCATCAGGCCGGCGTGCTCGGCCAGCGTCGCGACCTTCAGGAAGGGCGTGATGCCGCCCACGCGCGGGCCGTCGGGCATCAGGTAGTCGGCGGCGCGGTGGCGGATCAGGTCCCAGTGCTCGCCGACGCTGGTGAGCATCTCGCCGGTGGCGATGGGCGTGTCGAACTGCGCGGCCAGCGCGGCATGGCCTTCATGGTCGTAGGCGTCCAGCGGCTCCTCGATCCACACCAGGTTGAACTTCTCGAAGGTGCGGCACATGCGCTGCGCGGTCGGGCGGTCCCACTGCTGGTTGGCGTCCACCATGATCGAGGCCTTGTCGCCGAGGTGCTCGCGCACCGCTTCCAGCCGGCGGATGTCGAGCGCGCCGTCGGGCTGGCCGACCTTGAGCTTGATGCCGCCGATGCCGCGGTCCAGCGACTTGCGGGCGTTGACCAGCAGCTGGTCGGTGGGCGTGTGCAGGAAACCGCCCGAGGTGTTGTAGCAGCGGACCGAGTCGCGGTGCGCGCCCAGCAACTTGGCGAGCGAGAGGTTCGCGCGACGGGCCTTGAGGTCCCACAGCGCGACGTCGAACGCGCCGATCGCCTGCGCGGCCATGCCGCTGCGGCCGACCGAGGCGCCGGCCCAGCAGAGCTTGTCCCACAGCCGCGCGATGTCGCTCGGGTCCTCGCCGATCAGCGCCGGAGCGATCTCGCGGGCGTGGGCGAACTGCCCCGGGCCGCCTGCGCGCTTGGAGTAGCTGAAGCCCAGGCCGGTGTGGCCGCTCTCGGTGCGCACCTCCGCGAACAGCATCGCGATCTCGGTCATCGGCTTCTGCCGGCCGGTGAGCACCTTGGCGTCGCTGATCGGCGTGGCCAGGGGGAGGTAGCAGGAGGACAGGCGCAGACCTTCGATGCGGTCGCCGGGAGCGGATGGTAACGTTGTCATGTTGAGCCAAAAGCAAAGGCCATAGGCCTGAAATCGAAGTCATGGTAACGTTGCCATTCCGGATGCGTCAACCCTTGTTTCCCCGATGAACCGCACTGCCGCGCTCAAGCCCCCGACCCTGCACGACGTGGCGCGGGAGGCCGGCGTGTCGCTGATCACGGCGTCCCGGGCTCTGAGCAATCCGGGCGTGGTCTCGGACAAGACGCTGGAGCGGGTGCGCGAAGCGGTCGCGCGCACCGGCTACATCCCCAACCTGCTGGCGGGCGGCCTGAAGTCCAAGCGCAGCATGACCATCGCGGGACTGGTGCCGATCATCTCGGTGCCGCAGTTCCTGCCCACCATCCGCACGCTGACCGAAACGCTGGACGCCGCGGGCTACCAGCTGATCCTGGGCCAGAGCGGCTACGACTATTCGCGCGAGGAACGGTTGATCGACACCATGCTCGCGCGCCGGCCCGACGGCATCGTGGTCGCGGGCCTGGTGCGGTCCGAGCAGACGCGCGAGCGCCTGCGCCGGCTGGCCATTCCCGTGATCGAGACCTGGGACCTGAGCGACCGCCCGATCGACGTGGTGGTCGGCTTCTCGCACCTGAAGGTGGGCAGCGCGGTCGCGGGCTATTTCCTCTCGCGCGGCTGGGAGCGCGTCGCCATCGCCACCGGCGACGACCAGCGCGCGATGCAGCGCCTGGAGGGCTTCCGCGCCGCTTTCGGCCGCGATGTTCCTGTGGTGAAGGTGCCGGCGCCGAGCAACCTCGCCGTCGGGCGCCGCGCGTTGGCGGAACTGCTGGAGCGCGAACCGAAGCTGCAGGCGATCAGCTGCAGCTCCGACGGCCTCGCGCAAGGCGTGCTGGTCGAGGCCGCGAGCCGCGGCCTGCGCGTGCCCGAGGACTTGGCGGTCTGCGGTTTCGGCGACGCCGACTTCGCCGCGCACCTGCTGCCTTCGCTCACCACCGTTCACGTGGACGGCGCCGAGATCGGACGCCGCGCCGCGCAACTCATGCTCGAGCGATGCAACGGCAACGCGGTCGAGCAGCCCGTCGTCGACCTGGGCTTCCGCATCGTCGAGCGCCAATCCACCGGCGGCCCTTCCACGCCCCTGAAGTGATCACCATGTCCACCACGCAACGCCCTCCGCTGCACATCGTCATGCACCCCGCCGACAACGTCGCCATCGTGGCGAACGACGGCGGACTGCCGGCCGGCGCCACGCTGTCCAGCGGCCTCACGCTGCAGGAGCGCGTGCCGCAAGGCCACAAGGTGGCGCTGGTGGACATCCGCGCGGGCAGCGCCGTGAAGCGCTACGACGTCACCATCGGCTACGCGCTCGACGACATCGCCGCGGGCCGCTGGGTGCACGAGCGGCTGCTGCGCATGCCGGAAGCGCGCGAGCTGGCCGACCTGCCGATGGCGACGGTGAAGCGCGAGCTGCCGCCGCTGGAGGGCTACACCTTCGAGGGCTTCCGCAATCCGGACGGCTCGGTGGGCACGCGCAACATCCTGGCGATCACGCAGACCGTGCAGTGCGTCGCAGGCGTCACCGACTTCGCCGTGCAGCGCATCAAGTCCGAGCTGCTGCCGAAATTCCCGAACGTCGACGACGTGGTGGCGCTGGAGCACGGCTACGGCTGCGGCGTGGCCATAGACGCGCCCGACGCGGTGATCCCCATCCGCACGCTGCGCAACATCAGCCTCAACCCCAACTTCGGCGGCGAGGTGATGGTGGTGAGCCTGGGCTGCGAGAAGCTGCAGCCCGAGCGCCTGCTGCCGCCCGGCAGCATCCCGCTGGTCGATGAGCGCAACGTCGCGGACGTGGGCACGAATGCGGACACCGGCCTCGACGTCGTGTGCCTGCAGGACGAGGCGCACGTGGGCTTCATGTCGATGGTCGAGTCGATCATGCGGCAGGCCGAGCAGCACCTGGAGCGGCTGAACGCGCGCCGGCGCGAAACGGTGCCGGCCAGCGAGCTGGTGGTCGGCGTGCAGTGCGGCGGCAGCGATGCTTTCTCGGGCGTCACGGCCAATCCGGCCGTGGGCTTCTGCGCCGACCTGCTGGTGCGCGCGGGCGCCAGCGTGATGTTCTCGGAGACCACCGAGGTTCGCGACGCGGTGGCGCAGCTCACCTCGCGCGCCGCGACACCGGACATCGCGGAAGGCATCGTGCGCGAGATGGCCTGGTACGACGCCTACCTGCAGCGCGGCTCGGTGGACCGGGGCGCCAACACCACGCCGGGCAACAAGAAGGGCGGGCTCGCCAACATCGTCGAAAAGGCGATGGGTTCGGTCATCAAGTCGGGCAGCGCCGAGATCGCCGGCGTGCTGGCCCCGGGCGAGAAGCTGAAGAACCGCGGCCTCACCTACGCCGCCACGCCCGCCAGCGACTTCATCTGCGGCACGCTGCAGCTGGCCGCGGGCATGAACCTGCACGTGTTCACCACCGGCCGCGGCACGCCCTACGGCCTGGCCGAAGTGCCGGTGATCAAGGTGGCCACGCGTACGGATCTCGCTCGCCGCTGGCACGACCTGATGGACATCAACGCCGGCAAGATCGCCGACGGCGAGGCCTCGATCGAGGAGGTGGGCTGGGAAATGTTCCGCCTGATGCTCGACGTGGCGAGCGGGCGCAAGAAGACGTGGGCCGAGCAGTGGAAGCTGAAGAACCAGCTGGTGCTGTTCAATCCGGCGCCGGTGACCTGATCGACCGCGGGGGGTTGGCGGAAGCGGTGAGATTCGAACTCACGGACGTCTTGCGACGTCGCCGGTTTTCAAGACCGGTGCATTCAACCGCTCTGCCACGCTTCCGGGAGCGGTGATTCTAGGCGGCCGGCCGCGCCGGCCCTTCACGGATGAGCTTGCCCTGGCGCGACCGTGGGGCAAAATGATTCGGTGACCTACCGCGAATTGCTGCAAACCTCGCTCGAACTCGGCCTGCCGGTCGAGCGCGCGCTGGAGTTCCTGCGCGGCAACGGTGCGTCGCCGGTGGAAGCGGCCCGCGCGGTCCAGGAGGCCACGGGTGCCAGCTTCGACGATGCCCGCGCGCTGGTCGCTCGCACGCGCGCCTGGTCGGGTCCGCGCTCGGGCGTGCAGCCGGCTTCGGCCCGCCCTCGCGAGTGGTACGGCGCGATCGGCCAGCATGGCCGATCGGGTCACGGTGCGGCCAGCGTGCTGCCGCACCTGGCGCGGCTCGCCCCGCTGCGCGCCACGGCCAAGCGCTAGCCTTCCAGAAACAGGCTCTGCAGGTCGCTGAGGAAATCGAAGCCCTGCTCGGTGGGCTGCACCCAGCCGCCGTCGACCGTGAGCAGGCCCTTGCGCCGCCCCTCTTCCAATCCACCCTGGATCGCCGACAACGGCAGGCCCGTGCGTTCGAAGAACGACGGCAGTGAGAACCCCTGCCGCAGGCGCAGCGCGTTGAGCATGAACTCGAACGGCAGCTGCTTGCGCCCGACCTCTTCCTCCTGAGCGACGGCCTGGCCCGTGAGAGCGTTGTCCATGTACAGCCGCGGATCGCGATAACGGATCTGCCGCACGACGCGGTGCGCGAAGCTCAGCTTGCCGTGCGCCCCCGCGCCCAGCCCGAGGTAGTCGCCGAACTGCCAGTAGTTCAGGTTGTGATGGCAGGCGTGGCCCGGCTTGGCGTAGGCCGAGACTTCGTAGCGCTCCAGGCCGGCGCCCGTCGTCATCTCGGTGATGCGGTCCAGCATCGCGTAGGCCAGGTCGTCGTCGGGCACGCGCGGCGGGAACTTGGCGAAGACCGTGTTCGGTTCGATCGTCAGGTGATAGACCGACAGGTGCGGCGGCATCAGCGCCAGCGCCTGCGTGAGGTCCTTCTCCAGCATCGCCAGGTCCTGGCCCGGCAGCGCGTACATCAGGTCCAGGTTGAAGGTGTCGAAGGCGAGCGCCGCTTCTTCCGCGGCCGCGATGGCCTGGCGGCTGTCGTGCACGCGTCCCAGCGCGCGCAGCTTCTCGTCGTCGAAACTCTGCACACCGATCGACAGCCGCGTGACGCCCGCGTCGCGGAACGCGCGGAAACGGTCTTTCTCGAAAGTGCCGGGATTGGCTTCCAGCGTGATCTCGCACCCCGGCTCCAGCTTCAGCCGCGCGCGCAGGCCGGCGATCAGCGACTCGATGCCCGCCGGCGAGAACAGGCTGGGCGTGCCGCCGCCGATGAAGATGCTGTGCACCGTGCGGCCCCACACCAGCGGCAGCGAGGCCTCGAGGTCGGCCATCACCGCGTCGAGATAGCGCTGCTCGGGGATCTCGCCCTTGGCCTCGTGCGAGTTGAAGTCGCAATACGGGCACTTGCGCAGGCACCAGGGCAGGTGCACGTAGACCGACAGCGGCGGCAGCGCGGGCAGCTGCAGCAGCCCGGGCCGCATGTAGTGCGAAGGATCCGGTCGCGTCGCGTTCACAGCCAGCGCTCCCGCATCAGCTGCACCATCTGGCGCGCCGCCTGGCCGCGATGGCTGTGGGCGTTCTTCACCTCGGGCGGCAATTGCGCGAAGGTCTTGCCGAAGCTCGGAATGAACATCACGGGATCGAAGCCGAAGCCGTGTTCGCCCACGGGCTCGGGCGCGATCTCGCCGACGGCGCGGCCGACCGCGATCAGCGGCTCGGGGTCCTGCGGCGAGCGAACGGCCACCAGCGTGCTGACGAGCGCGGCGCGGCGATCCTGCATGCCGCGCATCTGCTCGAGCAGCGCCTTGACGTTGTTGTCGTCGCCCTTCTCGTAGCCGAACTGCGTGGCGTAGTAGGCCGTGTCCACACCGGGCAGGCCGCCGAAGGCATCGACGCACAGGCCGGCGTCGTCGGCCAACGCCGGCAGGCCGCTGTGCTGCGCGGCATGGCGCGCCTTGGCCAGCGCGTTCTCGATGAAGGTGCGGTGCGGCTCCTCGGCTTCGCCGATGCCCAGGTCGGCCTGGCGGACCAGCTCGATGCCGAGCGGCGCGAGCATGGCCTGCAGCTCCGCCAGCTTGCCGCGGTTGTTGGACGCCAGCACGATGCGCGGGACTTTCACGCGAGGCGCTCCTCAGCGGGACAGCGGTGCGGACAAGGCCCGCGACTGCATCTCGACCAGCTCGGCGATGCCCTTCTCGGCCAGGCGCAGCAAGTGGTCCATCTCGGCACGGGTGAACGCCACGCCTTCGGCCGTGCCCTGCACTTCCACGTAGTGGCCGGCGCCGGTCATGACGACGTTCATGTCGGTGTCGCAGGCGACGTCCTCGACGTATTCCAGGTCCAGCATCGGCGCGCCCTGCACGATGCCCACGGAGATCGCGGCCACGGGACCGGTGATCGGCGACGCGGCGAGCTTGCCGGTCGACATCAGCTGAGTGACGGCGTCCTGCGCGGCCACGAAGGCGCCGGTGATCGCCGCGGTGCGGGTGCCGCCGTCGGCCTGCAGCACGTCGCAATCGAGGTGGATGGTGCGCTCGCCCAGCGCCTTGAGGTCGAACACCGCGCGCAGCGAGCGGCCGATCAGGCGCTGGATCTCCTGCGTGCGGCCGCTCTGCTTGCCGCGGGCCGCTTCGCGGTCGCCGCGGGTGTGGGTGGCGCGCGGGAGCATGCCGTATTCGGCCGTCACCCAGCCTTCGCCGCTGCCGCGCTTGTGCGGCGGGACCTTGTCCTCGACCGAGGCGGTGCACAGCACGCGCGTAAGGCCGAATTCGATGAGCACCGACCCTTCGGCGTGGATGGTGAAGCCGCGCGTGATGCGCACGGGACGAAGCTGGTCGGCGGCGCGGCCGCCGCTGCGGTTGAAAACGGTCATGGAACGGAATCTTAGGCGCGCCGTCGAAACGGCGGCCGGGGTCAGCCCTTGCGGGCGGCGGAGCGCTTGATGGCCTCGTTGATCTCGGCGATGGAGCGCTCGATGGCTTCGTCGTCCAGGTCGTCGATGAGCGAGTCGATCATGCCGGCCTGGATGGTGGAGGCGAACACGCCTTCGGAAATGCTGTCGGTGGACACGCCGTGGGTGGACTCGAACGGATCGGGCGTCTCCCACTCCAGGGCGATGACCGTCACGTTGTCGCAGGTGTCGCCGCCGTTGCGCAGCGCCATCTCGACCAGCTCGGGCACCGCTTCGGCGACCGGCTGGGCGCTCAGGTGGCGCACGATCTCGGACTCGTCGACCGTGCCCCAGAGGCCATCGGAGCACAGCAGGATCCTGTCGCCTTCCTGCAGCACGACGGGGCCGGTGATGTCGAAGACCGGCTTGGTGGGCGATCCCAGGCAGGTGAACAGGATGTTGCGGTTGATTCGCTCGTTGCGCAGCACGCCGGTGCTGTGCTGCTCCAGGTACGAATGGTCGCGGGTGCGGGTGAGCAGCTCGCCGTTGCGCACGACGTACAGGCGCGAGTCGCCGCAATGCACCCAGGTGGCCGAGGTGCCCTGCAGGACGGCCGCCACCAGCGTGGTGCGGGGCGTGTCCAGCATGCCCTTTTCGGCGGCGTACCGGATGATCTGGTGGTGCGCCGCCATCAGGGCGCCGGACAGGAATTCCGCCGGGTCGCGCACCAGCGGGCGCGCGTCGCGCTGGTAGTGGGCGGAGATGGTCTGCAGCGCCAGCTGGGCGGCGACCTCGCCTTCCGGATGGCCGCCCATGCCGTCGGCCAGCACGAACAGGCCCGACTCCCGCGTGTAGCAGTAGCCCATGCGGTCCTCGTTCTTCTCGCGCGAGCCCTTGCGGCTGATCTGGAAGACGGAGAATTTCATGGGTGCGGACGCCTTCTTATTTCAGCTTGGCGCCGATCTGGGTGGCCCTGCGGATGCTCTTCTTGGAGTCGGACACCATGTTGTCGAACTGCAGGCGCATCTTCTCGCCGACGGTGAGCTTGGTGTAGCGGCGCTCACCTTCGCGGCTGAGCTCCTTCTGCAGCGCGAACACCGACTGCGGGCGCGACAGCGGGTCCAGCGACATGCACCACTCGACCACCTCGATCAGGTTGTCGGAGTACACGCCGCGCAGGCGCGACAGGGCCAGCGCGAGGCGGTCCTTCTCCAGGCGCTGCGGCGCGTCGTTGGGCGGGTAGCCCTGCATGCAGGCGTAGATGCAGGCGCCGATGGCGTAGATGTCGGTCCACGGGCCCATCGACGAATCGCGCCGGTACATCTCGGGCGCGGCGAAGCCGGGCGTGTACATCGGGCGGATGAAGTTGCCTTCCTTGGACAGCACCTCGCGGGCGGCGCCGAAGTCGATCATCACCGCCTTGTTGTCGTCGGTGATGAAGATGTTGGCCGGCTTGATGTCCAGGTGCAGCATCTTGTGCTGGTGCACGATGCGCAGCCCGCGCAGGATCTCGTCGAACAGCGAGCGGATGGTGGACTCGCGGAACACCTTCTGCTTCTTCAGCTCGCGCGCGGTGATGACGAAGTCCTGCAGGGTCGCGCCCTCCAGGTAGTTCATCACCATGTAGACGGTCTCGTTCTCGCGGAAGAAGTTCAGCACGCTCACCACGGAGGCATGCGAGATCTGCGCGAGCGAGCGGCCTTCCTCGAAGAAGCTCTTGAGGCCCAGGCGGTAGAGGGAGAGTTTCTCGGGCTGCACCTGCGGCAGCAGTTCGCCCGGAGCACGGGTGGCCAGGGACGCGGGGAGGTATTCCTTGATGGCGACCTGCTGGCCCTCGTTGTCGACGGCCAGGTACACCACGCCGAATCCGCCGGCGGAGAGCTTTCGCACCACCCGGTATCCGCCGATGACGGTGTCCGGAGGCAAGGGCGCCGGCTTGACCTTTGACATAATTTCAAGTCTAGGGCGGCGTGTACCGCCCCGTTATCCTCGCAATCCCGCAACACCCTCGAGAGTCGATGCCAGTTTACAGCATGACCGGTTACGCCAGCGGGCAACTCAGCCTGCCGCAAGCCGCGTCCGGCCAGGATGCCAGGGCTCACGCCCAGGGTCGCCTGGGCCTGGAGATCCGCTCGGTCAACAGCCGATTCCTCGACCTGTCGTTCCGCCTCTCCGAGGACCTGCGGCAGCACGAACCCGCCCTGCGCGAACTGCTGCAAGGCCGCCTCAAACGGGGCAAGGTCGAATTGCGCGCGGGTGTGGAATCCACGCAACCCGAAGCCGTCCGCGAGCCCACGGCGCGGATGTTGCAGCGCCTGGCGTCGGCCCAGGACACGGTCCGCACCTGGCTGCCCGACGCCCGCGCCCTGAGCGTGGCCGACGTGCTGCGCCTCGGCGCGGCCGAAGAAGCGCCGCCATCCGACCTGGGGCCGACGCTGCAGGAAGTCGCCAAACGGGCGGTCGACGACCTGGTCGGCTCGCGCGAGCGCGAAGGCGCCCGCCTGGCCAAGATGCTGCTCGGGCACCTGGACCAGCTGCGCGGGCTCGCCGAACAGGCCCGCCCGCTGGTGCCGCAGCTGGTCGAACAGCAGCGCGCCCGCTTCCTCGAACGCTGGAACGAGGCCATGGGCCTGGCCGAAGGCAGCGCTTCGCCCGAGACCGCGCAGGACCGCGCCCTCACCGAGGCCACCGCTTTCGCCATCCGCATCGACGTGGCCGAGGAACTCACCCGCCTGGCCGCCCACATCGAGGAGATCGAGCGCCTGATCAAGAAGGGCGGCGAGGTCGGCAAGCGGCTGGACTTCATGATCCAGGAACTGCACCGCGAGGCCAACACCCTGGGTTCCAAGTCCGCGGCACTGGAGCTGACGCGCATTTCCGTCGACATGAAGGTCCTGATCGAGCAGATGCGCGAGCAGGTGCAGAACATCGAGTGAACATGAGCCCCCACGTTCGCTCACTTCGTGTAGCTCTCTGCCCCCCGAGGGGGCCCAGGCCTCCTAGAGGCGGCTCGTCGGAGGCCTGACCGTGGACTACCCGGGCAACTTATTCGTCGTGGCCGCCCCCAGCGGGGCCGGCAAGTCCAGCCTGGTCAAGGCCCTGCTGGAGCTGGATTCCCAGGTCCAGCCTTCGGTCTCGCACACCACGCGCTCGCCGCGCGGGCAGGAAAAGCACGGGCGCGAGTACTTCTTCGTCCCGCCGGAGGAATTCGACCGCATGGTGCTGGCCGACGGCTTCGTGGAGTGGGCGCACGTGCACGGCCAGCGCTACGGCACGTCCAAGAAGGCGATCGAGGACCGCATCGCCCAGGGCGCCGACGTGATCCTGGAGATCGACTACCAGGGCGCCCTGCAGATCAAGCGCATCTTCGCCAACGCGGTGCTGGTGTTCATCCTGCCGCCCAGCTGGGAAGAGCTGCGTTCGCGGCTGGAGCGGCGCGGCGAGGACTCGGCGGAGGTGATCGAACTGCGCCTGCGGAACGCCGCCGAGGAGCTGTCCAAGGCGCCGGAATTCGATTTCGTTATAATCAACGAGCTTTTCGAACGAGCGCTTTTCGACCTCAAAGCCATCGTTCATGCCCAGCGGCTGAAGTATTCCGCGCAGCGCCGGGCCCGGGCCGACACCTTCCAGGCCCTGC
>Ga0247821_10001405_pt1 | contig 13449 bp, 10 predicted proteins | sample 13C_Glycerol_Day_FD_192481 | JGI IMG/M metagenome (GOLD analysis project Ga0247821, IMG submission 192481) | Soil microbial communities from agricultural site in Penn Yan, New York, United States - 13C_Glycerol_Day14 | ecosystem: Environmental > Terrestrial > Soil > Agricultural land | place... | reverse complement strand
CTACCGTTCTCCGAACGAATATGCCAAAGGCTTGAGGCAGAGGGCTGGATAACCAGCTTCTTGGCGTCCGCTACCTGGGGGCAGACCCATGCCTACTTTTCCCAAGAAAAAAGTAGGCCGCCGCAAGGGCAGAAGGGGCCGGCAGCATCGCCACATTGAATGGATAAGCCCCCAAGCCCAAGAGCATCTCCCCCGACAATCCGTGAAGAGCCTTTTTATTGGACCTGCTTTGCAAGCCATCACTGGCAAGGCCAGCGATCAGCCCCTTCAGATCACAAACAACGCCACAAACCGATGCACCGCCATCGCTTCCAGCGCCGCCTGATCCCTGCACAAGGCAAAAATCTCGTTCACCCGTTGCGCGGCAAAGCGCGTCGCCAGGTTGGCCTTGAACTTCTCCTCCAGCAACGGAATACCCTCGGCGCGACGCCGCCGATGACCAATCGGGTACTCCACCACCACTTGTTCAGTGCTGGATCCATCATTGAAAAAAACCTGTACGGCATTGGCGATCGAACGCTTGTCCGCTTCCAGGTACTCCCGGGTGAAACGCGGCTCTTCGACAATCTCCATCTTCTCGCGCAAACGATCAATGATCGGGTGGGCAGCATGAAACTCATCCTCATACTGCTCGGCGACCAAATTGCCGAAGACCAGCGGCACCGCAGTCATGTACTGGATGCAATGATCACGATCGGCGGCGTTAGCCAACGTGCCGACTTTGGAGATGATGCGGATCGCTGACTCATGGGTGGTGATGACGATCCGCTCGATTTCATGCAGGCGATTGCGCACCTGTGGATGCAAGGTGACGGCTGCTTCACAGGCGGTCTGAGCATGAAACTCGGCGGGGAAGCTGATCTTGAACAGCACATGCTCCATCACGTAGCTAGCCAATGGCTGGGAAAGCCTGAAGGCGCGCTGGTTGTCGGGCTTGAGTGCCAAGTCCTTGTTGGTATGGCTGAACAGCACATCGTAGAAGCCCCATTGCGGTGCAGTAAGCACCCCAGGAACGCCCATCTCGCCACGCAAGGCGATGTCCGCCAGACGCACACCACGGCTGGTGGCATCACCTGCCGCCCAGGATTTGCGCGAGCCGGCATTCGGTGCATGACGATAAGTACGCAGCGCCTGGCCGTCGACAAAGGCATGAGACAATGCAGACAGCAGCTGCTCTCGGTTGGCACCCATGAGCTTGGCGCACACCGCTGTAGACGCGACCTTGACCAGTAGCACATGGTCCAGGCCAACACGATTGAAGGAATTCTCCAGGGCGATCACCCCCTGGATTTCGTGGGCCATGACCATGGCCTCAAGCACTGTGCGCATGCTCAAGGCTGGCTCTCCATTGGCCACACGTTTTTGCGAAAGATGATCGGCCACGGCAAGGATGCCACCGAGGTTATCCGAGGGGTGCCCCCATTCGGCGGCCAGCCAGGTGTCGTTGTAGTCGAGCCAACGGATGGTACAACCGATGTCCCAGGCAGCCTTGACCGGGTCCAGGCAGTAGCTGGTGCCCGGCACTCTTGCGCCATGTGGCACCACCGTGCCTTGCACCAGCGGCCCCAAGTGCTTGGTGCACTCAGGGAAGCGCAATGCCAGCAGGCCGCAACCCAGCGTGTCCATCAGGCAGTTGCGCGCCGTGTCCAGCGCCTCTGCGGACCCGACCTGATAGCTGAGGACATAGTCAGCGATGTCCTGCAGTACCCGGTCGTAGTCGGGACGGTTGTTCAGATCAACGTTGGCACTCATTTCACATCTCTCTGTTGACGTAGGTAAACAGGGAGCCAAGCGCCGCTAGGGGTTAGAAGGCATCACCGGGCACCCGCACCCAGCCCTCCATCAGCACCCGAGCGCTACGGCTCATGATTGCTTTGGTAACCGTCCACTCACCGTTCACCTGACGCGCCTCGGCGCCAACGCGCAGGGTGCCCGAGGGGTGACCGAAACGTACGGCACTACGCTCACCACCACCGGCAGCAAGGTTGACCAGGGTGCCTGGGACTGCCGCAGCAGTGCCGATCGCTACCGCTGCCGTTCCCATCATGGCGTGGTGCAACTTGCCCATGGACAACGCGCGCACCAACAGGTCGACGTCGCTTGCTGCCACGGTTTTACCGCTGGACGACTGATACGCCGTCGGCGGTGCGACAAAGGCGACTTTCGGCGTGTGCTGGCGCTTGGCGGCTTCATCGATGTGCGTGATCAAGCCCATGCGTACAGCACCGTAGGCACGAATGGTCTCGAACCGGGCCAGGGCCTCTGGGTCACTGTTGATCGCGTCCTGCAGCTCAGCACCGGTATAACCGATGGCTTCAGCCTGGATAAAAATGGTCGGGATCCCGGCATTGATCAGGGTCGCCTTGAGCGTACCGACACCAGGCACTTGCAGGTCATCGATCAAGTTACCGGTGGGGAACATCGAACCGCCCTCGCCGTCTTCGTCGGCGGCCGGGTCGATGAATTCAAGCTGCACTTCGGCAGCCGGGAAGGTCACACCGTCCAGCTCAAAGTCACCGGTCTCTTGCACTTCACCGTTTGTGATCGGCACGTGAGCGATGATGGTCTTACCGATGTTGGCCTGCCAGATACGCACGACGGCAACACCGTTTTGTGGCACGCGACTGCTGTCGACCAGGCCAGCACTGATGGCGAACGAACCGACCGCTGCCGAGAGGTTGCCGCAGTTACCGCTCCAGTCGACGAAGGCCTTGTCGATTGAGACCTGACCGAACAGGTAGTCAACGTCGTGCTCGGCCTTGCTGCTGCGCGAGAGAATCACCGTCTTGCTGGTACTGGAGGTGGCACCGCCCATGCCGTCGATTTGCTTGCCATATGGGTCGGGGCTGCCGATGACGCGCAGCAGCAGTGCGTCGCGGGCAGCGCCCGGGACCTGGGCGCGCTCAGGCAGGTCGTCGAGGCGAAAAAACACGCCTTTGCTGGTGCCGCCACGGATGTAGGTGGCCGGAATTCTGATCTGCGGTACGTGAGCCATGGGAATCTTGTCCTGTGAAAAACACACACTAAGCACTGACACCAAGCCTGTGGGAGCGGACTCCCACAGGTTGGGGCTACCTCAGACTGTCGCCGACTCGAGGAAGTCCTGGGCAAAGCGCTGCAACACCCCACCCGCTTCGTAGATCGACACTTCTTCGGCGGTATCCAGGCGGCAGGTCACCGGCACTTCGACGCGCTCGCCATTGTGGCGGGTGATCACCAGAGTCAGGGTCGCCCGCGGGGTACGCTGGCCGACCACGTCGAAGGTCTCGGTGCCGTCGATGTCCAGGGTGTGACGGTTGACGCCCGGCTTGAATTCCAGTGGCAATACGCCCATCCCTACCAGGTTGGTGCGGTGGATACGCTCAAAACCTTCAGCGACGATGGCTTCGACACCCGCCAGACGTACGCCTTTGGCCGCCCAGTCACGAGACGAGCCCTGGCCATAGTCGGCACCGGCAACGATGATCAGTGGCTGCTTGCGCTCCATGTAGGTTTCGATGGCTTCCCACATACGGGTAACCTTGCCTTCCGGCTCGATTCGCGCCAGTGACCCCTGCTTGACCTTGCCGTTTTCCCGGACCATCTCGTTGAACAGTTTCGGGTTGGCAAAGGTCGCGCGCTGGGCGGTCAGGTGATCACCACGGTGGGTCGCATAGGAGTTGAAGTCCTCCTCCGGCAAGCCCATTTTCGCCAGGTATTCACCGGCAGCGCTGTCGAGCATGATCGCGTTCGACGGTGACAGGTGGTCGGTGGTGATGTTGTCCGGCAGTACGGCCAATGGGCGCATGCCCTTGAGCGTGCGTTCGCCGGCCAAGGCGCCTTCCCAGTACGGCGGACGACGGATGTAGGTGCTCATCTCACGCCAATCGTACAGCGGATCAACCTTGGGACCGGTGTCCTCTTCAATGGCGAACATCGGGATGTAGACCTGCCGGAACTGCTCTGGCTTGACCGCTGCCTTGACCACGGCGTCGATTTCCTCGTCGCTCGGCCAGATATCTTTCAAGCGAATTTCCTTGCCGTCGACCACACCCAGAACATCCTTCTCGATGTCGAAACGGATGGTCCCGGCAATGGCATAGGCCACCACCAGCGGCGGCGAAGCCAGGAATGCCTGTTTGGCATAAGGGTGGATACGGCCGTCGAAGTTGCGGTTACCCGAGAGCACCGCGGTGGCGTACAGGTCGCGATCGATGATTTCCTGCTGGATCACTGGGTCCAGCGCACCGGACATGCCGTTGCAGGTGGTGCAGGCAAAGGCGACGATACCGAAGCCAAGCTGCTCCAGCTCATCGTCCAGACCGGCTTCTTTCAGGTACAAGGCAACAGTCTTGGAGCCCGGCGCCAGCGAGGATTTCACCCAAGGTTTGCGGGCCAGGCCCAGCTTGTTGGCGTTGCGTGCCAACAGGCCAGCGGCGATCACGTTACGCGGGTTGCTGGTGTTGGTGCAGCTGGTGATAGCTGCGATGATCACAGCACCATCTGGCATTTGCCCGGGTACTTCATCCCACTGACCGGCAATGCCTTTGCTGGCCAGGTCACTCGTAGCGACACGGGCGTGTGGGTTGGACGGGCCGGCCATGTTGCGGACGACGCTGGACAGGTCAAAGCGCAGCACCCGCTCGTAGTCAGCGTTGGCCAGGCTGTCAGACCACAGGCCGGCAACCTTGGCATAGGTTTCCACCAGCTTGACCTGCTGGTCTTCACGGCCGGTGAGCTTGAGGTAATCAATGGTCTGCTGGTCGATGGAGAACATTGCGGCAGTAGCACCATACTCCGGCGCCATGTTGGAGATGGTTGCGCGGTCACCCAGCGTCAGGGCACGAGCACCTTCACCGTAGAATTCGAGGTAGGCGCCGACGACCTTTTCCTTACGCAGGAACTCGGTCAGGGCCAGCACTACGTCAGTGGCGGTAATGCCCGGCTGCGGCTTGCCGGACAGTTCAACGCCGACGATCTCCGGCAGACGCATCCACGAGGCACGGCCAAGCATTACGTTCTCGGCTTCCAGGCCGCCAACACCAATGGCGATCACGCCCAGGGCATCAACATGCGGGGTGTGGCTGTCGGTACCGACGCAGGTATCGGGATAGGCCACGCCACGCTCGGCATGGATTACCGGCGACATCTTCTCCAGGTTGATCTGGTGCATGATGCCGTTGCCAGGCTGGATCACATCGACGTTCTTGAACGCCTTCTTGGTCCAGTTGATGAAATGGAAGCGGTCTTCGTTACGACGGTCTTCGATGGCACGGTTCTTCTCGAATGCCTGCGGGTCGAAACCACCGCATTCGACCGCCAGCGAGTGGTCGACAATCAGTTGTACCGGCACCACAGGGTTGACCTGGGCCGGGTCACCACCGCCTTCGGCGATGGCGTCACGCAGACCCGCGAGGTCGACCAGTGCGGTCTGACCGAGGATGTCGTGGCAGACCACTCGCGCCGGGAACCAGGGGAAGTCGAGGTCACGCTTACGCTCGATCAGCTGGCTCAGCGACGCATTAAGGGTCGCAGGATCGCAGCGACGCACCAGGTTTTCAGCCAGCACACGGGAGGTATAGGGCAGACGGTCGTAGGCGCCGGGCTTGATCGCGTCGACAGCCGCACGAGCGTCGAAATAATCCAGGTCAGTGCCCGGCAGGTTCTTGCGAAATTCAGTATTCATGGCACAGGGACTCAATCACGGTAAGGTCGGCGGCTCAGCAGACAACCCGGAACCCTGTGGGCGCTGGCATTGCCAGCCCCCACAACACAAAGGCTCCTGGGTTACCCCATCAAAGCCAGGCTCAGCGTTGTTCGATTGGCACGAACTTGCGCTGCTCAACGCCGGTGTACTCGGCGCTCGGACGGATGATGCGGTTGTTGGCACGCTGTTCGAACACATGGGCTGCCCAGCCAGTCAGGCGCGAGCAGACAAAGATCGGGGTGAACAGCTTGGTTGGAATGCCCATGAAGTGATACGCCGAGGCATGGTAGAAGTCGGCGTTAGGGAACAGCTTCTTCTGCTCCCACATGGTCTTGTCGATGGCTTCGGATACCGGGTACAGCACGGTGTCACCGACTTCGTCGGCGAGCTTCTTCGACCAGCCCTTGATCACTTCGTTACGTGGGTCGGACTCTTTGTAGATGGCATGACCAAAGCCCATGATCTTGTCTTTGCGCTCAAGCATCGCCAAGGTGCCATTGATGGCTTCCTGCGGGGTCTTGAACAGCTCGATCATTTCCATTGCTGCTTCGTTGGCACCGCCGTGCAGCGGGCCACGCAGCGAACCGATGGCAGCGGTGACGCAGGAGTACAGGTCCGACAGCGTCGAAGCGCACACCCGGGCAGTAAAGGTCGAGGCGTTGAACTCGTGCTCGGCGTAAAGGATCAGCGACACGTTCATCACTTTGACGTGCAGCTCGCTCGGCTTCTTGCCGTGCAACAGGTGCAGGAAATGGCCGCCAATGGTGTCTTCATCACTGGTGCAGTTGATGCGCACACCGTGATGGCTGAAGCGGTACCAGTAGCACATGATCGCCGGGAACATCGCCAGCAGACGGTCAGTCTTGTCGTGCTGCAGGTCGAAGCTCAGCTCCGGCTCCAGGGTGCCGAGTACCGAGCAACCGGTACGCATCACATCCATCGGATGGGCGGTGCCCGGAATGCGCTCGAGCACTTCTTTCAAGGCTTGCGGTACGTCGCGCAGGGTTTTGAGCTTGCCTTTGTATTCGGCCAGCTGGGCGGCACTTGGCAGCTCACCATAGAGCAGCAGGTACGCGACTTCTTCGAATTCGGCATGTTCGGCCAGTTCACGAACATCGTAGCCACGGTAGGTCAGACCTGCACCGGCCTGGCCCACGGTCGACAGTGCAGTTTGCCCGGCCACTTGACCACGCAGGCCGGCACCACTGAGTACTTTTGCTTCGGCCATGTTTCTCTCCAATCTTGAATTTATTATGGAATATCTGGCTAATCGCGGGCCAAGCCCGCGCTTACACGGTAATGGGGATCAACCCTTCTTTTGCGCAAACAGGGCGTCGAGACTTTGCTCGAACGCGTGGTAGTTGATGGCATCGTACAGCTCCATACGAGTCTGCATGGTGTCGATAACGTTCTTCTGCGTGCCGTCGCGGCGCAGCGCGGTGTAGACATTCTCGGCCGCCTTGTTCATGGCGCGGAACGCTGACAGCGGGTACAGCACCAGCGAGACATCGACCGAGGCCAGCTCTTCGGTGGTGTACAGCGGGGTAGCACCGAATTCGGTGATGTTGGCCAGGATCGGCGCCTTGATGCGGTCAGCGAAGGTCTTGTACATGGCCAGTTCGGTGATGGCTTCCGGGAAAACCATGTCGGCACCGGCTTCGATGCACGCAGCAGCACGATCCAGGGCCGCTTCCAGGCCTTCGACGGCCAGGGCGTCAGTACGCGCCATGATCACAAAGCTGTCGTCGGTACGCGCATCCACGGCCGCCTTGATGCGATCGACCATCTCCTGCTGGGAAACGATTTCTTTGTTCGGGCGATGGCCGCAGCGCTTGGCGCCGACCTGGTCTTCGATGTGGATCGCAGCAGCGCCAAACTTGATCATCGACTTGACAGTACGGGCGACGTTGAATGCCGAAGAACCAAAGCCGGTGTCGACATCGACCAGCAGCGGCAGGTCGCAAACATCGGTGATCCGCCGTACGTCGGTGAGCACGTCATCCAGCCCGGTGATACCCAGGTCCGGCAGGCCCAGGGAGCCGGCCGCGACGCCGCCACCCGACAGGTAGATAGCCTTGAAACCGGCACGCTTGGCCAGCAGTGCATGGTTGGCATTGATCGCACCGACAACCTGCAGCGGGTGCTCGGCGGCGACTGCATCGCGAAAGCGCTGGCCGGGACTGCTTTTCTGACTCATGACTCACCTCGTGGGCTGGTAGCGTCGAGATAGTGACGCTCAATATTGCGTTTGGAGGCGCCGATGTGACGGCGCATCAAGAGCTCGGCCAGTTCGCCGTCACGGTCGGCGATGGCATCGAGAATCCGGTGGTGTTCGGCGAACGCCTGGCGTGGCCGATTGGGCGTAGCGGAAAACTGGATGCGGTACATGCGCACCAACTGATACAGCTCGCCGCAGAGCATCTGCACCAGGGTGCGATTACCGCTGCCCTGGATGATCCGGTAATGGAAGTCGTAGTCGCCCTCCTGCTGGTAGTAACCCAGGCCGGCCTGGAAGGTGGCATCACGCTCGTGGGTGTCGAGCACCCGACGTAGCTCATCGATCTCGGCTACGCTCATGCGTTCGGCAGCCAGACGACAGGCCATGCCTTCCAGAGACTCACGGATCTCGTACAGCTCGATCAACTCCGCATGACTCAGCGACACCACCCGCGCACCGACGTGCGGCACGCGCACTAGCAGACGCTGGCCTTCCAGGCGGTGGATCGCCTCACGCAGCGGCCCACGGCTGATGCCGTAGGTACGCGCCAGCTCAGGCTCGGAGATTTTGCTGCCAGGGGCGATCTCGCCCTTGACGATGGCTGCCTGGATACGCCGGAAGACGTTTTCCGAGAGGGTTTCGGAATCCTCTGCTATCGCGCCGGGGGCTTGGGCTGTGTCCAGCATATTGTCGACACCTTAGAAATCAATGACGCCAAAACTAGCCAAATCGGCAACCATAGTCAAAGACAAATTCAATATTGTCGACAATCGTCTAATAACGAACTTCACCGGCCCCGGCGTTGTCTGAGTGCAGCGCGCTGGCGCCAGCACACCAGCGTGATAGAATGCCGCGCCCCACACAGGGCATGAATAGTGTGTTTGTCATCCGTATGTGGTGATGACAGATAAACGAGGAAGCTTGCGCAGTACTGCCAGTGGCCTTGACCCGAACATCGCACAGCACCGCGCCAGGATTTATGAGACTTACACCCCTTCCACTGTTGCTCAGCCTGTTTTTGTTGCCTGCCGTTGGCCAGGCCGCGGAAAAGACCGTGTACGGCCTGAATGAATACGCCCGACTCGCCGATATCGACCTCGAGGTTGCCGCCAAACTCGATACCGGGGCCAAGACGGCCTCGCTCAGCGCGCGCGACATCAAGCGCTTCAAGCGCAATGGCGAATCCTGGGTGCGCTTCTACCTGGCAATTGACGCCGCCCACGCACATCCGATAGAACGACCCCTGGCCCGTGTCAGCAAGATCAAGCGACGCGCCGGCGATTACAACCCGGACGAAGGCAAGGCCTACACCGCCCGCCCGGTGATTGAAATGAACATCTGCATGGGCACCGCCCAACGCGTGATCGAAGTGAACCTTACCGACCGCAGCGCGTTCCAGTACCCGCTGCTGATCGGCTCCGAGGCACTCAAACACTTTGATGCGCTGGTCGACCCAAGCCTTAAATACGCGGCCGGCAAACCTGCCTGTGCCCCTGACGCTCCCAAAGCAGAGTAATCCCGATGCGCTCTCTTACCCTTCATCTGAAAGTCCTGATCACCGTACTGGTGCTACTGGGCATCATGGTTACGGCCTATCAGATCTTCTTTCTCGGCATCCCGGTGACCGAGGATGAGACTGACGACCTGTGGAACATCGACGCCAAAGTCGAGTTCGTCGCCAACCCCAAGGACCCGGTCAAGATCCAGATGTTCGTACCGCCCTTGAGCCGCGATTACGTCAGCCTCAATGAGAGCTTTATCTCCAACAACTACGGGGTCAGCGTCAACCGCGTCGACGGCAACCGCAAGGTAACCTGGTCGGCCCGCCGTGCCAGCGGCAACCAGACCCTGTACTACCGCCTGGTCCTGACCAAGCGCTACAGCACTGAAAAGGCCAAGATCAAAGGCCCGACCTTCCGCGACAGCCTGGCGGTCGAGGGCCCTGAGAAAGTCGCCGCCGAAGCGCTGATGGCACCTATCCGCCAGCACTCGGCCGACGTCGAAACCTTTGTCAGCGAAACCATCAAGCGGGTCAACAACCTCAATGACGACAACGTCAAGTTGCTGTTGGCCGGTGACACCTCGTCGCTGAACAAGGCCAAGGTCATTGACCTGCTGCTGTCGATCGCTCACGTGCCGGTGGAAAAGGTCCATACCATCCGCCTGGTCGCCGACCAGCCTCAAACCCCTGAACTGTGGCTGCGCAGTTTCAACGGCACCGACTGGCTGTACTTCAACCCAGATACCGGCGAACAGGGCCTGCCGACTGACCGCCTGCTGTGGTGGACCGGCGATGACAACCTGATCACTGTCGATGGTGGCAAAAAAGCCAACGTCAGCTTCAGCCTGAACAACAGCGAGATGAACGCCATCCGTCTGGCCAAGCTGACCGACGAGAACACTGACGCCGACTTCCTCGAATACTCGCTCTACGGCCTGCCCCTGCAAACCCAGCAGACCTTCATGATCATGGTGATGATCCCGATCGGCGTGCTGGTGATTCTGGTGCTGCGCAACCTGATCGGCCTGCAGACCCTGGGCACCTTCACCCCGGTACTGATCGCTCTGGCCTTCCGTGAAACCCAGTTGGGCTTTGGCATCATCCTGTTCACGGTGATTACCGCGCTAGGCCTGTCACTACGTTCCTATCTCGAACACCTGAAGCTGCAGATGTTGCCGCGCCTGTCGGTGGTGTTGACCTTCGTGGTGGTGTTGATCGCCGCGATCAGCCTATTCAGCCACAAGCTGGGCCTGGAGCGTGGGTTGTCGGTGGCACTGTTCCCGATGGTGATTCTGACCATGACCATTGAACGCCTGTCGATCACTTGGGAAGAGCGTGGTGGCGGCCACGCGATGAAAGTCGCCATTGGCACCCTGTTCGCCGCATCTCTGGCGCACCTGCTGATGAGCGTGCCGGAACTGGTCTACTTCGTCTTCACCTTCCCGGCGGTACTGCTGATTCTGGTGGGCTTCATGCTGGCGATGGGTCGCTACCGCGGCTACCGCCTGACGGAGCTGGTACGTTTCAAGGCTTTCGTGAAGGCTGACGCCTGATGTTCGGAAATGTACGGGAACATCTCCACCGAGAAAGAGATCGACAAACTCGGCGAGATTATCGGCGGGCGCAACGATTTCGTCGTCAAACCGGCCCAAGGTGCCGGTGGTGACGGCATCCTGGTGGTGGCTGATCGCTTCGAAGATCGTTACCGCACGGTTTCGGGCAAGATCATCAGCCACGAGGAAATCGAGCACCAGATCTCCAGCATCCTCACCGGCCTGTACTCGCTGGGTGGTCACCGCGACCGCGCCCTGATCGAGTACCGGGTAACCCCTGACCAGATCTTCAAAAGCATCAGCTACGAAGGCGTGCCGGATATCCGCATCATCGTCCTGATGGGCTATCCAGTAATGGCCATGCTACGTTTGCCAACCCGCCAGTCCGGCGGCAAGGCCAACTTGCACCAGGGTGCCATCGGCGTCGGTGTCGACCTGGCCACCGGCGTGACCCTGCGCGGCACCTGGCTGAACAACATCATCAGCAAGCACCCGGACACCACCAACGCGGTAGACGGCGTGCAACTGCCGAACTGGGATGGCTTCATGAAGCTGGCCGCCGGCTGCTATGAGTTGTGCGGCCTGGGTTATATCGGTGTCGACATGGTCCTGGACCAGGACAAGGGCCCGTTGATCCTCGAGCTCAACGCCCGCCCTGGCCTGAACATCCAGATCGCCAACGACTGCGGCCTGACCAAGCGTACCCACGCCGTCGAAGCCCACCTGGAACAGCTGGCCAAAGACGGCATCCAGGAAACCGCTGAACAGCGCGTGCGCTTCGCCCAGGAGCTGTTCGGCCACGTGCCGTCCAACTGAGTGCCTTTATGCCTACGTCAGCCTGCCTGGCTGACGTAGGTGGTAGACTCAATGTCGAAGTCCGCGCTAGGCGCATTTCCTGCAGAAGACTACAATCGCCTCCCCGCATTCATAGCTGTTCACTTGCATGCCGACCTGTACGCTCCACCCCCTGCCCTACCAGGCCGACCCTGCGGCCTATTTTGAGCACGTGCGCAAAGCGCCAGGTGCCGTCCTGCTCGACAGCGCCCGTCCAACGGCCGAACGTGGCCGCTTTGATCTGCTCAGTGCCTGGCCGATACAAACCCTGACCCCAAACGCCACTGAAAGCGGCGAGGCCTACCTGCAACGCCTGCGCGCAAGCCTGGAGCAATTGGGTCGGGCAGAACTGCCGGACACTGTCGACCTACCCTTTGCCGGCGGGCTGATCGGCTACCTTAGCTACGACTTCGGGCGGCGACTGGAACACCTTCCTGCAATCGCCATTGATGACCTGGGCCTGGCAGATGGCTGCCTGGGGCTCTATGCCTGGGCGCTGATCAGCGATCACCAGCTGCGCACAAGCCAACTGCTGTTCCACCCCAGCCTGGACGAGGCTGAGCACCAGCGCCTGATCAGCCTCTTCAGCAGCCCGCCACCGACCGAGCAGACCCGGTTCTCGTTGCAGGCACCGATGCGCGGCGACATCAGCGCCGACACCTACCGCCAGGCCTTCGACCGGGTACAGCGGTACATCTATGCAGGCGACTGCTACCAGATCAACCTCACCCAGCGTTTTCGTGCGCCTTGCCAGGGCGACCCTTGGCACGCCTATCAGGCCCTGCGCCATGCATGCCCAACACCGTACTCGGGCTTCCAACTGCTGGCTGACGGCAGCGCACTACTGAGTTTTTCGCCGGAGCGCTTCATCCGAGTCAGCGACGGCCAGGTGGAAACCCGACCAATCAAGGGCACCCGCCCACGGGGCAATGATGCCACCGAGGATGCACGTAACGCTGCAGAACTGCTCGACAGCCGCAAGGATCGGGCAGAGAACCTGATGATCGTCGATCTGCTGCGCAACGACCTGGGGCGTACCTGCGAGACCGGCTCGGTCAAGGTTCCGGAGCTGTTCAGCCTGGAGAGCTACCCCAATGTGCATCATCTGGTCAGTAGCGTCACCGGACGTTTAGCGGTCGGCAAAGACGCCCTGAACCTGATCGCCGACAGTTTCCCTGGCGGCTCGATCACTGGCGCACCGAAGATCCGCGCCATGCAGATTATTGACGAGCTGGAGCCCAGCCGTCGGGCGCTGTATTGCGGGTCGTTGTTGTATGTGGACGTGCGCGGCGAGATGGACAGTTCCATCGCCATTCGCAGCTTGCTGGTCAAGGATGGTCAGGTGTGTTGCTGGGGTGGCGGTGCAGTGGTCGCCGATTCGGACTGGCAGGCAGAGTACGAAGAGTCGATTACCAAAGTGAAGGTGTTGCTCGATACCCTGCAAAGCCTCTGAACAAGCATCGCCGGCAAGGCCGGCCATGGGCCGGTCCACGCACGGCGCAGACCAGCCTCAACCCCATCAGAGACTCAGCGAACGATTCGAAGCCTTGATGAATTCCTTCTTCAATGCCGCAAAATCATGCACTGCCGGGAACTGCGGAAATTCGCGAATCACGTTTTCCGGCGCATGGAACAGAATCCCCGCATCGGCCTCACC
>Ga0247821_10001404_pt1 | contig 13458 bp, 13 predicted proteins | sample 13C_Glycerol_Day_FD_192481 | JGI IMG/M metagenome (GOLD analysis project Ga0247821, IMG submission 192481) | Soil microbial communities from agricultural site in Penn Yan, New York, United States - 13C_Glycerol_Day14 | ecosystem: Environmental > Terrestrial > Soil > Agricultural land | place... | reverse complement strand
TCGGTGCCTCGTTCAGTTATCCGGGGGTTTTCCAGGGCTGGGATCTGGAGGTGCCGGTGCGCTTCTCCAACGTGTTCAGTGGCTCGACACCCATGGCCGGCAGCATCGCCGGGGTGCAGGGCGACCGACGCTACAGCGTCGGCACCACCTTCAAGTACCTGAGCAACCTGGAAGTGGCGCTGACGGTGATTGGCTACCTGGGTTCGCCGGATCCGGTCAAGCGGCCGCTGGCCGACCGTGACTACGCCACCTTCTCGATGAAATACACCTTCTGACCAGCGGGCTTCGCCAGCTCCCACAGGTCCAAGGCAGGCCGCCCACTGTGGGAGCTGGCGAAGCCGGCGATGGGGCGCGTAGCGGCCCTGTTTCATTCAAACCGTAGGGGGATCCATGGGACTCAAAGGACACGCCGCCATCGTCGGCACCGCACAGTACAAACCGGAAAAATATGCCACTGCACCACGCATGTTCCACCTCGAACAGGTCGCCGACCTGGCCGCCCAGGCCCTGCGCGATGCCGGGCTGCGTGCCGAAGACATCGATGGCCTGGTCATCAACGGCCCGCAGTTTCACGAGGCCTCGGTGTTCGTGCCGGCAATGGCCGCCGAATACCTCGGTCTGCAGCTCAACTTCGCCGAAGTGGTGGACCTGGGGGGCTGCACCGGGGTGGGCATGGTCTGGCGCGCGGCGGCAGCCATCGAGCTGGGACTGTGCCAGGCGGTGCTCTGTGTGCTGCCGGCACGCATGGCGCCACTGGGGCCGGATGAAGACCCGAGCTGGATGGCGCGGGCCATGCGTTTTGGTGGGCACAGTACCGCCTACGGCGCACCGGAGGCTGAATTCGACTTGCCGTACGGGCACATGGGCCAGAACACCGGTTACGCGATGATTGCCCAGCGCTATGCCGCGCAGTACGGCTACGACCCGCGGGCGATGGCCAAAATCGCCGTCGACCAGCGCACCAACGCCCAGGCCAACGATCAGGCGATGTTCTTCGGCCAGCCGCTGACCATCGAGCAAGTACTGGCCAGCAAGAAAGTCGCCGACCCGCTGCATGTGCTGGAAATCGTCATGCCGGTCGCCGGTGGCGCGGCGCTGATCATTACCTCGCGGGAAGTGGCGGCGCGCACGCGCAAGCGTCCGGCGTTCATCACAGGTTTCGGTGAACACCTGGCATTCAAGTCGCCGTCCTACGCCAAGGACATGCTCAACACTCCGATCGGCCCGGCCTCGCAGCGCGCCTTCGGCATGGCCGGGCTGTCGCCGCAGGACATGCACGCGGCGCAGATCTACGACTGCTACACCATCACCGCCTTGTTGACCCTGGAAGACGCAGGCTTCTGCGCCAAGGGCGAGGGCATGGCCTTTGTCCGCGAGCACGACCTGACCTGGCGCGGCGACTTCCCGATGAACACCCACGGCGGCCAGCTCAGCTTCGGCCAGGCGGGCTCGGCCGGGGGTATCTCGCAAGTGATCGAAGCGGTCACGCAGATTGCCGGCACCGCCGGTGAACGCCAGCTTTCGCGCTGCGACAACGTCTACGTCTCCGGCACCGGTGGCGTGATGAGTGAGCAGGGCGCATTGATTCTCCAGGGAGCCTGACGACCATGTCCAACAACAAACCGATGCCGCTGGCCACCGAGATTTCCGCCCCGTTCTGGGAAGGACTGAGGGCCCGCAACCTGCTGATCCAGCGGTGCAATGCCTGTAGCCAGTGGATTTTCTACCCGCGTCGGCATTGCCCGGCGTGCTTGGCCCACGACCTGAGCTGGCGCACCGTGAACGGCGGTGCGACGCTGTACAGCTATACCGTGACGCGCATCGCCACCTTGCCCGATTTTGCCGACGAGATGCCGCAGAAACTCGCGGTGGTCGAGCTCGACGAAGGGGTGCGGATCAACACCAACCTGGTGGGCCTGGACGAAGACGAAATCCACATCGGCATGCGCTTGCAGCCGGTATTTGCCGAAGTCGATGCCAAGGGTAGCCGCCTGCTGCGTTTCACCGGAGTGGACAAGAATGCCGCCGCCCTGGAGCCGATGGCCGTGGCGGACAGCACCCCCAGCGCGACGCCATCGACGGCACGGCAAATTGCCTTCGACGATGGCGAAGCCCTGCAAGCACTGGTCAGTGAGCAGTTCTGTGACTGGAGCAACAGCGTCGTGGTCGATCAGGCGCTGATTGACGCCTTCGCGCAATTGTCGGGCGACGACTACTGGATTCATACCGACCCGCAAAAGGCCCGCCTGCACAGCCCGTTTGGCGGCACCATCGCCCACGGCGCACTGGTGCAGGTGTTGCAGTCGCGGATGAAACTGAACCTGGGCTTCGAGATCAGCGGTTTCACCACGCAGATCAACTACGGCTCCGATCGCCTGCGCTTTCCGGCGCCGGTCCCGGCGGGCGCACGGATTCATGCGCGGGCGCGGGTCAAGGCGGTCCAGGTGCAACCGCGTGGGACCCAGCTGACCCTGGAGTTGCATACCCACGTGCTGGGCCAGGAACGGCCCTCGGTGATCAATGACCTGGTGATCCTGTACCAGGCCTGAGATTGCCTCACGGCGCGCCGTGCCCGGCACCCACCCTTTAGGGTTATGGTCGGCGCCGCCGAATCACCTGATAGTAAGTCCATCGGCTCACCCTGAGCAGTCACACGACGGAGTTGCTATGCGCAAGGCACTGAAGGTGATGTGCAGTCTGTTGTTGGCGTCCGCTGCCACGGCCACCCTGGCCGCGCAGGAGGACGCCAGCAACACCCTCAGGTTGTACAACTGGACGGACTACATCGGCGAAACCACCCTGGCCGACTTCGAGAAAGCCACGGGTATCAAGGTGATCTACGACACCTTCGATGGCTATGAAACCGTACAGACCAAACTGCTCACCGGCCGCTCCGGCTACGACCTGGTCATGCTCAACGCCTCCCTGGTGCCGCCGCTGATCAAGGCCGGGGTGTTCCAGGCCCTGGACAAACAGCAACTGCCGAGCTGGCAGAACCTCGATGCGCAAGTGGTGCAGGCCCTGCAAGACTATGATCCGGGCCTGAAATACTCGGCACCCTACACCTGGGGCAGTAACGGCGTGACCTACAACGTCGACAAGATCAAAGCGCGCATGCCCGATGCGCCGATCGGTTCGCTGGCCATGCTGTTCGACCCCAAGATCGTCTCGCGCTTTGCCGACTGCGGCGTGACCCTGATGGACGCGCCCACCGAGGTGATCCCGCTGGCGCTCAAATACCTGGGCAAAGACCCGCGCAGCGCTGCGCCCGCCGACCTCAAGGCGGTAGAAAAGCTGCTGCTGGACATCCGCCCCTACATCAAGAAATTCGACTCGGTGAACTACCTCACCAGTCTGCCCAATGGTGATGTGTGCATGGCCCTGACCTGGTCGGGTGACTACGCCATCGCCCAGGCCCGCGCCGAAGAAGCGAAAAAAGACATCAAGCTGTCGTTCTTCATCCCCAAGGAAGGCTCGCTGATCTGGTTCGACAACCTGTACCTGCCCAAGGATGCCCCGCACAGCGCCAACGCCCATCGTTTCGTCGAGTTTCTGTTGCAGCCGCAGACCATGGCCCAGGTGACCAACTATATCCGCTACGCCAACAGCAATGCCGCGGCCACGCGCCTGGTGCAGGCGGACATCCGCAACGATCCGGCGATCTATCCCGATGACGCCACCCGCGAACGGCTGTTCGCCCAGAAAACCCAGGATGCCCGCGATATGCGCGCCATCACCCGGGTCTGGAGCACGGTCAAGACCGGGTTCTGATCCACAGGTCCTGAGTCATCCCCATTCCCCTTGCCAAGGAACAGACCATGGCTACGTCAAACAACGCTGTCGCAACGCCTTTTGCCCACGACCCGCTGGTGGAAGCCGACAAGGCCCACTACATGCACGGTTATCACATGTTCGACGAACACCGTGAGCAGGGCGCGCTGAATATCGTGGCGGGAGAGGGCGCGTACATCCGTGACACCGAGGGCAACCGTTTCCTCGATGCGGTGGGTGGCATGTGGTGCACCAATATTGGCCTGGGCCGCGAGGAAATGGCCCTGGCCATCGCCGACCAGGTGCGCAAGCTGGCCTATTCCAATCCGTTCTCGGACATGGCCAACACCGTCGCCATCGAGTTGTGCGAAAAACTCGCCAAGTTGGCCCCGGGCGATCTCGACCACGTGTTCCTCACCACCGGCGGCTCGACCGCAGTGGACACCGCCTACCGGCTGATCCAGTACTACCAGAACTGCCGCGGCAAGCCGCACAAGAAGCACGTTATCGCACGTTTCAACGCCTATCACGGCTCGACCACCCTGACCATGTCGATCGGTAACAAGGCGGCTGACCGCGTACCCGAGTTCGACTATGCCAACAACCTGATCCACCACGTGTCCAATCCCAACCCGTACCGGGCCCCGGATGACATGGACGAGGCCGAGTTCCTTGATTTTCTGGTGGCCGAGTTCGAAGACAAGATCCTCTCCCTGGGCGCCGATAATGTCGCCGCGTTCTTTGCCGAGCCGATCATGGGCTCAGGTGGCGTGATCATCCCGCCCAAGGATTACTTCCTGCGCATGTGGCAGGTCTGCCAGACGTACGACATCCTCTTCGTCGCCGATGAAGTGGTGACCTCGTTCGGCCGCCTCGGTACCTTCTTTGCCAGTGAGGAACTGTTTGGCGTGCAGCCGGACATCATCACCACCGCCAAGGGCCTGACCTCGGCCTATCTGCCGCTGGGGGCGTGCATCTTCTCGGAGCGGATCTGGAAGGTGATCGCCGAGCCGGGCAAGGGCCGCTGCTTCACCCACGGTTTTACCTACAGCGGTCACCCGGTGTGCTGCACGGCGGCGCTGAAAAACATCGAGATCATCGAGCGCGAGCATCTGCTGGAGCACGTCAAGGATGTCGGTGGCTACCTGGAGCAGCGCCTGCAAAGCCTGCGCGAGCTGCCGCTGGTGGGCGACGTACGCTGCATGAAACTGATGGCTTGCGTCGAATTCGTCGCCGACAAACGCAGCAAGGCGTTGTTTGCCGATGCGGTGAACATCGGTGAACGCATCCACCGCCGCGCCCAGGACAAAGGCTTGCTGGTACGGCCGATCATGCACCTGAACGTGATGTCGCCGCCGCTGATCATCACCCATGCCCAGGTCGACGAGATTGTCGAGACGCTGCGTCAGTGCATTCTCGAGACCGCCAACGAGCTGCATCGCGAAGGCCTGTACAGCGGCACATGAGGGTGAATGCACGCGTGCAAGCTCATGCCCCAGTCGTTAGACTGCGGAGCATGAGCCACGCACCTCTGGAAACCCCCATCTGCCTGTCCCTGGGCGCTCTGCAGCAATGGCATGCAGCGCTGCAGAACGCCTTTGCCCACATCGAAGCGGCGGATGGCCTTGGCCATCTGGCGGCGGCCCTCAGCCAACTGGTGGCGGTCGAGTCGATGATGATCAGCCTCGAATGCCAGGGCCAGGCCCCGCAGTTGCTGTACCAGCAGGGCATCCCCGAGGAGCACCGCGATGCCATCCTCAATCGCTACTTTGCCGCCGGTTATCTGCTCGATCCGTTTTGCCTGGCGGTGGAGAGCGGCCTGGCCGAGGGTTTCTATCACCTCGAAGACATCGCCCCGGACCACTTCTTCGACAGTGACTATTACAAGACGTACTACCTGGGCACCGGTTGCAGCGAAGACAGCTACTTCATTGCCGATATCGGTGATGCCCGCAAGATCTCCCTGAGCCTGTTCCAGGGCTGCAGCGGCTCGCGCCTCGACGCCGGGCAAGTGAACCTGTTGCGCGCGGTCGAGCCGATGGTCCGCGAGCTGCTGGCGCGCTTCGCCCGCAACGGGCTGGCAACCGGCAGCAACACCGGCGGCCACAACAGCATCCAGGCGGCGTTCGACAGCTTTGGCTGCCAGGTGCTGACCGACCGCGAGCGGGAAGTGGCGCACATGATCCTGCGCGGTCACTCGGCCAAGTCCACCGCCAGCGAACTGGGGATCTCGCCGGAAACCGTGCGCATGCACCGCAAGAACCTCTACCAGAAGCTGCAGATCAACTCTCAATCGGAGCTGTTTGCGCGTTTTATCGACTGGTTGCGCCAAGGCTGAGCCGCGTGTCAGGGCCGCGTCCAAAGCTGTGCGATGCACGGGATAATAGGGACGCCAATCCCTGTGTGGAGGACTAGCCATGAACAGCGATCAGCACAGCTTTGTGAGCAGCATCGCCCTGGCATTGGCCATGCTCTGTATGGCGCCGGTAGCGATTGCGCAAACCCAACCGGGCGCTGAAGAACCCATCGATATGTCCGCAGTGCACTTGCAGCCCAAGGAGCAGAACGGCATCAGCTACCTCGAGGGTGGCATCGGCATCGATGAGTCCCGCGCCCTGCAGCAGACCCGCGGCTACAACCTGCAGATCACCCTGTCGTCCGGGCCAGACAACAAGTACCAGAGCGGTGCCGAGCTGCGCATCGAGTCCAGCAACGGGCAACCGGTGCTGACCTTGCAGGATATCGGCCCGATGCTCTGGGCCAAGGTCCCGGCCGGTCACTATCAGGTGGTGGCCAGCCTGGACGGTCAACAGCTGCGCCAGCAAGTGGTGATCGACGGCACGGCGCCGGTCAAGGTCAACTTGCACTGGCCTCAGCAGTGACCCGGCATGGACGATCAACCCGTCGTTGGCCTGGGCTTGAGTGCGCTGCAGCGTGACGGCTTCCTGCTCCTGCCCGGGCTCCTTGCGCCGTCGCAGGTCGCCCGGCTGCAGGCGGCGATCAGTGCCCTGGTACCGATGCACTGGGACTACAACGGCCTGCTCGAACACTACAAGTGCGTGTTCAACCGCGACCCGCTGTGGCTGGAATACCTTGACCTGCCGGGGGTGATCGAACTGGCCGAGGCGGCGCTGGGCGAGGATTGCCATATCATTGGCCAGACTGCCTGGCGTAGCCATCCCGGCTATCAGGGCATGCCGCTGCACCTGGACTATCTGGTGATGGAACTGCCCCCGGCGCTGTTGGCCGACCCCGCTTTCGCGTTGCCGATGCAGGTCTGTACTGTGCAGTTCTACCTCGACGATATCGACGCCGACCTGGGCCCGACTCAAGTCATACCCGGCAGCCACAGGGCAGGGCGCAAGCCGGCGCCGGGAGAGCAGCAATGGCTGGGACAGGCAGCGCAGCGGATTCTCTGCCGGGCCGGCGATGCGCTGATGTTTCGCAGCGAGTTGTGGCACGGTGGCAGTGACAACCGCAGCACTGACCGCAGCCGCTCGATGCTGCAGGTGCACTACGCCCGGCGCATGGTTGCGCAGAAGTTTTCACCGTACCTGCACTGGCAATTCAACCCTGCAGTGCTCGCCGCCGCGACGCCACGCCAGCGGCGGCTGCTCGGCGAGCATGCTGAAGCCGAGTACGACTGACGCTCAGGCCAGCGCCTTGACCGCCAGGACATTGCACAGGTTGTGGTCGATTATATGCTCGGTGGTGCTGCCGGTCAGACGCTCCAGCAGTTTGCGCGGGTGATTGCCCATCACCAGCACGTCGGTGCGGCTGTGGGCGACGAAGTCGGCGATGCTGCGGGTGATCGGTGCCGAGAGGAAGTGCTGACGTTCTTCCGGTACCCCGTGCGCAACCGCCAGGTGCTCGAAGGCCTTGTGAATCGACTTGCGCACATCGCTGCCGAAACCGGGCATGGTAACGGTGCCAGCACCGAAGTCGGACATATGCGTGTGGGCGCTGTCGCACACATGCAGCAAGTGCAGCTCGGCGTTGCACTGGCGTGCCAGCTCGCTGGCGGCCTGAATCACCGTCTCGTTGAGGTTGTCATGCGGGTGTTCGGGGTGGGTCGGGTCGACTGCGGCGACCACCACCCGTGGCAGCGGGCAATGGACTGCCGAGACCAGATGCACGGGGCACGGACATTCGCGCAGCAGTTGCCAGTCCAGCGGGGTGAACAGCAGGCGCTTGTACGCCGGTTCGTGCTGCACATCCTTGATCAGCAGGTCTGGCTCGATTTCTTTTACCTGGGCCAGCACCGCACCCAGCACATCACGGGTGAGTATCGCTTCGGTGCTGATGCGCAGGCCGCTTTCATGCAGCAAGGTGGCTTCGTCGGCGAGCCACTGGCGGGTGTCCTGTTCGCGGGTCTGGTTACGGAACTCATCGCCGCTGAGCAGGCCAAGGGTATCGAGCTCCTCGACAAAGGCGCAGATATGCAGAGTGGCACCGGTGGCGTGGGCCAGGGCGGCGGCACGCTCCAGTGCCGGGGTGTGGCGCATCTCGGCGCCGACCATCAGGAACAGGCGTTGGTACTGGCTCATGGTGCACCTCCGGTCGCGTTGCATTGCCAGCCCCCGAGCTAGAGTTTAGCCCATTGCCTGCAACGCCCCCGGAACCCGTACCTCTGCGACCCGACCGCTGGTCACTCAGCCGCGGCGGTCCAGCCAGACCGTCTGGGCGTTGCAGAACTCGCGGACACCGAAGTGCGAGAGCTCGCGGCCAAAACCACTCTTTTTGATCCCGCCGAAGGTCACGCGTGGATCAGAGGCACAGTAGCCGTTGACGAACACACCGCCGGTGTCCAGTTCTTCGGTGAGCTGGGCCGCCAGCTCCAGATCCTGGGTATAGATAGTCGAAGCCAGGCCGAATTCACTGTCGTTGGCCAGTTCCAGGGCATGGCGCGCGTCGCGGGCAGTGATGATCGACGCGACCGGGCCGAACAGCTCCTGGCGGAACGAGGTCATCTGGTCGGTTACATCGGCCAGCACCGTCGGTTCGTAGAAGTTGCCGGTACCGTCGGCCTTGCGGCCACCGAGCAACAGGGTCGCGCCTTCGGCCAGGGTGGCCTGGACCTGCTCATCAAGTTCGTCGCGCAGGTCGAAGCGCGCCATCGGGCCCAGGTAGGTCTGCTCCGACAGTGGGTCACCCATGACCAGCTGGCGGGTGGCTTCGACGAATTTTTCGGTAAAGGCTTCGACAATGCCCTGTTCGACGATCAGCCGCTTGGCCGCAGCGCAGACCTGACCGGTGTTGGCGTAGCGGCCGACAACGGCAGCCCTGACCGCTTCATCGAGGTTGGCATCGTTGAGGACGATGAACGGATCGGAGCCACCCAGCTCCAGTACGCATTTTTTCAGCGCGGCACCGGCCTGGGCACCGATGGCCATGCCGGCGCGCACGCTGCCGGTCAGGGTCACGGCAGCGATGCGCGGGTCCTTGATGGCCTGGGACACGCCATCCGTGGTGACGTTGATGACTTCGAAGACGCCGTCCGGCAGACCGGCCTGCTTGATCACTTCGAGCAGCAGATAGGCGCTGCCCATCACGTTCGGCGCATGTTTGAGGACATAGGTGTTGCCGGCGATCAGTGCCGGCACGGCGCCGCGCAGTACTTGCCAGACCGGGAAGTTCCAGGGCATCACCGCCAGGATCGGGCCCAGCGGACGATACTCGATACGAGCCTTGCCGTTTTCCACCAGGGTCGATTCGGCGCTGAGCATGCCCGGGCCTTGAACGGCGTACCACTCGCACAGCTGTGCGCATTTCTCCACTTCGCCACGGGCCTGGGACAGGGGCTTGCCCATTTCCACGGTGATCATCTGTGCCATGGCCGCAGCATTGGCGCGGATCGCGCTGGCCAGTCCGAGGATCAGCTGTGCGCGCTCGGCCACGGGTGTCCGCCGCCAGTGGGCGAAACCGCCTGCAGCGCGGCTCAGCGCGGCATCCAGCTCAGCCTCGGAGGCATACGGATAGTGACCAATGGCTTCGCCGTTGGCGGGGTTGATCGACACGGCATGGGTGTGGCTGGAGAACGCGGTCATGGCACTTTGTCCTGCAAGGAAGTAGGGAACGAGGCCAGCGTAGAGGGCTATGCATGTTTTGAAAACTGAATAATAATGAGCCTTTCGTTCACGATTGGAGAATGATGTGGACCTGGTTCAGCTGGAAATCTTCAGGGCCGTGGCCGAGCACGGCAGCATCAGCGTTGCCGCCCAGCACATCCACCGGGTGCCGTCGAACCTGACGACGCGCATCAAACAACTGGAAACCGACCTCGGGGTCGAGCTGTTCATTCGCGAGAAAAGCCGCTTGCGCCTGTCGCCGGCGGGCTGGACCTTCCTCGATTACACCTGGCGCATTCTCAGCCTGGTCGAAGAGGCACGCTTGACCGTGGCCGGAGCGGAGCCACGCGGGCCGTTCTCCCTGGGCTCGCTGGAGAGCACGGCAGCCGTGCGCATCCCGGCCTTGCTGGCGGCGTACAACCAGCAATACAGCAAGGTCGAGCTGGACCTTTCCACCGGGCCGTCGGGGGCGATGATCGAGGGCGTGCTCTCGGGGCGGCTGGTCGCGGCGTTTGTCGACGGCCCGGTGTTGCATCCGACCCTGGACGGGGTACCGGTGTTCGAGGAAGAGATGGTGCTGATTGCGCCGCTGAACCACGGGCCGATCAACCGCGCCCAGGAGGTCAACGGCGAGAACATTTATGCCTTCAGGTCCAACTGCTCTTACCGTCATCACTTCGAGCGCTGGTTCAACACCGATGGCGCGGTGCCGGGGAAGATCTTCGAGATCGAGTCCTATCACGGGATGCTCGCCTGTGTCAGTGCCGGTGCCGGTCTGGCGCTGATGCCACGGAGCATGCTCGAGAGCATGCCAGGCTGCGCCACAGTCAGCGTCTGGCCGCTGTCCGAAGACTTCCGTTACCTCAATACCTGGCTGGTCTGGCGGCGCGGCACCGTGTCCCAGAGCCTGTCGAGTTTCGTCACCCTGCTGGAAGCCCGCCGGAGTAAGGCGGGTGAAGGCACCAGTGAAATTCGCAGTGAAACAGCACGGGTTGATTAAACTCTATCTACCAACTCTCGCCATTTGCGTTCTGGAGCGGCCATGCTTGATTACTTTGCACTGGGTGTGTTGATTTTTGCCGGGCTGGTGCTGTTCTACGGCATCATCGTCCTTCATGACATCCCCTACGAAATCGCGGTTCACCGCAATCACCCGCATCAGGATGCGATCCACGCCACCGGCTGGGTGAGTTTGTTCACCTTGCATGCCCTGTGGCCGTTCCTGTGGATCTGGGCCATGCTCTACCGCGAGGATCGTGGCTGGGGTATTGGCGGATTGGGCAATCAGAGCCCGATAGGCGACCTGGAGCGCCAGGTATTCGAATTGCAGCAGCGGGTGGCCCATCTGGAGGAAAACCAGACCAAGCCGAACGATGCAGGCGGGGGAGTCTGACCCATGGATCTGCTACTTATCCTGACCTACGCCGCCATCTGTATTGCCATCTTCAAGCTGTTTCGCATTCCCCTGAACAAATGGACCGTACCCACTGCGGTGCTGGGTGGGGTGATCTTGATCGGCTCGCTGATCTTCACCATGAACTACAACCACCCGTATTCAGAGGTGGCACGTACCTACTTCGTCTCGGTGCCGGTGATTCCGGTGGTCACCGGCAAAGTAATCGACGTACCGGTGCAGGGCAATGAGCCGTTGAAGACCGGCGATATCCTGTTCCGCATCGACCCGGCACCGTTTGAATACAAGCTCCAGTCGCTCAAGGCCCAGCACCTGGCGGCAAAGGGTGACCTGTTCAGGATCAATGAACTGATCAAGCGCAATTTCGGCACCCGCCGTGAGCTTGAAACGGCGATTGCCCGTGTCGACGATCTGCAGGCGCAGATCGACAATGCCCAGTTCGAACTGGACAACACCGTGGTGCGTGCGCCGAGCAAAGGCTTCGTCACCCATGTCTCGCTGCGTGCCGGCATGATGGCGAGCAAGTTGCCGCTGCGTCCGTCAATGGTGTTCATTCCCGATGAAGGCCATTACTTCGCCGCCTGGATGCGCCAGAACAGCTTGCTGCGTTTAGTGGCTGGTGACGAGGCAGAGGTCGCGTTCGATGGTATTCCCGGCAAAGTGTTCAAAGGCCGGGTGAAAAATGTGATTACGGTGATTGCCGAAGGTCAGGTACAGCCGTCCGGTTCCTTGATCGGCTACACCGGTTCACCGCCGGCCGGGCGCGTGCCGGTGATCATCGAAATCACTGACCCCGAGTACGCCAAGTACAGTGCGCAGATGCCGGGTGGTGCCTATGGGCAGGCAGCCGTCTATAGCAAGCACTTCGAGCACATTGGCACGATGCGCAAGATCCTTCTGCGCATGGCAGCGTGGATGAACTACATCTTCCCGTTCCATTGATGGCTGTAGGAGCGGATTCATCCGCGATGGCCTGCGTAGCAGGCCCATTTTTAGGGCCGCTACGCGCCCCATCGCGGATGAATCCGCTCCTACAACTACGCGTTCAGCGATCGTCCTGGTCAGCAAGTGGCTGGGCAACCCAGGACATGAACAGCTCGTACCCCACCGCCAGCAACACCGGGCCAATGAACAGGCCGATGATGCCGTTGGTGAGCATGCCGCCCAACGCGCCAATCAGCACCACTGGCATCGGTACGGCTACACCGCGACCCAGCAACAAGGGTTTGAGGACGTTGTCGGAGAGACCGGCCAGAAGGGTCCAGATCGCGAAGATGACCGTGCTGACGCCGACGCCATCATGGGCAAAGACGTAGATGACCACCGGCAGGGTGATCAGCAGGGTCGGCAACTGGGTAATGCCCAGCAGCAGTACCAGCAGGGCCAGAACGCCAGCAGCCGGCACCCCCATGATCACCAGACCGATACCCACCAGCAGCATCTGGATGAAGGCGATGCCGACCACGCCCTGGGCCACGGCGCGGATGGTCGCGGTGCACAGGGCGGCCAGTTGCGGGCCGCGTTGCGGGCCGGAGATGCGGGTGGCGATGGCGACGCCGGTGCGATGGCCGTTCTCACCTTTGGCCATGATCACACCGCCGACGATCAGGGCCAGGACGAACACCAGGATGCCCGAGCCGATGCCGGCCAGCTGGGTCAGCAAGGTCTTGCTCACGCCTTTGAGGTGCGGGGCGACCTGTGACAGCGCCCAGCTCAGGTCCTCGCTGGCATGCGACCAGATCCCGTACAGCGGCGCGCCAATCAGCGGCCAGTCGCGAACGCCCACGGGCGGCGCGGGGATCTCGATGACTTGATCTTCAAAGCCATGGATGCCCATCCTGACTGAGTCGGCCACCGAGGTGCCCAGCAGGCTCAAGGGGCCGATCAGGCAAGCCAGGCCGATAATCACCAGAATCACCGCCGCCAAGCCGGGGCGGTCGCCGAGCAAACCCGCCAGGCGCTGGTTCAAGGGATACAGGGTGATCGCCAGGATCATTGCCCAGAGCATCAGGCTCAGGAAGGGCTTGAAAATATCGAAGCAGAAAATCACCAGCGTGGCGATCAATCCCGCGCGGATCAGCACATCCAGCAGTTCTCTGCCGTTTCCAAACTGTATCGGTCGAGGGTCGGCCATGACAGATTCCTTGTACGTGGATGAGTTAGCGCACTGCCGGACAACGACTGGCGCCGCCGCGGGCAGTCTGG
>Ga0247821_10001403_pt1 | contig 13467 bp, 32 predicted proteins | sample 13C_Glycerol_Day_FD_192481 | JGI IMG/M metagenome (GOLD analysis project Ga0247821, IMG submission 192481) | Soil microbial communities from agricultural site in Penn Yan, New York, United States - 13C_Glycerol_Day14 | ecosystem: Environmental > Terrestrial > Soil > Agricultural land | place... | reverse complement strand
GTCGCAGACAGGTACGACAGTTTCCGGCTGGTCAGGGTCGGCCGGTCACGACACGGCCCGGTGACACTGCGCCCCGGCAGCGCAGCCTGGGCACGGCTGGCCGTTGGTGCCGTCCTCGTCCCAGGTGGCGCCGCAGTCCCGGCACCAGATGTTGACACCGTCGCCTTCCATTTCTCCGCCGTCATCGCACACGGTGCACGGCGGATACAGCCAGTCCAGGTCTTGAACCTCGGTCACAGTCCGACTCCTGGGATCTCGATGTCGGGGGCGGGTGGGCGGCGGAGCACGACGCGCTGCTGCCGGGTGACGGGGCTGTGCGGCTCGGTGACGACTGCGCCGTCGACGTGGACGCGGCCGTAACGCAGGTGGGTTTCGGCGTTATGGCGGGCGATGCCGGCGGCGAGCATCCGCTCGAGAACAGTTCGGATGATCGGGTAGTCAGCCATCACCCACCCCCGCGGCAGCGGCAGCAGTTCGCGGAGTCGACGCCCCGCACACGGGACACGTCACCGCGCGCCGTCCTTCCCTGCCTTGACGACGCCGCGGTAAGCCGAAACCGACTCGACGAACAGCACCACGTTCATGCCGACGAACACGTAGTGCAGTTGATGCGCGTACGCCAGGTCACCGACCAACCAGGATGCGATGTAGAACGCGATGGACAGGGCGAACAGCGTCCACCAGAGCTTCTTCGGGATGCACATCACGGCGCCACCCCCGGGCTTCCGGCGACGAACCCGATCTGCGCGGACGTGACACCGAGGGTCGTAGGTGGGGGTTCGGCGTGCGTTGCGGCGCCGATCGCGATGGCGGCGAGGACGACCACGACGACGGCGAGGGCGAGCGGCCAGTGTTCGACGAGTTCGGCGATCAGTTGTCGGAGGGCGCGGACGGGGGCGGGTTCGTCGCGGTGGCGGCCTTTCAACATGTGGTCTCCAGGAGTTCGGCGAGCGTCCATGGCCGGCGGACCATCGACGGGAAGAGGGGCAGTTTTTGGTGGCGGGTCCAGGAGATGCCGCCGCAGTGGCAGCGCATGACGACCTCGCGGCGGTGGATGCGGGTGATGCGGCAGTAGGCGGTGGTTCCGTCGAGTCGGTCCCAGACGATGCAGTCGTCGACTCGGAGGGGCATGTCGTCAAGGACGGTTTGGGTCGCGGGCGGCGGCTTCCTGGTCATGTCGGGTTCTCCGATCGGTCGCTCAGTCATCCCCACCGGACCGGTGCGCGGGCCGGTGGGGGCCGCTCAACTACCTTCGGCTGCCTTCTTGGACTTGCCGGCCTTGCCCTTCGACTTCGGCTCGTCGACCTTCTCGCCGTCGTTCCATGTCCCGTCCGGGGTGTTGACGATCTCCTTGCCGCGCTGGACCTTCCCGGCGTTCAGGTTCCCGATCGTGACCTTCATTCTTTTTCTCCTCTGGTTGCGGTTGTTGCAGTTGTCGGGCGATCTGGGCGTGCCAGGCGCGGTGTCGTTGGGTGTCGAGGCGGAGGACGGTGGCGCCGCAGAGGGTGCAGGTGGTGCCGTAGCCGCGGCGGATGAACTCGATCATGAGGCGGCTTCTTCGTCGAGGAGTTGCGCGAGGGCTGCGTCGAGGTCGATGCGTTCTTTCCCGAGGGGCACGGTTTCGAATGTGCGTTGTAGGAACATGGCGATGTCGACGCGGTCGAGGATGATCCCCGCCGTTCGGGAGTCGCTGTCCCGAAGTACGACCATCATTGTTTTCGGGAAACCGGGAGTTCGGGGCAGCACGTCGATGTCCCCGCATTCCGGGGTGATCTCGGTTTGCATTCCCATGGCGAGCATTTCGCGGGCGATGATCCAGGTGACGGGGTGGCCGTCGGGGTCGGTGACGAGGGTGACGACGAGGGGGTCGGCGGTGTTCCACTGCAGGTCAACCGTCAGCGGCTGGGTGTAGAGGGAGTCGAGGGTGGTGACCCGACCGTGTGTGGTCATCACGATCGGAACGTATTTGTTCATTGGAATAACACCACCAGGATCGCTGCGAGGCACGCCGTGAGGAAGAACAGGGAGACGACGAACAGCCCCGCTTGGGGGTCGCCGGGCATGGCTGTTTCGGGGGGCGTGTTGAGCCATTCCCTGTATAGCGGGTGAACCCGCGGCCGGGTGGGTGTGACGCGTTGTCGGGTCACGGTGACCCTGGCGACGGGCTGGGTGGGGGTGTCGTCGTCGTGCACTCGGGTCCCTTCGGGAGGGGTGCCGTCGCCGACCACATGGGGCAGATGCGGGGGTTGGTCGGCGACGGCAGGCCTGCTGTTTGGGGGCACTGGGTTGCCGCAGAACGCGCAGGGGCGTGTCGGGGAGCGCGGCGGCGCCGCGGCGGTCACCAGCGGTCCTCGATGGGTAGGACCCCCCGGACGGCGGCAGCGGTTTGCGGGTAGCCAACGGCTTCCAGGTCGTCCGCTGCGCGGGCGACAGCCGCTTCAAGCACATCGATGCGAGTGCGGAGCCGGTCGATCTCCCGGATTTTGTCCTGCTCGCTGGTGGGATAGGCGCCCATCACGCCTCCCCGAGGATGTAGCGGGCAGCGGCGGCCCACGAGCCGGCACGTGCCGGCCAGGTGCGGATTTCCCGGGCCCGCTGCTCGATGGCCTCCAGTTCGGCCACCCGGGCGCGGAGGTCGTTAATCAGGGGCAACCCTGCTGGGCAGAAATCTGCAGCTAGCTCGTCGAGCCGGTCCAGCGTCTCCTGTGCACTCATCACGCCTCCCCGGGAGTCGGTGTTGATGTCGTCGAGCCAGGCGCCCAACAGTTCGGCGAGGACGTCGCCGGGGCGGCGGTGGCCGTTGGCGAGGGCTTGGATGAGGTGTTCGTCTGCTGCGATGCCGTCGAGGCTGATGGGGTCGCGGCGATGTGGGTCGGCGGTCACCGGGCGGGCCTGCGGTCGGCGATGCGGCGGGCGGTTACGACGGCTCTCGTCCAACGGAACATCTCCTGCTCGGTGAGGGCGGGTGGGGTCCCGGCTTGTTGGCATCCCCAGGCGACGGCTTCGAGGAGGTCCGCGAGGTCGGGGTTTGCTCGGCGGACGCGGTCGGCGGCGGCGGTGATGCGGGCGGCTTCGGCGCGGAGGCGGAGGGGCCGGAAGGCGACTGCCATCAGTCGCGCAACTCCTCGATCTCCGGGTACTCAACCGGCCGCGACGCGTACATCCGGTGCTCCGCGACTCGCGCCATGACGTGCGCGCCGAGCGCGTAGACCGCTTCGTCGTACGTGTCGTAGATACCGATCTCGCACAGGTCTTCGTACTCGCCGACCGTGAGCCTGTACCTCGTCGTCATAGCTAGCACGCTAGCTAGTTTGTCGCTTGCGAGCTATCCGCCGGTTGGAGCATCTTCTCGGGCGGGTTGCGGCGGCGGCGCTGAGGTGCGCCGGAAACGGCCCCAGATTGCTCGCTGACGGCCGATCTGCCCGCTTGCGTGCCCGAAACTACCCCCCGCCTCCTGATCCCACGCAGAGAGGCGCTCAGAGCCTCGTTCGGTCAGCCGGCACTCCCCCGACGCCCACGTGAACAGGCCGGACTTGCAGAGTTCATCGAGGGTGTTGTCGGGCCACCCCGGCTGGAGCAGGCCCAACCCGTCGCCGCCGGCGGCGATGCGTTGGAGCGCGGCGTGCTTCGCCGGGGTCCGGTTCACGGCGCCCACAACCAATCGGCGAGCTCTGACGTCACGACGTGGATGACGGCCACCGTTGCCGCCATGTAGACGGGCAGGGTGGCCAGCCATGCCCAGAACCAGGCGCGGTGGTGGGTGTGGCGGTTGATCAGGATGAGCGCGCCAGCGAGCGGCAGGATCGACACGACGAGCATGGCGAGCACGGCCAGCACGTAGATGAACACGCGGATCACGAGGCAGCCTCCCGGGCGGCTTCGGCGCGGGCTGGGTGACACGGGGACTGCGTCAAGGGTTTCCCGGTTTGGGGGTTGACGCAGCGGGCGCCGCCATCGGCGCCGCAGTGGGGGCAGCGGACCCGCATGCCGGTGTCACCGACGGCGCGTTCCCAGCCGAGCTTGGTCGCGATCTCAGTGAGGGCGGCTCGGACGTGGACGGGGTCAGCGGCCGGGGCGGCTGGCAGCTCGAGTTCCGCGACGGGTGCGGGTTGGGTGCGGCGGGCTCGGAGGTGCTCGGTGATGTGCGCGGGCATCAGCCACTCGGAGCTGTTGGCGTAGTGGGCCTTCACCGCGTCGACGGCTTCGTCGTAGGTCCAGCGGGCGCGGCCGGCGGCGTCGGACCAGGCGAGGACGTCGGCTTGTCCGACTTTGCGGCGGTCGTAGGCGGCGGCGACGGTAAGCAGGTTGATGATCTCGTCGGGTGTCATGACGCCTCTCCGTCGAACGGGAGGACGGCCTGCGACAGCCGCCACTCGACGGCCTTGGCGCACTGCTCCTCGCGGAGTTCGATGCCGACGGCGCGGCGCCCGGAGTTGCGTGCGGCGACGAGCGTGGAGCAGCCACCGGCGAAGACGTCGAGGACAAGCCCGCCGGGTGGGCAGCCGTAGGTGATCAGGTTTTCGACGAGGCCGGCGGGTTTCTCGGTCTCGTTGATCGCCTTGCCATGCATGGACGGGCTAAAGATCACCGACGACATCAGGCGGCGGCCACGGATCAGCCCGTCGCCCTCGCCTGCGCCGATGTGCGGCGTGACGCCGCGACTGATCCGCTGTGCGCGGCGTTCCTCGCCGACGCGTGGCGGGTCGTGCCGCACGTCGCCCCAGTCGCCTCGGTAGAAGTGCAGGGCGTGCTCGTGGACCCGTCGGAAGCGGTCGTCGTGGAACCCGGAGCCGTTGTGCTTCTCCCAGACGACGTCCTGAGAGAGCTTCCAGCCTGCGAACTCGTCGCGGTGTTCGAGGAACATCCGCATGGACCCGAAGCACCACATGGACCGGCAGGGGATGAGCGTCGGCCAGCCGGCGGGCCAGCGGTCCCACGCGAGGGAGGTTTCCCCGTAGGGCGGGTCGGTGCAGACGAGGTCGGGGGCGCCGTGCGCGGCGAGCACGGCCGGCAGCAGCTCGCGGAAGTCGCCGCAGTAGAGGGTCACGGCGTCGTCGGCGTAGTACGGGTTGGTCACGGCGTCTCCCCCGACCTCGCGGGGCCCAGTGCGAACGCTGCGCGCTCCTCCGCGATCCGCGCAGCCCGATCGTCCGGGTCTTCGTCGGCCATTGCCTGGGCGCAGTTGCCGTCGTCCCCCGCGAAGTCGAGGTCGCAGCCCCAGCCGCACTCCGTGCAGCCCCGCGCGGGGCAGTCGGGGGCGTCGCAGCTGGAGCCGTACAGCGGAGCGTCGCAGTCGGGGCATTCGTCGGGGATGACGACGAACCCGCCGTCCTGATAGCCGATCGAGCTCACGCGGAGCCTCCTCCTGGTAGGGCGCGCGGCGGCCCGGACGGGCCGCCGCGGAATTGGGCTTTGAGGGCTTGGGCGTCGGCGACGCGTTGGTCGGTCGTGGACAGCGCCGACGGCGTGGCGGGGGTGCGGCGGTTCACGACTTCGTGGGCGACGGCCTGGAAAGCACCCGGGCCGAGGCCTTTCGCGCCCCAGGCGGTGAGGGCGCGGGCGAGGTCGGGGGCGGGCCAGCCTTCGGCGAGGAGCGCGTCGGTTTCGACTGCGAGCTGCGTGAGGATCTTGGTTGGGGGGCGGCGGTTGCAGCTGGCGGCGTAGTCGGTGACGAGGCGGTGCGCGGCGACGGTGTGCGCGGTGGCGGCGAGCTCGGTGGCTCGCGCGTTGCTTACTGGAGCGTTACTCGTAGACGTAAGTAGGTCTTTCTCTTCTCTCCTCTTCTCTGCGATCGATTTGCGATCGGTTGTGCGATCGGGGTGCGATCGCACGTGCGATGCGGTTTGCGATGGCGGGGCGGGGTCTTTGCAGTACTCGCAGGCGGGGTCGTACCGGCCGGTAACCTCGTGCCACCTGCGGTGATTCCCTAGACGGCCCGCCCTCGACTTGGTCTCGGAGAGCTGTCGCACCTCATCAGATGATCTTTGCCATTCGAGGTAATCGTGGCATCGCAGACTGGTCACTGTTGACAGCGGTTGTGACCTGTTCGTTACCAAAAGTCCCGCGTCGAGGAGCTCCGCGCGAGCCCGCGCCGTCCCCCGTTTGGCCCACACATGCTCCGGCACCTCGCCGTCGGTCAGGTGCCGCGAACACCAGCACCAAATCTCGATCAGGAGCCGGAACGCGCGATCCGACAGCCCCTCGATCTTCGGGTGGTCCGGCATCCCGTCGTGGACGCGGATCCATCTGGACCACTCGTGGTCGGCCACGCCCAGGGCCTCCTAGCTCGCGATCCGGTCGGTGGTGTGACGGTTCAGCCGGGCCACGTCGAGGAGCCGCCGGCGGGTCTCCGCGCGTTCCTCCTGCGCGGCCCGCTCAGCGATCGCCTCCTCGAGCACCGCCCGGCGCAGCGACGTCGCCATCCCGACCGTGGACGCGGCGAGCGCGTCGTCGGCGTCCGGATCGTCGATGGAGAACACGTCGCCGTCCCACGCGTGCAGCGGAGCCCACCCAGCTCGAGCAGCTCGAGCGCGGGCCGCGACGGAGCGGCCGGGGAGCCGAGCCAGGCGGGCGGCTGCTGCAGTGATGGCGTCGGCGGTCGTCGCGAGCACGATCGGCGGGATGGGACGCCCTGCCCGCTCGGGGCGGAGGGATCCGTCCGACCCGAGCAGAACCCGCACAGTGACGGCGGTGATGTTGGCTGCGGCGGCGACCGTCGAGGCGTCGTGCCCTGCCGCGTAGAGCCCCCGGATGCGGCGGGTCGTGGCGGCCGACGGGACTCGCCCTGCGGGGGCCCGCCCGGTAGCGCGGGCTTCGCGGAGCTGGGAGTAGGCGAACGCTGTTTCGGGGCAGCGGCAGCCGTGGCGGGTGTAGTCGTTCGGGCGGTCGTGGTAGCGGGCGGGGCAGCGCTGCCTCGCCTCAGGTCGTCGACGCATGGGTGGAAGCCCTTCGGGGAACGTTGGAGGGCTGGCGGTTGTCGAGCTCATGGCGAGCTCCAGCCGAGGTGGGTTCGGAAGTAGCAGCGGGGATGCAGGTCGAACGGGTGGCTGCCGAGGGGCTCGCCGCAGCCGCCGCACCGGCGGACCTCGGCTGTGAGGCGGCGCCGGAGCGAGTCCGCGGCGTAGTCGGGGTGCCGCAGCTGACCGTCGGCGTCGCGTATCCGACGCTTCCGGGGTGTCTGCGCATCGACGGGCGGGTGGGCGGTGAGCCACTCGTCGCGGTCGACAGGGCGGCACAGGATGGTGCCTTGCCCGGTTCCGGTATCGAGGCGCACGAGCTGCCCGGCGGGGACCTGTTCGACGACGTCGTCGACGGTCATCCCGGGCATGGGCTCCCAGATGGGGTGCCAACGGCCGCACCAATTCCGCCCGTCGGGGCACGGCCTTCGGGCGCGGGCGTCGCAGCGTTCGTGGTCGAGGATTCGGGCGCCGGTGGCGACGGTCCACTGCCCGCAGGCGAGACCAGTGCGTTCGTTGGTGGCGACGAACGGCACGCGGAACGCCCAGGGCAGGTTTCGCCGATCGGCGAACCACGTCGAGGTTGCCCCCGCTTCGGTGGCTTTACGGGTGCGGCGCACGACCTCGGCGACGGTGATGTCGGACTGCTGCACCTCGGCTGCGAGGACGGCGGAGCCGGTGACGACGACGTCGCTTCGGATGCCGCGAGCGAGGGACTTCTCGACGTCGACCTGATAGCCGGCGTCGTCGCCGCGGCGGGCGATGTACTCCTGCCGTGCGCGATGCTCAGGGGTCATCGTCGAGGGGATGGCGTGGGTGCCGGACAGCCCGGTTCCGGGCCAGTGGCACAGCAACAGCGGGAACGCCCTCGTCGCGGCGGCGTGTGGGTTGGTTCGCAGGTACAGCCAGACGCCGTGGATCCGCCCGTCGGGTTGACGAAGGTCGCGGAGCCGTGGGTCGTCATCGTGCATACGGCACTCGAGGACGCCTCGGACGTCGCCGCCTTCGTGGAGAGCGCGGAGCAGCGCCGCATGGTCGGGGTCGAGCGGGTAACAGAGCGTCAGATCCCGAGGAGGCAGCCCCGCTTCGTGGATAGTGATTCGGACGTCGCGGCGGGTCGTCATGGCGCTCTCCGAGCTGCGGTGATGTCGCGGAACGCCGCCTCCACGAGTTCCAGGTACTCGGCGGGGTGGGCCCGCGCGAGTTGCCGGTGGGCTCGCTGCCGGGCCGCTTCTTTCGCGAGTTCTGTTTGGTGCCCGTCGGGGTCGCTGCGTCTCCGCTCGGCGCGCCACCGCTTCATGTATGCGGCGCGGGCTTTGCGGCAGTCGTCGCAGGCCCCTTCGGGGCGGCGGTGGCACGGCTTGTAGCCGTGGGGGGTGCCGTGTCTGATCGGGTCGTCAGTCACGGGTGGCCTCTTGTTCTCGGAGGCGTTCCCGGATGCGGCCGACGGTGCGGGACGACAGGCGGAGCCGGTTCGCGATCCAGGCTTCGGAGTAGCCGGCGGCGGTGAGTTGCGCGACGGCTTGGTCGCGTTCGGCTTTGCTGGCTTCGGCGCCGCGGCGGACCCCGGCGCGGAGTTCCTCAACGATGGTCGGGTCGGGGCGGCTCACGACTGCCCCCCTGTGGTTTCGCGGAGCCGGTCGACCTCGGCGATGAGCCAGTCGATGTCGGCGCGCGCGGCGGCGATGAACTCGGCGTCCGGGTGGCGGATGCCGACGATGTCGGCCCGGTACACCTTCGGGTCCTTGCGTGTGGTCGCGTTGGGCGCCACCTCGAACTCGACCAGCTGGCGGGCCTCAACCAACATGTCGTCAGTGACGAACGCCAGGTGCTGCTCCTTGATGGGCTCGCCCCAGTGGTCGCGCAGGTAGTTCTCGATGATTTCGGCGCGGGTGTCGGCGTCGTAGTCCTCGATCCCCTGCAGTGCAGGGTCGTCGGCGGTGCGCTCGACCGAGACCTGAGTCAACACGTCGGTGATGCCGAACTTCGGGTGGCGGGCCCGGAGGGACGGGCAGCCATAGTCGATATTCCCGCGCCACCCCCACGGGCCCGGGGTGGCTGCTGCGGCGCGGGCGCGGATCTCGGCGAGCCTGTCGGCGGGCGATGTGGTCATGACTGCCCCCCGGCTTCCTCGTCGTCCTGCTCGAATTCGAGGCGGTTGATGAGTGCGGCGGCGTCTGCGACGGTCAGTTGCCCGTAGGAGGTGATGTCTCGGCTGAGGACCCCGGACGCCCAGGCGTTGCGGTCGTCGATGTCGGCTTCGCGGAGGAGCGCGAACAGCTTCCCTTGCTGGGGTTTCGTCATCCGGGCGTCGACGTCGGCCCCTTGGGGGATGGGGGTGCCGCCGGTGATGTCCGCGGCGGTGACCGGCGCTGCTTCGGCCTGGATGACGGTGCGACGGCGGGGTTGGGGCTGGTCGACGTGCGCCATCTCGTCGTCGGTGTAGAGCCCGGACAGGTCGTTGGGGAACGCCTTCCGCAGCGCCAACGCCTCAGCGCACTTCGCGAGCATGTGCGCCGGCTTGCCTCGCCACATCGAGTTGCCGGCGGTGTACTCGGAGAACATGGCGACGCCGGTCGCGGGCTGCTGCCAGTCCGACCGGTACACCCGGATCCGGGCCGCGACCGGCGGCTTCGTCCCGGTCCAGAAGTCGCGCCACACGCCGTCGTCGCCGCACCACTCGGGGTCTGACTGGCCGGCGTATTCGGGGCGGCGGTCGGCGATGAGCCGGAAGCCGTCGATGGCGGTTTGGATGGTCCACTTCCCGCCGCGTTCGATCATGTAGAGCTGTTTCGCGAACGGGTCGAGCCCTGTGCGCTGCGCAACATGCAGGAACACCTGCTGGTCCCCGGCGGGAGCTGAGGCGATCCCGAGGTGATCCAAGGCGGCGCGCTGGACGGGGGTCCAGTCGGTTTGCCCACCGGACAGGGCGAGCGTGCCGTGGCTGTCGGTGGTGGCGATATCTGTGCTGGTCATGCCGGAACTCCTGCGGTGTCGGGGTCGGTTTCGTAGGCGCCCGCAGCCCATGCGGCTTCGTGGCGGGCGGTGGCGTAGGCGGGGAGGCTGACGGGGACGACGTCGTCGGCGTAGCCGGGCCAACGCCCGGACGCCTTGCAGTCGCGGTACACGTGGAGGGCTTTGCGGTTGCGGAGCCGCCCCCATTCGCGGTCTTCGTCGCGCAGCCAGGCGACGGTCACGAGGTACGGGGCTGTTTTCTCTTGGAAGACGAACAGGAACGCGGGGTCGTCGTCGAGACCCAGGGTGATCGCCCCGGACCGGTAAAAGTCGTCTTGCTGGTAGTAGCCGTAGTTGTCGACCGACCGGGAGATTGACCCGGGTTCGGCGGAGACGCAGGTCTTGTAGTCGACGACCGCGAGCCGCCCCCCGGCCAGGTGGGTTTGCCAGTCGAGGCGGGCGCGGCACCACACCCCGGTGTCGTCGTCGACCCACACCAGGGTCTGCTCCGCGACACCGTCGCCGGGTTGCAGCAGCTTCCGCGCGAGGGGGTGCGCCCGGAGCTCGGCGGCCATCGCCTGGACCTGCGCCCACTCGTGCGCGAGGACGGGTGTGTGCCCGGCGGCGTACGCCTCGTCGCGGGCCGTCCTCGCGGCCTTCGTGCGGTAGTCGTCGGCGGCGATAACCACGAGTGGGGCGCCGACACCGAGGACTTCGGTGTGGGCTGCGTGGCCGACGTCGAACGCGCGGCGGGGAGGCTGCCCCTGGTCGACGTAGTGCCGGAACAGCGCGGGGCACGACGGCGGCAGCAGCTTCCGGGCGCCGGTCGACGTCAACGACCCACCCATGACGGGGTCGGCGAAGTACGCCTCGTCGGGCATGTCGTAGACACCGGGCTCGTCGATCATGTCGAGTTCCGTTCGATGCCTTCGAGGACGCGGGCGATCACCGCGCCGAGCCAGAGACCAGCGGCGACCGCAAGGACGCAGAGGAGGACGACGAGGATCACGGCCTCGCCTGCTTCCGCGTCGCGGCGTAGCCGGCCCACGCGCCCGTGCACGGCTGGCAGCGGCATGCCCAGTTGGTGTAGGTCGACGGTTTCCCGTGCTCTGGTGCGGCGGTGGCGACGAGCCGGCCGTCGACCAGGTGGCGGCGCGCTTTCCGGGCTTGGCGGGCTTTCCGGGTGTCCGTCATGACGGCACGACCAGTTCGCCGGTGCGGATGCGGGCGGCGGCTTCGCGGAGGGACCGGGCGACACCGGCAGGGGTGCGGAGTGTGTCGTCGTTCCAACGGAGGACGTGGAACACGTTGTCGGGGTGGCCGAGGTGCGCGGCGAACCCGCGCATGGCGGGGTCGTGGTCGTACAGCCAGGCGGTGATGGCGGTGGCGGTGTCGTAGCCGCGGACGACGCCGATGGCGCCGGTGATGCAGCAGGCTTTGCCGGGTTTCCAGTCGTCGCCGGGGGCGTCTGGCATCTCCCAGAACGTTCCTTGCGCGAGGCCGTTCTCTTCGATGATGTCTGCAGCGGCGTCGAGGGTGGCTGCGATGGCGAAGAGGTTCATGCCGCCCGCCTGCGGCGCATGGTGGCGCGTTCGCGTGCGGAGTGGCCCCCCCAGACTCCGTGGGGCATGTTGTTGATGAGGGCGAAGCGGAGGCATTCGGAGCGGACGGGGCAGTGCCGGCAGACCCGTTTCGCCTGCTGAGTGTGCTTCTCGTCCTTCTTGACTGGGAAGAACAGTTCGGGGTGGATGGCGGTGTGGGCGCGGGGGTGGCAGGCGGCTCGTGCCTGCCAGGACACGTCTTCCCAGGGGATGTGCGGATACGATGGTTTGGCGTTCAAGAGGTGCCTCCGTTGTCGGGGCGGGGTACGGGCGGGAACGCGAAGAGGGCCCCCCTCGCTCGAGCCGGATCGGCTCGCGAGGGGGGCCCTACTGCGATGGTGCGGGGTCGTCGAACGTGTTCAGGAACGTCAGGAACGGCCCGACCGGGACGAGGTAGCGGGTGTTCGTGGACCCGGTGCGGACCTGCACGGTTTTGATCCGCCCGCCGCGGATAAGTTCGCGGACGCGGGCGGCGCTGATGCCCATGAGTTCGGCGACCTCGTCGACCATCAATGTCGCGCGGAGGCGGCCGTTGAGGGTGATCGCCCAGACGACAGGTTCGGCGACGGCGGGATCGGTGTCGGCGGTCACGCTGCGCTGCCTGTGTCGGTGTCGAGGTCGGCGACGGCTTGGGGGTCGCGGCCGAAGTCGAAGAGGTCTTCCGCTCGGACGGTGGGGAAGGCGTGCAGCAGCCGGGCCATGGTGACGCCGGTGATGAGGCGGGTTTCGCCGTTGACGAGCTTGTACACGTTTGAGACGTGGATGCCGGACGCTGCGGCGAGGTCGGGCCAGGTCCAGCGCCGCTCGGCGACGAGCGCCCGCAGCACCTCGACCCGGAGGCGGGTGCCGGGTTCTCCTCGGGAGGTCATAGCGAGCATGCTAGCGAGTCGTTCGCTCGCTGGCTATAGGCCGGGTTGCCAGCTTGCTCTCAGGTTGCGCGCCGTTGGGCGCGCGTTAGTGTGACGTCACCGCCAAGTTCGGGCGCGACGACATGTCGTCCTAAGGCCAACCAACTAGCATCACGCGCTGTGAGTGATCTCTGGCAAGTGTTGAGCCGCTACATGGCTGCGGAGGGACTCCGACAGCAGGATCTGGGCACGCGGACAGGCGTCCACCCGACCCAGTTCCAGAAGATCCGCGACGGGGTGACCAGGAAGGTTGACCCCGAGACCCTCCGGAAGATCTCGGCCGGCACCGGGATCCCCCTCCTCGACCTGATCGTCGCCAGCGGCATGTTCACCGCCGACGAGCTCGGCGCCCGGGTCGTGCACCGTGACCCTCATTCGTTGACGAATGAAGAACTCCTCGCGCTCGTCCAGGAACGCATGCGCACCGAGCCCGCCTCACAATCGGCCAGCGTGAACGGCGAGACCGACGACGACCTGAGTGCGTTCGAGCCCGATCAGTCCCGTCAGGTTCAGGAGGAAGACACGGGGCGGCGCCGGCCGCGTCTGGTCCGCAACGGCGCCGACGAGGCCGGAGGCGGCAGCTAGCCCCGGTACGAGTGTGTCTGCGCCGTCCGGACCATCGCGGCGCCCTTACTGAGTAGGTGCTCGCTCTCGCCCCGGGTCGCGGTGGTCGGGGCGTACCGGACGGTACGGCGTATCTCGCTGCCGTCGTCCCGGTGGCCGACGGTCGAGACGACCAGCGCCCATCCCTCTACGCGGTGTCCATCGGCGATGTCGCCGGTCCGCTCGAGCAGTTCGTCCATGCAGTCGTCCATGCATCCGTCGACGTTGCAACGCCGTTCCGGAGGCTCCCCGAGGTCCTGAGGTTGCCCCGACATAGCTTGACCCTTCGCCGCGCCAACCCGCAGTCCGGCGGATGAGGACGCCGGGGCGGGCCTACCAATGCCCTACTGAGTGAGCGGGTCGTTGCCCCCGACCTGCCCACACGTTCGGCCGAGCGCAACCCTGTCGGACGCTCGGCCGATTAAGCCCCCCCCCGGTCGACGG
>Ga0247821_10001401_pt1 | contig 13476 bp, 16 predicted proteins | sample 13C_Glycerol_Day_FD_192481 | JGI IMG/M metagenome (GOLD analysis project Ga0247821, IMG submission 192481) | Soil microbial communities from agricultural site in Penn Yan, New York, United States - 13C_Glycerol_Day14 | ecosystem: Environmental > Terrestrial > Soil > Agricultural land | place... | reverse complement strand
AGAGCCGCAGGCTGGCCAGCTTTGCGCTCGGTGCATTGCGACGTTCACGGCATCTGGGGCGAGCACGACGCTTTGTACCGGGGGCAGCTCGCCAGTGTCGAGTCCGCGCTGCGCGCTCTGCCTGCTTTCCGGCACTTTGCCGTCGTACCCGGCGCCGGACACTGGGTCCAGTACGAAGCACCCCGGCGCTTCCATGTGGCACTGCAGCAGGCACTCGCCGATGCCCGGGGTGCGGCAGGCGGTGCTGACGGTTAGCTCGAGGGCAGCACAGGCTGCTCCTGCGCCTTGAGCCGCTCGGCGATGAAATCGAGGAACACGCGGGTCTTGCGCGGAATGCCTTCGCGCGAGAGCACCGTCGCGCCGGTCTGCAGTGGCGACATGCGCCAGTCCGGCAGGACCCGCATGAGGGAGCCGGAGTGCACATAGCGCTCGGCCATCGAAACCGGCAGTACGCCCAGCCCGACGCCCCCGGCGACGAGCTCACGGGCGATGCGCATGCTGTTCACCTGGACGCGGCCGGTCGGCTTGATCGTCCTCCTGGCCGACCCCTGCCGCAGTGCGAGCTTTCCTTCGCGCCTGAGCACCTCGGTGAGGACGAACGTGTGCTGCTCGAGGTCATCCGGCGCGGCGATGACGGTGGCTGATCTCAGGTAGCCGGCGCTGGCATAAATGCCACGCTCCAGCGAAGCCACGCGGCGGTAGGTGAGCTGGGAGGACGCCAGCGGGCCGAGGTGAATGGCGATGTCGTACGACTCGCGCAGCAGGTCGACTGTCCGGGCATTCACGTCGATCTCCAGCCGCAGGTCGGGATAACGGATTGCAAACTCGGAGACTGCCAGCCCCAGCCACGCGGAGCCGAACTCGTTGGGCATGCTCACGCGCAAGGTTCCGTGCAGCGCCAGGCGGCTCTCCTCGGTGGCGTCACCGAGCTTTGCCAGCTCTTCCGAGATCGTCTTGCAGCGCTCGTACACGTCGCGGCCGATGTCCGTAGGAACGAGTCGGCGACTGGTGCGCTTGATCAGCATGGTCCCCATCTGCCGTTCGAGGCGCTCGATCGTGCGACTGACGGTGGACTTCGCCATGCCGAGCCGCTCGGCGACACTGCTCATGGCTCCGGCGGCCACTACCGCCTGGAACAGCATCAAATCATCGAGGCTGACCGCCTGCTTCATGTCGGGTGGCGGCTCAGCGCAGCGCCGGCTCGGATGTAGTGGAAATGCCGGACACGGATCTTTTTCGCAATGGGAAGGGATGCAAGTTGTGGAGTTGTGTGGAAAAGTGTAGGGGGAGGTCCATTAGTTCATTAAAAGAACTAGTTGAGGACCAACGACTTTGTGCCTGATTCACTCACGTAAGGGTAGAACCCTTGAGAAGCAGCGAAGCGTCTCCCGACACAGCAAGCTCCTCGGCCGCCAACTTGAGCGCGCTCCCGAACTGGTTCATGCGTACCAAGGTGAGCCGCGATGCGGGCCCGGCGACGACGATCACGCCGGTCGCCTGGGCTCCCGCCTTCTGCACAGGCGCTGCCATGGAGTTCATACCGGGTGCATAGGCCTCCTGGATGATGCTGTAGCCGCGTTTGCGGTGCTCGGCCAGCACCTTCAGCAGAGCCTTGATGCTGGTCGGTGCGTTGGGGAAAGACGAAGGTCGATGCCCATGTCCGGGTCATACAACAGACCCGAGCGCGCGCCCTGCGCCTTCGCTACCAGCGTCAGCCGCTCGCCGTCGACGACCGCCAGCCGCACCAGTTCCTCGGTCTCTTGCGCCAAGCGGTTGATCACAGGCTGGCCAATGTCGACGACGCCAGACTTTTAAACGATATTCAGCGCTTTCTGGCATCATCCGCCCCGCTTGCTCCAATCCAACGGAATTCATCCATGAAGGTCTACTCTTCCCTTCGACTCACGGAACGCCCGATGGAGCAGAGGGAGTAAGGCATGTCGATGCTGGGCCAGGCTGCACTCGCCATGTGGTGGGACATGGCACAAGACCAACGTGCCGAGTTTGAACACTGGCACACGCACGAACACTATCCCGAGCGTCTGGGCATCGCGGGCTTTCGCCGCGCGAGCCGGTGGCGCGACGCGTCGGGTGGCGAGGGCATCTTCCAGCTGTACGAGCTCCAGGGTCACGACGTGCTTTCGTCAGATGCCTATCTGGCACGCCTCAACGCGCCTACACCTTGGTCGACGCGAATGATGCCGCACCATCGCAACATGGTGCGCAGCCAGTGCAACGTGCTCGCCTCGCACGGAGGAGTGACCGCGGGCCATGCCATCACCGTCCGGTTGTCGCCCGCGGACAAGGAGGGGAAGGGCCTCCTGGGCGGCTTGCGGCCCCTGCTCGAGGAATTGCCGCAATGTGCAGGCATAGGCGGCGCTCACCTTCTCAAGCACAGCCCCCCGCAGATTGCGGCGACAACCGAACAAAGGATACGGGGCGGCGACTCGTATGCCGACTGGGTGCTGGTAGTCACCGGCTACGAGCTTGAAACGCTCGACGACATTGCCCGGGGTGCGCTGGGAACCTCGAATCTGCTGGCCCTTGGCGCGGCGCCTGACGCGAAGTACGGTCGTTTCCAGCTATCGTATTCGGCCACACCCGCAGACATCGCATGAGCGGAAACTTGCCATGAACATCGACGGGAACACCGAGCTGATTGCGCATCTCGGCTGGCCGACGAGTGCTTTCAAGGCGCCACTCATTTACAACCCGTACTTCGAGTCTGTGGGCGTGAACGTGGTGGTCGTCCCGATGGGGTGCAAGCCCGATGCGTTCAGGGAGGTGCTGCAGAGCTTCTTCCGCCTGGAGAACGCGCGCGGGGCCCTGGTGACCATGCCCCACAAGGTCGCTGTCGTCGACCTGCTGGACGAGGCTTCGGCGGCCGTGAAGGTTGCGGGCGCGTGCAATGCCGTCAAGCGGCTTGCTGACGGCAGACTTATCGGCGACCAGTTCGATGGAGAGGGCTTCGTGCGCGGCGTGCGGCGCAACGGACTGGCGACTGCGGGCGCTCGCGCGCTGGTCGTCGGTTGCGGCGGCGTCGGATCAGCAATCGCGGCGTCTTTGGGGGGTGCCGGCGTGCATGAAGTGGCCCTGTTCGATGTCAACAAAGACTCGCAGCACCATCTCGCGAAGCGCTTGAATTCCCACTACCCCAAAGTGAGAGTGGCGACGGGCAGCAATGATCCCGCTGGCTTCGACCTCGTCGTCAACGCAACTGCGCTCGGCATGAATAGGGGCGACCCCTATCCGGTAGACGTTTCGCGACTGGAAGCGCGCACGGTTGTCGGCGACGTCGTGATGAGCGTGGAAACCACGGCATTCCTGAAAGCCGCGGGTGAGCGTGGGTGCCGCGTGCAGGTGGGCACCGACATGCTGTTCGAGATGATCCCCCCGTACCTCGAGTTCTTCGGCTTCCCGACAACGACCGTCGAGCAGTTGCGTGGGCTCGCGCGCATCCAGTACTGAGCACGAACGATAAGGTGTTTAGCCCACCTACTTCGAACGCCGGCGAAGCAGCGGCGAACTGGTGGCCGCAATCGCGAGCTCGTCCGCGGCCTGCACGAGCGGCCGGCCGAGTTCCTGCATGCGCGCCGATGTCAGGCGTTGCAGCGGTCCTGCGATGGTGATCACCCCCGCTGCATCCCGGCCACGTCCCAGCACCGGGGCCGCCATGGCGCTCATGCCCGGTGCGTACATCTCCATCATCGTGCTGAAGCCGCGCTTGCGGTCTTCTTCCAGCAACTTCATCAGCGACCTGAAGGTGGTCGGCGCCTTGGGGCCGTATTCGCGCGGCGAACCGAAGCCCTGGCGGGCCACGATTTCCGTCGCCCGCTCTTCACTGAGGGTCATCAGCCATGCATGGCCGGCAGCGCTGCAGGACAGTCGCACGTCGATCCCCATGTCGGGGTCATAGCGCAGCCCGGCGCGCGCGCCTTGCGCTTTTGCCACGAACGTCAAGCGGTCCTCGTCGACCAGCGCAAGACGAACCAGCTCACCGGACACCTCCGCGAGTCGGTCGATGATGGGCTGCGCAACGTCCACGATGCCCGAAGCCCCCAGGAAGCTCAGGCCCAGCGCGGGCAGGCGTGTGGTGAGGGTGTAGTCGCCCAACGCGCGCAGCTGGCGTACATAGCCGCAGCGTATCAAGTCAGCAAGCAGCCGATGGCAGGCGCTGGGCGGCATGTTGAGTTCGCCGGCGAGCGTCGTCAGGGGCGAGCCCTCGGGCTGCGAAGCCAAGGTCTCGAGGATGCGCAGCGTGCGTTCGACGGTACCGGCTGGAGCGGCGGAGTTTGTCATGCGAAATCAGTTTCTACCCTAGAACCATATTCAAAAGGCTGGCTTATCATGCCGCACTTTCTGACCGAATCCATAAGGAGACACTCGTGAAATCGATGACCCGCCGCGGACTCGCCGCTCTCGCTTTCCTCTTTGCCGCGGCCGGCGCCAGCGCGCAGGGCGCGCCGGAACGAACCATCAAGTTTGGCCACCTGAACAACGAAGGCCACCCGACCAGCCTGGGTGTAAAGAAGTTTGCCGAGATCGTCGCTGCAAAGAGCGGCGGGAAGATCAAGGTGCAGGAATTCGCCGCGTCGCAGCTGGGCAACGAACTGCAGCAGCAGTCGGCGCTGCAGGGCGGCGTGCAGGAAATGCTCGTCGCGTCCACCACCTCGCTGAACGGTATCGTGAAGGAGTTCGGCCTGCTCGATTTCCCGTTCCTTTTTGCCAATGCCAAGCAGGCTGACGCCATGGTCGACGGCCCGCTCGGCAAGGCACTCGCGGCGAAGCTTCCCGAGAAAGGCGTCATCGTCCTGGGCTTCTTCGATCTGGGCTTCCGCAACGTCACCAACAGCAAGCGCCCGATCACCAAAGGCTCCGACCTCGAAGGCCTGAAGCTGCGCGTGATTCCGAACCCCGTGTTCCTGGAAACCTTCAAGACATTCAACGCCAATCCGCTGCCCATGCCTTTTGCCGAGCTGTACGGAGCGCTCGAGAGCAAGGCCGTGGATGGCCAGGAAAACCCGTTCGCCGTGATCGCGTCGAGCAAGTTCTACGAGGTGCAGAAGTACGTCAGCGGCACCAACCACGTCTACGCGACCAACCCGATCCAGATCAGCAAGCGCTTCTGGGACCGCCTCTCGCCGGCGGAGCAGAAGATCCTGCAGGAAGCCGCCATCGAAGCCCAGAACTGGCAGCGTACGACGAGCCGCGAAGTCTCCAGCAAGGCCCTGGGCGAGCTGACCGCCAAAGGCATGATCTACAACGATGTGCCGCCCGCGGAAATGGCGAAGATGCGGGCTGCGGTGCGGCCGGTTTACGACAAGTTTTCGTCCGCTTATGACCCGGCCATCATGACCCTCTTCAAGTCCGAACTGGAACGCGTGTCCAAGCTCTGAAGCAACGAGGCGATTCTTGAAAGTCCTTGTCCTGCACGGCCCGAACCTGAACCTGTTCGGGCGTCGAGAGCCGCATATCTACGGTCACACGACCCTCGCGCAAATCGACGAGCAGCTCGCTGCCCTGGCGGGCGAGCTCGGCGTGCAGCTCGAAACGATCCAGTCGAACCACGAGGGCGTGCTGGTGGACTTCCTCCACCGGCACATCGACGAGGCGCAGGGTGCCATCGTCAACCCCGCGGGCCTCACCCAACACGGGGTGCCGCTGCATGACGCCATCAAGGCCATGCCGTTCCCGGTGATCGAAGTGCACATGTCCAACATCGCCGCGCGCGAGTCGTGGCGCGTGCATTCGATCATCTCGCCGGCGGTCAAGGGCACCATCCAGGGGCTGGGACCGCTCTCCTATCTCATGGGGTTGCGGGCGCTCGCCGCACTGGCACACGAGAAGCGGTAGGCACCGTATGCAGCGCATGATCGATTCGGTGTGCCGCGGGCTCGAGTTCGTGATCGCGCTGGCGCTGGCGGTGATGGTGGTGCTGGTGTTCGGCAACGTGGTGATGCGTTACGGCTTCAATTCCGGCATCGGGGTGTCGGAGGAGCTGTCGCGCTGGCTGTTCATCTGGGGCACCTTCCTGGGTGCGCTGGTTGCGCTGCGCGAGCATGGCCACCTGGGCATGGACATGGTGGTGAGCAAGTTGCCGCCGCTCGGCAAGAAAGCCTGCCTGGTGGTCAGCCACCTCCTGATGCTCGCCATCGTCGCCATGCTGGCGAAAGGTGGCTGGGAGCAGGCGCGAATCAACTGGGATGTCGCGGCTCCCACCACCGGATGGTCCATGGCCTTCGTGCACTCGGCGTCCGTCGTGTTCGCCGTGGTCGCCGGCCTGATCCTCCTCACGGACCTGATGCGCCTGTTCACCGGGCGGCTTGCCGACGACGAGCTGGTGATGGTTCAGGAGTCGGAGGAGTCTGCGCAGATGCGGGACATCCTCGGTTCGGGAACCCGGCCATGACACTCGCGGTCTTCCTCGGATCGCTGCTGGCCGCCATGGCCATCGGCATGCCCATCGCCTTCGCGCTGCTGGCAAGCGGCGTCGCGCTGATGTGGCACCTGGACATGCTGGATTTCCAGATCCTGGCGCAGAACCTCATCGGCGGCGCGGACAGCTTCCCGCTGCTGGCGGTGCCGTTTTTCATGCTGGCCGGCGAAGTGATGAACGTCGGCGGCCTGTCGCGCCGCATCGTGGATCTGGCGCTCGCGGTGGTGGGCCACATCCGCGGCGGCCTGGGCTACGTGACCATCATGGCCGGCTGCCTGTTGTCGGCGCTCTCCGGGTCTGCCGTTGCCGATGCGGCGGCGCTCACTGCGCTGCTGCTTCCGATGATGGTGAAGGCGGGGCACGACAGGAAGCGCGCTGCCGGGCTGATTGCCGCGACGGGCGTCATCGGGCCAGTCATCCCGCCCAGCATCGGGCTGGTCATCTTCGGGGTTGCCGCCAACGTGTCGATTTCGAAGCTGTTCCTGGCGGCCATTGTTCCGGGCTTGCTGATCGGCGGAGCCCTGTGGGTCACCTGGGCCTGGCTGGTGCGACGCGAGGCGATCGAGCCTGGGCCGCGCAAGTCCAAGGCGGAAATCTGGACAGCCGCACGCGAGGCCGGCTGGGCGCTCCTGCTGCCGCTGATCATTCTGGTGGGGCTGCGCATGGGCGTCTTCACGCCCACCGAAGCCGCGGTGGTGGCCGCCGTCTACGCCCTGTTCGTCTCCACGGTGATCTACCGCGAGCTGAAGCTGCGCGACCTCTACCAGGTGTTCGTCGCAGCCGCCAAGACGAGCGCGGTGGTGATGTTCCTGATTGCGGCGGCCATGGTGAGTGCCTGGCTGATCACTGTCGCTGCCCTGCCTGGAAAGGTGACAGCACTGCTGCAGCCCCTCATGGGCAGCCCGGTGTTGATGATGATCGCCATCATGTTGCTCGTGATGGTCGTGGGCACGGCGCTCGACATGACGCCAACCATCCTGATCCTGACCCCCGTGCTGATGCCCGTCGTCAAGGCTGCCGGCATCGACCCGGTGTACTTCGGGGTCATGTTCATCATCAACAACTCGATCGGCCTCGTCACGCCGCCGGTGGGAACCGTGTTGAACGTGGTGGCCGGGGTGGGGCGAATACGGCTGGACGAGGTCACCCTGGGCGTGCTGCCCTTCATGGTGGCGGAGTTTGCGGTCATGTTTCTCATGATCATCTTCCCGTGGCTGGTCACGGTGCCGGCCCGTTGGCTGGCGGGTTGAGCTAGTGCTGTCACCGGCAGCGACGATGTGATCGGGTGCTGGTCGCCGCGCGCTACTTTTCCGGGGGTGCCTCACCCACGTACCGGATGACGACTTCAATCAGCGGAATCGGGAAATTCGTATGGCCCTCGAGCGACCCGTGCAGCGCATCCTGCGCCACAGTTGCCAATTGCCGCAGCGCGAGTTCGTTCAAGAGCTGGTGACAAACCGGGACGATTCCCGCTGGATATCCGGAGGCGAAGCTGTCGTTGCGAAGCTCGCCCCGGGTCATGTTCGCCGCAACCAACTGGTCCAGTGTGACCGTGACCTGGGACAACGTCAGCCCGGGGTACAGCTTCCGCATGGGGACGCCTTCCTCCGAACCGAATTCCCAGCTCAATCCGCACATCCGGGCCGCTCTGATCCAGGAAACCATGTCCAGGTCTTGCGGGCTTCGCGGCTGCCCCTTGAGCTTGTATCCGTTTCCAAGCCAGCTTGGAGCGATGATCAGGCCCGTAGCAGCTTCGACATAGAGCCGGTGGGCGCGAACGGCCATCGATGCAACGCCGGCATTCTTGCAATTCCGTCCCGGAGCCTCATTCGCCATGCGCCACGCATCGACACCCACTCTCAAATGGTTGGCCTTATCGAGGTTGCTGCCGCAAGACTCCGCGATCTTGTTGCGCAGATCGACGACACGCCGGGCTAGGGCGAAGAGCGCATCGGCGCTCTTTACCGCGGCGTCATTGAGCGCCTTGTAGTCGTCGGTCGCGTTTCCCTGCACGTCGCGATAAGCGATCCGTGCTGCCTCCTTGGCCTGATGATCGTCATAGGCAGCCGCAAGTTGCTTGCTCAACGCCAAGGCAACATGCAAACGCTTGTCCGAGGCATTGCCAATGTCGTTCGGCGCTGAAAGGGTTGCGAGTGCAGCCGCCTGCATCGGCGCGGGCCGGGTCAATCCCAGGCTTTGCGAATCCACGGCACCCAGCGTCGGTGAAGCTGAGCATGTGGCACGTCCCAAGGGCAGGTGCGCAGCCGCCCCCCGTTGGCATTCGATCCCGTTCATGTCAACTCCATTCGTGTTGCAAAGGAGCTTAGTAACGTTATCGAGGTACAGTTCCTCGACTAAGGTATCGCGATCAGTTTGACGTGGTCCAATCCAACTTCGCCGGGAACTGAAGTGATTCACGAGTTGATCACCCCGTGATGATCAGCTGCTGAACGGCCGCCTTTGGGCAGGTCATGGCCGCTGTTGGCGCCGCATCTCTAGAATCGCAGCACCTCGGGATCTCCGGGGCATCAACGAGTACAAGTACACATGGCAACAGCGAAGAAGGCCACGGCGGCCGTCCCCAAGAAGACAATCAGGAAGACAACCCAGGCCGCGAGCGCGAAGGCGCCCCGGGCTGCCGCGAAGCCGGCGGCCGGCACGATGAAACCCATCAAGGAAGCCTTGAACAAGACCGGCCTGGTGAACCACCTGGCGCAGGCCTCGGGCGTTGAGGCTAAAGCGGTCAAGGCCGTGATGGCGGCCCTGGAAGGCACGGTTCTGGCGTCCGTCAACAAGAAGGGCGCTGGCGCGTTCATGCTGCCCGGCCTGTTGAAGGTCACGGCCGTTTCCGTGCCTGCCAAGAAGGCGCGCAAGGGCATCAATCCCTTCACGAAGGAGGAGACCGTTTTCAAGGCCAAGCCCGCTTCGGTGAAGCTCAAGGTCCGCCCGCTCAAGAAGCTGAAGGACGCGGCGCTCTAAGGAAGCGCTGATCGATGGGGCGCGCGGACTGCCATGACTTCGCGCAGTTCGTTTCGCTCCATCGACCGAGGCGGCGCAGCCGGATGCCGATGCACGCCTCGCGCCTCATGCCTCACCTCACACCTCACGCCGCAAGCAACCCCTTGCGCTCGATAAAGGCCACAACCTCCGCCAGCCCGTCGCGCGTCTTCAGGTTGGTCATCACGAACGGCTTGCCTCGGCGCATCCGCTCGGTATCCGCGCGCATCACCTCCAGGTCGGCGCCCACGTAGGGCGCGAGGTCGGTCTTGTTGATGACGAACAGGTCGCTCTTCGTGATGCCCGGCCCGCCCTTGCGCGGGATCTTCTCGCCGGCGGCAACGTCGATGACGTAGATCGTGAGGTCCGAGAGTTCGGGGCTGAAGGTCGCCGCGAGGTTGTCGCCGCCGGACTCGACGAAGACCACGTCCGCATCCGGAAAGTCGCCGAGCATGCGGTCGATCGCCTCGAGGTTGATGGACGCGTCCTCCCGGATCGCCGTGTGCGGGCAGCCGCCGGTCTCCACGCCCATGATCCGCTCGGCGGGCAGCGCGCCGCTCACGGTGAGCAGGCGCTGGTCTTCCTTGGTGTAGATGTCGTTGGTGATCGCCACGAGGTCCCACCGGTCGCGCATCGCCTTGCACAGCATTTCGAGCAGGGTGGTCTTGCCCGAGCCGACGGGGCCGCCGATGCCGACGCGCAGGGGCGGGAGTCTCTTGGTGCGTCGGGCGATGTGGTGCAGGTTCATGATCGGAACAGGCGGGAATACTGGTGTTCGTGGCGTGACGAGAGGATGGCGAGCATCGGCGAGAACGCCTGCCGCTGCCCGTCGCCCGTCGCATGGGCGGCATCGACCGCGGCCGGGATCTCCTGCGCGAGCCGTTGCAGGATGCGCTGGCCGGCGCCCTGGCCGAGCGGAACCGATTTGATCGCGGCCTGCATCATGTTCTCGGCCCAGCCGAAAGCGAAGGCGAGGGCGATGTCGCGCTCGGCGGCCGGGCTGTGTGCAGCCGCTACCGCGAACGCGACGGGGTAGGTGTGCTCGGGCCCGGGAGGCGGCGCATCGTCCGGCCGCAGTGACTTCATCCACTCGCGCATCGAGCGGCCCATCTGCACCGTTTGCTGCCGCATCTCGCCCGTCTCGCGCGTCTGCAGCACCCAATCATCGAGCGAAGCAAGGCGTTGAAGGTCGCCATCACGGCTGGCCCGCGTCGCATGCAGCACGACGGCAAGATCGGAACGCGCCAGGGACAGATGCAGCTGGTGCACCAGCCAGTCGCGTGCGCTGTTCTCGTTCGTCACCAGACCGTGCTCGACGGCGGCCTCCAGCCCTTCGGAGTACGAGAACCCACCGACCGGCAGGGCGGGCGAGGCGAGCCAGATCAGTTGCAGCAGGGCCGCATCAGTGCTGGTGGTCGTGGTCATGGTCGTGGCCATGCGCCGCGTGCCCGCCAGCGGCATACGCGCCCCCTTCAGGTTCGAACGCCGTGTTCTCCTCGCGCACGATCAGGTGCATCTGCCGCAGCATCGATGCCAGAACGTGATCGGGTTCTATCTTCAGGTGATCGGCCTTCAACTCGATCGCGACGTGGCGGTTTCCCAGGTGGTAGGCGGCCCGCGTGAGGTCGAACAGCGTGCCGTGTTCGGTGCAGTGCGTGATGACGAGCACCGGTTGCATAGCAGCAATCACCCGCGCCAGCGTGCCATCTTCCGCCACGAGCACGTCGCCACCGCGCACCACGGTGCCGCGCGGCAGGAACACGCCGAGGTGCCGGCCCTGCGAATCGGTGCAGTCGAAGCGGCTTTTTTGCCGAACGTCCCAGTCGAGTTCTACGGCGGCGGCGCGTTTGAGCAGCACGGGGGCGAGGCCGCGGCCCTGGGGGATGAGCTTGTTCGCGGCGAGCATGGATGAGTCAATCCGTTGTGGTTTGGAGATGCCTGGTTTCCCGATGGCTCAGCCTGCGGAGCGAGCAATGCCGCGAGGACTGTTTGCACTACCGGTGACTAGAGTTTATTATAACGTTCGTTCATACGAAGAAGAGCCGTCATGACAGCACTCAAACTCACTCAGATAGGCAACTCCGTCGGGCTGATCCTGCCGAAGGAAGTCCTCGCGCGATTGCACCTCCAAAAGGGCGACACGGTGTTCGTCACCGAAGCCGCAAATGGCCTCAACGTCACGCCGTACGACCCGTCGCTGGATGAGCAATTGGCACTCGGACGCGAATTCATGCGCGAGTATCGTGACACTTTTCACCAGCTCGCCAAGTGATGAATTGGCGCTTCATCAGCCGTGCGGCGCTTCTGTTGCTGCACGACGAAAGCCTCGCGGAGCACGGCGGCGCCGGCGGCCTGCGGGACGAAGGGCTGCTTGAATCGGCGCTCGCACGTCCGCACAACCTGATTGCCTACGGTGATCCGGACGTCTTTGCCCTCGCCGCGGCGTACGCGCACGGGCTCGTGCGGAACCACCCGTTCACAGACGGCAACAAACGGGCGGCATTTCTTGCAGCAGGCTTGTTTCTGGCCCTGAACGGATATCGAATCGCGGCGACTCAGGTCGAGGCCACGCTCACGATGGTGGCGCTCGCCTCGTCCGAGATGGGAGAGGACGAGTTCGCCGACTGGCTTCGCAATCACAGTGCGCATCGGCGCTAAGTTCTAGAACAGAAAATACCGCTGCGCCATCGGCAGCGACTTCGCCGGCTCGCACGTCAGCAGCACGCCGTCGGCGCGCACTGCATAGGTCTGCGCATCAATCTCCATCTTCGGCAGGTAGTCGTTGTGCACCATGTGCCGCTTCTTCACGCCGCGGATGTTCTTCACGGGCGCCAGCGTCTTCGCCAGGCCGAACGAGGCCCTGATGCCCGCGTCAAGCCCCACTTGCGACACGAAGGTCAACGACCCTTTAGCCACGGCCCCGCCGAACGCGCCGAACATCGGCCGGTAGTGCACCGGCTGCGGCGTGGGGATCGACGCGTTCGGATCGCCCATGGCCGCCATCGCGATGAAGCCGCCCTTGAGAATCAACGCAGGCTTCACGCCGAAGAACGCGGGCTTCCACACAACCAGGTCGGCCCACTTGCCCACTTCGATGCTGCCCACTTCATGGCTGATGCCGTGCGCAATGGCGGGGTTGATCGTGTACTTGGCCACATAGCGCTTCGCTCGGAAGTTGTCGTTGCGCGCGCCGTCCCCTTGCAGCGCGCCACGCTGTCCCTTCATCTTGTGCGCCGTCTGCCAGCAGCGCAGGATCACTTCGCCCACCCGCCCCATCGCCTGGGAATCGGACGAGAACATGCTGATCGCGCCCAGGTCGTGCAGCACGTCCTCCGCCGCGATCGTCTCCTTGCGGATGCGGCTCTCCGCGAAGGCCAGGTCCTCGGCGATCGAGGCGTCGAGGTGGTGGCACACCATCAGCATGTCGACGTGCTCGTCCAGCGTGTTCACGGTGTACGGCATCGTCGGGTTGGTGGAGGAGGGCAGGAAGTTCTCTTCGCCCACCACGCGCAGGATGTCCGGCGCGTGCCCGCCGCCCGCGCCTTCGGTGTGGAAGGCGCAGAGGCTGCGGCCCTTCGTGGCGGCGATGGTGTTCTCGACGAAACCCGACTCGTTCAGCGTGTCGCTGTGGATGGCCACCTGCGTGTCGGTGGCCTCGGCCACGTCCAGGCAGTTGCTGATGGCCGCGGGCGTCGTGCCCCAGTCTTCGTGCAGTTTCAGGCCGATGGCGCCCGCATCGATCTGCTCGTGCAGCGCCCCGGGCAGGCTCGCGTTGCCTTTGCCGAGGAAGCCGAGGTTCATCGGAAACGCATCGGCCGCCTGAAGCATGCGCGCCATGTTCCACGGGCCGGGCGTGCAGGTGGTCGCGAAGGTGCCCGTGGCCGGACCGGTGCCGCCGCCCAGCATCGTGGTCACGCCGGAGGCGAGCGCCTCCTCGATCTGCTGCGGGCAGATGAAGTGGATGTGGCTGTCGATGCCGCCCGCGGTGACGATGCTGCCCTCCGCCGCGATGATCTCCGTGCCCGGGCCGATCACGATGTCGA
>Ga0247821_10001400_pt1 | contig 13483 bp, 18 predicted proteins | sample 13C_Glycerol_Day_FD_192481 | JGI IMG/M metagenome (GOLD analysis project Ga0247821, IMG submission 192481) | Soil microbial communities from agricultural site in Penn Yan, New York, United States - 13C_Glycerol_Day14 | ecosystem: Environmental > Terrestrial > Soil > Agricultural land | place... | reverse complement strand
AGTGAGGACATTGCCCGGATCATCCGCCGTGAACACGTGGTGCGTCTGGTGGATTTGCTGCGCCGGCGCTTGCCCTGGGGGTTGGATGCGGACCTGGGGCGTGAGCGGGTCGAGCAGCTGTCATATCGTGCGGCGGCGTTGATGGGCTGGTCGGAGGCGCGGCGACAGGAAGAGCTGCGGCATTTCGAGGAAGACACCGCCAGAGTGTACAGGCACTGGTAGATCTGGGGTGAGGCTGCCGGCCTCTTCGCGGGACAAGCCCGCTCCCACAGGACCACCACGGAGCTGAAGCCCTGCGGGGTACCTGTGGGAGCGGGCTTGTCCCGCGAAGAGGCCGGCATTAGCTCCGCTACCTTGCGCGGTTGAGCAAGCCATCGAGCACCACCTCGCACGCCGCCCCCCAACTGGCACTGGCCGGCTGGTGCATCAATACCGCCAGCCCGTCTGCAGTAAAGGTCCCCGGCGTGGCAATCGCCTGCCCCAGCGCCTTCAGGCTGTACTCCGGCTGCTGGCGGGCACTGCTCAGGCAGTCCTGCAGGTTGCCCAGCACCAGCTCGCGCGCCTGGGCGGGCGGCAGGCCTTTGTCGCTCAGCCAGTGCTGCAAGTCGTGCAACAGGAAGTAGAACCAGCCATTCATGCACGCCGCCACCGTGGCCAGTTCGAACGCCGGCTCATCCTGCAGGACCACCAGATTCCCCAGCGGCCCCAGGCACTGCTCGGTGAGCGCATCCGCAGGGCAAACCACCACGGTGGACTGGTTGTACTGCGCCGCATACGACAGCATCACCCGCACGCAATGGGCGCCGGGAAAGCCCGCGGCCAACTGATCCAGGCCAATGCCTGCCGCCAGCGACACCAGGCGCTGACCCGGGCGCAAGCGCACCTCGCGCGCCAGCTGTGCCAGCGATTCCGGGCGCACGCCAAGGATCACCAGGTCGGCCTGGTCGACCACCGCCTGATTGTTCGCCAGCACCTCGCAACCCTGCTCGACGGCCAGGGCCTCGGCACGGCGGGCGTTGCGTGGCGACAGCAGCAACCTGCCGTCGAAGCCACTGCGGCGCAGGCCTGTCACCACTTTTTCGGTCAGCTCGCCGACCCCGAGAATACCTAGGCTGTGCATGTCGCCTCCCGCGCTGTTTTCTCCACTCTCGCATGGGGGCAGCAACCGGACATATAACGGAAGGGACGGGTCTTGGGACGTTTCGCCCGGCAAACCCTGACAGAGCCAACCTATCACCCCCCAATAGCCACTCTATTAGAAGTCTGCCCAAGCTCGACTAGTCTTTCCCCTGGCCCCGCGAATTGCGAGGGAGCCCCGTGTCGGAACGTGACCGACCAGGCCTGATAAGGGGTAGGCATGAGCCCATGTGCTCGGCTGGAAAGAACACCTGGCATAGACCGGAAATCTGGATAACCGACCCAAAGGTAACCGCAGATGTCGAACGAATCGAAATGCCCGTTCCATCAAACCGCAGGTGGCGGCACCACCAACCGAGACTGGTGGCCTGACCAGCTCAATCTCAGGATCCTCCACCAGCATTCCAGCAAGTCCAGTCCCGACCCGGACTTCGACTACGCCAAGGCATTCAAGAGCCTCGACTTCCAGGCCCTGAAGCGCGACCTGACGGCCTTGATGACCGACTCCCAGGAGTGGTGGCCGGCCGACTTCGGCCATTACGGCCCACTGTTCGTTCGCATGGCCTGGCACAGCGCCGGCACCTATCGCATCGGTGACGGTCGCGGCGGTGCAGGTTCCGGCCAGCAGCGCTTCGCCCCGCTCAACAGCTGGCCCGACAACGTCAGCCTGGACAAGGCCCGGCGCCTGTTGTGGCCAATCAAGCAGAAGTACGGCAACAAGATCTCCTGGGCCGACCTGATCGTGCTCACCGGCAACGTCGCCCTGGAGTCCATGGGCTTCAAGACTTTCGGCTTCTCGGGTGGGCGCGCCGACGTCTGGGAGCCGGACGAAGACGTGTACTGGGGCTCGGAAAAGGTCTGGCTGGGCGGTGATACCCGCTACGGCAAGGAGCAGCTCAAGGCCCAGCCACCCGGCCAGGGTGACCTGGTGGCCGAGCCCGCCAAGCATGGCGAAGAACAGAACCGCAACCTGCAGGCCGAGCGCAACCTGGAAAACCCGCTGGCTGCCGTGCAGATGGGGCTGATCTACGTCAACCCGGAAGGCCCGGAAGGTGAGCCCGACCCCGTGAGGTCGGGCATAGACATCCGCGAGACCTTCGGGCGCATGGCCATGAACGACGAAGAAACCGTGGCCTTGATCGCCGGTGGCCACGCCTTCGGCAAGACCCACGGCGCCGGCCCGGCGGATAACGTCGGCGCCGAACCAGAGGCTGCAGGCCTTGAGATGCAGGGCCTGGGCTGGGCCAACAAGTTCGGCACCGGCAAAGGTGGCGACACCATCACCAGCGGCCTGGAAGTGACCTGGACCTCGAACCCGACCCGCTGGGACAACGAGTACCTCAACAACCTGTTCAACTTCGACTGGGAACTGACCAAGAGCCCGGCCGGCGCCAACCAGTGGCGGCCGAAAGAGGGCAAGGGCGCAGGTAGCGTGCCGGATGCCCACGACCCGAGCAAAAAGCACGCACCGTCCATGCTCACCTCCGACCTGGCGCTGCGTTTCGACCCGATCTACGAGCCGATTGCCCGGCGCTTCAAGGACAACCCCGACCAGTTGGCAGATGCCTTCGCCCGTGCCTGGTACAAGCTGATCCACCGCGACATGGGCCCGCTGGCGCGCTACCTCGGCCCTGAAATGCCCAACGAGGAACTGCTGTGGCAAGACCCGTTGCCCAAGGCCGACCAGTCTTCGCTGGGTGAGCAGGATATCGCTGCACTCAAGAGCAAGATCCTGGCCTCGGGCCTGAGTGTTGGCGAGCTGGTCTCCACTGCCTGGGCTGCCGCCTCGACCTTCCGGGGCTCTGACAAGCGCGGTGGTGCCAATGGCGCCCGCCTGCGCCTGGCACCGCAGAACGGCTGGGCGGCCAACCAGGGGACCGACAAGGTGCTGGCGGCGCTGGAGAAAATTCGGGCCGAGTCCGGCAACAAGGTCTCCCTGGCCGACCTGATCGTGCTGGGCGGTACCGCCGCCGTGGAAAAGGCCGCCAAGGATGCCGGCTACAGTGGCAGCGTGGGGTTCCGCCCAGGCCGCGTGGATGCCTCCCAGGCGCAGACCGATGTCGAGTCGTTCGCCGTGCTGGAGCCGCTGGCCGATGGCTTCCGTAACTTCAGCAAGGCCCGCTACAGCGTCAAGGCCGAGAAGCTGCTGCTGGACAAGGCCCAGTTGCTGACCCTGACCGCGCCGGAACTGACCGTGCTGATCGGTGGCCTGCGGGTGCTGGGCGCCAACCATGGCGGCAGCAAGCACGGTGTGTTCACCGACAAGCCAGGCACCTTGAGCAACGACTTCTTCCGCAATCTGCTGGACATGGGCGTGGAGTGGAAGCCGACCTCGGACGACAACGAAACCTTCGAGGGCCGCGACCGCAAGACCGGGCAGGTGAAGTGGACCGGTAGCCGCGTTGACCTGGTGTTCGGCTCGCATGCGCAGTTGCGGGCGCTGAGCGAGGTGTATGGCAGCAGCGATGGCAAGGACAAGTTTGTCAGGGACTTCGTTGCGGCCTGGGTGAAAGTGATGGAGCTGGATCGGTTTGATCTAGCCCAGTCAAATAGCGGGGTCTAGGGAGGAAGTTGTCATAACGCTGGCATTACCGCCAAAAAGTGCCTCTGCTCGCCCTCCGGCTCCGACGTCAGCGGAGGGCATCCAGCGGCCGTAGACCTTGGCAATCATGGTCCAGTCTTTATGGCCCATCTGCTTGGCGACCCACATTGGATTCTCGCCAGCGCTGAGCATCATCGAGGCGTATGTGTGTCGGCTCTGGTAAGGGCGCCGCCACCGTACGCCCGACTTTTTCATGGCAGGCATCCAGATGGTTTTGTAGATGTAGCCAGCATGCTTCCATGGCTCCCCTGTAACGGGGTCAAGGAAAATGTGCTTTCCGGCCAGGAAGGTCAGTTCTTTCTGTTTCAGCAACGCCTCCCTGGCAGGGCCTAGCATCTTGATGGTCCTTCGACTGGATGGTGTCTTCGTCGACTCCGGGACAATGGCGCCGCGGGTCTTGGCGCGAACCACCCGGATCTCTCCTGCTATCCAGTCGATATCCCCCCACTCAAGCGCAATCAATTCGCTCGGACGAAGGCCGGTCCAGAAAGCAAACTGCAGTTGCGCCCAGGTGTCCCCCCTCGATGCTTTCAATAACGCCTGCTGTTCTTCGCGCGTGAAAGGATCGATGTCATCGTCCTCCTTGACCTCCTCTCGATTCCGGTATGACCATCCTGAAAGGGGATGGCTCTCAATTATCTCGTCCTCGATCGCATCGTTTAATGCGGAGCGAAAGCAGGTCTGAACACTGGTGATCCTGGTGTTTGAGGCCTTGTACTCAGAAAACTTTTCCTTGATCACCTTTTTGTTCAGGTCACATAGTGCCAGGTGGCCAAAAAACGGCTTAAGTACGGACCTGATGATCGATCTGTACAGAAGCACCGTGCTGGTTTTCAGCTTTGGGGTCTTTCGCTCGAGCCATTCGTCGAGGAAGACGCCAATGTTCTGATGTGAGCTTACGCGCACGAATTTGGTTGCGCGCTTTGATGCTGGGAACGTGGTGGCGTAGTCGAATGTGCCGTTTGCAATGGCATGTTCGATCGCTGCCTTGTGCTGCTCGGCCTTTTTCAAGTTAGCGGCGGTGGGCTTGAGCTGGATCCGCTCACGGCACCGGACGCCCTGGTATTGGAATGTGATTTCGATACTACTTGAAGACGCGGGCCTGACGCCTCCCCCATCTCTACCCATGAGTAATACCCCTCAACGTCGATTAGGATTCTTCCGTCCGGCGCCTTGCGCCAGACCATGTGCTTCGGCCATTTGCCGTCACGAATTTTGGTCCTTATGGCGTCCGGTGTGTAGCCGGATTCTCGGGAGAACTGCTCCACGGTCTTGTATCTGACCATTGCGCGCCTCCTCAGGCCGTGAATTTGTGTCCGACCTGGGCCGCGCGGGCGGCTTCCTCGGTGCGGAACATGAGCCGGGTTTTGCTGGTGCTGCCCCAGCTGTTGTATTCGACGTCGACCCACCAGGCGCCGAACTTCCGGTACGGCTCGCCGAGGATCTTCGTGACGTAGCAGTCGATCAGGTTCATGGGCGTAGCTCTCCATGCCCGCGCATGTCGGCGGGCTTGAGTGATAGGGTGAGGGGTTAGGCTCGCGCTTCGAACAGTTCGATCTGCGCTGCCGGGGTGTCACGAATGGTGATGGCATCGGCGATGCGCTGCTGAGCAGTGCCGAAGTGCACCTCGTCCTGCTCGATGCCGATGAAGTGCCGGCCCAACTGGATGCAGGCAACGCCGGTAGTGCCGCTACCCATTGTGTTGTCGAGCACCACCTGGCCAGGGTTGGTGTAGGTGGCGATCAGGAAGCGCATCCAGTTGACCGGCTTCTGTGTTGGATGGAAGTTGGCCGTCTGTTTGTCGCTCGAGAAGAACTGCACCGAGCGCGGGTACCGGTCGGTCGAATCGTATTCGGTGAGCGACAGAGCTTTGCCGTAGCACTCCGAGTTGACCGTCTTCCGCTTCGCCGTGCGCCGCTCGTGGCCGGTGGTCATCTGTGGGTTGTATACGGGCTGGCGCCGGTAGAAGACCTGGGCACTCTCGTGTGCCCGGAGTGGCTGCTTCTTGGCGTTGAGGAAGCCAGTGGCGTTGCCCTTCTCCCAGATCCATTCATACCGGTAGTCGCGGGGATTACTGGCGACCACCAGTGAACTGAACGGCTGGGCTGCGCAGAGAACTATCGCAGCCTCCGGCTTGGCGATTCTCAAATACTGCTCCCAGAGCGGGGCGAAGGGGATCACCACATCCCAGGCACACTGCGTGGTGCCGTATGGCAGATCGGCCAGCACCATGTCGACGCTGGCATCTGGGATTGACCTCATCACCTCCAGGCACTCGCCGTGGTACAAGCCGACTTCGGTCATCGCGGCCCCCTGTAGATCAGGTAGGCCAAGAGCAGTGGTGCTGCGATCGGAATCAAGAACATGGCATCAGCTCCTTCGGCACCTGGACGGTATCGCCGAGCTTGGAGAGGACGATTGATCGGCAGATGGCGACTGTAGGCCGCTCTTCGCCGCCCACCCATCCGGAAATAAGAGCGCTCCAGGTGGGGCCAGAGACATGCATCCACACCCGATGCTTCTCAAGTAGCGGGCCTGCTTGCGCCCAGTCTTCCCACGGGTTGTAGCGCTTGATGTGCTCGATGGTCTGGCCCTGGTGCCGGGCGAACACGCGCCAGGGGTTGCCGTACTGCGGCGGCACCAGAAGCACGTTCAGGCCTTCTGCCTTGCCAACGGCCCATCCAAGCGCCTCGCCGACCAAGTGGGACACCCTCACTTCAATGAGGTCGCTCATGCTGCCTCCTGCATTGCTTTGCCCACTTCAGCGGCAACCTCAACGATTGCCCGGCGGGTAGCTTTCGGTTCGCTGATAGGCGTCACGCTCCGCGATGCCTCGATAAAGTCGCCTCGGCAGCTAGCGGGGTATGACTTCCAGACGCGGCCAGGGTGAATGGGCATCTCCAACTCAAGAGCGAGGCGAAATGCTTGGCCGTCGTGGTGCAGCGGTTCCCACACTGTCCAGAGACCGTTGCCGCGCCTGACCCAAAGGCTGTAGTCCTGCCAAGAGGTCTGGAAGCCTGCGGCCTTGGCGGCGAAGGTCAGCAGCTCCCGGTCTTCGGCGCTCACTACGGTTACGTCGATCATGGCTTTGTCCCTCCATGCCACTTGGCCTTGTACTCAGCGATGAAGTCGGCCGGAAACTGAGAACGCCATCCGCAGCGGCACTTAAACTGCTCGCCATCCCAGGTGGTGCGCGGCATGAGGTGCGGGCATCGCTCTCCTCCGCAGTACGGCGAGTAGCCTTCTCGGGTCATCAGGTTTTCTCGAACGAGGCTCACAGCTCATACCTCTCATCAATCCAGCGCCCAGGCGCCAGAGCGGGTGTAGGTTCGGGTTGGGTTTCGTGCGGGGAGAGCTGGCGCTCGTTGCCGGCCTGCAGCTGGCTGTCGGGGATGCAGCTGATGCCGACCCCGTTGAGCAGGTAACAGGTGACGCCGCGCTGGCTGTCGTGCTGCACGTCGATGACGTTCTCGGTAGCGCTGGCGCCGGTGGCCAGCAGCAGGAGGCAGAGGGCTAGCCGGGTCATGGAGACACCTTGTGGCGGACCCACACGCAGATCGGGCCGTCCTCTGTGTCATGGATGGAAAAGATGAACCAGCTATCACCGGCCGGTTGCGTAGGGTTCCAGCCGGTGCAGTCTGCTGTTCCGTCGTGGTACCAGGCTGCCTGCAGGGTTTCGGATGCGTCGTACTCAAACTCAACCTGTTTGATTTCCAAGCTGCGACCATCGAACCAGGAATACGGGATCAACTCGTCATCCGTGGAGGGCCACGCAGGGTGGGTCCAAAAGCCGTATTCATCACGCTCAACGGCGATCGGCTGAATCAGTTGGTTTTCTTCAGGCATGACTTCGTCCTTTGCCGCCATATCGCGGCAGTGAATAGAGGGGAGAGGAGTTACAGCCGAGCGAAAATCGCTGGGGGTTTAGAGGTCTATGCTTTCTCGTAAAGTGAAATGAGAAATGAGTGCGGTCGATGCAAGTTGCAAATTGCTTAATCTGTGATGACGTAGCAGAACGTACGGCACGGGGTGACGGTTACTCCGTTGTGTTTTGCAGAAGCTGTGGAAACTACCAGGTCGACGATGCGGCCCTGTGGGAGATCCTCACTGGAAGAAAGCTGGACGTCAGTGCTGCTCGCAATCTTTTGGATCTACAGAGACAAGAACAATGCGAGGTACCTTGGCTCACTATAGGAAATGCACCGTGGTCGGTACGGCTGGGAAAGCGCACCGCTAAGCGGCCTTCAGCAAGGCCTCGATAACGCGCTGTCCTGCGAGTGGCGGAACCGCGTTACCTGCCATATGCATGGTCAGCCGGTGGCTATCCGGGCGCAGGGTGTCGGCCGGAAACGACATGGCGGCCAGGGCCTCGCTGGCGCTGAGCATCCGCATACGGTCACCGTCAACCAGTGCCCAGCGGTCCAGGGTGGTAATGGTCCCGATCGGCCGATTAATGTCTCGGCCGGTGGTACCGGAGCCCTTGCCGTAGTAGGGCATGATGAACCGGTCGCCAAAGCGCGCGCGGCCGTTGCGTACCCTGTCGAGCGTGGCTTGGGCCCGGCCCGGCTTCTCGATGGGCGACCACCGCCCGCCGTCAAAGCCGAGGAAGCTGGCTGCCGGCACATGTCGTTCCTGTGGCAGCTGCAGCATCAGCGGGGCCTTGCTCCGCGTCAGCACCATGAACAGGCGCACACGGTGCTGCGGCACGCCGAGGTCGGCGCAGTCCACTATGTGCGGCGCCGCCTGATACCCCAGCGCCTGTACAGCCTGCAACCAGGCTGGGTACAGCACCCAGTCCGTGAACTCCGGCACGTTCTCGATCACCGCCGCCTGCGGTCGGTGGAACTCAAGGGCGGATACCGGCGCCCAGGCCGTCGAGCGCGATGCATCATGCTCTGGGTTGCCTGACTTTTTGCCGCGGGCCTTGGCGTGGCCCTGGCAGCAGGGCGAGGCAAGCAGGATGTCATGCGGCGGCACCTGCTCCCAGCGAGCTTGGTGCAGGTCCTGGCATACATGCTGCGTTTCGGGGTGGTTGGCGCTGTGCCATTCAACGGCTACCGGCCAGTGGTTTGCCGCCCAGAGAACCTGGACGCCTGCGGCGCGCGCGCCGGTGCTCCATCCGCCGAGGCCGGCGAACAGGTCGATTGCTGTAGTCATGAATTTACTCGCAGAGGCCGTAGGCCGAAGAGCATTGGAGTTTGCTGTCGGAGCGGGCGATGAGGTCGACCATGTCGAACTGGCGTCCGCCGCGTGATGTTTTCGCCCAGTCCACCATTCGGTCGATGCCATGAGTGGCGGCGCTCACCTTTTCGTCAGACCTGACGGTGGGATCATTCACTGTGGCGAAGAAGGTCGCAGCACCGAGTTTGCTTGCAATGCTGACCAGGCGTTCCCACTCGCGCACTCTGTCCACTTCTTCCGGCCACCTGGAGGCGATCTCGCGTAGTTCATCCTTCGCGCAGTTGACACAGGGCATGCACCCAACACGGTTGCAGCCTTGGAGGTATAGGGGGTTTGGCTTGATGCCTGCGGCGCGGTGAGCTTCGAAGACAGCAGCCACGGGCCACTTGAGGATCGGTCGATAGTTGAACAGCCCACCGCCGACCTCTTCGCATTCCGCCAGATACCGGCGGTTCAATGACTCATCGGCCCGCACTCCTTGCCAAGACAAGATCATGCTGCTGCCATCCATCAGCGGCATGAAGGCCTGCTCAAAGATCGGGTTTCGCTTGAGCTCATCAGTGCAGAAGCGAGCCTTCGTGCTGGGGAACCGGCCCTTCCATAGACACATGTCCAGGAATGGGTTGCCAGTCGGGTGCAGTACCTCCAGCGCACCGACCACAACCGCCTCCGGCACACCTTTCTCACGCCACTTCGTTTCGATGAACTTACGCTTGCCGGCGATCTGCCTGGCGAAGTCCGCCCTAACCCAGCGGATCGGCACACCCGTGGCTTCGGCCAGGTAGTGCACATAGTCGTAGGTGGCCGGGTGTTCGTGCCCGGTGTCGGCGAATACGCCGCTGAGGTTAGGTACTTCCAGCTCACGGGCGACCAACAGCGTGGCCGTGCTGTCCTTCCCGCCGCTAATGCTGGCGATGTTGTGTTCGGCCATGTCGGCTCCATGCGTGCAGGCGCCGCCCTCGCCGGGGTGGCGTGTCGAAAGAAAGGTCGTTAGATTGCTTGGCAATTCTGATCAGGATGCCTGGATGAATATCGCGCAGCGGGTTTTGGTGGAACGAACGCTTAGGAAAGTCGGTATTGGCCTATTAGTGATTTTTGGCTTGCTGATGGCCTGGGCAATAGCCAGGGTTGTTCTTCTGGGAGTGATCACATGGGAAGTTTTTTTCCGGGGAATGTTTGATATTGATGATGGTGCGTTGGTTCTTTGGCCGATACTGATCGGTGGCTGCGCATGCGTGTGGCTGAGCGCTTATCTCGAGGCCGGCAGAGTCGGGGAATAGGGGAAGCAGCGCCGGAGGGTCAGGCGGAGTAGAGGCGCTCGAAGTCGTTGGCCGGCAGCTTGGGTCGGGCGCGAAACTCCTTGAGTGCTGCCTTGTAGCTCGCCTTGGCTTCCTTCATGGTCGGAGCCCACTCGCCGGCAACCTCGAGCGGCTCGTAGATAGACCAGCGCTCGAAGTTGTAGTGGCGCCGATACTGGCGGTACGCGCTGCCTCTGGGGTAGCGAACCATCCGATACTCCCACTTGCCCCAGCTGCCGCGCTGCTGATACTGCGGCATGTTGATTCCGAGGAAGTGAGCGAAGCCGTCGTAGCACTCGCACTCGTCTAAGTAGGCATCGAACTTGGTGCGCTTGGCCGGCGGAGGGGGCGGCGGCAGCTTGTCCAAAGCGAACTGCTTGCCCTCGTCCGTGGCGCGGTACACCACCTCGTCCTCGGAGCAGAAGGCCGGGGCCTTCCCGCGGGTCATCAGGCCGGCGGCCACCAGAACGTCCAGGTTGTTGGAGTCGTCGTAGCCCGGGCTGGTGAGGAAGTGGTTTCGGCTAATGCTGCGTCGATCTGAGCGCTCAGCGCACAGGCCCAGGGTGTGCCAGAGCAGGCCGAGCTGCTTTTCGGTGGCTTCGATCATGGCTCTCTCCATGCATGCGCCGCCCTCACTGAGGTGGCGTGATAGTTGAAAAGGGTTTATCAATAAAGCTTTGCAAGCCCGGAGGCCTTATGGGATTCAGCTTCTGCGAAGCACCAAGCCTTGTCGACGATTCGGCGCCGCTGATCTATATGTGGGAGATCCGGGACCATCAAGGCAATGTCATCTATCGCGATGTGGGTCGCTCTATGAATGGGGCCAAGCGGCCACGTGAGGACTACCAGCGCAACGTGAAAAACCTAAAAAACGGTTTGCCATACCGGCCTTCCGATCCCGAAGGGTTCCGTGGTGTGCATCATGAGCTGTATCTTGCTGAGCAAGAGGGGTTTGTGATCCGGCTGTACTTGCTTCAAAACGTAGCTGTCGGCGAAGACATCAACGAAGCGAAGCGGCAAGCTTGCGCGCGTTACTTGTCGACGCCTTTTGCCCCAGTCGATCTCAGCTGAATACACCGCCCTCCGTGCCCGGATGCGGCATGGTGGCAATTTGGTTTTGGATGGGCTATTAGGGATTACCGGCATTCCGCCGGATCAGGGAGAACAGAAAAATGTCAGCTACAACGGAAATCAAAGTGCGGTGTCAGCACTGTAAAAATTGGTTTGATTCAGGGATCTGGATTGACAGCCGAGCGGGTTTCGAAAGTGCAACCCTTTTCGGCAACATGCAGCAGTGCAGGCACTGCGGTAAGATGACTGGATGCAACAAAGAGAATTTCAAGGCAAGATTTGAAGATGGCGGCTCCATTGGTGTCGATACCATCTAAATAGCCCTTCCTGCGAGCACTATCAGGCCGGTATCGTCCGGGTCGTCGCCGAGCATCAGGCCTGGCGTGCGAAGTTCGCGGCTGATGCGGAACTGGTCTAGCTTTCGCGCCACAGAGTTGCTCAATTCAATTGTGTGGCGCGGAGGCTTGAGCAGCTTGACCGCTTCATCTTGGGTCAGCTCATGCAGACGATGAATCATCAGCGTCATCGCCTCACCCTGTTCCTCGATCCCCGCCCACTCCATCAGCTCCTGCAGGGCCTGCTTCGTCCCTGGTCGAACTTTCAAGCGCAGGTCTTCTTCCTGCACCCTCGCGGACTTGGCGCGCCGGCGCTCGTCACGCTGCTGCTGCGTCAGGGCCATCACCGCCTCCATTGCGCACGAACGCGGTGCCCGGGGCGTACTCCAGCAGGTCGCAAACCCGGTTGATGATCTTGAGCGCGGCGTCGAACACCTTGGCGTCGTCCAGCTCGCGGGCCAGGCGCTTCATGTTCGGCTGGTGCTCCAGGCAGACCTTGTCGACCAGGCGCCGGGCCAGCCTGCGCAGATGGTCGGCGCTGTCGTGAAAGCGCAGGCTCAGTGCGAAGGCCAGCGCGACCTCATCAGCACGGTACTGGCCGCCGCTGCGGGTGTTGTACAGCTTCTTGACCGGCCGATTCATCCAGGCCGGCATGGTTACGACTCCAGAGGGTGCTTTCTGCATTTCGGTGCTCCGTGAGGCCGCTTGGCGGCAGGTGGAACTGTTCTTGCCGCCGGCGCTGGCGGACCTGGAACTTCAAACCGGTCCGTCGCATCGCTTGCCCTCAACCTTGGGGTAGTCGACGCCGAACAGGTGGATGACCCGACAGAACTTGCGGTCGGAGATGCCAAGCTTGGTCTTGGCTTCGTGCCGGTTCAGCCCAGCATCACGCAACTGGGTGATCTTGGCGGCCAGGGCCTTGTCCGCTTCGGGGTCTGCATAGGCCCTGTTCTTCTCGCCGCGACCGCGCTTGGGATCTGGCCTGAAGCAGAAGCAGCCTTCCATCGCAGCACGGTACAACGTGGTCTTGGCCAGGCCGGTGTGCTCTATGGCTTCGGCATAGGTCATGGTCTTGGCCAGCTTGCGCAGCTCGGCCAGTTGCTCTTGGCGCTTCTGCGCCTTCTGGCTGATCGGCTTTGGCTGCACTGCTCGAACTTGCTCGATGTCGCGGTGCGGGCGGTGCGGCACGTACTGGAAACCGTCGAGCACGATGATGCTGCCTCCAGAGGCAAGGAAGGCCGCTTTTGCGGCCTCAAGGTCAATGGATTGGTTCATGCTCACCTCACTTGATGCGTATCGAGCTCTCGCCGCGCTCCAGGTGCGCCCAGGCAGGCTCGGGGATCAGTTCGTGTTCGCAGTCTTCGCCGGCGGCCATGCGCTTACGGACGGCTTCGTTGTGCTCGCGGTCGGCCTTGAGCTTGGCGGCGATTGCGTTCTTGTCCGGCGTGATCTTGGTGGCCACAGAAGTGAGGTCATCAGGCACAGCATCCTCGTTGTCGACGACCACCTTTTCCTTGCCGGTGACCAGGCTGATGGTGAACAGCGGGCGCTTGATCGACTTGATGTTGGCGGCGTCCATGTTTCGACGCAGGTAGTCGGTGATCGCGGTGACGCTGTTGGCCTTGATGCGCTTGAGCTCGCTCAGGCGATCGATCTCGGCGTCGATGGCACCAATGTCGCCTTCGATGTTCCGGCGCAGCATGACGATGTTGTCGGCCTTCACTTCGAACTCGCCCTGGATGCCAGCCATGGTGTCCTGAATAGCCTGCTTCAGGCCTTCATCATCGGTGTCGCACATGGCGGCCAGTTCGGCCATCTGGCCGGTGAGTGCGTAGAGCTGGGTCATGCTGCGCCGGAAC
>Ga0247821_10001397_pt1 | contig 13487 bp, 23 predicted proteins | sample 13C_Glycerol_Day_FD_192481 | JGI IMG/M metagenome (GOLD analysis project Ga0247821, IMG submission 192481) | Soil microbial communities from agricultural site in Penn Yan, New York, United States - 13C_Glycerol_Day14 | ecosystem: Environmental > Terrestrial > Soil > Agricultural land | place... | reverse complement strand
CCTGACCGTCGCCTGCCCCTACTGCGGCGCCGAACCCCTCCGCCGCTGCCGCCGCGGCGAAACCGGCCACCTCGTCGGCTACCACCCCTCCCGCATCGACACCGCCCGAGCCACCGCGTGAACCACGACCACCCCGAGTGGGCCATCCGCTGCCCCTGGTGCAGAGCCAGCCCCGGCCAACGCTGCACCACCCCCACCGGCCGACGCCTCACCACCACCGCCAGCCACGACGCACGACGAGATGCCCACCGAACCCAGACCGAGAGCAAGAGCGAGGCCACCACATGAACCACCCGATCCCCACCACCCCGCAGAACGACCCCGCCGAAACGATCATGGCCGCGCTCGCCCACGGCATGACCGGCCACCCCGAGAAGGCCGCGCCCCTCTTCGAACCGTTCATCCACGGCGGACATGCCACCACCCTCGGCCTCTGCGCCGCCCTTGCCGAAACCGCCGTCCGCACCAACCAGCAGCCCTTGCCGAAGAACACCGCCTTCGGGCTCCTCGTCATCGACCCCACCACCGGCAAGCACGGCAACATCAACGACTTCCCCCCAGGCATCCGCTTCGCCGCCCAGTTCACCGCCGCATGGGCCAACCGCGACCGAGACACCGCCCACGACCTCTTCGACGCACTCATCCACCCCGGCACCGAAGAAGCCGCGAACGCCCTCGCCGACGGCATCCGCGCCCTGTTCGACATGGCCGTCGCCTCGCTTAACACGACGACCGGACGCACGAGGGACGCCCTGTGATCCGCATCGACCTCCCCGACATCCCCACCACCGACCGACTCATCGAAGCCCTCCACGTCGCCGCCGGCGCCCGACCCGGAACCCCCCAAGCCGACGAATGGCGACGCCTCGCCTACGCCGTAGAAGACGCCCTCGACAACCTCCCCCCACAACCCACCCACACCAACGCCACCTGACCGCCCTCATCCGGTTCCGCGGACCCCGCGCGCACAGACAGGACTGATCATGACCTTCCACTTCACCGGCCCCGAGGGCCGCCGCCTCGAACTCGAACCCGACACCGACCTAGACGGCCAACCCGTCGTCACCCTGCGGGCCCATGGCCAGTTCGCCAGCGTCCCCGTCCACATCCCGGTGGACCGGGTGGAGGAGGTAATCGCGGGACTGCGTGATACCGCCCGCGAGGCCGCCGGCCATACGCCCGAGCCGCAGCAGTCGTGACCGTGGCCGCTCTCCGCTGGCTCCTCGCCGAGATCGACACCCAAGGCGGGCCCGAGGCCGCCCGCCAGAACCGCCTCGACCTCCCCGAGCCCGCACGGCCGACCGGCATCAGCTTCTCCGCCGTCCGCGCCTGGGCCCGACAGAACGGCATCCCCTGCCCGAAGCAAGGGCGCCCGCCGGGGGCCGTCGTCGCCGCCTGGAAGACCTCCACCACACCCACCCCGCAGGAAGGACCCACACCCGTGGCCACCGCACCCGCACCCGTCGTCGCCGCAGCAGACGTCCGCCTCAAGGCCGCCCCCGAACCCCCGTCCATCGCCGTCGGCCAGCTCCTCAAGTGGGGCGACGACCACCAGGACCCCGACGTCCGCGACCAGGCCGCCCGCGCCCGCATGCTCCTCACCGGCCTCCGCCGCCGGCACGCCGCCGACCAGGAGCTCACCGCCATCACCACCGAGCGGGAGCAGCTGGAGCAGCGACTCGCCGAACTCCAGGCGCGCGAGGAGGAGCTGGCCCCGGCGAAGCCGAAGCGGAAGCGCGGCTCCTACGTCCGCGACTACGACGTCCGCACGGTGCGCGCCTGGGCCGCCGAGAACGGCGTCGACTGCCCGCGCGTCGGTCAGATCCCGAAGCGCGTCCTCGAGGCCTGGCGCGCCTCGCTGCCGCAGGCCGGATGACGACGAACGGCCGCCCGCGGGCTGTGCGGGCGGCCGTCCACCCCGAACCCTCCCACACCACCAGGAGATGACCATGACCGACCACACCACCGCCGAGACCGCCCGCGCCCTGCTCCACCGGCACGGCCTGCCCGAGGACGTCATCGACGGCACGCTCTGCCTGCATGCTCAGGAGCTGGCCGCGTTGCAGCGGCTGCGCATGGACGAGTTGGACCTGACGGGCCAGAAAGCACGGCTCGTGGGCCGGATCGTCGACCTGATCGACCCGACGAAGACTGCCTCGCCTGCCGTCTCGCGGCCGTCCGTGGACCGGGCCGCCCTCCGCGAACTCATCGCCGCCGCCATCTGGGCGCGCACCCCCGACGCCGAGCCGACTCCGGCCGGCCTCATCATGGGCAACCCGCACGGCATTGCCGATGCGGTGCTCCCGGTGCTGCCCGCGCACGCCGACCGGGCCTCAGTCCTCCGCGAAGCCGCCAGCCGCGCGTGGGAGTTCGCCCAGACCATCGCGTCCACAGACGACGACCTCGGGATGGCCGGCTCAATCGAAGCCGAGCTGCGCCGCATGGCCGACGAGACACCAGCCACCGAGCCCGCCGACCGGGCCGCGGTCCTGCTGCCCGCCTGGGAGGCCGTCTACGAGCCCGGCAACGTCTCCACCTACCTGATCGGCTACGCCAACGACCAGGACGCCGCGACGGGCATGGCTGAGGCGTGGCTGCGCTCGCAGGCCGAGGTGACGGGACGCCTGGAGTGGCTGGACGAACAGCAGATGGCGACCGGCCGCCACGACCGGTGGTTCGAGTTGATCGAGCGGCACGACGGCGGGGCGGACACGGGGCCGGGCATTGTCGTGCGCCGTATGGCCGACGAGACACAGCCCGCCGAGACTTCACGCGCGCCTGCACTGCCCGGCCCCGAAGTCAAGGAAGTCGCCACAACCTTGAAGTCCGCCGGGGCGCAGCAGTCATGATCGCCGCTCTCATCCTCGCCGTCCTCCTGGCGCTCGCCGCCGGCTGGACCATCGGCCACCGCACCGCCCGCATCCGCATCATCCCCATCGGCGCCCTCCTCGCCGACGACGAGGCCGCCCTCCTCGAGGACGAACGCGCCCGCTTCGACGCCCTGGTGGCCGGCCTCGACCTCCCCAACGACCCCCGGAGCGAAGCATGAGCCACCCCGGCGATGTCATCGCCCAGCACCCGACCGTCATCGAGACCGCGCTCGCCGTCGCGGACGCCGACCTCCGCGACCGGCACGGCCCCGACAACTCGGTGGAGCCCTGGTACATGGCCCCGATGGGAGCGATCGACCACCTGTACCCGACATGCCCCGGCCTCCGCCGTTCCCTCCGCCCTGGTGAGCAGCCCGTGCAGGGTGCCGGCGCCCTCTACCCCGAGGCAGGGGATGTGTGCGGCTGGTGCGTGCGCGTCTGGCGCGCACGCAGGCAGGAACCGGCGCAGTGACCGGCCCGTCGTCGACACCCCGGGGCGAGCACACCCCCCGCCCCGGGGCAACCTGGCAGACCGAACTCGTCCGCGTCGAGCAGCTGGTGGACGACGACACCAGCGGCCCAGACATGAACCAGCCACTCCCACCCCGACCGAACCGAGCCACCCGACGCGCCATGGCGCGCGCAGCACGGAGGAAGAAGTGACCGACCGCCACACCGCCGACACCATCACCAGCGACGCCCTCGACCAGCTGTACCGCGAGCGCGACGAAGCCCGGCAGCACGCCGCCGCCATCGCCGCCCAACGCGACCGCCTCCGCCAGCGCATGCACGCCCTCGCCGACCTCATCGAAGCCGGCGCGCCCTGGACCGCCAACCACGACACCATCGCCGCCCGCATCCGCGAAGCCGTCGCCGACCGGCCCCCCGCCGACGGCCACACCTACCTGTCCACAGGCTGCCGCCACGGCGACCACACGTACTGCCAGAACCACACCGGCCAGTCCGGGCAGAAGACGCCCGCCCAGTGCAAGTTCTGCGGCTCGCCCTGCATCTGCGGCTGCCACCAGGAGACGGCCGTCGGCCCGCTCGTCGACCGGCCCTTCCGATCCCACCGCCAACCCGCCAAGGAGGCGGCCGAGACCGAACCTCGGGAGCAGCACGAGCGCCCCAGCCACCCCGACGGAACGCCGTACTCCTACGCCGAGATCACCGCCGAGGGCTGGGGGTTCTGCGACGGCTGCCGCATGTGGTCCACCGCCACCCCGGAACGTCCGCACCAGTGCACCGCCCCCGACCAGCCCACGGAGCAGCCATGACCAGCCAGAGGGCAACCGTTCACCTGGGCGAGGCACTCGCCTGGCTGCGCACCCTCGAAACGGCATCCGTCGACGCCGTCATCACCGATCCTCCGTACAGCAGCGGCGGCATGCTCCGCAGCGACCGCACCGGAACCACCAGAGCCAAGTACACAGATTCCGGGGCGAAATCACCGTACGACGACTTTTCAGGCGACAACCGTGATCAGCGCGGGTGGGGCTACTGGATGACGCTCTGGCTCAGCGAAGCTCTCCGCGTCACCAAGCCAGGTGGCGCCCTGGTCATGTTCTGCGACTGGCGCCAGCTGCCCACGGCAACCGACACCATGCAGTCCGGCGGGTGGGTGTGGCGCGGACTCGTGCCGTGGATCAAGCCGGACGCCCGTCCGCAACTCGGCCGCTTCACACAAAGCGCCGAGTTCGTCGCCTGGGGCAGTAACGGCGCTATGCCCATTCACGGCGAGACGCTGCCCGGCTACTACCTCGCGCGAGCACCGCGTGCCAACGAGGGACGCCAGCACATCACGCAGAAGCCCGTCGACGTGCTCCGCTCCCTCGTACGGATAGCCCCGAAGGGCGGACTCGTCATCGACCCGTTCGCAGGATCCGGCACAACTGGCGTTGCTTGCATCCACGAGGGCCGCCGGTTCGCTGGCTGTGAGTCGGTCGCCCATCATCACGCCACTGCCGTACACCGCCTCTCAGTTGCCCGCGGTGCTGCCGTCCCAGACGGGCTACAGGGCGCCTTCGATCTGGAGGCTTCGACCCACCCATGAGCACGACGAAGGGGCGCGCGCCTCTCGTCTCCCCAGACTCAGCGCACGCCCCCAGGTGGGACTCACCGTACCGCCACGCACCACAGGAGCGCCCACGATGACCACCGCCGAGTACCTCCGCACCATCGCCCTCCGCTGGACCGACCTCCACGACGCCCTCGCATCAACCGGCACCACCGCCTGGCCCCCCGCCGGCCGCATGACCGACTACCTCCGCGCCCTCGACGAAGCCGACGCCGAACTCGCCGAAGCCGCACGCATGCAGGCCGCCTACAACCGGCAGTTCCTCGACCGCAACCCGCAGCAGATCGGCGCCACCCGCCCGCCGCTGCGCATCGAGGTCCTCGACACCATGCGCACCGTCCAGGCCGCGCTCGTCGCGGCCGCCGACCAGGTGGCCGCCGCCGTCCAACGCTCCCCCATGCCCGGGGCGCCCCGCACCTGGCCGGCCGCCGACCGGCACCGCCGCGACAAGCTTGCCCTGGCCGACTCCGCGGACCCGCGACGCTGGCGGTACGGCGGACGGCACACCGCCCCCCACACCGCGCTCTGGCTGCTGGCCCGCGTCCAGGATCGGCCGGGCCCGTTCCGGCCGCTGCCGGACCGTGAGCGGCGGCTGATCGCCAACGTCGCCCGCGAGGCGTGCGCCCGGGTGGAGACCGTCCTCGACATCGCCGCGCGCACCGCCACCATCGCCCACCCATGCCCCGACTGCGGCGGACGGCTCACGATGCACGGCGGGGCCGGTGTGTCCCCTGCCGCGCACTGCACCAGCTGCGGGCGGACGTGGACCGGGCAGGACGTCGCGGCCGCCGCCTGACCCCGGACAGCACGGAGGCCCCTGCCGAATCCCACGGCAGGGGCCCCTCGTCGTATGCGGCTACGGCCGCGCCAGCTCACCCGTCCTGCGCCTCCGGCTGCTCGTTGGCCATGCGGCGCAACTCCTCGGCGGCGAGCAGATGGTCATCCTGCTCCAGCTCGTCAGCGGCCGCACGGAGGACGGCCGCACGGTAGGCGTCGAGCAGCTCGGCCGCCTGCTCCGCGTCGAGGCCGACGAGTCCAGGGCTCGTCAGGGTTTCCGAGAGACGCTCTCGCGCTGTCGTCGTGGTCACTGGGTCTCCTTGCTGCTCGGGCTGGGGCCTGCGCTTCTTGCGCGGCTGCTTGGGGTTCGCTTCAAAGAACGCGATCACCTCGTCCTCACGGAAGCGGAGCCGCGTACTGCCCTCACCCGCAACGGCGGAAGGGAAGATGCCGGTCCGCCGGTACGTGTGGATCGTCTGACGGCTGACCCCGTGCTCCGCCGCGATCTCGGTGACGGTCATCAAGCGCGGACTCCCCTCGTGTTCGGGGCTCTTGGGCACGGCAACATCCTCCCTGATCTGCTTGACGTTTGTAAAGCAGATCGTGCACTCTGGAACGGCACCAACAGAACGGCCCCGGCCGGGCTCTCACACACCGACCGGGGCCAGCCATCCCACCTGCACAACCAGGAGGAACAGCCGTGGAACACGGTACCCACCAGCCCAACCCGCAGAACAGCCCGACGCCCGCCGCCGAGCCGCTCGGCGACCTCGTCTCCGGCGACGCCCTCCACACCAACCCGGCCACCAAGCATGTCCGCGGCTGGATGACGGTCAACACCGCCGCTGCGGTCTCCGCCGGCGCTGACGCCCGCGCCATGGCGGTGTCCGCATGAGCGAGCAGCAGCAGGACCCGGCCCTCACCCCGGCCTACGCACCCGCCGAGGAGCCCGACCGCACCCCGCGCCCCAGCATCGTGGTGTCCGAGCCCGCGACCCCGGCCGCGTGCCAGGGCGACTACGACGACGCGGCCGACGTCCGCCGCCGACTGGGGTGGCGCTGATGACCGCCCGCGCCCTGCTCCTCGCCCTGGCCGACCGGCTCGACCAGCAGCCCAACCGGCCCACGGACGTCCACACCGTCCGCGGCTGGGCCCGCAGCGCCGGCTTCACCACCGAGTGGCTCGAACTCCTCCCGCACCCCGGCGGCGCCACCCACTCCGAGTACGCCACCCGGCTCCGCAACCTCGCCGGGAGCAGCTGATGGGCCTCCTCGACCGCCTCTTCGGCGACGACCAGCAGCGCGCCGCCGACCGGTACGCCGACCGCGAGTCCGCCACCGACCGCGCCGCCCGCAAGCGCCGCGAGAAGTACCACCGCAAGGGCGTCGCCCGCGCAGCCGCGCAGGGCCAGGCCTGGGAAGACCGCGACCGCGCCGGCGACCGGCGCGGCGGCTGGTACCGGCCCGCCCGATAACCCACCGACCGGCCGCCCGCGCGACATTCCCCCCGCGCGGGCGGCCACCCTCGCTCCCGGAGACACACCGTGAAGACCCGCACCCGCACCCGCGACCCCCTCGCCTGGGCCGCGCTCGCCGCCGCACTCGCCGTCACCGCATCCGCCGAATACGCACTCGCCCGCGCCTGCGGCTTCGGCCCCTGGGTCGCAGCCGGCGTCCCCGCCGCACTCGACATCTACGCCGTCCGCGCCCTCCGAGTGCACCGCGACGTCCTCGCCGTCGTCTTCGCGATGATCGCAGTCAACGCCGCATCCCACCTCGTGAGTGCGCAGCTGCTCCCCGTCTCCGTGCCCCTCGTCGTAGCCGTATCCGCGATTGCACCCCTGGTGTTGTGGCGAGTGCACGTGCTCCGCGCAGCGCAGCCGGATGCGCCCACGGTCGTGCAGCCGGATGCATCCGCCGAGTTCGAGCGCGCAGCCGAGCAAGCCGTGGAGGTCGCCGTGCCGGATGCACTGGATGCACCCCGGCCCGCACTCGTCCTCGACTTCCACCCGCAGCCGCACCCGCACCCCGACGTGTGCGCACCCGCACCCGCCGCAGGCCACACCCCAGATGCACCCCAGATGCAGCCGAGCCCGCAGCCGCCCGCAACCGCACCCGTCGTCCGCGACATGCCCACCGCAGCCGACGACGCAGCCCTCCTCGCAGCCGCACTCGACATCAACGCGGCCGCACTCGCCAAGACCGGCCGACCCGCATCCCTCCGGCGACTGCAAGGCGAACTACGCATCGGCCAGAAGCGCGCCCAACGCATCCAGCCGCAACTGCCCCGGAGTGCCTGATGCATCTCCTCTTCCCGCTCGCCGCACTCGCCGCGGCCGCCGGACTGTGCGTCATCGCACCCGCCCGCGCCCGCCACCTCTACCTCGCACCCGTCGGCTGCACCGCCGCGTTCATCGCCACTCTCGCCGCACTCGCCGTAGCCCTCCTCCGCTGAAGGACCCGATCGTGAACTACGTGACGTACGGCGGCGTGACCGTCGGACTCCTCGTCCTCGCCTACCAACTCACCACCTGGTGGCCCGGCAGCAAAGCCCTCCGCACCGACCCCCTCGGCTACGCCGCCGCCCTCCTGCCCTTCCTCTTCGCCTGGGCATACGGCGTCCTCGCCATCCTCAGCGTCGGCGGCCTCGTCGGCTGGGGCGCCCGCACCACCCGCTGGATCTCCAACTGGCTCGGCGACGTCTCCCTCGTCTGGGGCGTCGGCGGCCAGACCGGCCAGCGCGCAGGCGCCGTCTCCTACCTGCCGCTCACCCAGGCCGGCGGCGCGCTCGTGCTGATCCTGACCGTCGTCATGGTCGTGCTGGCGAAGCGGTCGCGGTACGCGGGGGACATCAAGCGTGGCGCGTGGTGCGGGGTCTGCCTGGGCACGTCCGCTGGGATCGCCGGGTTCGCTGCGGTCCCGCTCGCCACGGCCGCCAACTGGGCTGGCGGCGGCATCTACGGGGCGCTGTGATGGCACGCCGACAGGAGCAGGACGTGCCGGCCGAGGAGTCAGTGCAGCGGTCGCCGCTCGCTGGCGGGTGTGTCCTCGTCGTCCTCGCCGGGGTCGTCCTGGCCGCCGTGTGGGCCGTGTCCCCGGAGGCTGGCGTGCTCGCCGTGTGGGTGGCGGGCGCGGTCGCCGTCTGGTGGTCCGCCCGCCGCCGCGTGTCCGTTTCGTCCGCCCCTCCCCCACCGCGATCGGGGCGCCCCTCCTGCCGCGAATGCGCAGGTCACACGCTCGTGGACGTAACCCCTCTCGAAGGTGAAGAGGGGATGTTGATCTACAAGACGGTGCCGCCAGACCGGCCCAACCACACCCACATCCACATCGCACAGGGAGGATGAACCCATGAGCGAGATCGAGCGCTACCAGGACCACACCCCGGCCCGGCCCGGTGAACCCGGCCTGACCGCCGAGGACATCGCCCGCCGTCTCGCCGCGATCCACGCCGTACGGGACGACGACGAAGACGCCCACGGCAAGACCGACGACCTTCACCGGGACGTCCTCGCAGCGATCGCCGCCGGAGCCCCGGACGCGCCGCTCCTCGCCGCTGCCGCGCTGCGCACGGAGACCCTCGACTTCGCCCGCTGGTGCGCCTGACCTCAACCTTGCTTGACGTTTGCCAGGTCACGGCCCCATCATGGGCCTCACGTCCGGCGTGCCCGGACCCCACACAGCGACCACGGCCCCCGCACCCACCCGCGGGGGCCGTTCGCACACCCACACACGTCCGCGCAGGGCGCACCCTGGATCGCTCACACGACGCGGGTTGCTGCTGGCGCACCGCCCTGCGCGGACCACCACCTTCGTCACAGGACAGGCACAACACCCCCACACACCCGGCCGCACATGCCACGATCCCCCCACCAGCAGCACACCAGGGGGCATCCCATGATCCAGGCCAAAGGCCAGAACGGCACCGTCACCTTCGACGGCCACACCGTCCTCATCGAACGCAAGGGCCTCAGCGCCCGACTCCTCGTCGGCGTAGGCGAGAAGTCCATCCCGATCGCCTCCATCAACGCCGTCCAGTGGAAGAACGCCGGCTTCTCCGCCGGGTTCATCCAGTTCACGATCAGCGGCGGCTCCGAACGGCGCTCCAAGTTCGGCAAGCAGTCCAGCGACGCCATGCACGACGAGAACTCGGTCACGTTCCACGTGCGGCAACAGCCTGCCTTCGAGGAACTCCGCAAGGCCATCGACGCGGCGGTCTCCGCCCGGCACGCCCCGCAGGCCGCCGCCGCGCCTGTCTCTGTCGCCGACGAGCTGGCGAAGCTCGCGCAGCTGATGCAGCAGGGCGTCATCAGCCAGCCCGAGTTCGAGCAGCAGAAGGCGCGGCTCCTCGCCCAGTAGCCCACCCGCCGATACAGGCCCGGTCGCCCCACGCGGTCGGGCCTTTCGCGTACCCGGAGGTGACCATGGCGAACCAGCACACAGCCCCGGTCACCGAGGAGGACTACGCCCGCGTCCGCGAGCTGCACGCCCTCGGCATGGGCCGCAACCAGATCGCCCGCGAGATCGGCCGCGCGCAGCGCACCGTGTCCGTCATCGCCGCCGAGTTGGGCCTGACGTTCGACACGTCGATGACCGAGGACGCCACCCGCGCCCGCGTCGCCCAGCTGGCCGCGCTGCGCGCAGACACAGCCCTCGATCTCCACCTGGACGCGCTGAAGCTCACGCAGCAGATGTGGGAGCCCGCCGTCGTCTTCAACTTCGGCGGCAAGGAGAACACCTACAACGAGCGCACCGTCGACGAGCCGCCGACCGTCGACAAGAAGAACCTCATGGCCGCGGCCGGGATCGCCCTGGAGAAGTCCCTCAAGCTCGTGCCGCCCGCCGACGACGCCGGCGCCGAGGACGCCCGCTCGATGCTCGGCCAGCTGATGCGCGGCCTGAAGGCGGCATACGACGAAGCGGGGGCTGAAGAGGGGGCGGGCGAGGAGGCGGAAGGTGAGTCTCCTTGATGCACTGCCCCTGTCCCGCAAGCAGATCATCTCGGTCGTGGAGGCCGACGCGCGGATCAACGCGTGGGAGGGAAGCGTCCGGTCGGGCAAGACAATCGCTTCACTGCTCGCCTGGTTGATTTTCGTGGCGGTTGCGCCTACCGGCGGAGAGCTGGTGATGGTCGGGCGCACCCGAGACTCGCTGTACCGGAACGTCATTGCTCCGCTGATGAACCCGGACCTGTTCGGGCCGCTTGCGAAGCTGATCAAGTACACCAACGGTGCACCGATCGCCTACATCATGGGCCGCGCCGTGCACGTCCTCGGCGCGAACGATGCAAAGGCTGAGCCGAAGATCAGGGGCATGACCTGCGTTGGCGCGTACGTCGACGAGACCACGACCCTGCCGAAGACGTTCTTCGACCAGCTCGTGGCACGCTGCTCCGTCAAGGGCGCGAGAATCTTCACGACGACGAACCCGGACAACCCGGCGCACTGGTTCCGGCGGGACTACCTGAAGCGGTCAGCCGAGACCCGGCTCCGTTCCTGGCACTTCACGCTGGATGACAACCCGTTCCTCGACCCCGAGTACGTCGCCTCACTCAAGTCCACGTACGTGGGCCTGTTCTACCGGCGGAACATCCTCGGGCACTGGGTGCAGGCAGAGGGCGCCATCTATGAGGCGTTCGACGAGGCCCGGCACGTCACCGCCGAGGTCCCGCACATTGCGCGCTGGCTGTGCGACGCGATCGACTACGGCACCACCAACCCGTACGCCGACCTGCTCCTGGGATTGGGCGTCGATCAGCGCCTGTACGTCGTCTCGGAGTACCGGTGGGACTCCAGGGCGGAGCGTCGGAAGAAGACCGACGCCGAGTACAGCCAGGCCCGCCGGCGTTGGCTCGCCTCCGTGGCGCAGCCGCAGACCAACGTGATCGGCGTGCAGCCGGAGTGGACGGTGGTCGACCCGTCCGCGGCGAGCTACATCGAGCAGCTGCACCGTGACGGCGTCACGGGTGTGGCCCCGGCGGATAACACCGTTCTGGACGGCATCCGTACCGTCGGCAGCCTGTTCGCCGCAGACCGTCTGCGCATCCACCCCTCGGCGGCCGGGCTAGTTGAGGAGATCCCGGGCTACTCCTGGGACGACGAGGCGGCGGAGAAGGGCGAGGACAAGCCCATCAAGATCAACGACCACTCCTGTGACGCGCTGCGGTATGGCGTCCGTACGACTGAGGCCCTGTGGCGACCGCACATCCCGACCCTGCTGGAGGTGGCCGCGTAATGCCTCTGCCCACTGGCGACATGACGTGGCCGCCGGCCGACGAACGTGTCCAGAACTCCCTCGCCGACTGGGACGCCTGGTACTCCTCGGAGCCGGACCGGCTGGAGGCCCGCTACCTCAACCGCGGCTACCGCGCCGTCGACGACCGGCCCGCGCAGTACCGCGGCGGCGTCGTCGGACGGCTGGCCCGCTGGTTCTGGGGCAACCCCACGTCACCGGGTGAGAAGCGCGACAAGCTGCACGTGCCGCTCGCCGCCGACATCGCCCGCAACAGCAGCGAACTGCTGTTCTCCGAGCCTCCCAAGCTGCTGGCCGCCGACAACGCCTCCGACGCCACCCAGGACGCCCTCGACAGCCTCATGGAGACCGGCCTGCAGGCCACGCTCCTGGAAGCCGGCGAGGTGTGTGCCGCGCTCGGCGGTGCGTACCTGCGCGTGGTGTGGGACGAAAGTGTCTCTGACCGGCCGTGGATCGACACGGTGGCCGCCGACCGGGCCGCACCCGAGTTCGCGTACGGGCGGCTCGTTGCGGTCACGTTCTGGACGGTCCTGGAGTCGCAGGACACCACCGACCGTCGGGTGTTCAGGCACCTGGAGCGGCACGAGCGCGGACGGATCTACCACGGCCTGTACGAGGGTTCGGCAGGCACGCTGGGCGCGGCCCGGCCGCTCGCCGACCACCCGGCCACCCGAGCGCTCGCCAACATGGTGGACTCCGAGGGCGGCCTCAACACCGGCGCCCCCGACCACCTGACAGCCGCCTACGTGCCCAACGTGCGCCCGGCGCGCGGCTGGCGGCACATCCCGTCCGCCACCTACTGGGGACAGTCCGACTTCCAGGGCATCGAGGGCCTGATGGACGCCCTCGACGAGACCTACTCGTCGTGGATGCGGGACATCCAGAACGGCAAAGGCCGTGTGGTCGTCCCCGACACCATGCTTCAGTCGCTCGGGCCAGGGCAGGGTGGCACCTTCAACGAGGACCGGCGCATCTACTCCGGGCTGAACATGCTGCAGCGGCCGGGCGACCCGAACCCGCTGACGGTCGTGCAGTTCGACATCCGGGTCCAGGAGCACCGGGACACCAGTCAGGCGCTCCTCGAACAGGCCGTACGGCAGGCCGGCTACTCCGCTTCGAACTTCGGGGAGTCGGACGGGCAGGCGGTCACGGCGACCGAGGTGAAAGCGCGCAACCGGCGCTCCCTGGGCACCGCGGGCCGCAAGTCGCTGTACTGGAAGCCCTCGGTCGCGAACATCGTCGCCGCGTATCTGGCGGTCCTGGCCGGGTTCCGGTTCCGCCAGGGCGGCCTCGACCTGGAGCCGCCGACGGTGGAGTTCCAGGACGGCATCAGCGAGGGCCCGCAGGAGCTTGCCACCACGGCCGAGCTGCTGAACCGGGCCGAAGCCGCCTCCCGCGAGACGCTCGTGCGGATGGTGCACCCCGACTGGGACGACCAGCGGGTGGAAGCCGAGGTGCAGGCGGTCCTCGAGGAGACGGGGAAGCTCGTTGCGGACCCGGCCCTGACCGGAGCGG
>Ga0247821_10001395_pt1 | contig 13492 bp, 4 predicted proteins | sample 13C_Glycerol_Day_FD_192481 | JGI IMG/M metagenome (GOLD analysis project Ga0247821, IMG submission 192481) | Soil microbial communities from agricultural site in Penn Yan, New York, United States - 13C_Glycerol_Day14 | ecosystem: Environmental > Terrestrial > Soil > Agricultural land | place... | reverse complement strand
CGACGAGGACGGCGACATCTGGCTGCTCGGTCGCGTCGACGACGTGATGAACGTGTCGGGCCACCGCCTGTCCACCGCCGAGATCGAGTCGTCGCTGGTGGCGCACCCGTGGACGGCCGAGGCCGCCGTGGTCGGCGCCACCGACGAGACGACGGGCCAGGCGGTCGTCGCGTTCGTCATCCTGAAGGCCAGCCAGGTCGAGCACGTCACCGACCCGGCGGATGCCGCGGAGGAGCTGCGTCGCCACGTGGCCACGCAGATCGGCGCCATCGCGCGTCCCCGGCAGGTGTTCATCGTCAACGAGCTGCCCAAGACGCGCTCGGGCAAGATCATGCGGCGCCTGCTCCGCGACCTCGCCGAGGGGCGGCAGGTGGGCGACACCACCACGCTCGCCGACACGTCGGTGATGACGGCGATCACCGAGCAGGTCAGGTAGCACGGACGACGGATGCCGCGGCGGGATCGTCCCCGGCCGCGGCATCCGTCATGCTGCGTGCGAGCGCCGCTACGCGAACTCGACCACGAGCTCGATCTCGACCGGCGCGTCGAGCGGCAGCGCCGCCACGCCCACGGCCGAGCGGGCGTGGCGCCCGGCCTCGCCGAACACCTCGCCGAGCAGCTCGGAAGCCCCGTTGACGACGCCCGGCTGTCCGGTGAACGACGGGTCGGATGCCACGAAGCCGACGAGCTTCACGATGCGGGTCACCCGGTCGAGCGAGCCGAGCTCGGCGCGCACCGCGGCGAGCGCGTTGAGGATGCACGTGCGGGCATACGCCTTGGCGTCGTCGGCGGGGACGAGGCCGTGTCCGTCGCCGACCTTGCCGGTGGCCGGCAGCGCGCCCGAGACGAACGGCAGCTGGCCGGAGGTGTAGACGTACGAGCCGGTCACGACGGCGGGAACGTAAGCCGCGACGGGCGGCGCGACCTCGGGCAGCTCGATGGCGAGCTCGACCAGGCGGGCCTCGGCGCCCATCAGGCCTCTCCCTCGAACTGCTTGGCCGCCACAGCGGCGGCGGCGGCACCCGCGGAGGCCGCCGTGGAGGACTCTCCGCCGACCGGCCGCTTCAGGTACGCGACGAGCCCGCCCTCGGGTCCCTGGACGATCTGCACGAGCTCCCAGCCCTCGGAGCCCCAGTTGTTCAGGATGGCCGCGGTGTTGTGGATGAGCAGCGGTGTGGTGATGTACTCCCAGGCCGGCATGCGGATTCCCTCGTCTCTGATGTGTGCGATTGCGTCGACCGATCCGGCATCGATCCGACCGGGGTCGACGTGTCGGCGCGATGGCGGCGCCCGCCACGCGTAGCGGGTTTTGCCAGCCTTCTCCGTTAAGCTCCACTATATGTCTGCCCAAAAACGTACGATGAGCGACGTCGGCACCGGGATACTCGGCTTCGTCGGCATGAGCGCTCTCGCCGGCGTTCTCGTCACCGCTGCGGTGACCCCGGCACTCGCGGTGACCGGCATGGCCGCGAACAACGGCATCTCCATGTTCGAGAACCTCCCCGGCTACCTCGACATCGGCGAGCTCTCCGAGAAGACCGATATCTACGCGACCCAGCCCGACGGGTCGCAGGCGCACCTCGCCTCGTTCTTCGACGAGAACCGCGAGGAGGTCCCCTGGGAGGGGATCAGCCAGTACGTCAAGGATGCAGCGGTGGCCGGTGAGGACCCCCGGTTCTACGAGCACGGCGGCGTCGACATCCAGGGCACCATCCGCGGTGCGGTGAGCACCTACATCCTGAACCGCGACGTGCAGGGCGGCTCCTCCATCACGCAGCAGTACGTGAAGAACGTGCTGATCAACAACGGCGTGCGCGAGGCGAAGACCGAGGAGGAGAAGGAAGCGGCGTACGACGCGGCGACCGAGACCTCCCCCGAGCGCAAGCTGAAGGAGATGCGGTACGCGATCGCCCTCGAGAAGAAGTTCCCGAAGGACGAGATCCTCCGCGGCTACCTGAACATCGCCGCCTTCGGCGGACGCGTGTACGGCATCGAGGCGGCCTCGCAGTACTACTTCGGCGGCAAGCACGCCGTCGATCTCACCCTGGCCGAGTCCGCGAGCCTCATCGCCATCGTGAACCACCCCGAGAAGTTCCGCCTCGACTACCCCGAGAGCGAGACGAACGGCGTCAACACCGTGGTCGACGGCCAGCCCGTTCCGTACGCCGACAACAAGGAGCGGCGCGACTACATCCTCGGCGAGATGCTGAAGCTGAAGAAGGTCACGCAGGAGGAGTACGACGCCGCGATCGCGACGCCCGTCGCCCCGGTGATCACGGAGCCCAGCACCGGATGCCAGACGGCCGCCGGCAGCGCCTACTTCTGCGACTACGTGACCTGGGTCATCAAGAACCAGTTCGACGACCCGGCCACGCCCGACGTCAACGAGGGTTCCCAGCTGCTCCAGCAGGGCGGACTGCAGATCCACACGACGCTCGACCTCGAGCTGCAGAACCGGGCCGAGACCGCGATCGCCGAGAACGTGCCGTACTCCGACCCGCGCTTCGACGTCGGCTCGGTCGCCGTCACCGTGCAGCCCGGCACCGGCCGCATCCTCGCCATGGCGCAGAACAAGCGGTTCTCGAACGATCCCGACGTCGTGGCGACGAGCCCCGAGTACACCTCGGTGAACTACAGCACCGACTTCGAGTACGGCGGCTCCAGCGGCCTCCAGCCCGGATCGACGTACAAGGTGTTCACGCTCGCCGAATGGCTGAACGAGGGGCACTCCCTCACCGAGAGCTTCAACGGCTCGCGACGCGCGTTCACGGCGTTCACCGACAGCTGCACCGGTAACTGGACCGGCAGCTACAACCCGCGCAACGACGACGGTCGCATCGCGAACAACGCCGTCGACGCGACCGCGTGGTCGGTCAACACGAGCTTCATGGCGATGGCGTCGCAGATGGACCTCTGCAAGATCAAGCAGGCGGCCCAGGCGTTCGGCGTGCACCGCGCGGACGGCACCGACCTGCAGATGAACCCGTCCGACGTGCTCGGCACGCAGGAGATCGCGCCCGTCACGATGGCCGCCGCGTTCGCGGGCATCGCGAACAACGGCCTCACCTGCACGCCCGTCGCGATCGACAAGATCGTGAAGGCGGACGGCACCGAGATCACGCCGCCCGCGACGACCTGCTCCCAGTCGGTGACGCCGGATGTCGCTCACAGCATGGCCTACGCGATGCAGAAGACGTTCGCCGGCGGCGGCACGGCGACCGCGTCCGACCCCGGCACCGGCATCGCCCACATCGGCAAGACCGGTACCACCGACGGCGCGAAGGACACGTGGATGATCGGTGCGAGCACCAAGGCCGCGACCGCGGTCTGGGTCGGCAACGTCGTCGGCGAGGCGAACCTGCGAAACCTCAGCTTCGACAGCGGCGCCGCGGCGACGGCACGTCACCGGATCTGGCCCGCGATCATGGAGCTCGCCGATGCCAAGTTCGGCGGCGATGACTTCCCCGAACCCGCCGCGAGCGCCTTCAAGCAGGTGCTGGTCGACGTGCCCCAGGTGGCCGGGCTGTCGCTCGACGCCGCCAGGCAGGCGATCGAGGCAGCCGGCTTCGTCTTCGAGGACGGCGGCCAGCAGGACTCGAGCATGCCCGCGGGCACCGTCTCCGGCACCGACCCCTCGGGCCAGGCCGGTCGTGGCACCACCATCCGCGTCTTCACGAGCAACGGCAACGGCACGACGGTCCCCGACCTCACCGGCATGAACCTGCTCGAGGCGAAAGCCGCGCTCGACGCGGCCGGCCTCAAGATGAAGGGCGGCAGCGGCAACCCCACCGGCAACGTCGAGAGCCAGAACCCCGCACCCAACAGCCCCGCCAAGCGCGGCGACGAGGTCAACGTCACGTTCGACGACGGCGGCGCCGGCGGCAACGCACCGGGCAACGATTGAGCGGCGGCACGCTCTCGCCTGCTGCGCGGATCGCGATCGCGATCGGCGCAGCAGGCGCTGCCGCTTTCGCCTGGGGCTCACTCGTGGAGCGCACGCGTTGGACGCTGCGTCGCGCTGAGGTCCCCGTGCTGCCCGCCGGCGCCGAGCCGATCAGGGTGCTGCACCTCTCCGACCTGCACATGGCGCCGTGGCAGCGTGACAAGCAGGCGTGGGTTCGATCCCTCGCCGAGCTCGAGCCCGACCTCATCGTCGACACGGGTGACAACCTGGGCCACGAGCGGGGCATCGAGGGCATCCGCCGCGCCTTCGACGCGTTCGCCGGAATCCCCGGCGTCTTCGTCAACGGGTCGAACGACTACTTCGGCCCCGCGGTGAAGAACCCGTTCACGTACTTCGGGGGCCCGTCGGGCGTGATCGCGCGTTCGAAGCGCCTCGACATCGACGGGCTGCACGCCTACTTCGCGAGCCTCGGCTGGCACGACCTCGACAACACGGCAGCGGGCTTCGACCTGCGCGGCACGCACTTCGAGTTCTTCGGCGTCGACGACCCGCACCGGGGCTACGACCGCCTCGACCTCATCACGGCGGCGATCGACGAATTGCGCGCCGACGACCCGCTCGGCGACGAGCTGTGGCCCGACGCGGCATCCGTCACCGAACGCCGCCCCACGGTCACGGTGGGCGTGACGCACGCGCCCTACCAGCGGGTGCTCAACTCGTTCGTGAACCACGGTGCACAGCTCGTGCTCGCCGGTCACACGCACGGCGGCCAGGTGTGCGTGCCGGGGTTCGGCGCACTCGTCACCAACTGCGACATCCCACGTGATCAGGTTCGCGGTCTCAGCCTCTGGCAGCACGGGCTCCGCTCTGCGTTCCTCAACGTCTCCGCGGGTCTCGGCACGTCGATCTACGCACCCGTGCGCTTCGCGTGCCCGCCCGAGGCCACGCTGCTGACGCTGGTGCCCGCCGCGTAGCGCCGCCGGCATTCGATGACGGATGCCACCGCCGCCGCGGCATCCGGCATGGTCGGATGGCCCGGATTTATCGGCTATCCTTGTGGAGGCTCGTGAGGGCCACCGGGGTGTGGCGCAGCTTGGTAGCGCGCGTCGTTCGGGACGACGAGGTCGCAGGTTCAAATCCTGTCACCCCGACCAGCCGAAGGCCCCCTCCGTTGAGGAGGGGGCCTTCGTCGTCTCCGGGACCCAGCGGTACGCGGACGAGGTCCCGGACTTCTCCAGCGGGCGCGTGACCCCATTTCGAGGGGCATTCGAACCACGGAAACCCCTCGATCCGGGGGCATCGGAAGCGCAACGCTATCCCTAGACTTTGCCACACCACAGCCAAATTCGAGTGTCTGGGAAAAGAAGTACCACGATGCCCCGTCAAACCCGGGACGGCAGGCGAACCCCTTCGCGACCTGTCATCGCATGCCTCGCAGCGGCGGCCATGGTGCTGCCCGTCAGCTTGGTCGTTCTGCCCGCTGCGACCGCACATGCGGCGGACAACGAGATCACGGCGGAGAACAGCCTTCCCGGGTCGCCCGCGTCCGAGTGGGACATCAGTGGCGCCGGTGACGAGTCCATCCAGGGGTTCGCGACGCAGATCAGCGTGAACCAGGGTGAGACGGTCGAGTTCAAGATCGACACCGACGCGACCGATTACCGCGTCGACCTCTACCGGCTCGGGTGGTACCAGGGCAACGGCGCCCGGAAGGTTGCGACGATCGACACCTCCGCGACGACGGAGACCCGGCAGCCGAACTGCGCGCTCATCGACGGGACCACCGACGACAATCTCGTCGACTGCGGCAACTGGAGCGTGTCGGCGTCGTGGAGCGTTCCGGCCGACGCGGCATCCGGTGTCTACATCGCCAGGCCCACGAGAGCCGACGACGGAGGGGCGAGCCACATCGTCTTCGTCGTGCGCGACGACGACGGCGGATCCGATCTCCTGGCCCAGACCTCGGACACGACCTGGCAGGCCTACAACCCCTACGGCGGGTACAACGCCTACGGCTCGGGATCCACCGGCGTGAACGCCCAGAAGCTCAGCTACAACCGTCCCTTCACCACTCGTGGCGGCGACCAGGAGGACTGGCTCTTCACCGCCGAATACCCCATGATCCGCTGGCTCGAGCGCAACGGCTACGACGTCAGCTACACGACCGATCTCGACACCGGCCTCCGACCCGCCGAACTCCTCGAGCATCAGGCATTCCTCTCGGTCGGGCACGACGAGTACTGGTCGCAGGAGCAACGTGACGCTGTGGAGGCCGCGCGCGATGCCGGCGTGGATCTCGCATTCTTCAGCGGGAATGAGATCTACTGGAAGACCCGCATGGAGGACTCGACGCAGGATCCGGCAGACGACCGGAGGACGATGGTCGTCTACAAGGAGGGAACGGCAGCCCCCAGCGGTGCGGACGAGCATCGACGGTGCTATGCGGACTTCACCTGCGACCCCAGCGACGTCTGGACCGGCCTCTGGCGTGAATCCCCCCTGTCCACCGCGGGCAACTCCGTCGTCGGCGAGCCCGAGAACGCCCTCTCGGGTCAGATCAGTTGGCGCAGCAACACCACGTCGATCGAAGTGCCGGGCGACTTCGCCCGCATGCGGTTCTGGCGGAACACCGCTGTCTCCGCTCTCTCCCCGTCCGGTCGGGTCACGCTCGCGAACGGCACGCTCGGCTACGAGTGGAACCCCGAGTACCCGCAGTACGCGAACTGGTATCCGCCAGGGCGGGTCCTGCTCTCCACCACCACGATCGCGTCGGAGCAGCACCACCTGAGCCTGTACCGCGCCCCGAGCGGTGCACTCGTCTTCGGCGCCGGAACGGTGCAGTGGTCGTGGGGCCTCGACGGCGAGCACGATGGTGCGAACAGCACCGAGGATCGCAACGTGCAGCAGGCGACGGTGAATCTCCTTGCCGACATGGGAGCCCAGCCGGGGACGCTCCAGTCCGGTCTCGTCGCGGCATCCGCCTCGACCGACGCCACCGCACCGAGTGTCGTGATCACGTCCTCCGCAGCCAGCGTGACGGGACCGGGTACGCGCACCGTCTCGGGCAGCGCGGCCGACGCGGGTGGCGGCGTCGTCGGGACGGTCGAGGTGTCGACCGACGGCGGTTCGACGTGGCGGCGCGCCACCGGGCGCGAGAGCTGGAGCCACACCTTCACCGCGCCCGCGGGAACGCCGGCGATCAGGGTGCGCGCCGCCGACGACAGCGCCAACCTGAGCAGCCCCGTCGCCCTCGGGGCTCCCGTGACCGCGTGTCCCGCGGGCCTCACGTGTTCGTCGATCTTCGCCCAGTCCGTCACGGGTGCGCAGGATGCCGACGGCTCGGCGGTCGAGTTGGGCGTGAAGTTCCGTTCCGACGTCCCGGGTCAGGTCGTCGGGGTCCGCTACTTCAAGACCAGCGGCAACACCGGCGCCCACACCGGGACCCTGTGGTCGGCGACCGGCCAGCCCCTTGCGACCGTGACCTTCGCCGCCGAATCCGCGACGGGGTGGCAGGAGGCCGCCTTCTCGTCGCCGGTGACCGTGCAGCCGGGCACGACGTACGTCGCCTCGTACCACACGAACACCGGCAACTACGCCACGGGCACGTCGTTCGCGAGCGCCGGCGTCGACACCCCGCCCCTCCATGCCCTCCGGGAGGGTGTCGATGGGTCGAACGGTGTGTACGCGTACGGGGCGGGCGGTGTGTTCCCGACGAATTCGTGGCAGTCCGCGAACTACCTCGTCGACGTCCTCTTCACGTCCACCGCACCGCAGGACACGACAGCGCCCAGCATCACCGCCACCACACCCGCCGCGGACGCCGCCGGCGCGAACCGCGATGCGGACATCACCGCGACGTTCAGCGAGGCGATCGATCCGGCCACGGTGGGCACGTCGACGTTCCAGCTCCGAGACCCCGCAGGGAACGTTGTCCCCGGCACGGTCACGTACAACGCCGCCGCTCGTCGGGCCGCGCTCAACCCGAGCTCCGCGCTGGCTGCGGGCACGCGATACACCGCCACGATCACGGGCGGACCCGGCGGTGTCGCCGACATGGCCGGCAACCGACTCGCCGGCGATCACACGTGGGGCTTCCGGACCGCCGGTGAGAACACCAGCGCACCCATCGTCACGGGCTCGTCGCCGACCGCCGATGCCACGGGGGCGGTCATCGACGCGAACGTCACGGTCGCATTCAGCGAGGCCATGGACCCTGCCTCCATCACGTCGTCGACGATCGAGCTCCGAGACGGGGCAGGCAACCTCGTCGCCGCGAACGTCGGCTACGACGCGGCGACGACGTCGGCCGTGATCGACCCGAACCAGCCGCTCGCGGTCGCGACGAAGCACACCGTGATCGTCAAGGGCGGTGCCGGCGGCGTGCGAGACGCCACCGGTGTTCCCCTGCAGGCGAACTTCAGCTCGAGCTTCACGACGGCCGGCCCCGACAGCGCACCGCCCGTCGTGACCGGGACCTGGCCCACGAGGGATGCCGCCGACTTCGGTGTCGAGGCGAACATCGCGGCGATCTTCAGCGAGGCGATGGCTCCCGGGAGCATCAACGCCACCACGGTGCAGCTGCGGGACGCCTCGGGGAACCTCGTGAACGCGGTGATCACCTACGACCCGGGAACCAAGTCGGCCGTGATCGACCCCGCCGCCTCCCTCGTGTACAGCGCCGAGTACACCGTCACGCTCGATGGCGGGGCGGGAGGCGTGACCGACGTCGCCGGGAACGCGATGGTCGAGGAGTACTCCTGGACGTTCGCGACGATCGCCCGCACCGGGACGCGCGCGAACCCGAACATCGGGCCCGGAGGGCCCCTGCTGGTCGTCAAGGGCACGAGCGGGTACGGCGCCTACCTTCCGGAGATGATCCGCGGCGAGGGCCTCAACCTCTTCACCGTGCGCACCACCTCGTCGTTCACCGCGTCCGCGCTCGCTCCGTATGAGACGGTGGTGCTCGGCGAGACCACGCTGACCCCGGATCAGGTGACCGCCCTGACGAACTGGGTGAACGCCGGCGGCAATCTCATCGCGATGCGCCCGTCCGGATCCCTGGCCGACCTCCTCGGACTCACGCCCGCCGGCGGCGGCGGACTCTCCGAGGGCTACGTCAAGGTCGACACGTCGAGGAAGCCGGGCGAGGGCATCGAGGCCGCGACGATGCAGTTCCACGGCGCCGCCGACCTCTACCGCCCGAGGAACGCGGGCACCCAGGTGGTGGCCCAGCTGTACAGCACGGCGACGAACGCGACCGAGTTCCCCGCCGTGACCCTCCGCAGCGTCGGCACGGCAGGTGGCACGGCCGCCGCCTTCACCTTCGACCTCGCGCGATCGATCGTCTACACACGGCAGGGCAACCCTGCATGGGTCGGGCAGGAGCGGGATGACACCTCCCCGATCCGCACCGACGACCTCTTCTACACCGACTACATCGATCGGTCGAAGGTCGCGATCCCGCAGGCCGACGAGCAGCAACGACTGCTGGCGAACCTCATCACCGAGACCACCCGGGACGTGCTGCCGGTCCCACGCTTCTGGTATCTCCCGCGAGGTGAGGTCGCGACGGTCGTGATGACGGCCGACGAGCACAACGGCGGATCGGTTCCGGCACGGTTCACCACCGAGCTCTCGCAGAGCACCGCCGGCTGCGTCGTGACCGGCTGGGAGTGCATCCGGTCGACGTCGTACCAGTTCGTCGACTACTCGCTGATCTCGGACGCCCAGGCACGCACGTACGAGCAGCAGGGATTCGAGCTCGCCCTGCACCCGAACTCGGAGTGCGGCGATCCCAACCGTTCCGAGTTCGCAGCGATGCTGTCGGAGCAGCTCGCCGCACTGGCGAGGAACTACCCGAGCATCACCCCGCCCAGGACCAGCCGCAACCACTGCGTGTTCTGGATCGACTACACGACCGTGCCGGAGGAAGAGGAGAGAGCCGGCATCAACCTCGACGCCAACTACTACTACTGGCCGCCGTCGTGGGCGGGGACGCTCCCCGGGATGTTCACCGGCTCGGGCATGGCGCAGCGCTTCCTCTCCCTCGACGGGAGCCTCATCGATGTCTACCAGGCCACGACACAGATGACGGACGAATCCGGCCAGGCGTACCCGGCCACGGCGGTCGCGCTCATGGACGGCGCGATCCAGAAGGGCTACTACGGTGCGTTCGTCGCGAACCTCCACACCGACGGGAACGACGCCGGGACGTACCACGATGCGGTGATCGCGGCCGCCCAGGCCCGCAGCATCCCGATCATCACGGCCGAGCAGCTGCTCGAATGGACCGACGGTCGAAACTCCTCCTCGTTCACGAACCTCGCTCGCAACGGTGGCACCGTGACGTTCACGCTCACGGCCGGCAGCGGCGCCGGTGGACTCCAGGCGATGCTGCCGACGCAGGGCAGCACCGGGACGCTCCAGGCGATCACGCGCGGCGGCACCGCCGTGTCGTTCCAGACGAAGGTGGTGAAGGGCGTCAGCTACGCCGTGTTCACCGCGGTCGGCGGCAACTACACGGCGACCTACAGCGTCGACTCGACGGTCCCCGCCATCTCCGGAGCCACCGCGGCCGCGACGGGCGGCACGGCCGCTGAGGTCTCGTGGACGACGAACGAGCCGGCGACCTCACGGGTGGAATTCGGCACGTCGTCGAGCGCCATGACGTCCTCGTTCCAGACGGGGACCCTGACGACGTCCCACCGCGTCCAGCTCACGGGACTCAGCCCGAACACCACCTACTACTACCGTGTCGTCGCGACGGATGCGTTCGGCAACACCGGACGATGGCCGGCGACGGGCGCACCGGTGGTGTCCTTCACCACGCCGACGGCTGCGGCGACGGACACCTCCGCATCGCAGTTCGGTGCGGGGACTCCGGGGGTCGGGACGTACGTGGCGAATTCCGCCGGCGGCGAGGTTCAGCTCGCGCCGCTCGTGGGCGCCGAGTTCGAGGGAACCGGCGTGCCCGCCGGTTGGTCGATCGGCAGCTGGACCGGCGGAGCGACGACGTTCCCGAGCGGCACCGCGTCCGTCGACGGCTCGTGGCTGCGTACCGACCCGCTGGTGGGCTCCGGCCGTGCCGTGGAGTTCGCCGGCACATTCAGCGGCGCGCCGTTCCAGAATGCCGGATTCGCGGTCTCGCTCAGCGGCGCCGGCGAATCGTGGGCGATGTTCGGCACCAACGAGACCACCGGCGTCCTGCAGGCGCGCACGCGCAATGCGGGTGGCACGGTCGTCGACGTCGCGCTCGGCGCGCAGTACGTGGGTTCGGAGCATCGATTCCGGATCGAGTGGGACACGTCCGTGCGGTTCTATGTCGACGGCACCCTGGTGCACACGGCGGCCACGGTCGGCGGCACCATGCGCGCGCTGGCCAGCGAGTACACCGCGGGCGGCGGCGGGCTCACCCTGAAGTGGCTGCGCCTGACACCGCACGCAGCGAGCGGTTCCTTCCTGTCGCGTATCCACGACGCCGGAATGGTCGCCGACTGGGGCGCCATGAGCTACTCGGCGCAGGTCCCGCAGGGGTCGACGCTCGGCCTCGACGTGCGCACCGGTGCCACGGCGACGCCGGACGGCAGCTGGACCGCGTTCACGCCGATCGCCGCCGGACAGGACGTGCCCGGGTCGAGCCGCTACATCCAGTACCGGGCGAGGTTCACCACCGGCAACGGGAACATCACGCCGGTGCTGGCGTCGGTGAACCTGCCCTACGCGCCGCGCCCGGCGGCGCCGGACACGACCCCGCCGGTGATCTCGGGCATCGCGTCCCAGGTGATCGGACAGAGCACGGCGAGGATCACCTGGACGACCGACGAGCAGGCCACCACTCGCGTGGAGTACGGCACGTCCCCCAGTGCGCTCAACTCGGTCGCCGAGGTCCTGACGCTCACCACCGCCCACAGCATCGACCTCACGGGGCTCAACCCGCAGACGCCGTACACCTTCCGGGTCGTATCGAAGGACGCGTCAGGGAATACGACGACATCTGCCACCGGGCAGTTCACCACTCCGACCCCCGACACGACCGCTCCGACCGTCACCGGAAGGAGCCCGGCACCGGATGCAACGGGCGTCGCCGTGGGCGCGGACGTCGGCGTGACGTTCAGCGAGCCGATGGCCGCCGCGACCTTCACCGCGGCCAGCTACCGGCTTCGGGCGCAGGGTGCGAGCACGGATGTCGCGGCGACGATCACGGTCTCCGGCGCGGTGGCGACGCTGAACCCGAACGCGAACCTGGCACCGGGCACGACCTACACGGTGACGGTGGCCGGAACCGTGACCGACAGCGCCGGCAACGCCCTCGGGTCCGCCGCCGGCTGGGCGTTCACGACGACGTCCGCCGTCGCGGCCGTCCTCGAGGACACCACGCTGGCGCAGTTCGGGGCCGGCACGCCCGGTGCGTCGACGTACGTGGCGAACTCCGCGGGCGGCGAGGTCGTGCTGGCACCGCTCGTCGGCGCCGAGTTCGAGGGAGCCGGCGTCCCCACGGGGTGGGCGACCGGCGGCTGGACCGGCGGGACGACCACGTTCCCGGGTGGTACGGCATCGGTCGACGGCTCGTGGTTGCGGACCACTGCGTCGGGCGGTTCCGGCAGAGCCGTGGAGTTCTCCGCGACGTTCAGCGGCGCCGCGTACCAGAACGCGGGATTCGCGGACACCCTCGGCGGCGCGAGCGAGTCGTGGGCCATGTTCGGCACGAACCAGACCACCGGCGTCCTGCAGGCCCGCACCCGCGACGCCGGCGGCGCGGTCGTGGACGTTGCGATCGGCTCGCAGTACGTCGGCTCCGAGCACGTGTTCCGGATCGAGTGGAACACCGCCGTCCGATTCTTCATCGACGGCGTGCTCGTCCACAGCGCGGCCACCGTGAGCGGATCGATGCGCCCGCTCGCCAGCGACTACAACACCGGCGGGGGCGGCGTCGTCCTGCGCTGGATGCGGCTCACCGCCTCGCTCCCCACGATCGCCGCGGAGTTCGACGGCTCGAACCTGCCATCGGGCTGGGCGAGCACGCTGTGGAGCGGCGGATCCGGCGGCTCCGCCGTCTCCGGAGGCACGGTCGCCGTCAACGGGGCGCTCCTGCGCAGCACCGCCCTTTCCGCACCCGGCAGCTCGGTCGAGTTCGTGGCGACGTTCGGCGCAGCGACCTACCAGCACGGCGGATTCGGGGTTGACCTCTCCGGTACGTCCCGTTGGGCGATCTTCAGCACCATGGGCACCACCGACACGCTCTACGCGCGCACGAACAACAACGGCACGGTCACCGATACCCCGCTGGGGACGGGCCTCGTGGGCTCCGCTCACACGTACCGCATCGACTGGCTGGCCGACCGGGTCGTGTTCTCGGTCGACGGCACGGTCCGGCACACGCAGAACGTGGTGATCACCGGGGGCATGGGCACCGTGGTCAGCGACTATGCGGCGGGCGGGGCGAGCGTGACCGTCGACCGGGTGCGCATGGCGGCGGCGACGAGGACCGGCATCTTCACGTCGCGCGTGCTGAACGCCGGGACGGCCGCGGACTGGCAGACCCTCGACGTGGCGGCGCAGGCGCCTGGCGGCACGTCGGTGACCATCGAG
>Ga0247821_10001393_pt1 | contig 13498 bp, 14 predicted proteins | sample 13C_Glycerol_Day_FD_192481 | JGI IMG/M metagenome (GOLD analysis project Ga0247821, IMG submission 192481) | Soil microbial communities from agricultural site in Penn Yan, New York, United States - 13C_Glycerol_Day14 | ecosystem: Environmental > Terrestrial > Soil > Agricultural land | place... | reverse complement strand
CACGGCGGGGGCATCATCGGCTTCCCGTTGTCCTTCCCGTGACCCGATGCAGCGACGCCACTTCTCCCTCGCCCTTGCCTTCGCACCCGCGGCCGCCATGCTCGCGCCGCCCGTCCACGCCGGGGGCCTGGCCTCGCTCTCCAACGCGGAGGCGAGCCGCGGCCTGAAGACGGCGCTGGAGCAGGGCGCGGTCACGGCGGTGCAACTGCTGGGCGTGCAGGACGGCTTCCTCGGCAACCCGAAGGTGCGCATCCCGCTGCCCAGCGCGCTGCAGGATGCGTCGAAGCTGCTGCGGGCGATCGGCCAGGGCCGCCAGATCGATGACCTGGAAGTCGCCATCAACCGCGCCGCCGAGAACGCGGTGCCGCTCGCGAAGAACCTGCTGGTCGATTCCGTGCGCAACATGTCGGTCACCGACGCCAAGAACATCCTCACCGGCGGCGAGACCTCGGTGACCACATTCTTCGAGCAGAAGACGCGCACGCCGCTGTCGGGCCAGTTCCTGCCCGTGGTCAAGCAGGCCACGTCCAAGGTGGGCCTGGCCGCCAAGTACGACCGCCTGGCCGGCAAGGCCGCCGGCATGGGCCTGCTCAAGCTGGAAGACGCGAGCATCGACCACTACGTCACCCGCAAGGCGCTCGACGGCCTGTACCTCGTGATCGGCGAGGAGGAGACCAAGCTGCGCCGCGACCCGCTGGGCGCGGGCAGCGACATCCTGCGCAAGGTGTTCGGCGCGCTCAAATAACCCCCGGCGCCGTCGCGTTGGCGTTCGGCGCAAAATTGCCTTTCGTACCCGAAGGAGACCGCTTTCCCATGGCCTACAACGACTTCAACATGGACAACCAGTGGTTGCCGTTCACGCCGAACCGCAGCTTCCGCAAGGACCCGCGCGTGTTCGTCGGGGCGGACGGCATGCAGTTCACCACGCACGACGGCCGCCAGGTCATCGACGGCATCTCCAGCCTGTGGTGCGTGGGCGCCGGCCACAACCGCAAGCCCATCAACGAGGCGATCAAGAAGCAGCTGGACACGCTGGACTACGCCACCGCGTTCCAGGCGTCCAACGACAAGGCCTTCAAGGCCGCCGAGATGATCGCCGCGATGGCGCCGGGCGACCTCAACAAGGTGCTGTTCTGCAACTCCGGCTCGGAGGCGGCCGACACCTCGATGAAGGTGGCGCTGGCCTACCACCGCGCGCGCGGCGAGGGGCACCGCAACCTGTTCATCGGCCGCGAGCGCGGCTACCACGGCGTGGGTTTCGGCGGCATGAGCGTGGGCGGCATCCCGGCCAACCGCAAGGTGTTCGGCACGTCGCTGCTGCCGCGCGTGGACCACATGCGCTTCATCCACGACCCGGTGAACAACGCGTACATCCACAACCAGGAACCGGAGTGGAAGGAAGACCCGCTGCTGGACCTGGAGCAGCGCATCCTGCCGCTGCACGACCCGAGCAACGTGGCGGCCATCATCGTCGAGCCGGTGGCCGGTTCGGCCGGCTGGTACCTGCCGCCCAAGGGCTACCTGAAGCGCCTGCGCGAGATCTGCGACAAGCACGGCATCCTGCTGATCTTCGACGAGGTGATCACCGGCTTCGGCCGCATGGGCACCAACTTCGGCGCCGACTTCTACGGCGTGGTGCCGGACATGCTGAACTTCGCCAAGTGCGTCACCAACGGCGTGATCCCGCTGGGCGGCGTGATCTGCCGCGACAAGCTGTACGACGCGATGATGAAGACCGACGCGCCCGAGCACGTGGTCGAGTTCTTCCACGGCTACACCTACTCGGGCCATCCGGTCGCCTGCGCGGCGGCCATCGCCACGCTGGAGCTGTTCCAGCAGGAGAACCTGTTCTCGCGTGCCGGTGAGATGGGCAAGGTGCTGGGCGACGCGTTCCACTCCACCTTCAAGGGCCTGCCCAACGTCATCGGCATCCGCAGCCTGGGGCTGGCCGCTGCCGTGGAACTGGCGCCGATCGCGGGCTCGCCGGGCAAGCGCGCCTACGACATCTTCCTGGACTGCTTCCACAAGGGCGCGCTGGTGCGGCCCGCCGGCGACGTGCTGGTGATCGCGCCGCCCTACGTCGTGGAGAAGTCGCACATCGACCAGCTGGTGAACACGCTGGCGGATTCGATCAAGCGCAACGCCTGATCTTTCCGCGGCGCCGGTTCACCGGCGCTGCATCTGCTCCCTCAGCTGCGCGCAATAGTCCGGCGCAGCCTTCTCACTGGACGCCAGCACCACCGGCTTGACCGCCAAGCCGGTGGGAAGGTGCCGCGGCACGCCCAGCTTCGGCGATACGTGCCCGGCGCCGGCCAGCAGCACCACTACCCGGCCCGGCACGTACGCCTGCACCAGCGTCTGCGCCATCGCGCGGTCGCGCGCGATCTGCACGCGTGCCATCGGCGCCAGTTGCTGCGGCGGCAACAGGTCGCAGTGGCCGGTGCGGATGGCTTCGCGCTGCGTCTTCAGTGATTCCTGGTCGAGCGCGAGGTCCAGCACCTCGTCCGACATCGCGGCCCGCATCCGCTCGCGCGGAAGGTTTGCGCCCAGCACCGGAACGCCCGCCGCCACCGCGGCCATCACGGCCGGCGCGTACGGTTCCCAGGGCCAGGCCTTCTCGTTCCACTGCAGGGCCGCGCGCACCGTGCCTTCGTCGGCGTTGCGCGGCAGCCCGGCGGTACTGTGGCCCTGCTCGGCCATCTCCAGCGCCAGCGCGGCGAGCCGGTCGCGCCCGGCCAGCGCCTGGACGATGTCGCGGTGCTGCCGCTGGTGGGCGGCATCGTCGTGCTGCTCGCCCAGCAGCACGATGTCCGCGCGGGCCAGCTCGTCGGCGGACGGCCCCGTCGAGGCGCAGCCCGCGAGCACCGCGAAGGTCGTCAGTGCAGAGACAAAGTGGGCGACGCGCATCGGGCGATACTAAGCCGCCGCTGCCGCGCTTGGGGGCGGCGCTCATCATCGATGGACTCCCGATTCTTCCTGCGCGCGACGGCCACCCTGGCCGCCGCGCTGGCCGCCGCGCTGCTGTGCCGCTGGCTTCACACCCCGCTGCCGTGGATGCTGGGCCCGCTCATCGCCACGTCCACGCTGTCGCTGGCCGGCGCGCCCACGCAGAGCTGGACGCCGCTGCGCAACGGCGCGCAATGGGCGATCGGCGGCGCGCTGGGGCTGTACTTCACGCCCGACGTTACGGCGCTGGTGCTCAAGCTGTGGTGGGCCATCCTGCTGGCCATCGCCTGGGCGCTGCTGCTCGGCTGGGCGTTCAGCCTGTGGCTGCACCGCGTGGTGCGCGACCGGCTGCCGGGCACGCCCCAGGAGCAGCGCGCCACCAGCTACTTCGCCGGTTCCATCGGCGGCGCTTCCGAGATGACGCTGCTGGCCGAGCGGGCGGGCGCGCGCACCGACCTGGTGGCGGCGGCGCACAGCCTGCGTCTCCTGATCGTCACGCTGCTGCTGCCCGTGGCCTTCACCTGGAGCGGCCTGCACGGCAGCGACGTCACCCTGCCGGGCGTGCGCGAGGTGCGGCTGCCCGGCCTGGCCGTGCTGCTGGCGGCCACCCTGGTGGGAAGCTGGCTGATGAAGCGCACCGGCCGGGCCAATCCGTGGTTCCTGGGCGCGCTGCTGGCGTCCATGGGGCTGACCATGAGCGGCATCGAGCTCTCCGCCATGCCGCAACTGCTGACCAACGCGGCCCAGCTGGCCATCGGCGTGAGCCTGGGCGTGCGCTTCCGCGCCGAGTTCCTGCACACCGCGCCGCGCTGGCTGGTGGCGGTGGCGGTCGGGACGGTGGGGATGATCGTGCTGTGCGGCGCCTTCGCGGTGCTGCTGGCCTGGGGCACCGGGCTGGCCGCGCCGACGCTGATCCTGGGAACGTCGCCGGGCGGTATCGCCGAGATGGCCATCACGGCCAAGGTGCTTCAGCTGGGGGTGCCGGTGGTGACCGCTTTCCAGGTCTGCCGGCTTGTCGCGGTGCTGATCCTGGTCGAACCCCTGCACCGATGGGGTTGGCTGCGCTGAGCAGCCGGGGTCAGTGCATCACTAGCGGGTTCTGGGCCAGCTCGGCGTAGCCGTCGAGCGTTTCCTCGACCTCTTCCTGGGTCGGCGTGTTGAGCTGCCAGGCGTTGATCTGGCGCTGGAAGGCCTCGGCCCAGGTGCCGTCGAGGTACACCTCCTTGTTGGTGCGCTTGTCGACGATCTCGAAGCCGTGCCGCACGATGCGCGGCGGCGGTTCCCCGTCGGCGGGTTCGTTTGCCTGCATGTGCACGACGACGAACGAGTCGGAGTCATAGAGCATTTGCATGGTGTTTCCTTCTGCACTCCAGATGGCTGCGTCATCGGCTCTTTCAAGACGATCCGCTCGCCGGCGGTTTGCCATGGGGTCCAGAGTAGGCATTCGCTGCCTCAGCGTTTGTCGGTGCCGGACCACTGCAGCTCGAGCCAATCGCCATTCGCAGGTGTCAGACGCAGGCGCACCGGGCCGTAGTAAGCGGCGCCGGGAACGAACCACAGCTCGAGGCGGGCGTCGTACTCGTGCCGCGGCGCGCGCGTGAGCTTGAGCGCGGCCGTGGGGGCATCGGCCAGCGGCAGCGTCTGCGGGCCTTCCACGACGAATCGCCAGTCGCCGGCTTCGCGTGCGGTGGCGGTCTGCAGGATCAACTCGGTCCCTTCCGGCCAGCCCTGGGGCCGCGCCGCCAGCAACGCGCCCAGTTGCAGCAGCACGCTGAGACGATCCTGTGCCCCGGCGCGCAATGGGGCGGCCGGCTGCTGGCCGCTGAAGACGATGCGGCGCTGCTCGCGATCGAAGTGCGCGGCTTCCTCGGTGCGTGAACGCTCGGAGAAGCGGCGCGGCGCGAGCCCCTGCGCATCGAGCTCGCCCGCGCTGCGTTGCTCGCGCGTGGGCAGCGCAGGGATGGCGATGCGCAGGGTCGCCTCGTACGTGCGTTCGTCGTGCTGCCAGTCCAGTTCCGCGTGCCCGGTGAGGAGCGCACCGCGGTGCAGCGCGGTGGCGCTACACGGCCACCGGGCGGAGCCCGTCAGTGAGACGGGCGGCGGAGCGGTCGGCGAGGCAGCGGGTGCGGCAGTCCGGCTTGCGGACGGCGATCTCCGCGCGGTCGGCGCGACGGCGGGCGTCGGCGTGAGCGTGACCGTGCGAACCGTCAGCGACTCGGTGCTGCGACTCGCCTGGGTCCACGCGAGCGGGGTGCCGGGCACGCCCTCCAGCGCGATCCAGTGGACGAGCACCACGAGCCCGAGCAGGACCCCCAGCGGCCGAGGTGGCAACCCCGGCCCCGCCTTCATCCGCGCCAGCCCAGGTCGCTGGAGAGTTGCGCGGCGGCCTGCTTGAGCGGGCCGTGCACCGCGCCGTCCCATTCGGGATCGAAGGTGCCGGTGGGGCCGAGCGCGACGATGCCCACGGCCATGTGGCCGTCGGCGTCGAACACCGGCACGCAGAAGCCCACGATGCCCGGCAGCAGCACGTCGACCACGCGCGCCGCGCCGCGCTCGCGCACCTCGTCGAGCATGGCGCGGGCCTGCGCCATTGAACCGGGGACGTCGGAGCGGGCCTGCTTCTGCGCGCGCGAGAGCTCCTCGCGCAACAGGGGCGCGATGGCCTCGCGCGAGGCGTAGGCGGCGAAGCAGCGGCCGGTGGCCGACGACAGCAGCGGCATCACGTCGCCCAGGCGCAGGTTCACCGTCACCGCCGAGGGCGACTCTTCCCAGTGGACGATGGTCGGACCGCGGTTGCCCCACACGGCCAGCGCCAGCGTGTGGCCGATGCTCTCCACCAGCGCCGCCACGCGCTCGCGCGCGAGCTTGATGGCGTCCAGGCGCGAGAGCGACGCCAGACCGAGCTTGAGCGCGGCGGGGCCGAGGTCGTAGCGCGTGGACGCGGGGTCCTGGGCCACCAGCTGCAGGCGCTGGAAGCTCACGAGGTAGCGGTGCGCCTTGGCGGCGCTCATGCCGGCGGCCGCGGCCAGGTCGCGCAGCATCAGCGGACCCGGCGCCTTGCCGAGCGCGTCGAGCAGCGCGAAGCCCACCTCCACCGACTGGATTCCGGCGCGTTCCTTCATGCGCGGAGGCGTCGGCTAGAATTTCGTTTAGGTAAATTCATTTCACTATGCGTAACGCTGCAGGACTGTAGCGCAGCACGCGAAAAGAAGGCAAATCCCGATGAAGCTCGCGACGTACAAGGATGGTTCCCGCGACGGCCAGCTGGTGGTGGTGTCGCGCGATCTGGCGACGGCCCATTATGCGACCGGCATCGCGGGCAAGCTGCAGCAGGCGCTGGACGACTGGGGCTTCATCGCCCCGCAATTGCAGGACCTGTACGAGGCCCTGAACGGCGGCAAGGCGCGCCACGCCTTCCCGTTCGAGCCGCAGCGCTGCATGGCGCCGCTGCCGCGCGCCTACCAGTGGGCGGACGGCTCGGCGTACATCAACCACGTGGAGCTGGTGCGCGCCGCGCGCAAGGCGGAAGTCCCCGAAACGTTCTATACCGACCCGCTGATGTACCAGGGCGGCAGCGACGACTTCCTGGGACCGTGCGACGAGGTGGTGGTGCCCAGCGAGGACTTCGGCATCGACTTCGAGGCCGAGGTCGCGGTGGTCACCGGCGACGTGCCGATGCGGGCCACGCCCGAGGAGGCGCTCGAGGGCATCCGCCTGGTGATGCTGGCCAACGACGTCAGCCTGCGGAACCTGATCCCGGCCGAGCTGGCCAAGGGCTTCGGCTTCTTCCAGAGCAAGCCCGCGACCGCGTTCAGCCCGGTGGCCGTCACGCTCGACGAACTGGGCGACGCGTGGCAGGCGGGGCGCCTGCACCTCACGCTGCAATCGACCTGGAACGGCCGCCGCGTCGGCATGTGCGAGGCGGGCCCGGAGATGACCTTCCACTTCGGCCAGCTGATCGCCCACATCTGCAAGACGCGCAATGTGCGCGCCGGCAGCATCGTGGGCTCCGGCACCGTCAGCAACAAGGGCGTGGAGCAGAACGGCCGGATGGAATGGCCCAAGGGCTACAGCTGCATCGCCGAGAAGCGCGCGATCGAGACCATCCAGGACGGCAAGCCCTCGACCGACTTCATGAAGTTCGGCGACACCATCCGCATCGAGATGAAGGGCAAGGACGGCCAGTCGATCTTCGGCGCGGTCGACCAGAAGATCGCGACGCCGCAGGGCTGAGGTCTAGAGCCGCAACCACGGCGTCCCCGACTCCTCCGCCTCCGCCTGCTGCAGCGTGTGCAGGAAGGAGTCGCACCACCAGTGCACGTCCGTGCGCTGCAACGTCGCGAAGAGGGCGTTGTGGCGTTCGCGGCGCTCTTCCAGCGGCATCGCCAGGGCCAGGTGGATCGCGGCGGCCGTGCCCTCGGTGTCGTAGGGATTCACCATCAGCGCTTCCTTCAGCTGCTCCGCCGCCCCGGCGAAGCGTGAGAGCACCAGCACGCCCGGGTCTTCCGGGTCCTGCGACGCGACGAACTCCTTGGCGACCAGGTTCATGCCGTCGCGCAGCGGCGTCACCAGGCCCACGCGGCTGGCGCGGTACAGGCCCGGCAAGCGCGCCCGCGCGACCGTGCGATGCATGTAGCGCACCGGCATCCAGTCGAGCTCGCCGTAGTTGCCGTTGATCGAGCCGCACAGGCTCTCCAGCTCGTGCAGGATGTCCGTGTAGGCGCTGACGTCCTCGCGGCTCGGTGACGCGATCTGGATCAGCGTGGCGCTCTGGCGCGTTTCCGGATAGCGCCGCAGCAGCTCGCGGAAGGCGCGCATCCGCTGCGGCAGGCCCTTGGAGTAGTCGAGGCGGTCCACGCCCACCAGCAGCTTGCGGCGCGAGTACTCGCGCTTCATGCGCTCGTACATCTCCTGCGCCTCGGGCGCTTCGGTCACGGCCTTGAACTCTTGCACGTCGATGCCGATCGGGTAGGCGCCTGCGTGGATGGTGCGGTTGAAGACGCGCCAGCGGCCTTCGCCGGCCGGCTGCGCATGCGCCTCCGACTGGATGTAGGCGCAGAAGTGCTCGTGGTCCGCCTGGCTCTGGAAACCGACCACGTCGTACTGGCACAGGCCCTTCATCAGCCAGTCGTGCCCCGGGATGGCGGCGACGATCAGCGGCGGCGGCAGCGGGATGTGCAGGAAGTAGCCGATGCGCTGCTTGCAACCCAGCGAGCGCAGCTCCGCGGCCAGCGGGATCAGGTGGTAGTCCTGCACCCAGATCACGTCGTCCGGCTGCAGCATGGGCAGCAGCGTGCGCGCGAACATCTGGTTCACGCGCCGGTAGCCTTCGATGTAGCCGGCGTCGAAGTCGGCCAGGTCCAGCCGGTAATGGAACACCGGCCACAGCACGCCGTTGGAATACCCGACGTAGTAGGACTCGTAGTCCTCCTTGTTGAGGTCCACGGTCGCCAGCGTCACCGAGCCGGCGTGGTGCACGTGCAGCTGCGGCTGGTCATCGCCCTCGGCGAGCTTGCCGCTCCAGCCGAACCAGAGGCCGCCGCTGTTGTTCAGCACTTCGCCCAGCGCGACGGCCAGGCCGCCCGCCGCGGTCTTGCGGGGATCGGCGACACGGTTGGAGACAACGACCAGTCGCGACATCAGAGAGCCCCCACGCTTCTCACTTCGTGTAGTGCGCTGCCCCCCAAGGGGGCCTTCGCGCCTTCGGGCGGCCGTGCGGCGCTCATCAGATCACCGTGTCCCAGGGCGCGGACAGGCGCACCGCGGCGTTGATCAAGCCCACCATCGAATAGGTCTGCGGGAAGTTGCCCCACATCTCGCCGGTCTGCGAGTGCGTGTCCTCGGACAGCAGGCCCAGCGGGTTGCGGCTGGCCAGCATGATCTCGAAGATCTCGCGCGCCTGGGGCTTGCGGCCGATGCGCGCCAGCGCGTCGATGCGCCAGAAGGTGCAGATGTTGAATGCCGTCTCCGGCTTGCCGAAGTCGTCGGCCGCCTCGTAGCGGCGCATGTACGGACCGTCGCCGAGAGATTTCTCCAGCGCGTCCACGGTGGCGACGAATCGCGGGTCCTTCGGATCGATGAAGTTCACCTCGGCCATCAGCAGGGCGCTCGCGTCCAGGTCGCGGCCGCCGAAGCTCTCGGCGAAGGACTGGCGCTCCTCGCTCCAGGACTCGCGCAGGATGCGCTCGCGGATGGTGTGGGCGCGCTCGCTCCAGTAGTTGGACCGGTCCTTGAGGCCCAGCGTGCCGGCCACCTTGGCCAGCCGGTCGCAGGCGGCCCAGCTCATCAGCGCCGAAGAGGTGTGGATGCGCGCGCGCGTGCGCAGCTCCCACATGCCGGCGTCGGGCGTGTCGTAGATGCGGAAGGCCTGCTCGCCCACGGCCTCGAGCGAGGCGAACTCGGCGCGGCCGGCGCGGCGCAGCAGGCGGTGGTCGTGGAACGCCTGCGCGGCGCCCAGCACGATGTTGCCGTACACGTCGTGCTGGAAATGCTCGGCCGCCTGGTTGCCCACCCGCACCGGGCCCATGCCGCGGTAGCCGGGCAGGTGCTCCATGATGGATTCGGGCAGCTGGTCCTCCTGGCCCACGCCGTACAGCGGCTGGATGTGGCCGCCGCGCGATCGCACGATTACGTTGGTCAGCCAGCGCAGGTACTCCTCCATGGTCGCCACTTCGGAGATGCTGTTGAGCGCGCGCACCACGAAGAAGGCGTCGCGCAGCCAGCAGAAGCGGTAGTCCCAGTTGCGGCCGCTGTGGGGCGCCTCCGGGATGCTGGTGGTCATCGCGGCGATGATGGCGCCGGTGTCCTCGAACAGCGACATCTTCAGCGTGATGGCCGCGCGGATCACCGCGTCCTGCCACTCCAGCGGCAACGACAGCGCGCGCGACCAGTTGCGCCAGTAGGCCACCGTGTCCTGCTCGAACGAGCGCGCGGTCTCCTCGATGCCGCCCGTCAGCGTCTCGTCCGGACCCATGATGAAGTTCAGCGGCCGGTCGACCACGAAGAAGGTCTCGGACAGGATGTAGTCGATCGGCGCGTCGGTGTTCACGCGCAACGTCTGCGAGTTGCCGACGAAGCGGATGTGGGTGCTGCCGCGCGTGACGTCGGGCTTGTGCCGTCCCCAGTCGAAGCGCGGCCGCAGGATCACCCGCATGCGCGGCGTTCCCCCCAGCACGCGCACCCGGCGGATCAGCGTCAGCGGCCGGAAGGTGCGGCCGCGGTTCCAGAAACGCGGCGCGAAGTCGGTGATCTCGATGCCCTGGCCCTGGCGGTCGTACAGGCGCGTGTGCAGCACCGCGGTGTTGGGCTCGTACTGGTGCTCGCTGCGCGCGAAGTCCTCCAGCTCGAAGGTCCAGATGCTGGCCGCTTCGCTCGGGTCCAGCAGCGCGTTGAACACCGGGTCGCCGTCGAAGCGCGGCAGGCAGCACCAGACGATGCTGCCGCGCTCGTCCACGAGCGCGCTGTAGGCGCAGTTGCCGATCACGCCCAGGTTCAGGTTCGGGACCGAGAGATTCGATGTCATGCGGACGCTTTCCGGGCCACTTTCATCGCGACCGCGTTTTCGAATTCGAGGCGCAGCGCGCCGGGATTGGCCAGCCGCTGCCAGGCGACCGTGGGCCCTTCGCCCACCTTCACGCCCAGGCCGCCCAGCCGCTGCACGGCGGCGAAGCCGGCTTCGTCGGTGACGTCGTCACCCACGAACACCGGCGTACGGCCGAGGAACGGGCCCTCGCGCAGGAAGGCTTCGATGGCGCTGCCCTTGCTGGCGCCGCCCGGCTTGGCCTCCACCACCATCTTGCCGCGCAGCAGCGTCAGGCCGGGCGAACGCTCCACCGCTTCCTGCATCGCCTCGCAGCAGACGCGCTCCAGGTGCGGCGCCTGCCGGTAGTGCACGGCGATCGAGCGGTCCTTGTGTTCCACCAGCAGCTGCGGATGCTGCTCCTGCAGCACGGCGGCGGCGTGCTCCACCTCGTCCAGCGGATGCCGCGGCAGCATGTCCACCGCGCCGTCGGCCGCACGCCGCTCGGCGCCGTGCACGCCGGCGACGGGCAGGCGCAAGGGCTCGAGATACTCGTCGATCTCGCGGATCGGCCGGCCGCTGACGACGGCGACCGCGCCCGACAGGTACTGCTGCAGCGAGTCGAGCGTGGGCACGAGACCACAGGGGACCACCACCGCGCCGGGTTCCGGCGCTATGTCCACCAGCGTGCCGTCGAAGTCCAGGAACAGCGCGCAGGCCGGACTCAGGATGTCCACAAAATTCATGGACCGTGAAAGTAACACCGAGGCGGCACGGCCGTGAGCCCTGCCGGGCGCCTGCCCGCGTAGGAGGTTTCCTACCCGCGGATCGCCGATGCGCTCAGGTTTCGTAGACCCGATCGAGCGAATCGAACCCCTTGACCTCGATGGGGTTGCCGCACGGGTCCTGGAAGAACATGGTCCATTGCTCGCCGGGCTGGCCGGGATAGCGCAGGTGCGGCTCGATCACGAACTTCGTGCCGGCCGCGCGCAGCCGTTCGGCCAGCGCCTGCCATTGCGGCAGTTCCAGGATCAGGCCGAAGTGCGGCATCGGCACCAGTTTGTCGCCCACGCGCCCGGTCAGGCTGGTGGCGAACGGCGTGCCCCGGTGCAGCGAGATCTGGTGGCCGAAGAAATCGAAGTCCACCCAGGTGTCGGTGCTGCGACCCTCGGTACAGCCGAGCACGCCGCCGTAGAAGCGCCGCGCCTCCTCGAGGTCGGTCACGTGGTAGGCGAGGTGGAATAAGCTTCTCATTTCCCAAGCCTACCGCACGCAAGACGATGGACTACTCGCGCTACCAGACCCTTTCGATCGGCCGCCGCGGGCCGTCCGATTCGGTGCTCGACATCGTCATGCGCGCGCCCAACGGCAAGCTGCCGACCGCCGGCCACGAAGGCCATCGCGAGCTGGCCGAGATCTGGCGCGACGTCTCTGCCGACGACACCGTGCGCTGTGCCGTGCTGCGCGGCGAGGGCCAGGGCTTCTCCGGCGGCGGCGACCTGTCCCTGGTGCAGGACATGGCCAACGACTTCGAGGTACGCAGCCGCGTGTGGAAGGAAGCGCGCGACCTGGTCTACAACGTGATCAACTGCGACAAGCCCATCGTCAGCGCGCTGCACGGCCCGGCGGTGGGGGCGGGCCTCGTCGCCGGCCTGCTGGCCGACATCCCGATCGCGGCCAAGGACGCGCGCATCGTGGACGGCCACACCCGCCTGGGCGTGGCGGCCGGCGACCATGCGGCCATCGTGTGGCCGCTGCTGTGCGGCCTGGCCAAGGCCAAGTACTACCTGATGCTGTGCGAGCCGGTCAGCGGCGAGGAGGCCGAGCGCATCGGCCTGGTCGCGCTGGCGGTGGAGCGCGACCAGCTGCTGCCCAAGGCCTACGAGGTGGCGGACCGGCTGGCGCAGGGCAGCCAGAGCGCGATCCGCTGGACGAAGTACTCGCTCAACAACTGGCTGCGCCAGGCCGGGCCGGCGTTCGACACCTCGCTCGCGCTGGAATTCATGGGATTCGCCGGGCCCGACGTCCGCGAAGGCGTGGCCTCGCTGCGCGAGCGGCGTCCGCCGAAGTTCGGCGGCAACTGATCCGTACGCGCGACGCGCGTGTTTTGCTGCTGCCGCGCACGCGGCTCGCGAAACGGTGGCCATAATCGGCCGCATGCAGTCCCTGCGCCAAGCCCGCCTCCTCGCCCGCCTCGTGCTGGCGTGGTTCGTGCTGGCGATCGGCGTGGCCGTGGCTTCTCCCGTCGTGCAGCCCAAGGCGACCCAGCTGGTCTGCAGCGGCGGCACGATGAAGCTGCTGGTGCAGGGCGACGGCGACGATCCCGCCTCGGCACTTACGCTGGACTGCCCGCTGTGCGCCACCCCGGCCGGTCCGCCGCCGGTCATCGCCGCCACCGGCGTGCAGGTGGGACTCTCGTATGCCGTGCAGCCGGTCCCGGCCGCACGCCTGGCGGCGCGGACCGCCGCGCCCCTGCCCGCCCGCGGGCCCCCTTCGCTCTCCTGATCCTTCGACAAGCGTTCCGCGCGACGGCCTGATCGATCCGGCCGCGCGTGGCCCTCGTTTCGAACCAGGAGAGCTCCGTGACACCCAGTCGCGCGGCCGCCGTCATGGCGGCCACCTTCCCCTTCCTCTGTCCGCCCGCCGGCGCGCAGGACGCGCCCGCGCCCGTCAAGTCGCTGGGCGTGGTCACCATCACCGGCGGCCAGCCGACTTCGCTGCCCACGCAGATCCCGACCACCACGGAAGGCATCACCCGCGAGCAGATCGACCGGACGATCAATGCCCAGGACAGCGAGGATGTGCTCAAGTACTTCCCGAGCCTGCTGGTGCGCAAGCGCTATCCCGGCGACTACAACCACGCCATCCTGTCCAGCCGCGCCTCGGGCACCGGCAACAGCGCGCGGTCGCTGGTCTATGCCGACGGCATCCTGCTGTCCAACCTGCTGGGCAACGGCGTCGGCGGCCTCAGCTTCCCGCCGCGCTGGGGGCTGGTGACGCCGGAGGAGATCGAGCGCGTCGACGTCATGTACG
>Ga0247821_10001389_pt1 | contig 13510 bp, 16 predicted proteins | sample 13C_Glycerol_Day_FD_192481 | JGI IMG/M metagenome (GOLD analysis project Ga0247821, IMG submission 192481) | Soil microbial communities from agricultural site in Penn Yan, New York, United States - 13C_Glycerol_Day14 | ecosystem: Environmental > Terrestrial > Soil > Agricultural land | place... | reverse complement strand
ACTCCGGGCAGCCCGGCGACCACCGTCACGGCGACCACCCCGGCGACCGCGGCCGAAGCGGCGGCAGCGGCGACCCGGCCCCGGACCCGTCGGCGTCGCGCGCCGGCGATCACCCGCGCCGGATCGAGCGGAGCGATCGTGTCGTCGGGCGCCAAGGCTGCCCGGAGTTGTTCGTCGTTCATGCCCGCTCCCCCACACCGCTCAGCTCGGGCGCGGCCCGCAGCTTGTCCAGGGCTCGCGCGTTCGCGCTCTTGACCGTCCCGATCGCCACCCCGAGAACCGCGGCCGTCTCCCGTTCGGTCAGGTCCTCGAGGTACCGCAGTACGACGACCGCCCGCTCGCGCCGGCTGAGCGTGGCGAGCGCGGCCCCGACCGCGACCCGCCGATGGACGCCTCCGCTCGGATCGGCGTCCGCCTCGAGGAGCAGCTCGAGCTCGGCCGTGTCACCGCTCGGCCGCTCGCGCCACGGCCGTCGCCGTACCCACGACAGGTGCTGGTTGACCACCGCCTGCCGGACGTACGCGAACGGGTCGGCCATCTCGATCCGGTCCCAGCGCAGGTACGCCTTCTCCAGCGCGGTCTGCACCAGGTCCTCGGCGAGGCCGGCATCACCGCAGAGCACCCGCGCGAAGTGCACCAGGCGCGCGGATCTGGCCAGCACGAATGCCGTGAAGTCGTCGTCACGACTCCCCGTGGCCGTCATCTGTGCTCCGTCCTGCCGTCCTCACCTCACAGGACGCTGGGCAGGAGCCAAAGGTTCTGTCTGGTCCACGAATTGTGCGGTCGCGGTCAGCCGGGGCAGCGGGACGATGTCCGCGGCCAGCCGGACCCGGTTGCGCCCGGCGGCCTTCGCGGCGTACATCGCGCGGTCGGCGCGCAGCAGCAGGTCGTCGACGGTCGTCCCGTCGGCCGGGTACACCGCGACGCCGATGCTGACGGTCAGGTGGAAGGTGTCCGGATCCAGGTCCGGGTCGTCCAGGACGCCGGCGCACATCGCGGCCAGCGGGCTGTTGGCGACCGCGTTGCGGAGCCGGTCGGCGGTCACCGTCGCCTCGTCGAGCCCGGTGTCGGGGAGCGCGATCACGAACTCCTCGCCGCCGAACCGGCCGATCACGTCCTTGGCCCGGATCGCGCTGCGCAGGATCGTCGCGACCGCGCGCAGCGCCTCGTCGCCGACCAGGTGGCCGTGCCGGTCGTTGACCTGTTTGAAGTGGTCGATGTCGATCAGCAGCACCGCCATCGGCTCGTGCTGGTTCCGCGAGGTGCGCAGCATGTGCTCGGTCCGGCGCCGCCACCAGTCGACCCGGGTCAGGCTGGTCTTCGGGTCGGTCTGGGCCTCGGTCTCCAACTGGCCGAGGAGCAGGGCGCGTTGCGCGGTCAGCGTGACCGGGATCGCGACGAACGCGAACCACGGGCTGATCAGGCAGGCCGCCGCGAGCAGGCAGCCGAAGGTGGCGGCGGTCGCGTCGGTGCACAGGTCGTCCAGGCCGCCGACCGTCTCTTGCCGGTTGCTGCCCGGGATGATCAGCGAGATCGCGAGCCCGCACAGCAAGGTGTCGGTCACGACGTACGCGAAAGCGCCGCCGGTCATCGCGACGACCAGGCCGAGGCCGCTGTCGCCGGTCAGCCCCCGGGCCGAGACGAAGACCGCGTGCGCGGCGCCGACCGCGAGGACGTGCACGGCGGTCGAGAAGGCCCATCGGTACGGGATGCACTTGCCGGCCCGGATCCGCCACCAGATCCGCAGCAGCACCGCGACCAGGATCGCCAGCGCCGGGTGCAGGATCACCGACGCGGCGATCATCCACGCCGGGGAGAGGTCCTTGTGCAACGCGCCGCCGCGCCGCCGGCGGCTCTCCACCCGGCGGGCGCCTTCGACCGAGATCAGCGCCGAGACGGTCAGCGCGAACACGACGTCGAGACCACGCCAGCTCGGCACCTCGGTGAACGCGCGCACGCCGTACCCGATCGCGGCCAGGTCGACGAGCACCACGACGGCGAACGCCGGGACCGTCAGGGTCCAGAGCGCCCAGGTACGCATCGCCCGCCTACTCTGTGCAACCATCACTTCACACGGTACGGCGTGTAGGCGTCACGGCCCAATCGGTGACGGCGCGGCTGTGGATGACGACTTGGAAACGATCGGCAATCCTTGCTGAGTCAGTCGTTTGATCAACGATCAGGCCGGGTTTCCCCTGTCCTGACAAGGAAAACCCGGACCGTCAGCGACGCCTGCGGGCGGAGCCGAACAGGCCCCGGACAATCTCCCGGCCGGCCGACCGGGCGAACTGCTTGAAGGCCGAGGACCCGATGACCTGCTCGACCATCGACTTCTCCTGCTTCTGGGCCCGCGGCCGCGGCTCCTCCTGCTGCTTGGCCTGCTCCTGCTGCTGTTTCTCGGCCTCGGCCTGCGCCGCACCGGCCTGCACCTTCGCGGCCAGGATCTCGTACGCCGACTCGCGGTCGAGCATCTGCGAGTACTTCGCGTTGTTCGCCGAGGCCTGCACCGCCGCGGTCAGCTGCTCCGCGGACGCCGGCGCCATCAGCGACTGCGGCGCCCGCAGCCGGGTCCACGCGACCGGGGTCGGTGCGCCCTTCTCGTTCATCACGGTCACGATCGCCTCGCCGATCCCGAGCTGGGTCAGCACCTCGCCCAGGTCGTACGACGAGCTCGGGAACGTCGACACCGTGGCCTTCAGGGCCTTCGCGTCGTTCGGCGTGTGCGCGCGCAACTGGTGCTGCACCCGCGAACCGAGCTGGGCCAGCACCGCGTCCGGCACGTCCTTCGGCGTCTGGGTCACGAAGAACACGCCGACGCCCTTCGACCGGATCAGCCGGACGGTCTGCGCAATCGCGTCCAGGAACGCCTTGGACGCGTCGTTGAACAACAAGTGCGCCTCGTCGAAGAAGAACACCAGCTTGGGCTTGTCCACGTCGCCGACCTCGGGCAGGTCATGGAACAGGTCGGCGAGCAGCCACATCAGGAACGTCGAGAACAGCGCCGGCCGGTCCTGCAGGTTCGGCAGCTCCAGCAGCGACACGACACCCTTGCCGTCGCGCTGCTGCAGCAGGTCGGCGGTGTCGAACTCCGGCTCGCCGAAGAACGCCTCGGCGCCCTGGTCGGCGAATCCGATCAGCGCCCGCAGGATCACACCCGCGGTCGCCGCGGACAGACCGCCCAGCTCCTTCAGGTCGTCCTTGCCCTCGTCGGAGGTGAGGTGCTGGATGACCGAGCGCAGGTCCTTCAGGTCGAGCAAGGTCAGCCCGGCCTTGTCGGCGTAGTGGAAGATCAGCCCGAGCGACGACTCCTGGACGTCGTTCAGCCCGAGCACCTTGGACAGCAGCACCGGGCCGAACGAGGTGATCGTCGCGCGGATCGGGATCCCGGTGCCCTGGCCGCCGAGCGCGTAGAACTCGGTCGGGAAGCCGGTCGCCGTCCACTCCTGGCCGATCGTCTTGGTCCGGGCCAGCAGCTTGTCACTGCTCTCACCGGGCTGCGAGATGCCGGACAGGTCGCCCTTGATGTCGGCGGCGAACACCGCGACACCGGCCGCCGACAGCTGCTCGGCCATCAGCTGCAGGGTCTTGGTCTTGCCGGTACCGGTGGCGCCCGCGACCAGGCCGTGCCGGTTCATCATCCCCAGCGGGATCCGGACCGCCGCCTCCGGATTCGGCTCGCCGTCGACCAGCAAAGCACCCAGCTCGAGCGCCGCCCCCTCGAACGCGTACCCCTGCTTGACGGTCTCCACGACGTCGGCTTTCTCGGCCATCTGGCGCGCCTTTCCCCGGTTGCCTCGACTCTGGCTGTACTACCCGGTCGGCATGCTAGTCCTCCGAGGTCAGCGCATCACGACCACACGCGTCGCGCCGGCCGCGAACGACCAGATCGCGACCGACATCGCGGCCGACACCCGGATGCAGCCGTGCGAGGCGCGGTAGTTCGTGCCGAGCAGCCAGTCGGCGTGGATCTGCTGCCCGTTCGACTTGTAGGTCGGGATCTGGTGGAACCCGACGCCGCACGGCGCGAACCGGACGAAGTGGTTCAGGTACAGCCGCCCGCCGTCGGTGTTGCGCAGTACCCGGGCCGGCCGGCCGCATTTCGAGCCGCTCGTATACGTACCGGCCTTGAGGTACGTCGGGTTGTCGATGATCCCGCCCTGCCGCACGACCTTGCCCCGGGCATCGATCAGCCACACCCAGTTCTGCGTCTGGCTGACGACGATCCGGCGCCCGGTCCCGGAGCGGCGAGGCACCGCGCGGACGTCGCAGCGCTTCGCGGTCGAGGCCATCAGGCGCGCATACGTCGTACTGTTCAGCGAACCGGTCTGGCTCAGCACGTTGGCGGACTGGAACCGCACCGTCGCCGCCTGGGTCATCGCGCCGGCCTTGCCGTCGACCGGGCCGGACGTGCAGCCGAGCGTGTTCAGACGAGCCTGGGCGGCCTTCACCTGGGACACCGTGACGGCCTCGGCCGGTACCGACGTACCGAGCCCGATGAGCGTGATCACCGCGGTCGCGAGGCCGAGTTTCGGAAGAATTCGCATACCGTTCACTCCCCCTGGTCGTAGGCGCGGATCCGCCCCACCGCTCCCTGTTCCTGTAGGACGCCGGGCGGCCCGGAAAGGTTGAGTCGGTGTACCGGACTGTTCCGGTGACATTTGTGACCTCTCGGACGACCTGTGATCCGGCTAGACTTCGGGGGGTGATCTTCAAGCGCGTCGGGGACGACAAGCCGTACCCGGACCACGGCCTGCGGCCGAAGGACTGGTCCTCGCTGCCGCCACGGCAGGTGCGGCTGGACGAGCTTGTCACCACCAAGGGCACCTTGGACCTGAACGCACTGCTCGACGAGGATTCGACCTTCTACGGCGACCTGTTCGCCCACGTGGTGGAGTGGAAGGGCGACATGTACCTCGAGGACGGGCTGCACCGCGCGCTGCGGGCCGCACTGCAGCAGCGTCAAGTCCTGCATGCACGGGTACTGGTAGTGGACTGACCATGGCTGCCGCTCACGGGGGGAGGAGCAAGTGACAGCGATTCATCCGCAACCGAGACCGCACTCGCGGCTCCGGTGGCGTACGCCGATCACGATGGTGATCTTGCTCGGGATCCTTGCCGGCGGCGGCTGGTGGGGCTGGAACTCGCTGATGAACAGCAGCGCCGAGCCGACCTGTACCGAGCAGAAGCTGACGAACAACCGCCTGGTCCCGAAGCAGGTGGTGCTGAACGTGTACAACGGCGGTGCCCGTGCGGGCTCGGCCGGCCGGGTCGCGGAAGTGCTGAAGCAGCGCGGCTTCAACATCGACCGGGTCGCCAACGAGCCCAAGGGCGACAAGATCGAGGTGGTGGCGCTGCGCGGCGCCACTGAGGACGCGCCGGAGATGCTGCTCGTCGCCGGTCAGCTCAACCAGAAGGCGCAGCTGATCGCCGACGGCCGCACCGACCACACCGTCGACCTGGTGATCGGCGCCGGCTTCGGTGCGGTGAAGCTCAAGGGCATCCCGTCGGTGGCGGTCGCCCCAGGCTCCACGGTCTGCCTCCCGGTGGTCCCCAGCCCGCAGCCCGTCCCCTCCGGCCAGAACCCGAACTGAGGCGTCCGGCCGCGGTCAGAAGATGAAGAATCCGGTGACCGCGGTCGGGAGGATGCCCGGCAGCAGCCAGGCCGAGACCAGCCTGCGCCGGTGAATGGCGAGGATGCCGACCGCGGTGAGTACGCCGATCACGCCCGACATCAGCCACAGGCCGACGCCCTTGCCGAAGTCGTCGCCGGCGACGCCGATGCTGTAAACGGCCAGGGTGACGGCCGGGACGCTGCCGACGTGGAAGAGGATGGCCGAGACCACCCAGCGCTGCACGGTCTCGATGTTCATCGGCCGCGGGGTCCGGCGTCGTATCACCTGCGTCATCGCTCCCTCACTGACTTTTCGCACTAATAGTTAGTGTACATAATGTTGCTACACTAACCGCATGGTAGGGACGAAGATCACGCCGCCGGACAACCCTCTCGCGCTGGAGCATCAGGTCTGCTTCGGGCTCGCGGTCGCCGCGCGGACGGTCATCGCGCTCTACCGCCCGGTCCTCGAGCCGATGGGCCTGACCCACCCGCAGTACCTGGTGATGCTGGCGCTCTGGGAACACGAGCCGGTCTCGGTCAAGGACCTCTCCCGGATGCTGCAGCTCGAGCCCGCGACGTTGTCCCCGCTGCTCAAGCGTCTCGAAGCGGCCGGCCTGCTACGCCGCGACCGATCTCGCGCCGATGAACGCTCCCTCGCTGTGGCCCTCACCGACAAGGGCCGGGCGCTGCGCGAGCAGGCCCTCGAAGTACCACCGGCCATCGTCGAGCGCCTCGGCATGGACATCGACGAGCTCATGGACCTGCACGCCCGCCTGACCAAGGTCATCGCCGCGGCGACGCGCAGCTAGGCCTGCTCGCGGCCGCGTTCGCCGAACCAACCCGCCAGGCGGCCGGCGCGGGAGACGGCACGGAGACGGCGGACGGTCTGCTCGCGGACCGGGCTGGGCGCGACCACGAGCAGGTTGTCGCCGGCCCGGAGCACGGTACGGCGGTCCGGAACGAAAGCTTGCTCGCCGCGGATCACCAGCGAGACCGAGACACCGGGTGGTAGCCGGAGCTCGCCGATCTCGACGCCCGCCAGCCGGGACTCGCTCGGGACGAACACCTGGAGCATGTCCGCGCCGAGCGACTCCAGCGGCGCCACGTCGATGTCCACCTCGTGCGCCGCGTTCTCGTCGAGCACGTTGAGCCGCTTCGCCAGCCACGGCAGCGACGGCCCCTGCAGCAGCGTGAACAGCAGCACCAGCACGAACACCACGTCGAAGATCCGGCCGGCCTGCGGCACTCCCTCGGCGAGCGGGATGGTCGCGAGCACGATCGGCACCGCGCCGCGCAGACCCGCCCACGAGATGAACGTCCGCTCCCGCCACGGCAGCCGGAACGGCGCCGCCGAGATCGCCACCGACGCGAACCGCCCGACGACGGTCACCGCGACCCCGATGACGAGCGCGACGAGGACGTCGTTCAGCTCGAAGTCCCCCGGCGACGCCAGCAGCCCGAGCATCACGAACAGCCCGATCTGCGCCAGCCACGCGATCCCGTCGACGAACGACCGGGTCGCCATCCGGTGCGGCAACTCGGCCCGGCCCAGCACCAGCGAGGTCACGTAGACGGCGGCGAATCCGGACACGTGCAGGAGGACGGCGCCCCCGGCGTACGAGATGAAGGCCACGGAGAGCACCGCGAGCGGATACAGGCCGGCCGAGCCGAGCGCCATCCGCCGGATCAGGCCGACGCTCAGCCAGCCGATCAGCAGGCCGAACAGGGCGCCCACGACGAGCTCGTACACGACCAGGCCGCTGAACCACAGCAGGCCCTTGTCGCCGATCTCGCCGGTGCTGACGAGTGTGACGAGCAACACGGTCGGGGCGTCGTTCAGACCGGATTCGGCCTCCAGCGCGCCCCGCAGCCGCGGTTGGATCGGCACCCGTCTGAGCACCGCGAAGACGGCCGCCGCGTCCGTCGGGGATGTCACTGCGCCGAGCAGGACGGACAGCTGCCAGCTCAGCCCGAGCACGAAATGCGCGACGCAGGCGACGACGCCGACACTGACCGCGACACCGACCGTCGCGAGCACCAGCCCGAGCGGCATCACCGGGCGGACCTCGTTCCACCGGGTGGTCAGGCCGCCCTCGGTGAGGATCACCACCAGCGCCGCGAACCCCAGCGCGTGCGCCAGCTGCGCGTCCTCGAAGTGGATGTGCCCCGGCCCCGACTCGCCGAGCAGCAGGCCCATCCCGAGGTAGATGAGCAGCGACGGGAGCCCGATCCGCGCGGACAGCCGCACCGCGACCACGGCGACCAGCAGAACCGCCGCACCCGCCAGCAGAATGCCGTCGAGCTCCGCAACATCCATAGGGGCCCTCTCGCCGAGCGTCCCGAGTCAGGTCCAGAGAGACGAAAACCCTGACGCATCACACAGCATCAGGGTCTCCGGCTATCTGCCGCCCCCGAGGGGCGGTTGGCGGTGGCGGAGGGATTTGAACCCTCGGACGGGGGTTGCCCGTCACGCGCTTTCGAGGCGCGCTCCTTCGGCCGCTCGGACACGCCACCGCCGAGGACACTATCAAGGTCTGTGCCCGATGAAGAAATCGCGGAGCCGGGCGCCTGCCTCGTCGGCCATCACACCGCCCACCACCTCGGGCCGGTGATTGAGCCGGCGGTCCCGGACAACATCCCAGAGCGACCCCACCGCGCCGGCCTTCTCGTCGTACGCCGCGAAGATCAGCCGGTCCAGACGGGACAGCACGATCGCCCCGGCGCACATCGTGCACGGCTCCAGCGTGACCACCAGCGTGCAGCCGGTCAGCCGCCACTCGCCGACGTGCCGGGCCGCTTCCCGGATCGCCAGGATCTCGGCGTGCGCCGTCGGGTCGCCGGTCAGCTCCCGCTCGTTGTGCCCGCGGCCGATGATCTCCCCGTCGCCGTCCACCACGAGCGCGCCGATCGGTACGTCGGGCAGCGCCCGCTCGGCCTCCTCGAGCGCCAGCGTCATCAACCGCGACCACGCCTGCCGCAGGACCGGACTAGCCAACGGCTTCGATCGCGTCGTCGAACTGGTTGCCGAAGCCAAGCGCCTCGGCGACCTCCTCGAGCATCTCCACCGGGTAGAGGTCGACGTCGTCGCAGAGCGCGCCGAGGTCCATCGCGGTCATCCCCAGGTCGGCCACGATCGCCAGGTCGCCGGCCGGGACCTGCTCGTCGTCGTCATCGGCCAGCGGGATGTCGAGCTCGTCCACGACCTGCCGGGCCAGCGGCCACTCGGTCGCGGCGGTCACGTCGGAGATCAGGAACCGCGCCCGCCCGCCGTCCACCCGCACCAGGACGAAGAAGTCCTCGTCGACCGACACCATGCCGAGCACGCCCGCCTCGCCCGGGTAACGGCGCAGGGCGGAGACCAGGGTGGACAGGTCGAGCTCACCGCGCAGTACGAGCGGGGTGACAGTCCAGTGCCCGTCCTCGAGGTAGGCGGCAACCGCACAGTCGAGATCGGTCATAGCCGTGGCATCGGACACCGGCTCATCGTCCCAGACTCCAGCTTTCCAGGCGATCTCGTTGTGGTATCAGATCCGCCAACACAGGTCGACACCGCCCGGTCATGGTCAGTGATGGAACGTCGCCCGGCGCATCGCCTCCCGGAGCTGCCGGACGCGGGCCCGCCGGGGCGCGATCCGGTCCCGCAGGGCCGCCGCCTCCTCGCGCTCGCGCAGGAAGGCGGCACGCCGGCGCAGGCGGTCGAGCTGCTCGGGCGACTTCTCGGTCATCGGGTCACTCCCTGGTGGGCGAACAGGGCAGAATCCAATGCGGTTTCCAGTTTGGCAGCGAGCGCGCTTTCCCGCCGCGAATCGCCGACGGTACCGTTCGGGCTTATGCAGATCCTCGTCGTGGACCACCCGCTCGTCGCCCACAAGCTCACCGCGCTGCGCGACGAGCACACGGACTCACCCACGTTCCGGCGGCTGACCGAGGAGCTCGTCACGCTGCTCGCCTACGAGGCGACCCGGGACGTGCGGACCGGCCCGGTCACGGTACAGACCCCGGTCGCCGAAGCGCAGGGCGTGAAGCTCGCCGCGCCGAAGCCGCTCGTCGTCCCGATCCTGCGGGCCGGCCTCGGCATGCTCGAGGGGATGACACGGCTGCTCCCGACCGCGGAGGTCGGCTTCCTCGGCATGGTCCGCAACGAGGAGACCCTGACCGCGTCGACGTACGCCGAACGGCTCCCGGAGGACCTGTCCGGCCGCCAGTGCTACGTCCTCGACCCGATGCTGGCCACCGGCGGCACCCTCGCCGCCGCAATCCAGTTCCTAGTGGACCGCGGCGCCGACCACATCACCGCCATCTGCCTCCTCGCCGCCCCCGAAGGCGTCAAGCGCGTGGAAAACGAACTTACCCACCTGGACGTCCCCTGCAACCTCGTCATCGCAGGCATGGACTCCCACCTCAACGACAAGGGCTACATCGTCCCGGGCCTCGGCGACGCCGGCGACCGCCTGTACGGCGTCGCCCAGTAAGTTTCAGGGTTATCCACGGCTGTTGGGGGTTCTCCGCTGATATGCAAGCGAAGAACCCCACAAGCGAGTGGATAACCCCGGAGACGCGAGCTGAGCTGGCTGATCAGATGAGGTCGTTGCGGTAGAAGAGGTTGGCTCGGCGGTCGCCGGTTACGCCCGAGGCGAAGCCGAAGTAGAGGCGGGCGGTGGCGTCGGTGGAGCCGTAGACGGCCATGCCTTCTGGTTCTCGGTAGGTGAGGCTCTTGCCGGCCAGGGTGAGGAACGAGTCGACCAGTTGGCCGGCGTTGATGTCGTAGCACCACATCTTCGACGTCGCCTGGGTCTCGTCGGGCTCGCCGGGATAGGCCTCGCCTTCCCAGAAATAGGCGTACGAGCCGTACAGGGCCCAGCCCTGGAAGTCGATGCCGGGCGTCAGTGCCGGCTGCTTGAACGATGCGAGGACCGTCGAGAAGTCACCGCTGCGCGCGGCCGTCAGCGAGTAGATGTTGATGTGCATCCCGTCGGACAGCGAGTGCCTGACGCCGAGCTGGTTGAAGCGTTGGTCCACGGCGGGGGTGAAGACGCTGCCGCTCGACACCGGCTTCCATTTCGTCACCGCCGACGACGTCAGCGTCTTCCCGTTCTGCCAGGGAAAGCGGCAGATCTGCCGCCCGCGCCCGTTCGCGGTGTCGACGTCGGTCTCGGTCCACAGGTACGTCGTACTGCCGGAAGCCTCCGCGCCGATCGACACCGCGTGGCCGAACCCGGTCAGGTACATGTACCCCAACTGGTTGCCGGAGAAGTCGAGCTGGGTCAGGGCGAGATCGCCGCTGTTCGCACCGCTCCCGCCGCGCAACTGGGCGGCGAACAGGCGGTTGTTGGGGGTGTCGAACGCGAACGACTGCATCACGGTCGCGTCCTGCAACGGCTTGCTGCGGAAGAACTCGTTGGTGGTCGCGCTCATCTGGAAGCGCTTCGAGGTGGGGAGGGACAGGGTCCGGGCGGTGGCCGCCGGTACGCCGAGGGTGCCGGCGGCAACTAATGCGCCGGCACCGGTCAGCAACCCGCGGCGGGACAGGTTGTCCATGCGGTTACACCAATCTGCTCCGATAAAAGAGGTTGGCCCGGCGGTCGCCGGTCACGCCGGAGGCGAAGCCGAAGCACAGCCGCGGGCAGCCGAAACGATCGACGTGCACCCCGACACCCTCGGCCTCGCGGTAGACCAGGTCGGCGCCGTCCAGGATCTGCACGGACTCGACGACCTCGCCGTTGGTGATGTCGTACGTCCAGAGCTTCGACGTCGCCGCGACAGGATCCGGCGTACCGGCGTACGCCTCGCCCTCCCACAGGTAGACGTACGAGCCGTACAGCGCCCAGCCCTGGAAGTCGATGCCCGCCGTCATCGCGGGCTGCTTGAACGACGCGAGCACCCGCGAGAAGTCCCCGGCGCGCGCCGCGGCCAGCGAGTACACGTTGATGTGGAACCCGTCGGCGAGTGTGTGCCGGATCCCGATCCGGCCGTGCAACTGGTCCACCGACGGCGTGAACACCGCACCGTCCGCGACCGGCTTCCAGCTGCGCAGTCCCGGCGAGTCCTTGGTCAGCGTCGCGCCGTCCTCCCAACGGAACCGGGCGATCTGCCGGCCGCGCGCGTTCGCGGTGTCGACGTCGGTCTCGGTCCACAGGTACGTCGTCCGCCCGACAGCCTCGGCGCCGATCGAGACCGCGTGGCCGAAACCGCTCAGGTACATGTGACCGGCCACGTCGCCGGCGACCGTGAGCTGCGTCAGTGTGAGATCACCGCTGCTGGACGGCGAGCCCGCGCGCAGCTGCCCGGTGAACAGCCGCTGGTTGACGTTGTCGAACGCGATCGACTGCATGACGGTCACGTCCGCGAGCGGCTTGCTCCGGAACAGCTCACCACCCGGCCCGTCGAGGACGAACCGCCGCGACGGCGGGAGCGCGAGCGTCCCGGCGGACGCCGGCACTCCTACCGCTCCGCCAACCACCACAGCACCGGCACCAGCAAGCAACCCACGGCGGGAGAGATTGTTCATAGCGCCCGACGGTAAGCGATCTACCGCGAACTGTCAGCACTTCGCACGAATATTTCTGTGAAGACCACAGGATCTAGTGTTAAAATCTACCAAGGCTGAACAGGCGGACACTCGCCCGGAGCAATCCGCCGACAGAACATCGGCTGCCGTTGCGCGAATCGTTGCCTATGCCAACGGAAGTCGGCTAGAAGGCATACGGGTAAGGCGACCAGTCGGCCGGCCGCTTCTCCAGGAACGAGTCGCGTCCTTCGGCCGCCTCGTCGGTGCCGTAGGCAAGCCGGGTCGCTTCGCCCGCGAACAACTGCTGCCCGACCAGCCCGTCGTCGATCAGGTTGAACGCGTACTTCAGCATCCGCTGGGCCGTCGGGGACTTCGCGCAGATCTTCTTGCCCCACTCCAACGCGACCGCTTCGAGGTCCGCGTGCGGGACGACCTTGTTCACCATGCCCATCCGGTACGCGTCGTCGGCGGAGTACTCGTCACCGAGGAAGAAGATCTCCCGCGCGAACTTCTGCCCGACCTGCCGCGCCAGGTACGCCGAGCCGAACCCGCCGTCGAACGACGCCACGTCCGCGTCGGTCTGCTTGAACCGCGCGTGCTCGGCCGATGCCAGCGTGAGGTCCGCGACCACGTGCAGGCTGTGGCCACCGCCCGCGGCCCATCCCGGGACGACGCAGATCACGACTTTCGACATGAAGCGGATCAGCCGTTGTACTTCGAGGATGTGCAGCCTGCCCGCGCGCGCCGGGTCGATGCTTTCGGCGGTCGTGCCCTCGGCGTACTTGTATCCGTCCTTGCCGCGGATCCGCTGGTCACCGCCCGAGCAGAACGCCCAGCCGCCGTCCTTGGGCGACGGCCCGTTGCCGGTGAGCAGCACGCAACCGACGTCGGTGGACATCCGCGCGTGGTCCAGCACCCGGTACAGCTCGTCGACGGTCTGCGGCCGGAACGCGTTGCGCACCTCCGGCCGGTTGAACGCGATCCGCACCACACCGGCGTCGACCGCGCGGTGGTAGGTGATATCGGTCAGCTCGAAGCCGTCCACCTGCTTCCAGGCCGACGGGTCGAAGATCTCGGAGACGGTCACCGGTCGAGCATATTTCAGGCGCGGGCGGTGCTTTCGCGCAGTACTACCTCGGCCTTGAACGTCTCGGTCGTGGCGTCGCCGCCCTCGATGGCGAGCTCCAGCGCACGGCGACCCATCTGCTCCAGCGGCAGCCGTACGGTCGTCAGACCCGGCCACACGTCCCGCAGCGTCGCGATGTCGTCGAACCCGGCGACGCCGAGCTGACCCGGTACGTCGACGCCGCGCGCACGCAACGCTGACATCGCGCCGACGGCCATCACGTCATTGACCGCGAACACGCAGTCGACGTCGGAGTTACGGT
>Ga0247821_10001388_pt1 | contig 13511 bp, 10 predicted proteins | sample 13C_Glycerol_Day_FD_192481 | JGI IMG/M metagenome (GOLD analysis project Ga0247821, IMG submission 192481) | Soil microbial communities from agricultural site in Penn Yan, New York, United States - 13C_Glycerol_Day14 | ecosystem: Environmental > Terrestrial > Soil > Agricultural land | place... | reverse complement strand
CTGTCGCGAGCCCGGCGGACCGCCGAGCTGGCCGGGCTCGACCCGGTCACCGACGACGACCTGATGGAGTGGGACTACGGCGGCTACGAGGGGCGCACGACCAGCGAGATCCGTGAGGACCTCGGCGACCCGGGCTGGACGGTGTTCGGCGACGGCGTGGTGCCCGGCGCCACCCCCGGAGAGACCGTCGAGGAGGTCGCCGCCCGGGCGTCGCGGGTCCTGACCCGGGTGGCCGAGCCGTTGCGCCGCGGCGACGTGGCCCTCGTCGCCCACGGACACCTGCTGCGCATCCTGGCCGCCACCTACCTCCACCAGGACGCTCGCTTCGGGGCGCAGCTGCTGCTCGACGCGGGCGCGGTCTGCGTGCTCGACCACGAGCGCGGGGTGCCGGCCGTGCGGTCCTGGAACGAGACCGCGGGCTGACCTCACCCGTCGAGGCCGGGGCCCTCGATCACCGACATGACGTTGCCCGACGGGTCGGTGAACCAGGCGATGAGCGGGCCGCCACCGCGGAAGACGCCGTCGTCGTCGGTCTCGACCGGGGTGCCCTCGTAGTGCTCGAAGGCCACGCCGCGTCCGGTGAGCCACGCCACGACCGCCGCGACGTCGTCGACCGGGAAGTTGAGCACCGTGTAGGCGGCCGGCACGTGGTCGGGCTTCGGGTAGAGCAGGATCGGCCGACCACCCGTGGGGCGCAGCACCAGCATCCCCATGTCGCCCTCGTCGACCTGCAGGCCGAGGACCTCGCCGAAGAAGTGCTTGGACTGCGCGATGTCCTTCACCGCGATGCCGCTGAACGCCTTCGATGTCTCGAGCATGCGTTCCACCGTACGCGCGGACTCAGGGCAGCGGCCAGGTGTGCACGGGCTCGTTGGAGTCCATGTGCACGGTGTACAGCTCGAGCATCCGGCGCAGCGCCTCGCGGCGGTCGCAGCCGGCGTCCTCGAACGACTGCACCGCCCGGCTCTGCCACTCCGCGCCGTTCATGCCGGTCTTGCACCGGCCCTCGATGACGCCGAGGAAGCGCTCGCGGACGGCATCCGAGACGCCCCACTGGCGCAGGCCCTCGTGGGCGAGCGGGAGGAGGTGGCGCAGCATCAGCTCGTCGGCCGACAGCTCGCCGAACCCGGGCCAGTACAGGCGGGCGTCGATGCCGTCGCGGGCGGCCCGGCGGAAGTTCTCCTCGCACGCGGCAAAGCTCATCTTGGTCCACACCGGACGGTCCTCGTGGGCCAGCATCCGGATCGCGCCGTAGTAGAACGCCGCGTTGGCGAGCACGTCGACGATGGTCGGACCGGCCGGCAGGACGCGGTTCTCGACGCGCAGGTGCGGGGTGCCGCCGACGATGTCGTAGATCGGCCGGTTCCAGCGGTAGACGGTGCCGTTGTGCAGCCGCAGCTCGGCCAGCTGGGGGGCGATGCCGGCCTCGAGCGCCGCCATCGGGTCCTCGTCGCTCGTCTCGGCGAGCAGCGTCGGGAAGTAGCGGACGTTCTCCTCGAACAGGTCGAAGATCGAGGTGATCCAGCGCTCGCCGAAGAAGACGCGGGGGCGCACCCCCTGGTTCTTCAGCTCGACCGGCCGGGTGTCGGTGGCCTGCTTGAACAGCTCGATGCGGGTCTCGGCGTGCAGTCGCTTGCCGAAGAAGAACGGCGAGTTGGCCGCCAGCGCGACCTGGGGCGCCGACAGGGCCTGCGCGGCGTTCCAGTGCGCGGCGAACTCCGAGGGCGCCACCTGCAGGTGCAGCTGGACCGACGTGCACGCCGACTCGGGGGCGATCGAGTCGCAGTAGGTGGCGACCCGCTCACCGGTGGGGCCGTCGATGTCGAGGTAGATGTCCTCCCCACGGGCCACGAAGATCGAGTCGTTGAGGGCGGTGTAGCGGTTGTTGCGGCTGATCCACTCGCCCTCGTAGTGCTCGGGCATGATCGTCGGGAGGATGCCGATGGCGACGATCTTCGAGCCGACCTCCTTGGCCGCTCGGTCGGCGGCGTTGAGGCTGTCGCGCAGCTCGACCTCGAGCTCGAGCGCGGAGTCGCCGGGCAGCGGCCGTGGCGGGACGTTGAGCTCGATGTTGTACTGCGCCAGCTCGGTCTGGTAGCTCTCGTCGGCGATGGCGGCGAGCACCTGCGCGTTGTGGAAGTGCGGCTGCATGTCGGCGTCGACGAGGTTGAGCTCGATCTCGAGACCGGTCATCGGCTTCTCGAACTCGAACGAGCTCGTGTTGAGCATCCTCTCGAAGACGTCGAGGTTCTGGCGCACCTTCTCGCGGTAGCGCTGGCGCTCCTCACGGCTGTAGCTCTGCGCCTCGACCTCGACTCCCATGCCGTCAGCCAACCACGGACCGCCGTGAGCCGGTAGCCGGAACCGCGTTTCGGTCACGGGCCGTGTCGCACCTCGCTCGTAGCGTGGGCACCGTGCGACTGATCCACACCTCCGACTGGCACCTGGGACGCGCGTTCCACCAGGTGGGGCTGCTCGACGCCCAGGCCGCCTACCTCGACCACCTCGTCGACGTGGTGCGCACCGAGCGGGTCGAGGCCGTGCTCGTCAGCGGCGACGTCTACGACCGGGCGATGCCCTCCCCCGAGACCGTCGAGCTGCTCTCGCAGAGCCTGCTCCGGCTCGTCGACGCCGGCGCGCAGGTCGTCGTCAGCAGCGGCAACCACGACTCCGCCATCCGGCTCGGGTTCGCGTCGGGGCTGCTCGAACGCGCCGGCCTGCACCTGCGCACCTCGGTCACCGACGTCGGCCGACCGGTGCTCCTCGGCGACATCGCCGTGCACCCCCTGCCCTACCTCGAGCCGGCCCTGGCCGCCGATGCGCTGGGCGCCACCGAGCGCACCCACGCCGGCGTGCTGCGTGCCGCGATGACGCGGGTGCGGGCCGACGCCGAGCAGCGTGGCGGGCGCACCGTGGTCATGGCCCATGCCTTCGTCACCGGCGGGGTCACGACCGAGTCCGAGCGCGACATCAGCGTCGGCGGTGTGTCCGCGGTGCCCCCGGAGGTGTTCGCCGGGGTCGACTACACGGCCCTGGGCCACCTCCACGGGCGCCAGGAGGTCGCGCCCGGCGTGCGCTACAGCGGCTCCCCCGTGGCGATGTCGTTCTCCGAGTGGACGCACCGCAAGGGCAGCCTGCTCGTCGACCTCTCCGGCGACACCCCGGTGGTCACGCACGTCGAGGCTCCCGTCCAGCGGTCGCTGGCCGTGCTCCGCGGCACCCTCGACGAGCTGCTCGCCGACCCCGCCCACCACGGCGCCGAGACCGCCTGGTGCCAGGTCACCCTGACCGACCCGCAGCGACCGCTCGGGGCGATGGACCAGGTGCGCCGCCGGTTCCCGTTCACCCTCGAGCTGCGCTTCGACCCCCAGGGCGCCACCGTGCCGCTGCGGCCGTACGCCGCTCGGGTCGCCACCGCGACCGACGTCGAGGTCTGCTGCGACTTCCTCGGCCACGTGCGCGGCGGGCGCGGTGCCAGCGACGACGAGCGGGCGCTGCTCGCCGAGGCCGTCGAGGCCAGCCGGGTGGCACGCCAGGTCGGCGACGACGAGGGTGTCGCCTCGGGGTCGGTGGGCGCCGCGTGAGGGTGCACCGGCTCGAGATCGAGGCCTTCGGGCCGTTCGCCGACCGGGTCGTCGTCGACGTCGATGCGCTCTCGGCCGAGGGGCTCTTCCTCATCCACGGGCCCACCGGCTCGGGCAAGACCAGCCTGCTCGACGCGATCTGCTTCGCCCTCTACGCCGACGTGCCCGGCTCGCGCTCCAAGCGCGGGCTGCGCAGCGACCACGCCGGGCCGGATGCCGTGCCCCGCGTCACGCTCGAGCTCACCGCCGGCACCCGGCGGTTCCGGATCACCCGCTCGCCCGAGTTCCTGCGCCCCAAGAAGCGCGGCACCGGTGTGGTGTCGGTGCAGGCCCAGGTGACGCTCGAGGAGCGCCGCGGCGTCCGGTGGGTCGCCCTGAGCACCCGCCACGACGAGGTCGCCGACGTCGTCAAGGACGCCCTCGGCATGGGGATGGCGCAGTTCGCCAAGGTGGTGCTGCTCCCCCAGGGCGACTTCGCCGCCTTCCTGCGGGCCACGCCCGAGGACCGCCGTGAGGTGCTCGAGCGGCTCTTCGACATCTCCGCGTTCAGTGACGTCGAGGCCTGGCTGGCCGAGGCGCGGCGCACCGCCGGGGCCGACCTCGAGGCGGCCCGCTCGGCACTGGAGAGCCTGCTCGCCCGCGTCGAGGACGTGCTGGCCGACGCCTACGACGCCGCGGGTGAGCCGGTCACGAGCCCGTCCGAGGTGCCCCCCGAGTCGGTCGGCGCCCACCTGCGCGCCGTCGCCGAGCGGCTCGACGCCCGGGTGAGCACGACGATGGCCGCCTTCGACGCGGCATCCGGGGCCGAGCGGGCGGCGGCGGAGGCGCTGGCCGCCGCACGCGCCCTCGACGACCTGCGCACCCGCGGCACCCGTGCCGTCGCACGGCTGGAGGGCCTCGAGGCCGCCCGGCCGAGCCACCTCGAGCGGGTGGCCGCCCTCGCCGCCGCCGAGCGGGCCGCTGGCCTGGCCGGCCACCTCACCGCCCTGGGCCGGTCGACCGACGACGTGGCCACCTGCCGTCGCCAGGTCGGGCGCACCCGCGACGCCCTCCCCGCCGGCCCGCTCGCCGTGCTGGCCGACGGCGACGTGGCCGAGGTGCTCGCCCGCCTGGTGGCGCTCGACGGCACCGCCGCCGCGCTGTCCCGGGAGGCCGACGACGAGGCGCTGCGGGCCCGCCAGCACGCCGAGCTCGACGACCGCGCCGCGCAGCTCGCGACCCTGGCCGAGCGCGTCGGGGCGCAGCTCGCCGAGGCCGAGCTCCAGGTCGAGCAGCTCACTGCCGAGGTCGCGTCGCGAACGGCCGGCGCCGGTCGGGTGCCCGAGCTCGAGCTGCTGCTCGACGCCGCCCGGGCCAGGGTCACGGTGCTCGACGCCGCCGAGCACGACCTCGCCCGTGCCGAGGGGCTGGCGCCGCACCACGCCGACCTACGTGCCACCGCCCTCGACCGTCGCAGCGACCTGCTCGACCTGCGGCAGCGCCGGCTCGACGGCATGGCGGCAGAGCTGGCCCGTGCACTGACCGACGGCGACCCGTGCGGGGTGTGCGGTGCTCTCGAGCACCCCTCTCCCGCAACGGTGGCCGACCCGGTGCTGCCTGACGACATCGTCGGGGCCGAGCACCGGCTCAACACCGCCGAGGCCGAGCTGCGGTCGCTGGAGGCGCAGATCGAGTCGCTGCGCACCCGCGCCGGAACCCGGCTCGCCAGCCTCGACGGCGCAGACCGCGAGGCCCTCGACCGGGTGGTGGCCGAGGCCTCGGCCGCGCTCATGACGGCCCGCGCCGACGCCGCCGCCCGCGACGAGCTCGCCGGCCGGCTGCAGGTCGCTGCACAGGCCGTCGAGGTGCACCGCTCCACCGTGGCCGCCACCGTGGCCCGCCTCGAGGCGGTCACGGCGAGCCGCGACGAACTTGCCAGCGCCGAGGCCCGGGCCCACGAGCGCCTCGACGCCCTGCGCACCGCGCACGCCGGCTGCCCCTGCGGCTCCCCCGACCCGGCCGAGCACGTGCGGGCGGGGCGATCGCTCACCGACCACGCGGCTGCCGTCGCCGACCTAAGCGGCGCCGACGGCCGGCTGGCCTCGGTGACCACCGATCTCGACGCCGCGCTCGGCGCTGCCGGCTTCGACGACGCCGAGACCGCCCGGGCGGCCCTGGTCGGTCCCACCGAGCTGGCCCGCCTGCGGGCCGCGGTGACCGCCCACGTCGAGGACACCGCCGCGGCCCGCGCCGTGGCGCAGGACCCCGACGTCGTCGCCGCCCTGGCCGCCGACCCGCCCGAGCTCGCCGTCCTGCAGGCCGCCGACCGGGCGGCGCGCGACACGCTGCTGACGACGGCGGCCGCCCAGGACGACGCCGCCCGCGCCCTGCGCTCGCTCGAACGCCTGCTGCCCCTCGTCGACGAGGCCTGCGCGAGCGTCGCGCTCGGCGCCGAGCGCGACGCTCGGGTGCGCGAGCTCGCCGACACCGCGAGCGGCATCGGACCCGACAACACGCTCCGGATGCGGCTGACCGCCTACGTGCTCGCGGCGCGCCTCGAGACGGTGGCGACGCTCGCCAACGAGCGCCTCGCAGTCATGGGCGGCGGGCGCTACCTGCTCGAGCACACCGACGAGCGAGCCGCTCGGGGCGCCCGTTCCGGGCTGGGCCTGCGGGTGCTCGACCAGTGGACCGGACGGGTCCGCGACACCGCCACGCTGTCGGGCGGGGAGTCGTTCATGGCCTCGCTGGCCCTGGCCCTGGGCCTGGCCGACGCCGTGCGCGAGGAGGCCGGCGGGCTCGACCTCGGCACGCTGTTCATCGACGAAGGCTTCGGCAGCCTCGACGACGACAGCCTCGAGCAGGTGCTCACCGTGCTCGACGGGCTGCGCGAGGGTGGCCGCGCGGTGGGCGTCGTCAGCCACGTCGCCGACCTGCGAACCCGCATCACGCACCAGGTCGTCGTGCACAAGGGCGCCAGCGGCAGCACCGTCGAGCTGCGGGTGTGTGGAGCGGCGGCCGAGCCGGCGGCTTAGTCCTCGAAAGCCTCCGGTGACGGGCACGAGCAGACCAGGTGGCGGTCGCCGTACGCACCGTCGATGCGCCGCACCGGGGGCCAGTACTTCGCCGTGGGGTCGACGCCCTCGGGGAAGGCGGCGGCGGTCCGGTCATAGGGGTGGTCCCACTCGCCGGCCAGGGCCTGGGCCGTGTGCGGTGCGCCGCGCAGCACGCTCTCGTTCGCCCCGACCGCACCCGAGCCGACCTCGTCGATCTCGCCGCGGATCGCGATCATCGCGTCACAGAACCGGTCGAGCTCGCCCTTGTCCTCGCTCTCGGTGGGCTCGACCATCAGCGTCCCGGCCACCGGGAACGACATGGTCGGCGCGTGGAACCCGTAGTCGATGAGCCGCTTCGCCACGTCGTCGACGCTGACGCCGGTGTCCCTGGTGATGCCACGCAGGTCGAGGATGCACTCGTGCGCGACGAGCCCGTCGTGGCCGGAGTAGAGCACCGGGTAGTGCTCGCGCAGCCGTGCCGCGACGTAGTTCGCGTTGAGCACGGCCACCTCGGTGGCGCGACGCAGGCCGGCGCCACCCATCAGCCGCACGTACGCCCACGAGATGGGCAGGATGCTCGCCGAGCCGTAGGGCGCGCCCGAGATCGGGCCGACCCCGGTCTCCGGCCCGGCCGCCGGGTCGAGCGGGTGGTTGGGCAGGAAGGGTGCCAGGTGCTCACGCACCCCGACCGGGCCGACACCCGGGCCACCGCCGCCGTGCGGGATGCAGAAGGTCTTGTGCAGGTTCAGGTGCGAGACGTCGGCCCCGAACTTGCCGGGGCGGGCCACCCCGACGAGGGCATTGAGGTTGGCACCGTCGACGTAGACCTGGCCGCCGGCGTCGTGCACGAGCGCGCACAGGTCGGTGATGGTGTCCTCGAAGACGCCGTGCGTCGACGGGTACGTCACCATGATCGCCGCGAGGGTGTCGCGGTGCGCCTCCACCTTGGTCTTGAGGTCGTCCAGGTCGACGTTCCCGGTGATCGGGTCGGTCTTGACCACCACGACGCGCAGACCGGCCATCACGGCGCTGGCGGCGTTGGTGCCGTGCGCGCTGCTCGGGATGAGGCACACCGTGCGCTGGTCGTCGCCGCGGGAGCGGTGGTAGGCGGCGATGGCGAGGAGCCCGGCGAGCTCACCCTGCGACCCGGCATTCGGCTGCAGCGAGACCGCGTCGTAGCCGGTGATCTCGCAGAGCCAGCCGGCCAGCTCGTCGACCAGGCCGCGGATGCCGCGGGTCTGCTCGTGCGGGGCGAACGGGTGCACCTGGGCGAACTCGGGCCAGGTGACCGCGACCATCTCGGTGGTCGCGTTGAGCTTCATCGTGCACGAGCCCAGCGGGATCATGCCGCGGTCGAGGGCGAAGTCGCGGTCCGCGAGCCGGCGCAGGTAGCGCAGCATCGCGGTCTCGGAGTGGTGGACCGAGAAGACCGGGTGGGTCAGGTAGTCGGAGGACCGCACCAGCGCGTCGGGCCACGAGGGCTTCGCGACGCGCACGTGCTCGGGCGCGACGACCCCGAACGCCTTGGCGACCCGCCCGAGGTCGACCAGGCCGGTCGTCTCGTCGACGCTGAGCTGCACGGTGTCGTCGTCGATGCGCCACAGGTTGACCCCGGCGGCCAGCGCCGCGTCGACGATCTCGCCCGCTCGACCGGGCACCCGGGCGCGCAGGGTGTCGAAGACCGGGCCGTCGGCCACGTCGACGCCACCCTCGCGCAGGGCGTCGCGCAACGCCTCCGCATGGGCGTGCACGCCGAGCGCGATCGCGCGCAGGCCCGCCGGGCCGTGGTAGACGGCGTACATGCTGGCCATCACGGCGAGCAGCACCTGGGCGGTGCAGATGTTGGACGTCGCCTTCTCGCGGCGGATGTGCTGCTCACGGGTCTGGAGCGCCAGTCGGTACGCCGGTGCCCCGACGGCGTCGACGGAGACGCCGACGAGCCGCCCGGGCATGGTGCGCTCGAGGCCCTGCCGCACGCTCAGGTAGCCGGCGTGGGGCCCACCGAAGCCCATCGGCACGCCGAAGCGCTGGGTGGTGCCGACGGCCACGTCGGCCCCCCACTCCCCCGGCGGGGTCGCCAGGGTGAGGGCGAGCAGGTCGGCGGATGCCGCGACGAGCGCCCCCGCGTCGTGCGCGGCGGCCGTGAGTGCGGACAGGTCGTGCAGTGTGCCGCCCATCGCGGGGTACTGCACGAGCACGCCGAACACCTCGGCGCCCCCGGCGGCCTCGCGCAGCTCGTCGGCGGTCGTGACGCCGGTGAGGTCGGTGACGACGACCGGGATGCGCAGCGGGAGCGCCCGGGTGTGCACGACCCCGAGGGTCTGCGGGAAGACCTCGCTGTCGACGAGGAGCACGGCATCGGCCGCAGCCTTGCTCGAGCGCCGCATCAGGGTCATCGCCTCGGCCGCGGCGGTCGACTCGTCGAGCAGGGACGCGCCCGCGATCGGCAGCCCGGTGAGGTCGCTGACGACGGTCTGGAAGTTGAGGAGCGCCTCGAGCCGACCCTGGGAGATCTCCGGCTGGTAGGGCGTGTAGGCGGTGTACCAGGCGGGGTTCTCCAGCACGTTGCGCTGCACCACGGCCGGGGTCAGGGTGCCGTAGTAGCCGAGCCCGATCATCGAGGTGACCCGACGGTTGCGGGCGGCCACCTCGCGCAGCTCCTCGATCACGGCGGCCTCGGAGGCGGCCGGCTCGATGTCGAGGGCCTCGGCCCCGCGGATGCCGCCGGGGACGGCGGTGTCGACCAGGTCGGCGAGCGACCTGCGGCCGACGACCTCGAGCATCGCGGCGACGTCGTCCTCGCGCGGGCCGATGTGGCGGGCCGCGAAGGCTGGCAGGTCGGTGGTCGGGGTGCTCACGGTGGCTCCTGGAGGGCAGACGGCGTCGACGTCTCCCCCTCTGTCACGTGACCGGCGGGGGCCGGGTGCTCCAGAGGTGCCTGTCCCGTGTGGTCCTTTGCGCCTGAGAGGTTCCGGGGAGGTTTGCCCCTTCGGCGCCCCGGCGAACTGCGTCGAGGTCTCTCCCACACGGTGTGAGCGGCGGGCGCCAATCTACCACCGGGGACCCGGTGGGTCGGGGCTCAGGCCAGCCGCGCGGCGCGACGGGCGCCGAGCTCGTCGCCCGGCTGCGGGGTCGCGTCGACCTCGTGCTCGGCCCGCTCGCTGGGCAGGGAGGCGAGCTCGCCCTCGACCTCGCGCCACACCTTGCCGAGCGCGATACCGAAGACACCCTGTCCGCCCTGCAGCAGGTCGATGACCTCTTCGTTCGAGGTGCACTCGTAGACCGAGGCGCCGTCGCTCATCAGGGTGATCTGGGCGAGGTCGTCGACGCCGCGGGCGCGCAGCACCTGGATCGCCCCGCGGATCTGCTGCAGCGAGACGCCGGTGTCGAGCAGTCGCTTGACGACCTTGAGCACGAGGATGTCGCGGAAGCCGTAGAGGCGCTGGGTGCCGGACCCGCCGGCGGGGCGCACCGAGGGCTCGACCAGACCGGTGCGGGCCCAGTAGTCGAGCTGGCGGTAGGTGATGCCGGCCGCCTTGCACGCGGTGGGGCCGCGGTAGCCGGCCTCCTCGTCGAGCTCGGGAAGGTCGCCCTGGAACAACACGCCCTGCGCGGGCACGGGGTGACCCCCGGACTGCCGCGCTTCTCCGGTGGAGACCACGTGTACCTCCTTGATCGACCTGCTGGTGCGACTGTACGCCCACGAATGACATCGACGTCACTTACTCGCCACGGGTGTGACAGGTGTGACGCTAGGGGCAGGTGTGACTCGGGTCAACGACCCTGAGTCCGCACGCTCACCGGCGTGTCGTGGCCCTCAGCTGTCGGTGTCGGCCTCGGTGTCGAAGTCGTCCGCCGAGACGTGGTCGAGGAACTCCTTGAACTTCTCGACCTCGTCGTCCTCGGTCTCGGCCATCTCGACCCCGGCCTCGTCGAGCAGGTCCTCCTCGGCGACGATCTCGGCACCGGCCCGCAGGGCCAGGGCGATCGCGTCCGACGAGCGGGACTCGATGTCGGTGCCGCCGGCCGCCGCTCCCCCGTCGATGTCGAGCATCGCGTGGAAGACGCCGTCCTTGAGCGCCACGATCCGCACCCGGGTCAGCTCGTGCCCGAGCTCGTCGATGACGTTGCGGAGCAGGTCGTGGGTCAGCGGCCGGGGCGGTACGACACCCTGCTGGGCGTAGGCGATGGCCGTCGCCTCCGCCGCCCCGATCCAGATGGGGAGGTACCGGTCACCGTCGCGCTCCCGCAGCAGCACGATCGGCTGGTTGGTCGGCAACTCGACCCGCACCCCGAGCACGTCCAGGACCTTCATTGCGTCACCGTACCCCGCCCGCCTGCAGGTGGGTCAGCCCGCGCGGCCGGACAGCCCACCACGCACCAGTGCGGCGTGCAGGGCGAGGCACAGGTGGGCCACCTCGGCGGCGTGCCGCTGCGCGTCGGCGCCCCTGCGTGGGCCGGCGACCTGCTCCACCAGACCCACCTCGCGGTCGGCGGCCGCCCGGAAGCCGCGCAGGTGCCGCGGCTCGACCCCGTAGGCGCCCAGGCCTGCTGCGGCGTGGGCCACCTGGAGGTCGGCCTGGTCGTACAGCCCGGACGGGTCGGGCCGCAGCAGGCCGTGCGCCGCGAGGTCGGCGACCTCCGCCGGCGCCAGTCCGGTGGCCCGGGCCAGCTCGGCGGCGGTGAGCCGAAGGTCGCGGCGGGCGGCGAGGTCGACGGCATCCGGCACGTCGGGATCGGGGACCGGCGCCGGGGCCCGCGGGCGTCCGTCGCCGGCGTCGCCGGGGGCCAGCCCACGGTCGATCGCCTCGAGGTTGTCCTTGATGACCCGCAGCGGCCAGAAGTGGTCACGCTGCGCGCGCAGCACGTAGCGCACCCGCTCGACGTCCTCGGGCGTGAACTGGCGGTAACCGGACGCGGTGCGGGCGGGCGTGACCAGCCCTTCGGCCTCGAGGAAGCGCACCTTGGAGATCGTGACGTCGGGGAACTCCTCGGACAGGTCGCGCACCACCGCACCCACGGTGAGGCGCCGCCCGGCCTCGGTGGTCACCGTGACGCTGCGACCTGGCTCGCGTAGAAGACGAGCCGGAACTTGCCGATCTGGACCTCGTCGCCGGTCTTCAGGACGACCTCCTCGACGAGCTCACGGTTGACGTAGGTGCCGTTGAGCGAGCCCACGTCGCGTACGACGAAACCGCTCTCGGTGCGGCGGAAGATGGCGTGTTTGCGCGAGACGGTGACGTCGTCGAGGAAGATGTCGCTCTCCGGGTGGCGGCCGGACATCACCTCGTCGTCGTCGAGCAGGAAGCGCGCGCCCGTGTTCGGGCCGCGCAGCACCACGAGCAGTGCGGTGCCCGGCCGCAGCGCCTCGACGGTCGCGAGGTCGGACTTGGTGAGGACGTGGTCGCTCTCGTGCACCGCTTCGGTCGGCTCGGCGCCCGCGACCGCCCGGAGCCGCATCGTCGTCGGCTCAGGGCCTCGAGGGTCCTCGCGCTCGTCACTCATTCGCTGTCAGCCTTCCGTCGTCGGTGTCCCGCGAGGGTCAAACCCTAGATCACGGCACCGTCGTTGGCCCACCCTTTCCGGTGGTCTGACCCCAAGGATGTCAGGAGAGCTGCGCGGTGTACGCGTCGACGTCCATCAGGGTGTCCAGGACGCCCGCGTCGGAGACGCGCAGCTCGTACATCCAGCCCTCGCCGTAGGGGTCGGAGTTGACCAGCTCAGGGGTGGCGTCGAGCGCTGCGTTCACGGCCGTCACCTCTCCGGAGACGGGGGCGTAGAGGTCGCTGACCGACTTGGTGGACTCGACCTCGCCGCACGTGTCCCCCGAGACGACGGCGTCCCCCACCGCCGGGAGGCTGACGTACACGACGTCGCCGAGGGCCTCCTGGGCGAACGACGTGATCCCCACCCGCACCGTGTCGCCGTCGGCGCGCACCCACTCGTGCTCGGCGGTGTACCGCAGGCCGGCGGGGTACTCGAGCTCACTCATGTCGCTCCTTGGTCGGGTCGCGGGCGACCCATCAGGGGGTGGGGGTGGGTACGGGCCGAGCGTACTGAGGCGAGGTCGGGGTCAGCAACGCGTCGACCTTCACCTCGTCCTCGATCTGGACGTCGGTGTCGCCGCCGACCCGTCGGACGGTGGCGGTGACCCCGCCGGGTATCTCCATCGCTCCGGCCAGCGTGTTCGCGTCGCCGATGGCCTTGATGACGTAGGGCGGGCGCACCTCGGAGCCGGACACCGAGAGCCCGTTCTCGGTGTCGGCGAACCAGGTGTCGGCCGCCACCCGCTCCCCGTTGATCTGGATCGCCTCGGCGCCGGCATCGCGCAGCTCCTGCACGGTGTCGAGGATGGTCGGGGCGTCGACCTTGTTGTCCGGGTCGCTGACCGTGAGGACGATGCCGGGGCCGGCGGCGGCGACGGTACCGGCGAGGATGCCGAGGGCCTCCAGCCGCTCACGGGCGGCGCGTTGCGCCTCGGCCTCGTTGGTCGACTGGCTCTTGAGCAGCTCGAGGGAGGTCTGCAGGCCGCGGATCTCGTCGGCGAGCCGCTCGCCGTCCTGGTCGACCCCGGCGAAGATGCGCACCAGCTCGTCCTCGCGCAGGTTCTCCAGGCCCTCGAGCGAGGTCTGGCGCACCTGGGCGATGATCGCGAAGCCCAGCGCCCCGGCGAGCACCATCGCGAGCACGTTGGCGCGGGTGGCGCGTGGGGAGCCGGCCCGCAGCAGGCGGTGCCAAGCCCGTTGGGGGCTGTCGGCCGGGCCGGGTCCGCTCGCGGCGCCGTCGGCGCTGTCGTCGTCGCGGGGGCGGAGCCCGTCGAACAGGAAGGGCTCGATGCCGCGCGGAGCCGGGGGCTGGACCGGCTCGTCGGGTTCGCGCGGGGTCTCGGTCA
>Ga0247821_10001387_pt1 | contig 13517 bp, 10 predicted proteins | sample 13C_Glycerol_Day_FD_192481 | JGI IMG/M metagenome (GOLD analysis project Ga0247821, IMG submission 192481) | Soil microbial communities from agricultural site in Penn Yan, New York, United States - 13C_Glycerol_Day14 | ecosystem: Environmental > Terrestrial > Soil > Agricultural land | place... | reverse complement strand
GCAGAGCGGTGCACGGCCTGGAGCTGACCAAGCTGGGTCTGCGCACCGCTCTGCAGACCGGTTCGCCGGCGGCCATCCTGCAATGGCTGGAACGGTCACGGGCGGCCAGCACCCGGCTCGCCGCCGTCCGGCCGTCCGCCGACGGGGTGCTGGCCCGGGAACTGTCCAAGCTGCGGATGGCGATGTACCGGGCCCGGATGGCCGAGCAGGCCGGCGAACCGGATCCCGACCTGCAGGACGAGGTCGACGAGCTGCGCCGCCGCGTCCGGTCCCGGTCCTGGCTGGTCGGCGGCAGCGGGTCGGTCAACCGTCCGCTGTCCCTGGCCGCCGTGCAACGCCGGCTGGCGCAGGCCGGCGGCCACGTCAGCGTGGTCGCCCCGTTCCGCGGCGGCGGGCGGTTCCACGCCCTGGTCATCACCGCCCGCTCGGCCCGCTACCTGCAGCTGAGCCGCGACTTCGGGCTGGAAGGGGCGCTGAACCGGATCATCGGCGACCTCAACATCCTGGCCGACCACCGGGTGCTGGCCCCGCTGCGCCGGGTCGCGGCGTCCTCGCTGCAGACCGGTCTGAACCGCGTCGCCGACTACATCGTCCGTCCGGTCGAGCCGCTGGTCCTGGACGGGCCGGTGGTGGTGGCGGCGGCCGGGTCGGCCGCCATCGTGCCCTGGGCCCTGCTGCCGGGCCTGTCCGGCCGGGCGATCTCGGTGAGCCCGTCGGTGACCGCGGCGGTGGCCGGGATGGGGCGCCCCGCCGAGGAATTCCGGCACGGCGTGCTCGCGGTCGCCGGACCGGAGGTGCCGCACGGCGTCGAGGAGGCGCACGCCGTCGCCGACGTCTACGACAGCGGTAGCCCGTTCGGGGCGGCGAACCGGCTGCTCACCGGGACCGAGGCGACGGGCCGGGCGGTGCTCGACGCCATCCCGGCGGGCGGGCTGTTGCACATCGCCGCGCACGGCCACCACGAACCGGAGAATCCGCTGTTCTCCGGTGTGCTGCTGGCCGACGGCCTGCTCTACGGCTACGACGTGGCGCCCAACCCGAACCTGCCGTCCCAGGTGGTGCTGTCCAGCTGCGACGTCGGACGCACCGACGACCGGCCCGGTGGCGAGCCGCTCGGACTGGTCGCCGCGCTGCTGCGCAGCGGGGTCGGTACGGTCGTCGCCGGCACCAGCCGGATCTCCGACCGGATGGCCGCGGCGGTCATGACCGCCTATCACCAGCGTCTGTTCAAGGGGGAGGCCCCGGCCATCGCGCTGGCCGGGGCGATCAAGGCCGCCGCCGAGGTCGAGGGCGATCCGGCGCCGTTCACGTGCTTCGGCGCCGGGCTGTAGCCGGGTTGTCGGAGGAAGGTCGTCCGGGCGGCTTGTCAGGGGCGGTTGTCGGGGAGGCCGGGCCGATCAGCCGACCGGGTGGTCGCCAGGCCGCAGTTGCCGGGGGCCCGCGGAACCGGACGGCGACGGCCGGTCGTCGGGCGTGACGTCCACCACCGCCCCATCGACCACGGTCCCATCGACCACGGCCCCGTCGACCACCGTGCCGTCCACCACCGTGCCGTCGACGACCGGGCCGCCCATCCGCGGACCCGCCGCCTCGGCCCACATCCCCGGCGCGCCGCCGCCCAGGTGCACCACGCGCACCTGCGCCGAGCTGCGCTCCGCCCAGGCCTGCGTCCGGCGGCGGACCAGCGTCCGCACCGGGGGCAGCAGCAGGGCCAGGGCGGCCAGGTCCGAGACGAAGCCCGGGATCATCAGCAGCACACCGGCGACGACCGTCATGAAGCCGCCGGTCACCGTGTCGTCGGTGACCTGCCGCGACCGGGCGGCCTGGTTGACCGCGCTCATCGCCTCCCGACCGCCGCGCCCGACCAGCGCCAGGCCCAGCACGAAGCCACCGAGCAGCAGGAGCAGGGTCCAGCCCACGCCGATCCACGCGCCCACGATCAGCAGGCTCGCGATCTCCAGGAACAGCAGCAGCAACACCGTCATGCCCATGGCAACGCGTGGGCGGCCCGAAACGCTCCCGAACCGGATGGGAGTCTTCTGTGGCCGGCCGGCCGGCCGGCCGGGCCCGGGAGCCGGCGCCGGTGGCCGGGCTGCCGGTCCCGTATCGGTTACCGTCGTCGGAACAGCCGTCACCTGCCCGGGAGCAGCACAGAATTGATCACGCAGTGGATCATGGTCGGCGTCGGCCTGATCCTGATCGCCGGCACCGCACTGTACGTCGCCGCCGAGTTCAGCCTGGTGACCGCCGACCGGGCGGCCACGGCCAAGCAGGCCGCGCAGGGCGACCGCGGTGCCAAGTCGTTGATGATCGGCCTGCGGTCGCTGTCGACCCAGCTGTCCGGGGCGCAGATCGGCATCACGATCACCACGTTGGCGCTGGGCTTCGTCATGCAGCCCGCCTTGGCCGATCTGGTTTCACCGGTCCTGGACTGGATCGGGCTGGGTGAGACTGTCGCGCAGACGATCGGCACCTTGTTCGGGCTGGTCGTCGCCACGGTGCTGTCGATGGTCTTCGGCGAGCTGGTGCCCAAGAACATCGCGATCGCCGAGCCGCTGGACACGGCCAAGATGGTGGTCACCCCCATGCGGGTGTCCACGATGCTGTTCAAGCCGCTGATCGTGGTGCTGAACGGCACCGCGAACGCGGTCCTGCGGATGATCGGGGTCGAACCCCAGGAGGAACTGCGCTCCGCCCGCTCGGCGGTCGAACTGGACTCATTGGTCCGCCGGTCGGCCGCGCAGGGCACCCTCGAGCAGCCCACCGCCGGCCTGCTGGCCCGATCGATCTCGTTCTCCGGCAAGACCGCCGACGACGTGCTCACCCCCCGGGTCCGGGTTCGGTTCGTCAAGGCCACCGACTCCGCGCAGGCCTTGCTGGTCGCCGCCGCGGAGACGGGCCATTCCCGGTTCCCGGTGTCCGGCGAGGACTCCGACGACGTCGTCGGCCTGGTGCACCTCAAGCGGGCGGTGGCGATTGCGCCCGGCGACCGGGCCGGGGTGCGGGTCGAGCAGCTGATGGTGCCGGTGCCGGTGGTGCCTGGGTCGATCCCGCTGGACGACGTGCTGGACGAGCTGCGCGGAGGACTGCAGATGGCCGTCGTCGCCGACGAGTACGGCGGCACGGCCGGCATCCTCACCCTCGAGGATGTCGTCGAAGAACTCGTCGGGGAGATCACCGACGAGCACGACCCGGTGGACAGCCCGGCCGAGCGCCGGGCCGACGACACCTGGCTGCTGCCCGGCACGCTGCGGCCGGACGAGATCGTCGACGTCACCGGGGTGCGCCTGCCCGAATCCAACGCCTACGAGACGGTGGCCGGGCTGGTGATCGCCCGGCTCGGCCGGATGCCGAACGAACACGACACCGTCGAGGTGGACGCCACCATGGACGCCGGGGCCCACCTGGGGGTGCCGGAGCATCAGGTGTTGCATTCGGACGACACGCCGATCGCGCCGGAGACCGAGGACGACCTGCCCCGCGCGGTCACCGTCCGGCTCACCGTGCACGGGCTGGACCGGCGGCGCATCGACGCCGTGCTGATGTCGGCGGTCAGCCTGAACACCGGTGACGAGATCCAGGACGAGGGCGACGAACCCGGCGACCGGCGGGGTGAGCGGCGATGACCACGCAGTGGCTGCTGCTCGCCCTGGTCGTCGTGCTGCTCGCGGCCAGCGCGTTCTTCGTCGCCGCCGAGTTCGCGCTGATCGCCGCCCGGCGGTCGGTCATCGAACCCGTGGCGGTCAACAGTGCCCGCGCCCGTTCGACCCTCAAGGCGATGGAGCACGTGTCGCTGATGATGGCCTGCGCGCAGCTGGGCATCACGCTGTGCGGCGTCCTGCTCGGTGCCCTCGGCGAGCCGGCGGTGGCGGCCCTGCTCGAACCGGTGTTCCACGCGCTGGGCGTGCCGGAGGCATGGCTGCACCCCGTCTCGCTGGTGATCGCGCTGCTACTGGTGGTGTCCGCGCATGTGGCGTTCGGCGAGATGGTGCCCAAGAACATCGCCATCGCCGACCCGGAACGCACGGCCCTGGCGCTCGCGCCGGCCCTGCAGGCGATCGCCACCGGCATCGGTCCGATCATCCGGTCGCTGAACTGGTTCGCCAACTCCGTCGTCAAACTCACCGGCCGGGAACCCAAGGACGAGGTTGCCTCCGCGTTCACCCGTGAGGAGGTCGCGGAACTTGTCGCCGAATCCCGGCGGGAGGGTCTGCTCGACGACGACGAGCACCAGCTCATCACGTCGGCGCTGGGCTTCGACACCACCGTCGTGTCCGCCGTCATGGTGCCGATCGCCGAGGTCAAGTCGGTCGAGGAGCGGGTCACCCCGGCCGAGGTCGAGCTGATGTGTGCCCGGACCGGATTCTCCCGGTTCCCGATCCGGATGGAGCCCAGCTCCGGGACGTCGACCGGGAGCGCCGAATTCGCCGGGTACCTGCACATCCGGGACGTCGTCGACATTCCCGCGGAACGGCGCGACGATCCGGTGCCGGCCGGCCGGATCCGCGAACTGCCCGCGGTGGCGCCGACCACCGACCTGCGGACCGCGTTGGACCGGATGCGCCGGATCGGTGCGCACCTGGCTCAAGTGGTGGACCCGGCCGACGGCGGGGGCGGAAAGGTGGTCGGTGTCGTGATGCTCGAGGACGTCATCGAGGCCCTGATCGGCCAGGTGCAGGACGCGACCCGACGCACGCCGGGCCGTCCGGCAACCGACCTGCGGCCCCCGACCGGCCGGTCCGGGGCATAGGGTCGGGCCCATGCAGCGGCGGATCATGGGGATCGAAACCGAATTCGGCATCACCTGTACGTTCCACGGGCAGCGCAGGCTCAGCCCCGACGAAGTGGCCCGTTACCTGTTCCGGCGCGTCGTGTCCTGGGGTCGCTCGTCGAACGTCTTCCTGCGCAACGGATCGCGGCTGTACCTGGACGTCGGCTCGCACCCGGAGTACGCGACCGCCGAATGCGATGAGCTGCCGGTGCTGATCGCCCACGACAAGGCCGGCGAGCGGATCCTGCAGGACTTGGTGGTGGACGCCGAGTCCCGGCTGGCCGAGGAGGGCATCGGCGGCGACATCTACCTGTTCAAGAACAACACCGACTCGGCCGGCAACTCCTACGGCTGCCACGAGAACTTCCTCATCGCGCGCGGCGGCGAGTTCGCCAAGATCGCCGACGGGCTGATCCCGTTCCTGGTCACCCGCCAGCTGATCGCGGGCGCCGGCAAGGTGCTGCAGTCCCCGCGGGGCGCGTCGTACTGCCTGTCCCAGCGGGCCGATCACATCTGGGAGGGTGTCTCGTCGGCGACGACCCGGTCCCGGCCGATCATCAACACCCGCGACGAGCCGCACGCCGACGCCGAGCGGTACCGCCGGCTGCACGTCATCGTCGGCGACTCCAACATGAGCGAGACCACCACCCTGCTCAAGGTCGGCACCGCCGCGCTGGTGCTGGAGATGATCGAGTCCGGGGTGCCGTTGCGCGACTTCACCTTTGAGAACCCGATCCGGGCGATCCGGGAAATCTCGCACGACACCAGCGGCCGCAAGGCGGTCCGGCTGGCCGGCGGCGGGGACATCAGCGCGCTGGACGCACAGACCGAGTACTACGAGAAGGCGGCGGCGTTCGTCGCCAACCGGGGGACCGACCCGGTCACCCACCAGGTGTTGGACCTGTGGCGGCGCACCCTGGAGGCCGTGCAGACCCAGGACTTTACCAAGGTCGACACCGAGATCGACTGGGTGATCAAGAAGAAGCTCATCGACGCCTACGCGGCCAAGCACGGAATGGACCTGACCCACCCGCGGATCGCCCAGCTCGACCTGACCTACCACGACGTCCGCGCCGGTCGGGGCCTGCACTCGCTGCTCGCCGCGCGCGGGCGGGCCGCCCGGGTGGTCACCGACGGGCAGATCACCACCGCGATGACCGTGCCGCCACAGACCACCCGGGCCCGGCTGCGCGGTGAGTTCGTCGCCGCCGCCCAGGACGCCGGCCGCGACTACACCGTCGACTGGGTGCATCTCAAGCTCAACGACCAGGCCCAGCGCACGGTCCTGCTCAAGGACCCGTTCCGGTCCGCCGACGACCGGGTGACCAAGCTGATCGAGGCGATGTAACCCCGGAACCGCCCAACCCCGTGCCGCGCGGATCATCTACGCCGGCGCGGATCAACTAACCCCGAATGGGACGGGTGGGACGGGAGTCAACGACTTCATCCGCGCGACAATGCACACCGCCCATGTGGACAGCCGCGCGGATGAAGTAACGTCCTTTGTGACGGGTGGGACGCAAGTCGTCGATTTTAGCCGCGCCGGGCCAGTTGATCCGCGCGGTGGGGATGCGCCGTGGGTGTGACAGGCTGGTTCGCGTGGCGACGACGAAGGCGGTGAAGGCGGAGCGCCTGCTCAACCTGGTCATCGCCCTGCTCAACGCGCCGACGTTCCGCACCGCGGCGTGGATCCACGCGAAGGTGGCCGGGTACGGCGACGCTCCCACCGAGGAGGCGTTCCTGCGCACCTTCGAACGGGACAAGAAGGAGCTGCGGGAACTCGGCGTCCCGCTGCAGACCCCGCCGAACGGCGGTGACGGCTACCGGATTCCGCGCAGCGAGTTCGCCCTGCCGCCGTTGTCCTTCACCCCCGCCGAGGCGGCCGCGCTCGCGCTCGCCGGTCGCCTGTGGGAGACGACGGCGCTCGACGCGGCCGGGTCGGGGGCGCTGCGAAAGATCCGTGACGCCGAGGCCACCGATCCGTCCGCGGGCGGTGACGAGGACGGCGGGCGTCCGGAGGATTCGGTCATCACCCTGTTGCAGCCGCGGGTGCGCACCTCGGACCCGGCGTTCGAGCCCATGCTGGCCGCGGTGCGGGCCGGCCGGGTCGTGGAGTTCGACTACCGCAAGGACCCCGGCGGGCCGGCCGAACCGCGACGGCTGCAGCCCTGGGGCCTGGTGTCCTTCCGCGGGCGTTGGTACGTCATCGGGCACGACGACGTGCGCGGCGATCGGCGCACGTTCCGCCTGTCCCGGATTGTCGGTGCGGTGCGACCGGGTGGCCGCGCGACCGTCCGGGCCCCCGCCGGCATCGACCTGCTGTCCGCCGTCGCGAGCAGTGTGCGGCGCCCGACGACGGATCGGCAGGCCACCCTGCGGGTGCGCGCCGGCGCGGCGGTCGGCCTGCGCCGGGGCGCCGTCTCGAGCGAGCCGATCGCCGACCGGCCGGGCTGGGACCGGGTGCGCATCCCGCTCGGACCGCGATGGGACACGGCCCGGCAGATCGCCGCGCACGGACCGGACGTGGTGGTCGAGGAGCCCGCCGAACTGATCGAGGCCACCGTCATGCTGCTCACCGGCGCACTGGAGTCGGTGCGCTCCGGGGCCGGTCCGCGCCCGACCGGCCCGGCCGACGATGGTGTGCTGACGTTCGACGAACTCGGCGGGGAGGGGCAGTGAGCGAGGCTTGCCGAGCGAAGCTTGCGAGGCGTACCGGGAAGGGAGCGGCATGACCGAGAACGCCACCGACCGGCTGGCCCGGATGCTGTCGCTGGTCCCGTACATCTCCCGGCGCCCCGGGGTCGGCATCGACGAGTTGGCGCGTGAGTTCGCGGTCGGCCGGGAGCAGATCAGTGCCGATCTGGACCTGCTGATGGTCTGCGGGCTGCCCGGCTACTACCCGGACGACCTGATCGACGTCGTGCTGGACGACGACGGCGGCACCGTGTCGATCACCTTCGACGCCGGGATCGAACGTCCCGTGCGGCTGACTGCCGACGAGGCGCAGGCCCTGTTGGTGGCGCTGCGCGCATTGGCCGAGACCCCGGGATTGGTGGAGACCGACGCGGTGCAGTCGGCGTTGGGCAAGCTGGCCCAGCTCGACCGGCACGCGGCCGAGTCGACTGACGTCGTGCGGGTGGTGCCGGCCGATCCCGCGCAGGAGATGGGCACCGTGCGCGACGCCCTGGATCGCAGCCGACGGCTCTGGATGCGGTACTACGCCGCGTCCCGGGATGCCGTCACCGAACGAACGGTCGACCCGCTGCGCCTGCTGGTCACCGACGGACACGCCTACCTCGAGGCGTATTGCCACCTCGCCCGGGCCATTCGGCACTTCCGGATCGATCGGATCGAGGCGGCCCGGGTGCTCGACGAGCCGGCCCAGGGCAGCCTGTGGGTGGACTCGGAGGTTCCCGACCGGATCTTCCACCCTGATCCGGCGGTGCCGCCGGTGGAGCTGCTGCTGACCGGCGGGGCCCGCTGGGTGGCGGAGTACTACCCGGTCGAGTCGGTCAGCCCGCTGCCGGAACCACGGCCGGGCGTCCGGGTGAGCCTGCACGCCGGCAGTGACGAGTGGCTCGCCCGCCTGGTGCTGTCGTTGGGCGGCGACGCGGTGATCACCAACCGGCCGGAGGCCGGCGACCTGGTCGCCCGCCGGGCCGAGCAGGCCCTGGCCGCCTACGAATAGCCCGGCGCACGAATAGCCTGGTGCCCGAAGGCGGGCGCCGACGCATCGTTCGTCCGGCGCGGGGGATGCCGGCGGCCCGGCGGGCTGCGACCGTGGTGCGATGCGCCCACTTGCCCAGTACGACCAGCTGACCCGGCGGCAGAAGCAACGGATGGCCACGGTGCTGGTCCTGCGATCCGTGCTGACGGTGATTGTGCTGGTGGCCGCCTACTTCCTGCTGCCGCTCAAGCGGCCGGCGGGTACCGGGATCATCGTCCTGGTGGTTGGAGTGCTGACCTTGGGCCTGGTGCTGGCCTGGCAGATCCGGGCGATCGTCGGCTCACCGTTTCCCCGGCTCCGGGCCTTCGAGACGTTGACCGTCGGGGTGCCGATGCTGCTGATCACGTTCGCCGCCGGCTACTACCTGATCTCCCAGGGGGATCCGACGGCGTTCTCCCAGCCGCTGGACCGGGTCGGTGCCCTGTACTTCACCATCACGGTGTTCTCGACCGTCGGATTCGGCGACATCACCCCGGTCGGCGACCTCCCGCGGTTGCTGGTCAGCCTGCAGATGCTGCTCAACCTGGTCATCTTCGGGTTGGTCGCCAAGCTGATCTTCGGGGCGGTCGAGATGAACCTGCGCCGCCGGGTGACGTCGCGGACCTGAGATTTGTCCGGGCCCGACCCGTCCGCTCCGTAGGATCGTTCCGAACGGCATTCACGGTGCGGCGGTGCGACGAGGGAGCCAGGCGTGCGGGTGTTCGGGCGGCAGCTGCCGAGCTTGCGCGTCCGCCGGGGTAAGCCACCGAAGGCAGCCGACGGCACCATGCCGCTGATGGAGCACCTGCACGAGCTGCGCCGGCGGCTGTTCGTGGCCACCCTGGGCATCCTGTTGGGCACCGTCGTCGGCTTCATCTGGTTCGGGCACGGCATCCCGGCGATCGGCCTGCCAAGCCTGTCGGACATCCTCACCGGTCCCTACTGCGCGGTCCCGATCGACCGCCGGTACGACTTCGGTAATCCGGACGAGTGCAAACTGCTGGCCACCGGACCGTTCTCGGCGCTGGAGCTGCAACTCAAGTCGGCTCTCATCGCCGGCGTCGTGCTCGCCGGCCCGGTGTGGCTGTACCAGCTGTGGGCGTTCGTCACCCCCGCGCTGTACAGCAAGGAACGCAAGTACGCGATCATCTTCGTGAGCACCGGTGCGGTTCTGTTCGCCACCGGGGCGGTTCTGGCCTACGTGGTGATCCGCGAGGGGCTCACCGTGCTGCTCGGTTTCGGCGGCGACGCGACGATCACCGCGCTGTCCCCGGACAGCTACTTCTCCTTCCTCATCGCCATGATCCTCATCTTCGGGGTGTCGTTCGAGTTGCCGTTGCTGCTGATCATGCTGAACCGCATCGGGGTGGTCCAGGGGGCCAAGCTGGCCGCCTGGCGGAGGTACGCGATCTTCGGGCTCACGGTGTTCGCCGGGCTCGTCGTCCCCGGGAACGACCCGATCACCATGCTCGCGCTGGCCGTCTCGTTGGCCCTGCTGTATGAGGTGTCGGTGCAGGTGGCCAAGGTGCACGACCGTCGCCGGCGCCGTGCGGAAGCGACCGCCGCGCTGTCCGACGACGAGGCGACGCCGCTGGCCGACCTACCGACCGGCCCGGGGAACGCGAGTGCCGACACGTTGGTGCAGCCGGTGGCCGCGGCGACCCCGGTCGCGCCGCCGCGGCCGGTGCCGGCCGGCCCGCCCGGCCGAGGTTCCTACGACGATCTCGGCGACGTGACCTGAGCCCTGCCGCCTCCCCATTCGGTTGGGATGATGCGGGCGTCCGGATCCGGCGGTGTGATGGGCTTCACCCCGTCGTCACCGCTCTCACCATCGTCTGGAGTCCCCGTGGCCACTCCCAAGATCCTCGCCCACCCCACCGTCGCCGACCGGCAGGCCAAAGGGGCGGACGCACGGGACCGGACCCCTCTGCAGAGCCATCTGGGGTGGACCCCGGCCGCCGACCGATCCGACCCGGTGGCGCTGTTGGAGGAGCAGAACACGACCCGCGAGCCCGACCTGGTGCCGGTCCGGCACGGCCGGATGGCGGTGTCGCCGTTCACCTTCTACCGCGGCGCGGCCAAGATCATGGCCGCCGACCTCGCCGCCACCCCGACGGCGGGTCTGGACGCCCAGCTGTGCGGGGACGCCCACCTCTCGAACTTCGGCGGGTATGCCTCGCCGGAACGGCGGCTGGTTTTCGACCTGAACGACTTCGACGAAACCCTGCCCGGACCGATCGAGTACGACGTCAAGCGGTTGGCCGCCAGCTTCGTCATCGCCGGCCGCAACAACGGCTTCACACCCGAACAGTCGGCCGGCGCCGCCCTGGCCGCCGTCCGGCGCTACCGCACCGCGATGCGCGAGTTCGCCGGTATGGGGACGATGGAGCTCTGGTACACCCACCTGTCGGAGGACGACCTGAAGGCGGCGCTCGGTCGGCTGGAGGCATCGGCCAAGGCCGACCCGGGCAAGGGCGCCGCCGGCAAGAGCGCGTCGGGCAAGGGCAAGGCGGGCAAGGCCGGAGCCAAGGCCCGCAAGGACGGCGCCAAGGGCAAGGACGACCGGACGCTGCTGGAGGCGTCGTCCGACGCCGATGTGCTGGCCCGGGCCGCCCGTCGCGCGACCAAGACGCTGGACAAGGCGCGGACCCGCGATTCCCTGCAGGCACTGTCGAAGCTGGGCGAGGAGGTCGACGGTCGGTACCGGATCAAGAGCCAGCCGCCGATCGTGGTGCCGCTGCGCGATTTCCATGGGATCGCCGAGCTGGCGGCCGACAATATCGAGACCGTGCTGCGCGAGCAGTTCCGCGAGTACCGGGCCAGCCTGGAGCACGACCGCCGGCACGTGCTGGAAAACTTCGCCTACGTGGACATGGCCCGCAAGGTGGTGGGTGTGGGCAGCGTCGGTACCCGCGCGTTCATCGTCCTGCTCGAGGGCCGGGACATGAAGGATCCGCTGTTCCTCCAGGTCAAGGAAGCGACGCGATCGGTGCTGGAGGACCACTTGCCGGCCAGCAAGTTCGCCAACCCGGGCGAGCGGGTGGTCCGCGGTCAGCGGATGATGCAGGCGACCAGCGACATCTTCCTGGGCTGGACCAAAGGAGTTCAGGCCAACCGCTTCTACTACTGGCGGCAGCTGCGCGACATGAAGACCTCGGCCGTCATCGAGTCCATGACGCCCGCCGCGCTGTCCTTCTACGCCGATCTGTGCGGCTGGACCCTGGCCCGGGCGCACGCCCGGTCCGGTGACGTGATCGCGATGGCTTCCTATCTGGGTGACGCCGACACGTTCGAGACCGCGCTCACCGACTTCGCGGTGCGGTACGCGGACCAGAACGAGCTGGACTACCAGGCCTTCACCGCCGCGATCGACTCCGGACGGTTGCCCGTGCAGCGCGGCCTCTGACCGCATGTGACACTGCTCTGCGCAGCACCCACCGCGGCCGACCGGTGCCGCTGGATCTGGAGAGGCACGTCATGACCGAACCCATCGACGAACTCGGCCCGGTGGACTACCTGGTGGTCGAGTTCCCCGGCAGCCAGTTCAACGGCGAGATCATGCCCGAACTGCTGGCCCTGGTGCGGCACGGCGTGGTCCGGATCCTGGACCTGGCAGTGATCCGCAAGAACGACGACGGCTCGTACGACGCCTTCGAGTTCGAGGACCTGCAGGAGGGCCCGCTGGCCGAACTGCGGGAGATCGAACGCGACCTGGCCCAGCTGCTGTCCGACGACGACGTGGCCGCCACCGCCGACGCGCTCGAGCCGGGCAGCACGGCGGCGCTGTTGATCTACGAGAACCTGTGGGCGGCGCCGCTGGCGTCGTCGGTCCGTCGGTCCGGTGGTCAGCTCGTGGCCAGCGGACGCATCCCGGTGCAGCAGCTGCTGGCGGCGGCCGAGGCCGAGCTGGCGCAGGAGATCACCGAGGAGATCGAGGCGGAGCTGGACGCCGAGGCGCTGGTGGCCGAGGTCGCCGCGACGATCGAGGCCGACGAGGAGGCCGACGCCGGCAAGTCCTGAGCGATCCGGGGACCGGGGCCGGGTCTGCCGTTGCCCCGGTCGCCGACGGTCGTGTGACACCCTGGACCGGTGACCCGACACGGCTGGACGCAGGAAACGGACGGGTCGCCGGCCGATCGGTACGCCCACGCGATGGCCTCCCGGGGGGACCGGGCACATCCCCGCCTGGCCGAGTTCGCGCTGACCCGCCCGTTCCCGCTCGACCCGTTCCAGATCGACGCCTGCCGGGTGCTGGAGGACGGGCGCGGTGTGCTGGTCTGCGCCCCGACCGGCGCCGGGAAGACTGTCGTGGGCGAGTTCGCCGTGCACCTGGCCCTCGGCTCGGGCGGCAAGTGTTTCTACACGACGCCGATCAAGGCGTTGTCGAACCAGAAGTTCACCGACCTCGTCGCTCAGTACGGGCCCGACCGGGTCGGCCTGCTGACCGGCGACACGTCGGTCAACCCGCACGCTGCGGTGGTCGTGATGACCACCGAGGTGCTCCGCAACATGCTCTACGCCGGATCACCGGACCTGGCCGGCCTGACCCATGTGGTGCTGGACGAGGTCCACTACCTGGCCGACAAGTTCCGCGGCCCGGTGTGGGAGGAGGTCATCCTGCACCTGGCCGCTGAGGTGTCCGTCGTCGGGCTGTCGGCGACCGTGTCCAACGCGGAGGAGTTCGGCGCCTGGCTGGCCGAGGTCCGGGGCGAGCTGTCGGTCGTCGTGGACGAGATCCGGCCGGTTCCGCTGTGGCAGCACATGATGGTCGGCCGGCGGCTCTTCGACCTCTTCGGGATGAGCGAGGGGGCGCCGCCGTCGGCCGGTCCCAGCGGCGCGTTGCGCATTGATCCGGCCCTGACCCGGGCCATCCACGACGCCGAGGCGATCGCCGACCGGCACGGGGGCGGTCGACCGGGACGTCGGGGTGATCGGGGACGTCCGCCGGGCGGGCCGCGGTGGCGACCGCCCGGCCGGGTCGACGTCATCGAGCGGCTGGACGGGGCCGGGCTGCTGCCCGCCATCACGTTCATCTTCTCC
>Ga0247821_10001386_pt1 | contig 13517 bp, 14 predicted proteins | sample 13C_Glycerol_Day_FD_192481 | JGI IMG/M metagenome (GOLD analysis project Ga0247821, IMG submission 192481) | Soil microbial communities from agricultural site in Penn Yan, New York, United States - 13C_Glycerol_Day14 | ecosystem: Environmental > Terrestrial > Soil > Agricultural land | place... | reverse complement strand
GGTGGGGGCCACGCCTGTCGCCGGGGCGCCGGCCAGCTCCGGGTGGTCCCCCATGGCCGGGTACAGGTCGGTGTCGCCCGCGAGCCACACGACCCCGGACGGTCCGCGCACGAGGTGCCCGTTCGCCGCGTTGGGCCGGTGCGGCATCGGCCGCGAGTGGTGCACGGCGGGGACGAGGCGGACCGTCACGTCGCCGGCATCGCCGACAGGCACCCACTCGTCCTCGCCGAGCCCGCGTCCGGCCAGGCCCTTCTTCGTCACCCACGCCGCGTTCTCGGGCGCCGTGAGCACCGGTACGCCGGCGAGCAGCCGCAAGGACCCGACCTCCGCATGGTCGTGGTGGAGGTGCGAGAGCAGGACGGCGTCGGCGCCGGACCACGACTCGTCCCGCGGCGTGTCCCCACGGCGCCGGAGGATGCCGTTGTGGCGCCGCAGCAGGGGGTCGGCGACCAGCCGGACACCGTCGATGTCGAGCACCACGGTGGCATGACCCACCCAGGTGAGCGTGATGGTCACGTCGTCCTCGGCAGGCGGGCGGGGTCGTTCACGGCCAGTCGCTCCCGTGCCACGGCGGTGTGCTTCCACGGGCCGCTCGCACCAGGGCGACGGACGCACGCAGCACCGCGCGGGCGTCCCGCAGTCCCCGACGGACAACGGGGGACGTGAGCGTCAGCACGAGCGCGACGAGCAGGCCGACGGGCGCGGAGACGCCCACGAGGCCACCCGCGGCCACCGCCACGAGCGCACCCATCGCGACGACGTCGACGACGAGACGGATCCGCACGAGGTCGACCTTGCCCAGGCAGGCGACGACCAGCAGCACCGAGATCGCCACGGTGGCGAGCACCACCACGCTCGGGACGAGCCATCCCCACTGCACCACCGCGAGGAGCAGACCGAGTGCGCTGCACCAGTGCAGGCAGCGCCACCACACCCTGTCCCGGCACCGGTCGAGGACACCTTGACGGTCCTCGAGCCACAGCTCATGGGTCGAGCGCGCCATCGTCGGGTCCCCTCTCACTGCAGCGCAGCCGTGAGCCGCATCGTGTTGTCGAGGTAGCGCTGCCAGGCCGAGCGCTGCTGCCACTCCTCGAGCGTGAGCTCGCGCGACAGCGCGCGGTAGTCGTCCTCGACCTTGCGGAAGCGAGCGACGATGTCCCCACCGGTCAGCATCATCGACACCTCGTGGTTGAGCGCGAACGAACGCAGGTCCATGTTGCTGGAGCCGATGACGGCCACGTCGTCGTCGATCGAGAAGTGCTTGGAGTGCAGCACGGCCGGGGCGGGGTACAGGTGGATGCGCACGCCCGCCTCGAGAAGCGCCTGGTAGTAGGAGCACTGTGCGTGGTAGACCATGAACTGGTCGCCCTCCTCGCTCACGAAGAGCTCCACCTCCACCCCTCGTCGCGCCGCCGTGGTCACGGCGTACAGCAGCGGCTCGTCCGGGACGAAGTAGGGACTGGTCAGCGAGACGCGGGACTGCGCGGAGTAGATGAGGGCCGTGAACAGCCGCAGGTTGTTCTCGGTGACGTAGCCGGGACCGCTGGGCAGCACCTGTGCCGTGACGCCGGCCTCGTGGGCCTGCGGCCTCGACGCGCGGACCATGTCGTCGAGCCGCTCGTGGGTCTCGGTGAACCAGTCCTTGGCGAAGACGGCGCGCAGGGCACTGATCGCCGGGCCGTCGACGCGGGCGACGAGCTCCACCCACTCGCGTCCGGCTGCGTGGTTCTTCGGCTTGTTGTAGCCCGGCTCGATGAGGTTCTGGGACCCCATGAAGGCCACCCGGCCGTCGACCACCAGCAGCTTGCGGTGGTTGCGCAGGTCGGGGCGCTGGAACTCGCCCTTGAACGGGCGGAGCGGCAGCATCGCCCGCCAGTCGATGTCCGAGGCGTCCAGGCGCTTGGCGAAGTCGTCCCAGCCCGGGATGCCCCTGGACCCGAGGTGGTCGACGAGCAGGCGCACCTGCACCCCGCGCGCGGTGGCGGCGACCAGCGCGTCGAAGAACGGCCCGGTCACCTCGTCCCACGCCGCGATGTAGAACTCGACCTCGATCGTCGACTCGGCCGCGGCGACCTCGGCGGTCATCGCCGCGATGGAGTCGTGGTAGCCCGGGATCAGCTCGACGAGGTTGCCTCCCTGCAGGGGGAGGGAGCCGAGGTTGTAGGTGAGGGTGGCCATCGACGGCAGGTACGCCGGCTCGGAGACCGTGGACGCGGGCAGGCCCTCGGTGGCGGCACGGATGGCGGCGTCCGCCTCGCGCTGGCGTGCCAGCCTGCCTCGTCCCAGGCTGGTGCGACCCAGGACCAGGAAGACGAGGAAGCCCGCCAGCGGAACGATCAGGATCAGGATCAACCACGCCATGGCCGACGACGGCTTCCGATTGCTCGGCAGCACCCCGATGGCCAGGAACTTGATCACGTAGTCGAGGAGCACCAGCACGGCTCCCAGGACCACCACGACGTTGTCCATCACCGCGCTCGCACGTGCCTGTGGAGTCTTGACATCTGCACCCACCTCGCCGTCGGGCCGTCGGAGGGACCCTCCCGTCGAGTCTCGGGTGTGCCGGACGCGCGCGTATCACCCCCGGCGTGTGAGGCCCGTGGCGCGCGCGGAGCCGAGCATGGCGTGGTCAGGACCCTCGTACGCACGGGGGTCGAGGAGGCGACGAGGCGGTGAGCTGATGCGCCTGCTCCCGGAGGAGCGCTCGGACGAGGTCAGCGCCCTGTCCCGCCGGGTCGCCGCGTCGTTCCTGGGTCAGTCCGTGCGGCGGTTCGCCCTGATGGAGGGGTTCGACCGCTGCATCGTCCTCTCGGCCCAGGTGCTGACGGCGATGATCCCGCTCTTCATCGTCGTGGCCAGCGCCGCGCCGGCGGGGCAGGAGGACGTGATCAGCCGGTCGATCATCCGCAGGTTCAACCTGACCGGCTCCTCCGCAGAGGCGGTGGACCAGCTCTTCTCCGCTCCGCCGGGCGCCTCGAGCAGCGTGTCGTTGTTCAGCGCCCTGCTGCTGCTGTACTCCGCGATGGCGTTCAGCAGGCGGCTCCAGTCGATGTACCGAGCGGCCTGGGGGCGGGGCAAGGGCGGCATGCGCAGCACGCTGTTCGCCGGCCTCGGGCTCCTCGCCTTCACCGCGATGCTGGGCGTCTCCTTCCTCATCCGGGAGGTGGTCAGTCGGTTCCCCCTCCAGTGGCTCTGGACGATCCCGGTGTCGGCGGTCGTCGGCCTGGTGCTGTGGACGGTCATCCCCTACCTGATGCTCGAGCGGGAGGTGCACTGGCGCCGGCTCCTCGCCACGGGCGGTGCCACGGCGGCGTGCATGACGATCTTCGCCGTCGGCACGCCCATCTACATGCCCGACATCATGACGCGCGCCACGAACGACTTCGGCCTCTTCGGGGTGACCATCACCCTGCTCGGATGGCTGCTCGCGGCAGCCTTCATCGTCATCACGTGCGCCGTCATGGGAGCCCAGTTCGACGATTCCGACGCCAGGTGGCTGATGCGTCTGAAGACCCGGTTCGGGCTCACCGATCCGGCGGCCGGCGAGCCGCCGGCCGTGGTGGTGCACCCCACGGAGGGCGGCCTCACGGCCGACGACCTGCTGACCATCGTCCGGGTGCTCGTCAACTGGAGCATCATGGCCGGGGCGGTGTGGGTCGCGACCGCGGTCGTCCCCGGCATCGCGGTCAACGGCGGCGTCGGGACCTACCTCGCGGTGTCGGTGCTCTTCGGTCTGGTCAACGCGATGGTGGGACCGATCCTGCAGTGGCTGGTCGGGTCGCAGTCCTGGCTCCGGCTGGGCTCGTCCGCCCTCCTCGTGAACAGCATCCTGTTCGCGGTCACGGCCGGCCTGAGCCCGAACCTCGACATCGCGGGGCTGGGCAGTGCCGTGTTCGGGGCGGTCGTCGTGGCCGTGACCGCCACCCTGCTCGAGCTCGTGATCAGGCCGTCGGCGCCGACCGGCGGCCCCTGAACGGGTGGGCGGGCCTGGTCACACCTGCGGACCGGGTGCGTCGCCACCGGTCGTCAGCACGGCCTGATCAGGCTCGGGGCGACTCGCCAGCACCTCGAGCACGAGCAGCACGAGCGCGGTCACCAGCACGAACGCCAGTGCGGTTCCCCCGGTCGGGTGGTCCTGCGCGAGGTAGAGGATCGCGGCCACTCCGACCACGGCCGCCCGCAGGGGGGTGCGGTAGGTCGCAAGGGCGACCCCGAGTCGACCGGTGTCCAGGCCGGCTCGGGAACGACCTGCGCGGAGGTGTCCCACCCCGCTCGACAGCGCCGAGCGTGCGGTCGCGCCCGACCCGCGCGCCGCGCTCAGCCAGGCGACGACGGCCACCGTCAGGGCGATGACGAGGACGCCGCGCAGCGCCACCCTGATGAACGAGACGAGCTGGTCGTAGACCACGCCGGCCGCCTCCGGTGAGCTGCTAGCGGGCAGGGCGTCGAGGTAGAACGGCCGGATCACGTTGAGGGCGGCACCGAGCAGCAGCATCGACCCTGCCACCGCCAGCCCGGCGACCAGGACCATCCGGCGCCGGTCGCGGGCGATCGCGACCGCGATCCCGATGAGGGCCAGGCCGATGACCGGCAACCACGTGCTCAGGTCGTCCAGGAACCCCAGGAGGTTCTGCGCCGCGGCCAGGTCGTCGGACTGGACGATGGCGAAGGACGCGTCGACCTCGGGGATGCGATCGGCGATCCCGAACCCGGCGTCGACCAGCTGCTGCTTGACGGTGTTGATGAGCGTCGCGAGGTTGACGCTGACCGCTCCCCTGTCGATGACGACGGCTCCCTCGGTGTCACCGTTCAGTGCGGCCACCAGCTCGGTGTGGGCGGTCCTGTTCGCCTCCACCCAGGCCTGCGCGAAGGCATCGGACTGCACGACGGCCAGGATGCGGTCCTCGACGAAGCCCCGGACGCCGGTGGAGAGCGGGCCGGACAAGGCCCCCAGGGTCGCGGCAGCCTGGTCCGGGAGTCCGCGTTCCTCGAGAGCGGCGACGACCTCGTCGACGGCCGCGTCGATGTCGAGGTAGGAGAAGATGACCTGCTCCATGCGGGCGGCGATCGCTTCCTGGACTGCGGGGTCGTCCGCGAGCGGGGCGACGGTCGCGAGGTAGCGGTCGGTGTCCTGGATCTGGCCGTTGGACCACGTGGCCAGGACCGACAGTGGCGCGATGATCGCGGCGAGGAGGACCAGCACGCCGGCGACCACGGGCCGCCACCAGCCGCGACGGTCGGAGCTGCCGGGCGGGGGCGCTGCCTGCGGCGACGCCTGCAGCCGCGCCAGCTCGGCGCGCAGGCGCTCGATCTCCGCAGCGGCTTCTTCCGGGGTGTCGTACGACTGGTAGGAGGCCATGCTCCACCGTGCGACCAGCGCCGCGGATGAGCGTCACCCGCAGGGGGTGACGCCTTCGGTGTCGGCGTGGCGCACATTGGTCCCCGACCAGCTACCAGTGACGAATCGAGACCCTCATGTCGAGATCGGCCTACGAGATCCGCGCCGTCGGCGAAGTGCCCCGTGACCTCCTGGACGACTTCGAGGGCGCGACCGTCTCCTTCGACCCGGGCGGGAGCACCATCCACGTGGTGCTCGGCGACGAGGCCGAGCTGCACGGCCTGCTGGCCGCGCTCAACCGTGAGGGTTACGCGCTCGTCGACGTGCGTCGGGAGCCGGAGGTCTAACCCCAGCACCCGCTGCCGGCCGGCCGCGCGGCGGACCGTCAGCGCGCGCGAGCGCGCCGCCCTCCATGGCTCGGCGGGACGGTCCGGGAGCGGTCCCGGGACGGTCCCGGGTCCACGAGCCGCACCTGCCACCGCCGTACGGTGTGCGACGATCAAGGCAGCACTCGGGCATGGAGGCGGAACGGGGAGGTGGCCGATGGGCGCGTTCGGGCCGGATCCGCCCACGCCGGGCTCTGGACTCGTGCCCCCGATGGACCATCGCTCGGAGGCCAAGCTCCACCCACCGTCGCCGCGCGCGAGCTGGGTCGATCGTCCGCGCCTGATGGACGCGATGGGCCGCGCGCTGGGCCACCCGGTCACCCTCGTGGCGGCGCCGGCCGGCTACGGCAAGACCACCGTGGTCGCCCAGGGCCTGCGCGGCGAGGCTCGCCCCGCCTTCGCGTGGGTGACCCTCGACGAGGGCGACAACGACGCAGTGCGTCTGTGGGGTCACGTGGCCGCCGCGCTCGAACGGGCGGGCTGCGTGCTGCCCGTGGTCGATTCCTCCCGCGTGCCCCGGGGACCCGCCGATGGTCCGCAGGCCCTGCCGCTGACGATCATCACGGCCCTCACCGCCATGCCGGACGACCTGGTGCTCGTGCTCGACGACTTCCACTTCGTCCAGTCGCGGGCACGCCACGAAGAGGTCGAGCACCTCATCCACAGCCTGCCGGACAAGGCCCACCTGGTGATCATGAGCCGCTCCGATCCCGGGCTGCGCCTGGGGCGGCTGCGCGTGTCCCACGACCTCGCCGAGCTCCGGGCCGCGGACCTCGCCTTCACGCCCGACGAGGCCCGCGAGATGCTCGACCGCACGGCGGTCACCCTCGCGGACGACACGCTGGCCGAGCTGGTCGAGCGGACCGAGGGCTGGCCCGCGGCCCTCTACCTCGCCGCGCTGTCCCTGGCCGGGAGGCCGGATCCCGACGACTTCGTCCACCGCTTCAGCGGTAGCAACCGGTTCATCGGCGACTACCTCACCGAGGAGGTGCTCAGCCGGCACCCCGAACGTCTCCGCGACTTCATCCTCGACGTCTCGGTGCTCGACCGGTTCTCGCCCGCGCTGTGCGACCACGTGCTCGGCCGCACCGACAGCGCGACGGTGCTCCACGACCTCGAGCGCGCGAACCTGTTCCTGGCGCCGCTCGACGGGGAACGCGCGTGGTTCCGGTTCCACCAGCTGTTCGCCGCGGTGGCGCGCAGTGAGCTGGAGCTGTCGCGCCCCGAGCACATCGAGGAGCTCCACGCCCGGGCCGCCGAGTGGTTCTCCACCCAGGGCCTGGTCCAGGAAGCGATCACGCACTGGCTGGCAGCGGGGAGGACCGAGGAGGCCGCCGCGCTCGTCCAGGCCACCTGGCTGCGGTTCGTGGACGCCGGCCGGACCGCGGTCGTGGAGGGATGGCTCGACGCCCTCAGCACGGACGACGGAGGTCCGCCTGCCCAGGTGACGGCGGCCTGGATGGCCGGCATGGCAGGCGACGATCAGGCGATGGCCAGCCGACTGCAGTCCCTCGACGGCCTGGACGACTACGGGCCGCTGCCGGACGGTTCCCGGTCCGTCGGCTCGGCGAAGACCCTGATGCGTGCGATGTTCGGCCTCGGCGGTCCCCTGGACATGTTGGCCGCCGCCCGGCTGGCCACCGAGCTCGAGACGGACAGCCGGTCCGCCCAGTTCGTGATGGCCCAGATGGCGCTGGGGCATGCCCACTACGTGCTCGGCGAGCTCGACGAGGCCATCCCGCCGCTGCAGTCGGCCGTTCGGGGCGATGGCGCTCCGGGCATCATCCGCATCATGTCGCTGTCGCTCGAGTGCTTCGCGGAGAGCGAGCGCGGCAACATCCCCCAGGCACGCGAGCGGGCAGAACGGGCCATGGACGTCCTGGACAGTAGAGGACTGGTGGCCACGCCCTCCGCGTCCTGGGCCTACCTGGCGCAGGCGCAGGCGCATGCCGACGCGGGCAAGGCCGACGAGGCGATCGACACCCTCGAGCTCGGTCTCGAGACCCTCCGGCTCTACGGCTCGAGGGCGGCGTGGGGACCGATCCACCACCTGATGGTGGGTGCCCGCATCGCAGCGCGTCTCGGACACGACGACCTCGCCCGGGACCTGCTGACCGAGCTGACCCAGCGCATGGGGCGCTTCCCGGACGGGATGACGGCGATGCACGCGAGGGCGGACGCCGTACGGCACCTCCTCAGGGGCCACACCGCCGTCGACGTCACCGGAGATCCCCTCACGGAGCGCGAGCTCGACGTGCTGCGCATGCTGCAGGGGTCGCTGAGCCTCCACGACATCGCGGTCCAGCTGTACCTGTCCGACAACACGGTGAAGACCCATGCCCGAGCGGTGTACCGCAAGCTGGGCGTCCACTCACGCGCCGAGGCCGTGACCCTCGCGAGGGGTCGCTCCCTGATCTGACAGCGACCTCACCCGGGTGAGATCGCGGTCCGGGTGATCCCACCTCACCCGTCGGGGTGACCCAATGGGGCTGCCAGATCGTCGCAACGAGGCAGGTCAACTCATGTCAGTGCGCCCCAGCACCCGGCCGGTCGACACCCGACAGGCCCCCACTCCCCTCCTGGCGCCCACGGTGCCGTTGACCCGATCCGAGCAGGGCGATGCTGCGTCGACGTGGGGGTGGGCCCTGGTCGAGATCCGGGCCGACGGGACCTGCGGCGAGCCGCAGGTGATCCCGGCGCCCGGCGCCGAGCAGCCCTCGCCCGTCGCCGTACGGCCGCCGGTCCCGTCCAGCCTCGTGGAGCTCAGCGACCTGCTCAAGGACCACCTGGGCGCGTCCATGATCGGTGTCGCCGACCGCGGCGACGTCGTCGCGTTGCTCCTCCAGGGCGCGTACGCCGCCTCCGCCGAGACTCGCAGCCGGTTCCTCGGTCCCCTTGCCCACGTGGAGTCGATCCAGGGCGACCTGCGGCGCGCCGAGCGCCATGCCGAGCAGGTGCTGTCCGGCCCGTGCGAGTCCGGGGGCGGCGCCGGACAGGTGCACGCCCTGCTCGCCACGGCCTGGGTCGCCCTCGAGCGAGCCGAGTTCGACGTCGCCCGGCGCCACCTCGACACCTTGGAGGAGGTCGAGCACGGGCACGACACCTGGCTGCTGAAGAGCTGCCTGCTCCTCGACGCGAAGCTGTCGATCGCGACCGGTGCCCCCGAGGCAGCGACGCGGCTCCTCGCCGCGCGAGAGGCTGCCGCTCCCACGGTCGGACCGACGGACTGGCTGTCCGAGCTGCTGACGGTGGCACGTGCGGAGGCGCTGATCGCCTCGGGCGAACCGCAGCGGGCGATGGCCCTGCTCACCCCCGTTCCCCAGCACGCCGTCGTGGAGGCGATGGTGGTGGCGGCACTCGCCCGCCGCGCGGTGGGCGACGTACGCGGAGCCCTGGCCGTGCTCAGCCGCGCGGTCTCCGACCTCGACCACGCACCCCTGGCCCTGCAGATCGAGGCGTGGCTGCTCGAGGCGCGGATGGCGATGGACCAGCGACGGGCCGACCGCGCGCGGTTGCTGGTTGATCGCGCACTCCGATCGGCGACGAGCGAGGGGATGCGCCGCGTCGTGCTGCGGGACTGGGGATGGCTGCGGCGGGCGGTCGAGCGCGACCCCGGCCTGCTCCGCAAGCACCGGGACTTCCTCGCCTCCTGCCCTGGAGACGACCCCACGACCTCGCTTCCGTCGCCGGTGGCGCCCGACCCGCGCGAGGGCACGGACCAGCTCCGTCCCTCCTTGCTCACCGAACGGGAGGGTCAGGTCCTCGAGCTGCTGGGTCAGATGAACTCGACGGAGGAGATCGCCGCTGCCCTGTTCGTGTCCACCAACACGGTGAAGACCCACCTCAAGGGCATCTTCGGCAAGCTGGGTGTCAACCGCCGGGTGGACGCCGTGCGTCGCGGCCGCGCGCTCGGCCTCTGCTAGAGCGAGATTCGCAACCAGGTCGAGGTCCGCGGCGGCTCGAGGCGTCGTCGGACCCGCTGGTCACTCCGCTACCCGGAGGCCTGCACGGCCTTCGACCGCACCCGGCGGACCCGCTCCAGGCCCGCGCCGCACTCCGTGCACGCCTGCAGGAACCGGTGCAGCTCCCCCGCGACGAGGGCCAGGCGCACCAGCGTCTGCTTCTGGACCGGGTAGTGCGCGCAGCCGAGGTGACGCAGCAGGGGCTTCCCCAGCTCGCCGACCACCCTGACCTCGTAGGTCCCCCACGCCGGGACACGCCTGTCGGTGTCCGGGCGGTGTTCGTTCCGTGCTGCACCGGCCTCGGTGTCGGCGTCGGTCATCACCCGGTGCACGTCCGTCAGCGTCAGGCCGAGGGTGCTGATCTCGCCGAGCAGGGCGCTGAGCTCCTCCGGCCCCCCGACCCTGCGGCGAAGGGCGGTCTGCGCCTCGGTGGTGCGCACGGTCATGTGGGGATAGAGCTCGCGGAGCGACTCGTGGGGATGACGTGCGAGCTGCACGTCGTACTCGTAGACCTGTTCGTCGTCGACAGCGGGAGCGTGCACCATCAGCCAAAGGTGCTCGGTCGGCGCGGTGCTCGCGTCACCCTCGGGGGGTGAGGCCGTCCCGTCGCGCTGTCCCCATGCTGAAGCCACTGAGCACGACGACAGGAGGGCACGGCGATGGCTTCATCTGCCTCGGTGAGGGAGCATGACCGCCACGGGCGCAGGTCCGCTGGAGGGGCGTGGTCCGGCTGGATCATGTTCGCCAGCACGCTGATGTTCATCCTCGGGTGCTTCCACGCGGTTGCCGGCTTCGTAGGCATCTTCCAGGAGGACTACTACCGGGTCGGCGAGAACGGTCTCGTCATCACGGTCGACTACACGACCTGGGGCTGGATCCACCTGCTCCTGGGCATCGTCGTGGTCCTCGCGGGTGCAGCGCTCCTGCGAGGTGCCATGTGGGCCAGGATCGTGGCCATCGTGCTCGCTGTGGTGAGCTCGCTGGCCAACCTTGCGTTCATGCCGGCGTACCCCCTGTGGTCTCTCATCATGATCACCGTCAACGTCCTGGTGATCTACGCAGTCACGGCCCACGGGGATCCCCGATCCCTGGGTGCGTACTGACCGTCCGGCCGTCGCTGTGACTCGACGTCCGGTTCCCACCCCGTCCCACCGAGCAAGGAGAAGCTAGACATGTCAGACGACTTCGGATTCTGGGACGTGATGGTCTCGATCTTCTGGTTCACGATCCTGCTGGCCTGGATCTCGCTCCTGATCCACATCCTGACCGACATCTTCCGCGACGACAGCCTGAGCGGCGGCAAGAAGGCCCTGTGGACGATCTTCATCATCCTCATCCCCTGGCTGGGAGCGCTCGTCTACATCATCTCGCGCGGTGACTCCATGAACCAGCGCAACCGCGAGGCTGCGATGGCGCGCATGGCGGTCTACGAGTCGCAGCGTGCGCCGGCACCCCAGGTGTCGGACGAGCTGCGGAAGCTCGCCGAGCTGCGCGACAGCGGCGTCCTCTCCCCCGCCGAGTACGAGCAGGCCAAGGCCAAGGTCCTGGCCTGAGCCAACGCCTCGACCGCGACGCCGAAGGAGCAGTCGAGTGAAGCCCTCCGCCCCGGGACGCCTGCTCACGGAGTCGGACGCAGCGGTCGGCCGAGGGTCCGAGGTTCCCGTCACGGGCTCGGACCTCGGCCGGCCGGCGGGGGCCCACGCCGCCCTGGGGCACCGGACCGAGCTGCAGAGGATCCCGTCGTGACCGTGACCCGACCCGCGCCTCTCCGCACCACCACCGTGCTCGTGTGCTCGGCCGCCCTGGTCGTGGTCCTGGCCGGGACGATGGCCGCCAAGGACATCGTCGGCCCGGTCGTGCTCGCCCTGCTGCTCACGATCCTGTTCCACCCGATGCGCCGCGGCCTGGAGAAGCGGATGCCGACCTGGGCTGCGTCGACGTGCGTCCTCGTCGCCGCCGTCCTGCTGCTGCTGTCCCTGGTCGTCGCCATCGGCATCGCGATCGCCCAGCTCGCCACGCTCGTCCCGACGTACGCTCCCGACCTCGACGACCTGGGTACCGACATCGCGAGCGCGCTGGAGTCGGTCGGCCTGGGTCCGGAGCAGACCGACGCGATGGCCACGGCGCTCGATCCGCAGCGCATCGTCGACCTCGCCAGCACGGTGTTCGGGAGCGTGCTGTCGGTCGTCTCCAGCCTCGTGTTCATCGTGACAGTGCTCGTCTTCTTCGCCTTCGACGGCGCCAAGGTCGACCAGCTCGCGGACGGGGCGTCGCTGCAGCGTCCGCTCCTGGTGCAGAGCCTCTACTCCTTCGCCCGGGGCACCCGCAGCTACTTCGGGGTCTCCGCCGTCTTCGGGCTCATCGTCGCGGTGATCGACGCCGTGCTGCTCTACCTGATGGGGATCCCGGGGGCGTTCATCTGGGGCGTGCTGGCGTTCGTCACCAACTTCATCCCCAACATCGGCTTCGTCATCGGGGTCATCCCGCCCGCGATCGTCGGTCTGCTGGAAGGCGGCCCGAGCCTGATGCTCGCGGTGATCGTCCTCTACTCCGCGGTCAACGTGGTGATCCAGTCCTTCATCCAGCCCCGCTTCGTCGGCGACGCGGTCGGGCTGTCGACCAGCCTCACCTTCCTGTCGCTCGTCTTCTGGACCTGGATCCTCGGGCCCCTCGGCGCACTCCTGGCCGTGCCGATGAGCCTCCTCGCCCGGGCGCTGCTCGTCGAGGCCGACCCCGACGGGCGCTGGCGGCTGCCGCTCATCAGCGGCGCCCCCGACACGGTGCGCCTCCCTGTCGAGGCGACGGACGAGGCGACGGACGTGGATGGGGTCGACGACAAGACCCCGGACCGGGCCCGCCGGCCGGCGCCGTGACGTGACCGTCACGCGCGACGCCGCGTGAGGCGTCAGGACGAGGTCAGGAACGCCGGCCGATCAGGGAGCCCAGGTCGCTCGCCCGGTAGTCGAGCTCGCCGAGGGCGGTCCGCACCGCGACGCGGGCCGCACGCTTCCCCACGACGAACACCACGACTCCCGTGGCCAGTGCCGCCAACGGGACCCAGGGGACAGCGACGTTCGTGGACATCAGGCACCTCCCGCGCCTCGGATGACTCCCCCCATGGTCCGCGCCACGGCTCGGTCGTGGATCACCCGTCACGGAGGAGGTCCCGGCTCCTCCGTGACGCGATGCTCAGTCCGCCCGACACGTGGAGGAACCATGGGATTTCGCGACCGGGGCCTCGACGGCCCCACCTTCCAGATGCGCGAGAAGCTGATGGCGGTCGGTGACGACTACTGGATCGAGGACGACAGCGGCCACCGGCTGTTCAAGGTCAACGGCAAGGCCGCACGGTTGCGCGAGACCTTCATCCTGGAGGACGCGAACGGTGTCGAGCTGTGCAAGATCCAGGAGAAGAAGCTCTCCGTGCGGGACAAGATGACCATCGAGCACGGCAGCACGACCGCCACCGTGCACAAGCGGCTTCTCGGCATCCGCGACCACTACGTCATCGACGTGGAGGGCGGCGAGGACCTCAAGGCCCACGGCAACATCCTCGACCATGAGTACGAGATCGAACGCGACGGCGACACCGTTGCCAAGGTCTCGAAGAAGTGGTTCCGGGTCCGCGACACCTACGGTGTCCAGCTCGCCTCGGGCCAGGACGTGGCCCTCATCCTCGCCATCACGGTGTGCGTCGACGCCATGGCCCGCGGCTGAACAACCCGCTTCCACCTGAGGTCAGTGTCCACCGCCCCCGCACGTGCGGCGGTTCTGGCCCCGTACAGGGCGATCTGAGGGCCACATCCGCCGCACGTGCGGACTGGCGGGCGG